>ERZ1032357.29-NODE-29-length-47631-cov-40.257441_pt1 | contig 47631 bp, 40 predicted proteins | sample MGYA00517100_ERZ1032357 | MGnify/ENA primary metagenome ERZ1032357 (study PRJEB33719, sample SAMN04262589) | wastewater metagenome | biome: periurban shantytown; feature: animal feces; material: feces | host: Canis lupus familiaris | place: Peru: Lima | collected...
ACGACGCCAAACGACGCGCCGGGGAACAGCTCCCAAAACGAGTCTTCGGTCACAAAGCGCTTCATTTCTCCTCCTTTGAAAATGCGCCCACATGCCGGTCACCTTCAACGTCCTACGGTGCCGGCGCGTGGGCGCACGCGCGCTGCCCCCATCCGGAGAAGGGGGCGATATGTTCAAGGCGATTGTAGGAGGGCTGTCGTCTGCTGTCCATGGGTTTCCCCGTTTTGAAATGCTCCGAGATTTTCCGCTTGCCCTAGAGCCGACTCCAGGCTCTAGAATCGCCGCAAGGCGGAACCGGTTGTTAGGGAGCGCTCGCTTTCCGCATGACGGCGATGCCTTTTGCGAAGACGAAAGGGGCATGTATGCACTACGCAAAGCTGGGAACCAGCGACATCGAGGTTTCGCGCATTTGCTTGGGCTGCATGGGGTTTGGTGACCCCGGCAGCGGCCAGCACGCATGGACGCTGGGCTATGACGATTCGAAGGCCATCATCGCCCAGGCCCTGAGCGAAGGCATCACCTTCTTCGACACCGCCATGGGCTATCAAAACGGAACGAGCGAGGAGTACGTGGGCCGCGCGCTGGCCTCGCTGGCGCGCCGCGAGGACGTGGTTGTGGCGACCAAATTCGTGCTCGGGAGCCTTCATGCGCCGGCGGGGGAAATGCCGGGCGAGCACGGCACGGAGTCGGTCGACGCCAAGGTCGAGCGCCTTCTCGACGCGAGCCTCGCGCGCCTGGGCATGGACCACGTGGACCTCTACATCTACCACATGTGGGATTGGGGCGCGCCCATCGAGGAGTTGCTGCCGGCGCTCGATCGGCAGGTGCGCGCGGGCAAGATTCGCGCGCTGGGCATTTCCAACTGCTATGCGTGGCAACTTGCCGAGGCCAACGCGATCGCCCGGGCAAATGGGTGGACGCCGTTCGTGAGTTACCAGGGCCATTACAACGCGATTGCCCGCGAGGACGAGCGCGAGATGGTGCCGCTTGCGGCAACGCATGGCATCGCGCTCACGCCATATTCGGCGCTGGCGGGTGGCCGTCTGTCCAAGCATCCGGGCGAGACGAGCAAGCGCCTGCGGCTCGACGCGTACGCGCACGGCAAGTACGACGGCACGGCGGACGTCGACGCGCCGATTATCCAGGCGGTGGCGGACATCGCGCAGGAGCGCGGCGTCACCATGACGGAGGTTGCGCTCGCCTGGCTGCTCACCAAGGTGACCGCTCCGGTGGTGGGGGCTACTAAGCCGCATCACATCGACGGGGCCGTCGCCGCGACTGAGCTGACGCTCACGCTCGAGGAGATCGCGCGCATCGAGGCGCCGTACGTCCCGCACCCCGTGGTGGGCGTGGTCGCCGAGAACCGCCCGCCCGCGGTGTAGCCAAAAAGCGCGCGAGCTGCTTGACGGGGCGGCATACGCTATGATGACCCGGATACATATCAATGGCTCGGTGGATGGTGCGGAGACGCACGACCGCACGGGGTTCCCGCGCGGCCAGGAGAATCGGGGTGCAAGTCCCCGGCTATTCCAGTAACCGTAATTCCCGCGCATGCGAGGGCGCGCTGCAGATCGGACGGCGCGCGCGTGCGGCACAGGGATAAGTCGGATCGCCTCTCTGCCTGCAAATGCCCAAAGGGATGGGCGGGGCCCTGGATTGAAGGGGGAATCTGCATGCTCAGATCCCACAAGGCGGCGCCGTGCTGTGGCGTTGCCCGTCACGTGGTAACGGTAGTCTTGCTGGCGGCCCTTACGGTCGCGTCCGTTCCGACCGCGGCATTTGCCGAGGCGTTGGGCATCGAGGGGGCTGTGGCGACTGCATCTCAGCCGGTCGCATCCGAGCTCGCGGCGGCCTCCGATGAGGGCACGCAACGGCCGGGTGTGGAGTCGGGTGCACCTGTTGCAGGCGGTGCGGCACCTGAAGGCGCCGCGCAAGACGACGCGGTGCACGTGGAGCAGGGCGCGCCGGAGGAAGAGGCCGTCGACGGCTCGGCGGGTGCGGGTGCGACTGGAGATGTCCAGCAGGAAACCCCGGGCGGTTTGGCCAATGGGCCCGAGGGCTCTGACGGCACCGGGCAGCTCGCCGCCGACGCGACGGCAGCCGGGCGTCCGGACTCGACGCAGGCCGGAGCGGACCGCGACGACGCTGCGGAAGACGCAAGCGCCGTGGAATCCGCAGATTCCCAGGAGGACGCGGAAGACGCCCAGAAGCTGAACGTGACGCTCGCGGTTGTCGGCCCCGATGCCGACGGCGCCCATGCGTACTGGGCCCCGAGCACGTCCCTTGAGATGGAGGATGGCTCGACGGCGGCAGATGCCTCGGAGCAGCTCTTCAAGCGCGCTGGTTTGACGGCCGACTACGGAACGGGCGACTACGGCTGGTACCTCAACACCATCACCTCTCCCTACACGGGCGATGCGCTCGGCTGGGACCAGGCGACCGGAAAGTACTGGCAGCTGTTCGTCAACGGCGAGGCGTCCGAGCTGGGCGCCGGCGGCGTGACGCTCAAGGCGGGCGACGTCGTGACGTGGGCGTATTCCGCGTTCGGGGACGGTATTCCCACCGTCGGCGCATTCGAGGTGTCGGTCTCGGTGGTAGGGCCCGACGCCAACGGCAACAACGTGACCTGGGCGTCAAACACCCGCCTGACTGTCGAAAACGGCACGGCCGCCGCGGCGGCGTCCGAGCTCCTGTTCAAGGAGGCGGGTCTTAAGGCCGACTACGGAACGGGCAGCTACGGCTGGTACCTCAACACCATCACCTCTCCCTACACGGGCGATGCGCTCGGCTGGGACCAGGCGACCGGAAAGTACTGGCAGCTGTTCGTCAACGGCACGGCGTCCGAGCTGGGCGCCGGCAGCGTGATGCTCAAGGCAGGCGACGCGGTGACGTGGGCGTATTCCGCCTTTGAGGAAGATCTGCCCGAGCCGCTGCCCGTCGTGCCCGATCCTGACGCGCCGCGACCCGAGTGGGAGAGCGCGTGGCCGGGCTATGCCAGCGGGTCGAATACCGATGCCGCGACTCCCACGGGCGAGGTGAAGGAGTCCTGGGTATCCTCGATCAAGGACTCTGCCGATTGGGCCACCAACGTCTCCGACCCCATCTACGTGGGTTCGTACGTCTACATCGCCGCGGGGGCCAAGCTGCTGCAGATCGACCCCGCAACGGGCAAGACCGTTCGCGAGGGTGCCCTGGCGGCCCCCATCGACTCGATCGCGCGCATGGTGTATGCGGACGGCGTGGTCGTCGTGCCGCTCTCCGGGGGACGCCTTCAGGCGCTCACGGCCGATGCGCTCACCACGGTGTGGGTCACGGCGAAGCTCCCGGCAAACGAGCAGGGCGGCGAGCAGCAGTCGCTGAGCACCCTCATCGTCAAGGACGGGTGCGTGTACTTTGGCACGGCGGCGGCGGATTGGAGCGCCTCGTACGGCGGCTACCTGGTGTGCGTCGAGATCAAGACGGGCTCGGTCAAGTGGAAGACGGAGAACGCGGACGCCGGGTACTACTGGGCGGGCGCCGCGGCCATCGGCTCGCTGTTGGTGATGGGCGACGACACCGGCTTTGTGTACGCGGTCGACTCCCAGCAGGGCACGCGCGTGGGCGAGGGCTTGGATCTGGGCGCCCGTGTGCGCTCGACGGTCGTTGCGGACCCGGACGGATCCACGGTCTACGTGGTCACGGTGGACGGCGTGCTGCATAAGGTGCGCGTGGGCGCGGACGGCGAGCTGAGCGAGGCCGGCAAGGTCCAGTTCGCCTCCGCCTCGACGGGCACGCCGACCCTTGCGGGCGGCCGCCTGTACGTTGGCGGACAGCTTGTCCAGGGGTCTTCGGGCGGGCAGGCGCGCTGCGGCGTGCTGGCGGTCATCGATGCCAAGACGCTGCAGGTCGAGCATTCGATCACCTCGGCGGACGGCACTGCGCTCGAGGGCTCGAATGTCATGAGCGCCCCGGTCGTTTCCACGCAGGGTGGAGCAACCTATGTGTACTTCACGGCGAACAGCCTGCCCGGAGGGGTGTACCGCTACCGCGTGGGCGACGCGACCGCATCACGCATCTACACGCCGAGCGAGGACAAGCAGAACTACTGCATGGGCTCGATCACGGTCGGCCCCGACGGGTCGCTGTACTACGTGAACGACTCGGGCGCCCTGTTCGCCATTGCGGGCGTGGGAGACGACGGCTCCGATGATCAGGAGCAGCCCGAGACCGATAACCCCGACAAGCCGGAGAAGCCGGAGGGCGACACGCCGGAGTCCGAGGACGATGATGTGCAGAACCCCGGGGACGACGACACCAACCCCGGCGGCGACGGCTCGGGAGACGGGGGCTCCAAGGGCGACAACGCCGCGGGCGGCGGGAAGGCGTCGGCGGGCACCGCGATGGTCTCTGGAAAGAAGCCCTTGGCGCGTGCGGAGACTGCATCTGAGGACACCGATGAGCCTGAGGGCGACGGGGATGAGCGGGATGCCGAGCAGGCGTCCGGTGCGCTGAGCGCCACTGTCGGCAAGAACGTCCGCAAGGGCGGCGACACCGACGCTGAGCAGGAGGATTCCGTCCGGATGCTGTCGGTGGCGGGCTTGGTCGCCGGCGTCATCGGTCTGGTGCTGATTGGCGCGTGGCTTGTGCGCGCACGGCGTCGTGCATAGGTTGGAGTGCGTATGAACAAGAACGATACGGGCAAGGACGTTAAAGAGCCTTTAGAGAACGAGGCGACTGTCGAAGAGACGCCGTGCGCGGAGGATACGGCTGCCGATGCGGGCGTGCACATGGAAGATGTGCCTGCTGAGGCGGGGCGGAGCGCAGGCGGTGCGGCTGCTGAGGTCGTGCCGCACGCAAATGGTGCGGTTGCCGAGGCGGGGCCGGGCGCAGGACGTGCGACTGCCGCGGCGGAGACGCACGCTGGCAGCGCCCCGGATGACGCGGTTCGCTCGGTTGTGATGGGCGCGGCTGGAGATTCAAACGCCCCTGCGGGCCCACCTGCCCAACGCACGTCGATACCGCGTGCGCGCCTGCTCATGGCGGCAGTGGGCGCCTGCATATGCGTGGCGTTGATCGGCGTGTCCGCGTGGTCGCTCGTGACGGGTGGGGCCTCTGCTCCCCATGACGGATTGGCGGAGCTCGTGGCGGGGAGCGGCAGTTCTTCTACGGATGAGGCCGATCCCGATGACGATGCCTCGGCGCGTTCCGCAGGCGCCGAGGGCGGCTCCTCTCGCGACAAAGCGGGCGCCGCGGACAAGATCGACTCGAACGGAGATCCCTCCCCTTCAGAAGACTCCTCGTCCGGCTCGGGAACTTCCGACACATCGGATCGCGGGACTTCGAATAACGAGAACGGCTCGAGTGGCTCGGCGGGTGGCGGCTCGAGCAACTCGACGGGCGGTTCGAACGGTGGATCCGGCGGCAGCTCGAATGGCGGGGCTGGCGGGAATACCGGTTCCGGTTCCGGTGGCTCATCCTCCAACGGCGGGGGTTCGGCGGGAGGCGCTCCCGGATCGGGGCAAGACCAGCCCAAAAGGGTCTCCGTGACCATCTCCGCCGATGGCAGCCTGGGTGGCGGGGGCGTTTCGGGCCCCGTGACGCTGACGTTCGAGGAGGGCGCGACGGTGTACGACGCCCTTGCGAGCGCCGGGTGGTCGGCCCAGGCCAGCTGGGGGGCCTTTGGTGCGTACGTGACGTCGATCAACGGTGTCGCCGCGGACGCCCAGACCGGCTGGACCTACACGGTCAACGGCTCGATGCCCAGCACGGCCTGCAGCTCATACAAGCTCTCCGATGGCGACGTGGTGGTTTGGACGTTCGTCAAGGTTAAGTAGCCGCGCGCGGCACACCGCCCGCGCGCAACAAGAATCCGCCCCGTATCGCACAACAAGCGGTACGGGGCGGATGCCGTTTGCGAGGCGTTGTCTGCTGGAGCCTACGCGGCGTCGCTCGCGTTCTGCTCGGCAACGGCCTGCATGGCCACGGCGCCGATAAAGTTCACCGGCTGGCAGAAGTTGGGCTGGAAGAACAGGTCGACGCCCGCCAGCTGGTCGATGGTGAAGCGCGCCTGGATGGCGACGGAGATCGCGTTGGCGGCCTCGGCCACGTCGTGGCGGCACATGAACTGCGCGCCCAGCACGCGGCGGGTCTGGGGATCCCAGGTGAGCGTGCAGGTCACGGGCGTGGTGGTGAGCATGAAGTCCGGGCGGTAGTCCTGGACGAGGGTGGTGGAGCGGGCGGTGACGCCGCGGGCCTCGGCGCCCGCCTGGGTCAGGCCGCTCGCCGCGAGCGAGAGGTCGTAGAGCTGCACGGCGCTGGTGGCCTGTGTGCCCATGTACTTCTGCACGGGCTCCTCAACGTTGGCGCTCACAAGCAGCGCCTGGCGCACGGCGTTGGTGGCCAGCGGGATGTAGTCATAGGTGCCCGTGGGGTTGTACAGCACGGTGCAGGAGTCGCCGGCGGCCAGGACGTCGGCGCAGGCCTCGGTTTGGCCGGCAAGGAACGCGCGCATGTACTCGTCCGTCTTGATGGCACCGTTGGGCAGCATCTCGAGCTGGCCCTCGAACAGGTCGGTGCGCGGCAGGAAGCCCGCGCCCATGATGGCGTAGTCGACCTCGTACTCGCCGGCGGTCGTGACCACCGTGACGCCCGCGCCGCTCTCGGAAAGGCGGAACTCGGTCACCATCTGTCCAAGCGCGAGCGTGACGCCGTGCTCGGTGTAGGCGACCTCGACCTGCTCGGTGATGGGCGCGTCGAAATTCTTGGCAAGGGCGCGGTCGAGCCCGTCGACGAGGATCGCGTGCACACCGGCCTCGCTGAACTGCTCGACCAGCTCGGCGCCGATGTAGCCCGCGCCGATCACCGCCACGGCCTTCGCCTTCATGGCGTGATCCTTGATGGCCTTGCCGTGGTCCCAGTTCTTGCACAGCATCACGCGGCCGTCCTCAAGGCCCTCGGCCAGGCCGGGGATCGGCGGCACCACGGGCTTGGAGCCGGTGGTCACCACGAGCTTGTCAAAGGTGTAGCCGGTCTCCTCGCCCGTGTTGAGGTCGCGGGCCACAAGGGACTTGCCGGCGACGTCGACGGAAAGCACGTCGGTCTGCATGTGCATGCGCGCGCCCAGGTCGGCAAGGGCGGCGGGGGAGGAGTAGAACATGCGGTTGGGGTCGCTCACATGGCCGCCCACCCACAGCGCGATGCCGCAGGACAGGAACGACAGCGTGTCGTTGCGCTCGAACACGTGGACCGTCCAATCGGGGTGCGCGGTGAGGATGGCCTGAGCGGCAAAGGTGCCGGCGTGCGTGCAGCCGACGATGGCGACGGTTTTGGACGGGGCGGAAGAGGTGGTGGTCATAGGGGGCTCCTTGGGTTCGGCGTTGGCGACCGGAGCGCGCAACGCTGCATGTACGCAGGCAACAGCGATCTGCGCATTCATTCGAAGAGAAATGATAGCCATGAAGGAACAATTGGCAAGAGGAAATCGATGTACGGCATCTTTGAGCTCGCGTGAGGTATGCTAGCCCCAAAACCAATGCGACAGACGGGAGTGTGCATGTTCGGTCTTGGCACGTCGGCCACCGCGGTTGAGGGGCAGTCCCCTGCGGAAGGGCTCTTGGCATTCATTCACGAGAGCCCCACGGCATTTCACGCGGTGGCGTCCATCCGCGCTCAGCTCGATCGGGAGGGCTTTACGTATCTGCCCGAGGGGGCGGCGTGGGAGGTGCGCCCCGGCGGGGCGTATTACACGCAGCGCAACGGCTCGAGCATCGTGGCGTGGCGCGTGGGCGATGAGGTTCCGCGCGCGGACGCGAGCACGGCGGCGGGGAGTGCGTCGTCTGCCCCGTATCATTTCCAGCTCACGGCCTCCCATTCGGACTCCCCAGCATTTAAGGTCAAGTCGACGGCGGAGGCCGAGGGGCCTGCCGGCTATGTGCGCTTGGACACCGAGGCGTACGGCGGCATGATGGACTACACCTGGTTCGATCGACCCCTCTCGCTCGCCGGTCGCGTGTTGGTGCGCCAGGGTTCTCGCATCGAGAGCCGCTTGGTGGCCCTCAACCGAGACGTCGCGTTGATCCCGAGTCTCGCCATCCACATGAACGGCGAGGTGAACAAGGGTTTTGCGCCCAATCGCGCCAGCGATCTGTATCCCCTGATCTCAGCGGGCGACCTGTCGGCCGGTTCGCTCGACATGCTCGTGGCCGATGCGTTGGAGGTCGAACCTGAGCAGATCGTTGCGCGCGACCTGTTCCTCGTCAACGCCGACGCCGGCCGCGTGTGGGGAGCGACGAGCGAGTTCGTGAGCTCGCCCCGGTTGGACGACCTTATGTGCGCGTACACCTCGCTGCGGGCGTTTGTGGCGAGTGACAACAAGAACGCGGTCTCGGTGTACGCATGCTTTGACAATGAGGAGGTGGGCTCCGAGACCAAGCAGGGCGCCGCTTCGACCCTGCTCGCCGATGTCTTGGCGCGCGTAAACGGCGCCTTGGGCTATCGCGGGGATGATCTTTGCCGCGCGCTGTCCGCCTCGATCCTCGTGAGCTGCGACAACGCGCATGCCATACACCCCGCGCACCCGGAACTGGCAGACGCGCTCAACCATCCCGTGCTCAACGGCGGCCTGGTGATCAAGGAAGCGGCCAACCAGCACTACTGCACCGATTCGTTCAGCGCGGCAGCGCTCAAGGCGGTGCTTGACGATGCCGAGATCCCGCATCAGGCCTTTGCCAACCGCAGCGACAAGGCGGGGGGCTCCACGCTCGGCAACATATCGAACATGCAGGTGAGCGTTCATGCCGTCGACGTGGGATGCGCGCAGCTCGCGATGCACTCCTGTGTGGAGACGGCGGGCTCGCGCGATGTCGAGCTGGCCATCGAAGCACTCACCGCGTTTTACAACGCGAACATCTGCATTGACGGATCGGACGCCATCGAGTTGGCATAGCCTCGCGCAGATATCCGCGATCAACTGCGCGGCCTGGCCGGGAACCGCGCGCCTTGGCCGATTGACGTGGCGGGATAGCCCGGCGCCCTAGCCGATTGGTATGCGGGACAACCTGACGCCGGGGCTGATCAACATGGCGGGGCGCCTGGCGTTGCGGCGGGTCGACGCGGCGGGGAGATCCAGCGCCTTAGTTTGGTTTGGCGTGCCGTGGTGGCGAGCTGCCCGGCGACCGACGGGCAGCGAGGCGCTGTGGGAAGTCGGCACGGTGCCCCGGCGATGCAGGAAGTTTGTGCGGCGCCATGCCGGCACGGGATGTCGGCATGGCTCCGCGCCACCGCGGCCGCAAAACGCGGGCACTTTGAGCAGATTGGGGAGCCGGGGCGCCTGTCATTGGGGAGCCAGGGCGCTCATCTGGTATAGTTCCGCAGGTATGAGAAGCATTCGGACCCGAAAGGACCGTTCATGATCAAAGAGCTCGTGCATGATGAGGCCATTCTCTCCACGCCCTGCGAGGTCGCTACTGCCGCCGACGCCGACGTGGCCCAGGACCTGGTCGACACGCTCCTCTCCATCGAGGACGCTGCGTGCCTCGCCGCCAACCAGATCGGCGTGACCAAGGCCATCGTCGCGCTCGCTGACGACGAGGGCAACGCGCACGTGATGTTCAACCCCAAGGTCCTCTTTGGCATGGGCGCGTACAAGGCCGAGGAGAGCTGTCTGACTCGTGAGGGCTCTGTCAAGGTGACGCGCTTCGCCAAGATCAAGGTCTCCTACGATGAGCTGGTCGACGGCGAGCTGAAGCCCCGCAAGCGCGATTTTGTCGAGTGGGCTGCCGAGCTCATCCAGCACATGTGCGACCATTGCAATGGCAAGCTGGTGTAGATAAGACAAGCGCACACCTCAAGTTGTCTAGAGGCTGGTCTCCTCGCGCGGTGACGCGCACGGAGACCAGCTTTTTCTTGCGAGGGGATGCCTGCGGGGGCACGCATGGAAACCGACCTTTTGCCCGTGAAGGGACAGGCGTGGAGGCCGGCATTTGTGGCCGCATGCTTGGATGCGAGCCATCAGACCTCGATTTGGTGCGGAGTGATCGAAGGCGCGCGCTACGCCTTGCGACGAACGCGGACGGCGGTGCCACAGGCGGTGGTCATAATCATCTCGGAAAATGTCTCGTAGCCGACGGATGCCCCTATGACGGCGTTCGCCCCAAGCGCCTCGGCGCGCTGAGACATCTCGTTCAGGACCTCCTCGCGCGCCTGTGACATCTCGTCCTCGTAGCCGGCTGAACGGCCGCCGAAGACATTGCGCAGCCCCGCGCCGATGTCGCGGAACATGTTGATGCCGCTCACGGCTTCTCCGGTGACGATGCCCAGGTACTCGACGACTTCGTATCCGTCCAGGTTGTTCGTGGTGGTGATGGTGAGCATGGACCGTCCTTTCTCGTCGGTGTGCGCGCCGGCTTGCCCGTGTGACGTGCTGGGCGTGCGCCGTTGCGCAGCGTGTCTTTGGCACTTGTGCCGTGGACCGCACGGCTCGGGCGCACCGCACCGCACCTCGCGTAGTGTGCACCGCCGCACCTCGCAAGGTATGCGTCGCCGCGGAGCGTGTTCTGGGCGCGTTGTCGCAGAACGCGTCTTGGGTGCATCCCGTCGTACCACGCGCCCCGGGCGTGCGCATCCGCCCGCGGCGCGCGCCTTAGGTGCGCGCGTCCCGCCTCAACGTCTCTCGCTGTGGCAAGCTGCGCAATTTGCCACGGTTGGCCGCACGGGTCTGCAGCGGTTTGCTGCGCATTCCTTATACCCAAACGTTCGATTTTCGATGTGTGGTCAAAATACCCTAATTGCGCGGCGAGATGGGGCGCCGTTTCGTTATGCATAGACGAGCGATTGACAACATCCCAGCTAGTGAGCGTGCAATCCTATGTTCATCCATGTGGCAGCCGCCTTGATGGCTACCGCCTCGTTGCGCTTGCGCGAATCCTTGGGTTTTGTTCGCGCCGGGGTGGATGTCTGACGCGCAATTAGGGTATTTTGACCACGATGAGAAAACTACACGTTGAAAGGCGTACATCATATGCAGTTTGATGCCAGTTTTATGCAATCGATAACGTGGGCAGCGCTGGGATGCGGTTTTACGTGGCTTATGACCACCGCGGGCTCGGCGGTTGTCTTCTTTTTTCGCAAGGACCGTGCCATCACCCATAGGATCTTCTTGGGATTTGCCGCGGGCGTCATGATCGCGGCAAGCGTGTGGTCCCTGCTCAATCCCGCCATCGAACAGGCGGAGGAGCTGGGGCAAATCGGGTGGATCCCGGCTGCCGGCGGCTTTTTGCTGGGTGTCGCGTTTCTCATGGCGCTCGATACCTTCCTGCCGCATTTGCATGCCGAGGAAAACGAACCCGAGGGTATCAAGACGAGCTGGAAGCGGACGACCCTGTTGGTGTCGGCGGTGACGCTGCACAACATTCCGGAGGGGATGAGCGTGGGCCTGCTGTTCGCCATGGCCGGACAGGCGACGGGGACGGAGGCGACCGCCTACTTGGGCATGGCCATCGCCCTGGCCATCGGCATGGGCTTGCAGAATTTCCCGGAAGGCGCCGCCATCTCGTTGCCGTTGCGTCGAGAGGGCATGAGTCGAGGCAAGGCGTTTGTCCTGGGAAGCCTGTCGGGAATCGTCGAGCCCATCTTTGGCATCCTTGTGGTGCTGGTGAGCGGCCAGATCGCTCCGTTCATGCCGTGGATGCTGTCGTTTGCCGCCGGCGCCATGATCTACGTGGTGGTGGAGGAGCTCATCCCTGAGGCCCACCTGGGGGAGCACTCGAACATCGGCACGCTGGGGGTCATCGCCGGTTTTGTGATCATGATGGTGCTCGACGTGGCCCTGGGATAACGAATATCCCAGGGCGAATGCCTCCCCATAAACAGCGCGCGGGCCTTTAAAGTACTGCTGGTACGGGCAGTGCCGTTGTTGCCGGAACCATTGAAGGCAGTTTTGTTGCTGCCGGAACCATCGAAGACGGTGCCGTTACGGCCGTCGCTCGATGCGCTTACTTTCCGCGGCGGGCGTCGTGCAGCTCGCGCGCGGCGGTCGCGCGAGCCTCCCGCGCATCGCGCAGGGCGTGGTGCGCACCGACGGTGGCGGCCCGTGCCCCGCGCAACGTGTCGGCGAGCTCGGGGTTCTTTTCGGCCACGCGTTTGACGAGCGGGCCGTCAAGCTCATCGCGCGTGGGCTCGGCCAAAAAGTCGATGGCGTATTGCGCCGCCACCGCGGACCCCTTGGCGAGGACGCTCTCGTCCACCTTGTAGTAACAGGAATGCTGGGCAAACGTGGCACCGATCTGCGCGTTGCGGCAGCCCACAAACGCGAGCACGCCGGGGACGCGCCGCAGGTACTCGGAGAAATCCTCGCCCGACATGGTGCCCCGGTAGTGGCCTTCGCCTTCGCTGCCGAGCGTCTTGAGCACGGCTCGACGGCACCGCTCGCTGGCTTCCGGCTCGTTTTCGACCTTGTAGTTTGCGATCGTGTAGTCGGAGAGCTCGGCCTCGGCGCCATGCGCCTGGGCGATATGCACGGCAATGCGCTCAATCAGCGCGGGCATGAGCTCGTGCGTCGCGTCGGAGTACGTGCGCACCGTGCCCTCCAGGTGCGCCTCTCCCGCGATGACGTTGCGGGCGGTTCCGGCGTGGAGCTTGCCCACGGTCACCACGGCGGGCTCGTAGGGGGAGAGCTCACGGCTCACGATGGTCTGCAGGGCGTTGACGATCTCGGCGGCGACCATAACCGCGTCGCTGCCGCGTTGGGGCATGGCGCCGTGGCAGGAGGTGCCGTGAACGTCCACGCGGAACCAATCGGTGTTGGCCATGCGCGGGCCCGGCTCGCAGCTGATGGTTCCCGCGTCGACCTCGCTCCAGATATGCATGGCAAACGCGCCGTCCACGTCATCGCACACGCCGGTCTCGCACATCATGCGCGCGCCGGACCCGTTTTCCTCGGAGGGTTGGAACACCACGCGGATCTCACCGTGGATGTCGTCGGTCATATGGCGCAGGACCTGGAGCGCTCCGAGCATCATGGCGATGTGGCAGTCGTGCCCGCAGGCGTGCATGCAGCCCTCATTGACGCTCACAAATTCCTCGTTCGTGCGCTCGGTGACGGGGAGGGCGTCGATATCGGCGCGCATGAGCAGGCGCTTGCGCGGCGTGCCGTCCTCGCGGTACGCATCCGGTGCGGTGCCGCGCACGGTCGCGACCAATCCCGTTTTGAGCGGGCGCTCGTAGGGGATGTTCATGGCGTCGAGCTGGCCGGCGATGTCGGAGGTAGTGCGCACCTCCTGGAGGCTGAGCTCGGGGTGCTTGTGGAAATGACGACGCTGGCGAATGATGTAGGGCTCGAACTCCGCGGCTATATCAAGGATGGACTGCGTGACCTCCTCGGGAGAGCGGGTGTCGCGGTGGGCCATGATCTGCTGGGCTTTTGTCTTGGGCATAGGATCCGCCTTGCTCTTGTGGGGCGTGTGCGCACCCCGACGTTGCTGCCAGCCTCTACGATACTCCTTGATCTACCGGGCGGGCGGGAGGATGCGGAATCGCGGCGAGCGTTTACGGACGTCTCGCTCGCGTGCGGACACGTTCCACACGCCGTGCCGCGACGTGCCGTGCGCTCACGAGGAGGCACCCCGCCCCGGTTGCTTGCCCGGGCGCTCCGCCCGCGCACGAGGAATCAACCCGCCCCGGTTGCTTACCCGGGCGCTCCGCCCGCGCACGTGGAAGCACCCTCCCTCCGGCCGTTCGGTGAGCGGTGCACGGCGGCCCGCGGAGCGCATGGGACGCGCGAGAGAATGCGTACGTACGCATTTTTAGGCCGGTATTCGCCGCGATCGACAATGCCGTCTGACGGTGGATATACTGCTGGTTTAGTGGTCATAACCACTTCCAGACGCTGGTATCTACCTATTCCGAGCAGCCAAATTGCTCCCAATAGTTATATTTAGCTGGGAAAAGAGCAAAATACCGTTCACCGGCTAAAACATACCGCTTGCAGACCAGTACACAATTTGACTACATCCCTGAAGATTTCATCGCATAATTATTGCCCGACGGAGGGGCAATGGTGACCAAGCAACTTGAACCCCCCGTCATTGCTTTGTAGCCGATGCAAGGAGTCGCATGCGCACATTCCAGATTGCAGATAAGTTCCTGCTCGATGGTGAGCCGTTCACCATTCTGTCGGGCGCGATCCACTTCTTCCGCGTGCACCCTAGCGACTGGCATCATTCCCTCTACAACCTCAAGGCCATGGGCTTCAACACGGTTGAGACCTATGTTCCCTGGAACGCCCACGAGCCCCGTCCGGGCGAGTTCAACTTCTCCGACGGCCTGGACCTCGGCGCTTTCCTGGATGAGGCGGCGGAGCTCGGCCTGTACGCAATCGTGCGTCCCACGCCGTTCATCTGCGCCGAGTGGGAGTTCGGCGGCATGCCCCCGTGGCTGCTGGCCGACCGCTCCATGCGCCCGCGTTCCAACGACCCCAAGTTCCTCGAGCGCGTCGCCGCGTACTACGACCAGCTCATGCCGATCCTCGAGCCCCGTCAGATCACGCACGGCGGCAACATCATCATGATGCAGGTCGAGAACGAGTACGGCTCTTACTGCGAGGACAAGGATTACCTGCGCGCCATCCGCGACCTGATGCTCGAGCGCGGCGTCGACGTCCCGCTGTTCACCTCCGATGGCCCCTGGCGCGGTTGCCTGCGCGCCGGCTCCCTCATCGAGGACGATATTCTCGCCACGGGCAACTTCGGCTCCCGTTCCAAGGAGAACCTCGAGGCGCTCGCCGCGTTCCACAAGGAGCATGGCAAGAACTGGCCACTCATGTGCATGGAGTTCTGGGATGGCTGGTTCAACCGCTATGGCGAGGACGTCATCAAGCGCGATCCCCAGGATCTGGCCGACTGCGTGCGCGAGGCCCTCGAGCTCGGCGCGAGCGTCAACCTGTATATGTTCCACGGCGGCACCAACTTCTACTTCATGAACGGCTGCTCGGCGCGTCATACGCACGACCTGCCCCAGGTGGCCTCGTACGATTACGATGCGCCCCTGAACGAGGAGGGCAACCCCACCGAGAAGTACTTCGCGCTGCAGCGCGTGGTGCACGAGCTGTTCCCCGACGCCTGGCAGGCCGAGCCCCTCACCAAGCAGGCGGTCGCCATCGATTCCATTCCCGCGACCGATCACGTGAGCCTTTTCAACGTGCTCGACGCGCTCTCCGAGCCGGTGAGCTCCCAGTATCCCCAGCCCATGGAGGACCTGGGCCAATCCTACGGCTTCATCCTGTACACCACCTCCATCGAGCGCGACCGCATGGACGAGGAGCGCATCCGCGTCATCGACGGCCGCGACCGCGCCCAGGTGTTCGTCGAGGGCGAGCTTGTCGCCACGCAGTACCAGGAGCACATCGGCGAGGACATCAAGTGCGTCCTTCCCGCCGAGCACAATCGCCTGGACATCTTGGTCGAGAACATGGGCCGCGTGGGGTATGGCCATAAGCTTTTGGCCGACACGCAGCACAAGGGCATCCGCACCGGTGCTTGCGTCGACCTTCACTTCATCACGGGCTGGGAGCAGCGCTGCCTGCCGCTCACCAGCATCGACGGCATTGATTTCTCCGCGGGCATGGTCGAGGGTCAGCCGGCCTTCCACCGCTTCGAGTTCACGCTCGATGAGCCCGCCGATACGTTCATCGACACCACGGGCTTTGGCAAGGGCTGCGCGTTCGTGAACGGGGTCAACGTTGGGCGTTATTGGGAAAAGGGTCCCATCATGACGCTCTACGTCCCGCACGGCTTCACGCGCGCCGGTGTCAATGAGCTCGTTATGTTCGAAACCGAGGGGACCTACGCGGACGCGATCTCCCTGCGCTCCGAGCCCCTTGTAGTACCCATTGAAAAAGAAGGAGTTGAGTAACATGATCGTTGGAGCCCGTATCGACTTTCGCCTGATTCATGGCCAGGTGGCCAACCTTTGGTCCAACGCCCGTCAGGTCAGCCGCTTCATGGTCGTTGACGACGAGGTCGCAACCGACGACACCCAGAAGCAGGTTCTCCGCATGGCTTGCCCTGCTACCTGCAAGCTCTCCGTTCTCCCCGTGGAGAAGGCCGCTGCGAACATCACCGCTGGCAAGTATGACGCCCAGCGCCTGTTCATCGTTGCCAAGAAGCCCGAGACGTATGTGCGCCTGCTCAAGGCCGGCGTCAAGCTCGAGCAGCTCATCCTCGGCAACATGACCACCATGGATTCCGTCAAGAAGTTCGGTCGCAACATTAACTGCGACCAGGGCGACTTGGATGCCTTCGCCGAGATCAAGGCTATGGGCGTTCCCATGGTCGTGCAGCTCACGCCCCAGGACAACCCCGAGAAGTTCGAGGGCTAATTCCCATTTGGCGCTTAGGTCGCGAAGGGAGATGCGCGGCTTAGTTATAGCGTTTTGTACTGTCGGATCTGTAAACTCGTTATTAAAGGAGGAAAACCATGTTTGCTTGGTGGCAGATTCTTCTGTTGACCCTGTACGCAGGCTACCAGATCATGGACGAGCTCCACTGGTACACCAGTGCCGGTTCCGCCGTCTTCGCCGGTATGATTTCCGGTCTTGTCATGGGCGATTTGACGACCGGTCTTTACATCGGTGGTTCCATGCAGCTCACCATCCTGGGTGTCGGCACCTTCGGCGGTGCTTCCCGTATCGACGCTAACTCCGGCACCATCATGGCCACGGCCTTCGCCGTTGGCGCTGGTATGGACCCGGAGCAGGCTCTGGCCGCCATCGGCGTGCCGGTTGCCGCCATCCTCGTGTACACCGATATCGCTGGCCGTTTCGCCAACACCTTCTTCGGTCACATGTGCGATGCCGACGTCGAGAAGATGAACTGGGGCGCCTACAACGTCCACTACTGGCTCGGCGCCGTGTCCTGGATGCTGTCCCGTATGGTCCCGGTCTTCCTGGCTCTGGCCTTTGGTCAGCCGCTGGTCGAGGCCGTCACCACCGCCCTCAATGGCGACCTTGCCTGGCTCGGTAAGGGCCTCACCGTGGCCGGCGGCTGCCTGCCTGCGGTCGGCTTCGCCATCCTGCTTCGCTACCTGCCGGTTAAGAAGCACATCGCCTTCCTGCTCTTGGGCTTCGTCATCGCTGCCCTCATGGGCACCCTGTTCTCTGGCGTTGGCGCCCTCAGCGGCAACATCGCTGCCGTGAATGGTGCTCTGGCTGAGCCTGTCGAGGGCCTCGCTGGCGTGATCAGCAACATGTCCATGCTGACCATCGCTCTCATCGGCTTCGCGCTGTCCCTCATTTACTACAAGAACAACCAGCGCCCCGTCGCTGCTGCTGCTGTGGAGGAGGACGACGACGATGAGCTCTAAGCTTCCGAACGGTACCACTGGGTACAAGCTGACCAAGGAAGACCTTCGTCAGATCAACATTCGCAACCTCATCGGTTTCCAGGCTGGCTGGAACTACGAGCGTATGCAGCACTCCGGTTACCTGTGGATTATCCTGCCTCAGCTGCGCAAGATCTACGGTGACGACACCCCCGAGCTGAAGAAGGCTGCCCAGACGCACTGCGGCCCGTTCTTCAACACCTCCAACTTCCTCAACACGATCATCACCGGTATCGACCTGGCGATCGAGGAGACCGACGGTGTGAACGGCCTCGAGGCTGTCGCCGGCCTCAAGACCGGCCTGATGGGGCCGCTCGCCTCCATCGGCGACTCCATCTTCGGCTCCCTGCTGCCCACCATCTTCGGTGCTCTGGCCGCCAACATGGCCATCGCCGGCAACCCGCTGGGCATCTTCATCTGGGTCGCCGTCAACATCGTTGTTGACTGGTTCCGCTGCAAGCAGACCCACATGGCCTATGAGCAGGGCATGAAGCTCGTCACCACCATGTCTGACAAGCTCAACGCCATCACCGACGCCGCTACCGTCATGGGCGTCTTCATGGTCGGTGCCCTCGTCGCCACCAACGTCGGCATCGTCATCGACGCCGTCCCCGTGATCGGCGGCGTGCCGGTCAACCTCCAGGGCATCTGCAACAACATTTGCCCCAAGCTCGTGCCCGCTGCCCTCGTCGGCTTCGTGTACTGGCTGCTCGGCCGTAAGGGCATGACCTCCACCAAGGCGATCTTCATCGTTCTGGTGATCTCCATCGCCCTCGGCGCCCTCGGCATCATCGCCAAGGGCTAAGGAGCACTCGCTCTCTTCGTGGCGCCTGCAGCAAGGCGGGCGCCACACCGAGTCCCTCGGGACGTAGACGTGCACTTCCAAGACGGCTCGCCGTCGCATTCTCCCGGAGGTGCACGTCTTTTTTCTATTGAGGACGAGCGCGTCCGACCACGGAATGCGAGGTGTATCCTCAATGCCGCCGGTTCTGGGGCGCTCCCTCGTATGCAGTGGAGGGACGTTCGGCGCGATCCCGCCCCCGGCTTTTCCGCGGGATGCCGGCACCCGTGCGATTCTCGATATTCATTGCGGCTCCGTGACCGCAGTGCGCATCGAGCATCACATGGCATATCACGTAAGAGAAAGGGCAGCGCATGCTTGAGTGGAACCCGTTGACCATCGCGGTCGTCGTGCTGATCGTCGTGTACATCATCGGCTCGGAGGTGCTCAAGAAGTACCTCGACATGAAAATCGAGATGTTCTATACCGCCGAGATGTACCAGGAGGCCATCGACCTGCTGGACAAGGTCTACACGCGCATCCTCTTTTCCACGTTCAAGCAGTACTACCTGCGCTTTACGATTTATGAGGCGGACGGCAACAACAAGGCCGCCGAGCTCATGCTGGAGCATCTGCTCAACATGAGGGTCTCCAAAAAGCGCCGCCTCGCCCTGGTGCTCCAGGCCTTCAACTTTTATGTGATGAATGGGCGCCGCAAGGACGCGCAGGGCATGCTCGATGAGATCAAGGCCTCGGGCAACCAGGCCGTCATCGCCGACAGCCAGCTTACGTACGACATCGTTTTAGGCAAGCGCTGCGATAAGATCGACCAGATGGAGGGCATGCTGCAGCAGGCCGACCCGCAGACCCGCGCCAAGCTGTATCTGCTGCTGGAGCACCAGTACGCCAACAAGGGCGACAAGCGCAACGCCGCCAAGTACCGCAACCTCTCCCACAAGCTCGTCGAGGCTCATCGCGTTCGCAGGCCGCAGGATGGCGCCAAGCGGTAGGGGTGGGTTGGTTACTGGTTGAACGTGCGATACCAGTTCATAACTTCTCCATACGTCTGTGCTCGAACGCAGTAAGAGCATTCGGCAGTCCTTTTGGCAGGGCTCGTTTGACTTGCTTGTTGATTTATGAAGAATCGCAGCATATACGCGATAAACGGTACCTATTAACCGGTGAGCGGTAGGTATTTACTCCTGTCTCATATGCTGCGTGTGAACGCTCAGTAAGTTGCTATCATGGTAACGGGTAATGTGGTTACTACCAGTTATCCAAACGTAATCTCGTCATTATCAAAGGCAGAAAGGAGCCTGTTAATGGTCGGTTTTGTCCTTACTGGTCATGGTCAGTTCTCGAATGGTCTCAAGAGCGCTGTCGACATGGTCGCCGGCGACCAGCCCAACTTCGCGATTGTTCCCTTTGAGGGTTCCGAGGCCGTTACGTTCGGTGACGACCTGCGCAAGACGATCACCGACATGGCCGCCGAGTGCGATGGCGTCCTGGTCTTTGTGGACCTGTGGGGCGGTACGCCGTTCAACCAGTCCATGATCATCTCCAGCGAGGTCGAGAACATGGAGATCGTCACCGGCACCAATCTGCCCATGCTCGTCGAGCTGGTCATGACCCGTGCGTTTGGCGACCCCACGCTTGAGGAGCTCGCCGAGCGCGCCGTCACCGTCGGCGCCGAGGGCGTCAAGCACACCCACTTTGAGGCCGCCACCGACGACGATGACGATGAGATGTAATCGTTCGTCTTCGCACTTCATTCATTGATGGTGGGTTCGTGGCGCACGGGTTTTACCTGGGCCCGCGAACCCTTTTACCATCACGGTACTGTTCACGTATGTATGTAAGGATTCCCCATGGCGATGGGCGCGCGCAAACAACCGCTCTACGACCAGCTTGTCGACATTTTGTCCGAAAAGATCGAGCATGAGTACCGTCCGGGCGACTTGATGCCGTCCGAGCGCGAGCTCTCCGAGCGCTACGGCCTCTCTCGCACCACGGTGCGATTGGCCCTGCAGGAGCTCGAGCGCCTGGGGCTCGTTGTTCGCCAGCATGGCCGTGGCACGTTTGTGGCCGATCGCTCCGCCCAGACCACGAACCTGATGCAGGCGTACAGCTTTACCGAGCAAATGCGCGGCATGGGGCGTGACCCTTTGACGACGATCCTCGAGTTTAGCGAGGTCGAGGCCGATAAGAACCTCGTTGAGCACATGAATGTCCACCTGGGCGAGCGCCTGTTCAAAATCAAGCGCCTGCGCTCTGCGGACGCCATGCCCATGATGGTCGAGCGCACCTACTTGCCCGCGCGCAATTTCCTCACGCTCAGGCGGCCCATGTTGGAGCAAAAGCCCCTGTACGACATCATCGAGCAGGATTTTCACGAGAAGATCAACGTGGCCGAAGAGGAGTTCTTCGCCAGCATCGCTCGTTCCGCCGATGCGCACATGCTCGACATCTCCGAGGGTGCGCCGGTACTCGATTTGGTGCGCACGACCTACAACGTTCACAATGAGATCGTGGAATACACGCTCTCGGTGGCACGTGCCGACCAGTTCAAGTACAAGGTCATGCATCAGCGCAACGTCTAATGGCTTTTTACGTGATTTAGGGATACAATGTCCTTAACTGGTTACAACCAGCATACCATTGTTCTGTAAACCTCCTAGTACATCCGTTTATACGATTGAGAGGTATTAAACATGTTTGAGATGACCACCGATCAGCTCAACGAGATGGGTGCCTTTAACACCACCGTTGAGATCAAGCAGCAGCCCGAGCTCTGGCTCGACACACTGAACATCTACAAGGAGAACCTCGAGGCCATCGAGGCCTTCCTGGCCGACGCTCGCGCCATGGGCGAGGGCCGTCTGTCCGTCGTGTTCACCGGCGCCGGCACCTCCGACTACGTGGGCGACACCTGCGCCCCCTACCTGCGTCACGCGGGCGACACCACGCTCTACGACTTCAAGCCGATCGCCACGACCGACATCGTGTCCGCCCCCCGCGACTTCCTGAACCCCGATGAGCCCACGGTCGTCGTGTCCTTCGCTCGCTCCGGCAACAGCCCCGAGTCCCTGGCCGCCGTCCAGGTTGCCAAGACCTTCGTGAAGAACGTCAAGTTCATCAACATCACCTGTGCTCCGGAAGGGCGCCTCGCCGTCGAGTCTGAGGGCGAGGCCGACCAGCTCACGCTGCTCATCCCGCGCGCCAACGACAAGGGCTTCGCCATGACCGGCTCCTACAGCTGCATGACGCTGCTCTCCACCCTCATCTTTGACACCGCCTCCCTCGAGCAGAAGACCGCGTGGGTCGAGGCCATGGCCAAGCTCGGCGAGGACGTCATCGCTCGCGAGGGCGAGATCGCCGAGTTCCTGTCCGGCGACTTCAACCGCGTGACCTACCTGGGTTCCGGCTCCTTCGGCGGCCTTGCCCAGGAGGCCCAGCTCAAGATCCTCGAGCTCGCTCATGGCCTCGTCGCCACTTCCTACGACACCTCCATGGGCTATCGTCACGGGCCGAAGTCCTTCGTTGACGACAAGACCCTCGTGTTCGTGTTCGTGAACAACGACGAGTACACCCGTCAGTACGACCTCGACATCCTGAACGAGATCAACGGCGACCAGATCGCCGCCAAGACCATCGCCATCCAGCAGGACGGCGCCACCAAGTTCGACGGCGCCTCCTTCACGCTGGCCGGCGAGGCCCTGCCCGAGGCCTACCTCGCCCTGCCGTTCGTGATGGTCGGCCAGGTCGTGTCCCTGCTTAACTCCGTGCGCGTGGGCAACACCCCCGACACCCCGTCTCCCTCCGGCACTGTGAACCGCGTTGTCAAGGGCGTGACCATCCACCCCTTCGAGGCGTAATCCTCGCTGAGAGCTCCCATGTGGCGCCCGCCCTGTCCCTAGGACGGAGCGGGCGCCTTTTTATGTGCGACCTTTCTATGGGCCTTATCGATAAGGGCCCGTTCCCGCTTTGGTCGGTCGTCATGTATCGTGCGCGCGTACATGCGTGCAAAAGGGGATGGCGCGCCGGGGCGGGACTCATTTGGGTATAACCGTTTTGTCTGCATTGATACCGTGTTAGGAGTACACATGAGCACGTATGCAATTAAAGCCGATGCCTTCTACCTGCCCACCCGCGTTGCGCGTGGCGGCTACCTGATGGTCGAGGACGGCGTGTTCGGCGAGTATGTGACCGAGCGGCCCGATTGCGAGATCGTCGACTACACCGGTCATGAGATCGCCCCCGGCTACGTCGACACGCACATCCATGGCTTTGACGGTGCCGACATCATGGATTGCAAGGCCGAGAGCGTCGCGACGATTTCCCGCGGCATCCTCCGCAACGGCGTGACCAGCTACCTGCCCACCACGCTCACCGCCAGCACCGAGCAGCTCGAGAGCGCCTGCGCCTCCGTCGCCGAGTACGTCGAGGCGGGCGACGATGCACCGCACGCCCGCATCCAGGGCATCTTCCTCGAGGGCCCCTTCTTTACCGAGAAGTACAAGGGCGCCCAGAACCCCGCTTACCTGTCCGCGCCGACCATGGAGAAGCTCAACAAGTGGCAAGACGCCGCCCATGGCCTGGTAAAGAAGATCGCCGTCGCCCCCGAGTATGAGGGCGCCGTCCAGTTCACCGCCGACGCCGTCAAATCCGGCGTCGTCGTGGCGCTCGGCCACTCCGCCGCAACGTGCGCCGAGGCCCAGGCGTGCCTCGATGCCGGCGCCAAGGTCTTTGTCCACACGTACAACGGCATGAGCGGGCTGCACCATCGCGAGCCCGGTATGGTGGGTGCCGCCCTGTCCACCCAGGACAAGTCGTACTCCGAGCTCATCTGCGACGGTCACCACGTCAACCCCGTCTCCGCGGGCATCGTGATGCACGCCAAGGGTCACGAGCACGTCGCACTCATCACCGACTGCATGTGCGCCGGCGGTATGCCCGACGGCGATTACTTCCTGGGCGAGCTGCCCGTCGTGGTCGCCGGGGGTACCGCGCGTCTTAAGGACGGCGGCTCGCTCGCCGGCTCGATCCTCAATATGAAGGACGGCGTCAAGAACGTGTTCGACTGGGGCGTCGCCACCAAGGCGGAGGCCGTCTACATGGCCAGCCAGGCCCCTGCCGAGGCCAACGATATCGCCGATGTCTGCGGCTCAATTCGCCCCGGCCGCAACGCCGACTTCGTCGTGCTGAACCCCGACCTGACCCTCGTCGAGACGTATCTTGGCGGTGAGAGCGTCTACAAGGCGTAAGACGCCCGGATGGCCGGCGGTCGCGCTGCCGGTGATCGGACCTCACAAGGTAAGCCCTCCTGGATCGTGAGACCCAGGAGGGCTTTTTGCTGGCGTGGACGCCCCGGCGTGCGCACCCCGACGGGGATGACCTGGCGAGGTGTTCCGGCGCGGACGCCCCGGCGAGCTGGAGCGCCCGTGGGGGCCGGCGCCGGGGCGAAAGAGGTCGACTAGAGCGAGTCGATAAAGCGCTGCTGGGCGGCGCGACCCTCGCCGTCCCACTTAAAGACGCCGGCGTTTTCGAGCACGTGGCCGAACACGACGCCGACCTCCTCGAGCACGATGTCGTGAGCGGAATCGGCGCCGATCTCGTCGTGGCGCGTCGCGTAGACCTCGGCCGCCCAAGCGGCGTGGCTGGCGGTCGCATCGGCGGCCGAGAGCCTGTCGAGCACCTGTTCGGAGGAGAGGCGCTCGTCGGCACCCTGAATAAGGACGCACTCGACGGCGGCCATCTCGTCCTTGAGGCGCGGCGGCAGAATGGCCAGCCCCATGACCTCGATAAGGCCGATGTTCTCCTTTTTGATGTGGTGGTACTCGGCGTGCGGGTGGAAAACGCCCAGCGGGTGCTCGTCGGTGGCGATGTTGCAGCGCAGGGCGAGGCAGAGCTCGTAGCGGTCCCCGCCCGCGTGTCCGGCGGAGTCGACGCGCCGGGCGATGGGGGTCACGGTGTTGTGCGGAACGCCGTCGTCGGTGCGCGCGATGACGCCCACGGACTCATCGGTCCAGGACCGCCAGGCGTTGATGACGTGCTCGGCGGCGTCGATGAGCTGGGTGCGGTCGTTGCTGCGCAGGCGAAGGACCGACAGCGGCCAGCGCACCACGGCGCCCTCCACGTCCGGATAGCCGTCGATGGAGAAGGACCCCACGACGGGAGCCTTCATCATGGGGAACTCGTGCGCGCCTCCCTGGAAATGGTCGTGCGAGAGGATGGAGCCGCCCACAACCGGCAGGTCGGCATTCGAGCCGATGAAGTAGTGGGGGAGCGCATCGACAAAATCGAGCAGGCAGGTGACGGCCGCGCGGTCGATGTGCATGGGGCGATGGCTCGTGCTCATGGCGATGCAGTGCTCGTTGAAGTACGCATAGGGGCTGTATTGCAGCCCCCAGCGCTCGCCGCCCAGCTCGATGGGGACGATGCGCAGGTTCTGACGCGCGGGGTGGGCGCTGCCGCTCGCGGCGGAGCGTCCGGGGTAGCCCTCGTTCTCGATGCACAGCTGGCAGGCGGGGTACACCTCGCCGGTGTTCTTGGCGCCGGCGGCGGCGGCAATCTCGCGCGGGTCCTTCTCCGGCTTGGACAGGTTGATCGTGATCTCCAGGTCGCCCCACTGCGTGGGTGCCTCCCACGCGATGTTGCGCGCGATGGCCGCACGGCGGACGTAGCCGCAGTCGCAGCACATGCGGTAGAACCAGTCGGTCGCGGCGTGGCGCTCGCCGACGTCGAGGCGCCCGCGGAACTCCGTTGCCACCTCGGAGGGACGGGGCATGAGCGCGCCCATCACGCGCATGGCGATGCGGTCGCGCCCGCTCGCGGTGTCCTCGGCGGCGCCATCTGCCACGGCCACCTCGGAAATGAGCGCCAGGACGGCCTCGAGGTCGTAATCGTCCGTGGGAGATGGGTTGAGCGCGCTCGTGTGCGGCTTGTCGGCCAGCACCCATTCGGTTGCGGGGGCGGGACCCAGCGCCGCCACGCAATCGAGGACGGTGTTGTAGGCCCACACGCGGTCGGCCCATCCGATGAGGCCGCGCGTGGCGCAGTAGTCCACCAGGGACTGGATGGTCTGCGCGCACGCCTCGGGGGTGGGCGTCAAGGTGTTCATGTCGGTCATGGTGTTCCCTTCTGGAATCTGGGCCTACAGCCAGCCGGCGTATGCACCGCTCTCGGAGATGGCGTAGTGGCGGCAGGAGCCCTCGCCCAGCCAGGCGTCCATGCGCGCCATGAAGTCGTCGACCATGTCGACCGGCACGAATGCCTGGATGGTGCCGCCAAACCCGCCGCCGTGGATGCGGACGGCGCCGCGACCGTTCAAGATGTGCTCGGCAAGGCCGAGGGCGTACATGGCGGGCTGGGACTTGCCGAGCTCAGCGGTGACGTTTTGCAGGTACATGGCGGAGCTGGCGCCCGAGGCGCGGGTGAGGGCGAGGAAGGCGTCGATGTCGCCGTCGTTCAGCGCCGCCCAGCGGCGATCGACGAGGTCGTTCTCGTACCAGTAGTGGATGCAGCGGATGACGGCGCGGTCGCCGAACTGCTCGCGCAGCGCGGGGATCTTGGCGTCGAAGTCAGCGCGGGAGACCTCGCACAGGCGGTTCTTGCCAAATTCCGCGGCGACGGCCTGCATCTCGCCGGGGACGGCGGCGTAGTCGTCGGTGGATGCGGCGTGGTCGGCTCCGACCTTGACCAGGACGAGCCCGTAGCCATGGTCCTCAAAGTTGAGCTCGAGCTTCTTCGTTGCGGGGCGGTCGGTGTTCTCAAAGTCCATGTACGCGAGGCCGCCGAGGCACACGGCCGCCTGGTCCATGAGGCCGCAGGGCTTGCCATAGTAATTGTTCTCGGTGCGCTGGCTCATCTGGGCGAGCGTGACCGGGTCGACCTCGTCGGAGCCCCAAAGGGCCTCCATGGCGCGGCCGTAGGCGGCCTCCACGGCCGCGGAGCTGGACAGGCCGCCGCCGGAAGGCACCGTGCAGGTAAAGGCAAAGTCAAAGCCGGAGGGCGTGCCGCCGACGGAGGCGATCTCGTGGGCCATGCCGCGCACGAGGGCCTCGGAGGTCCCGAGTTCGTCCTCGCGAACGGCGAGGCTATCGAGCGAGATGGAGAAGGTGGGGAAGCCGTCGTCGGCGATTCGGATCTCGTTGGTGCCGTTCGCCACGGCGATGCCGTCCACCGAGACGTCGAGCGCGCCCGCGATCACGTGGCCGCCCTCGTGGTCGGTGTGGTTGCCGGCGATCTCGGAGCGGCCCGGCGCGTGCACGTAGAGGACGCGGGCGTCGGCGTCGATGGCGCCGAACTCGGACTCGAAGAGCGCGCGGGCGCGGTCGAGGCCGGTCTGGTTGGCGATGGTGGTCATGGCAGGTTCCTTTCCTTGCTGTCCGCGATGGCGGGCGTTGCTACCGTGCGATGGGGCGCGGTGCGCTCGGGCGCCGCGCCCGTGGGTGGGATTCAGCGGCGGGAGAAGCGATAGACGATGACGGAGCGGTACGGCTGCTCGGGGGTGCATACGGGGTGCGGCCATGCGCTGTGGTGCATGGCGTCGGGATAGAACTCGGGCTCGAACGCGAAGCCGTGGTGGGGCTCGTATGCGGCCCCGTCCTTTGCATCGCGATCGTCGAGCCAGTTGCCCGTGTAGAGGTGCGCGCCCGGCGTGGTGATGGCGATGTCGAGCACGCGGCCGGACGCGGTGTCCTCGGCGTGCAGCGCCGGACGCGGCGAAGCGTTCGGCGCTGCGTCGAACCCGTCGACGCACAGGCAGTGGTCGTAGCCGCGCGCCCCGGCGAGCTGGTCGTCGGCGGCGTCGATGTCGCGGCCGAGGGGCTTGGCCTCGCGGAAGTCGAAGGGCGTCCCATCGACGGGGCGCACCTCGCCCGTCGAGATGTTGTCGGCGCGCAGCGGCAGGAAGTGCCCGGCGTTCACGCGGATGGTCTGCGCGAGCGCCGACCCGGACGCGTGCCCGGCGAGGTTGAAGTAGGTGTGGTTGGTCATGTTGACAAAGGTCTGCGCATCCGTGGTGCAGCCGTAGGTGACCGTGAGCTGCGCATCGGCCCCCTCGGGGGCGCTCAGCTCGTAGCGCGCGGTGAAGGTGCGGTTGCCGGGAAGGCCAAAGACGCCGTCCTCGAGCTCATGCGTAAAGGTGACGGCTTGGCCGCTCTCGTCCACCGCCGCGCGCCACATGCGTTTGTGCAGACCGTTCGCGAGGTCGGTGTGCAGGTTGTTGGCGAGGGCGGGGCCGTCGTTTTTGGGGAGCTGGCACACGGTGTTGCCGAGCGGGACCTCGGCGCGGTCGGAGCGATTGGCGGAAGGACCCACCGTGCAGCCGTAGCAGGCGGGATTGTCGAGGTACCCGTCGAGGGCGCCAAAGCCGAGCACGATGTCGGCGGGATCGCCGGCGCGATCGGGGACGGTGACGCCCAAAAGGGTGGCGCCAAAGTCCATGACGCGCACCGAGACCTCGCCCGCGGTGAGGGTGTACGCGTGCACCTCATCGCCGGCGGGAGTCGTTCCAAACGTAGAGATATCAACCATTACGGCTCCTTTTCCGATGGAAACGCCTAATCAAGATTAATAAGGCCAACTATAAATGTTAACGTACTCATTAACGGATGGAGCCGACTTTAGCGTATTCTTGCGAACGGTAAGAAACGGACGGCGGCTGGTTGGGAGAGCGTCATGGGAATTGCATCGCATGAGCCGGACGGACGCGATATGCCGCAGGAGGGTGAGTCGCCCACGCGCTTCGTGTCGATGGCCGATGTCGCCGCCGCTGCCGGCGTGTCGCAGCAGACCGTGTCGCGCGTGGTGAACGACCGCCCCAACGTGTCCGAGATCACGCGCAGGCGCGTGCAGGAGGCCATGGACCGATTGGGGTTCAGGCCCAATTACGCAGGGCGATCGCTCCGTGGCGGCAGGTACCTCTCCGTGGGGCTGTGCGCGTACGACATCACGCAGGTGGGCAACCTGACGATGCTCGACGGCATCATGGGCGCGGCGCGCGAGCACGGCTACGCCATCACGCTCGTGGAGATGAGCAAGGTCGACACGTTCTCGCTCGCCGAGGCGTCGCGCGCGTTGGCGGAACGGCCCGTGGACGGCGTGATCATCGGCATGAGCCGCATGGCGCCCGATTTCGAGTCGTTCACGCCCCAGCCGGGCCTGCCCACGGTCATCGTGACCATGTTCGCCCACCCGCGGTGCACCACGGTCGACTCGGACCACTACGGATGCTCGACGCTCGTCATGGACTATCTCTTTGCGCGCGGGCACGAGCAGATCCGGTTTGTGGGTGGCCCCGATTTTTCGATCGACAGCCAGTTCCGCGAGGCGGGGTGGCAGGACGCGCTAGCCTCGCGCAGGATCGAGCCGGTCGCGCCCTTGCGCGGCGACTGGAGCGCGCGCAGCGGATACGAGGTCGGCCGCCGTTTGGCGCAGGATCGCGCCATGACTGCGGTGTACGTGGCGAACGACCAGATGGCGACGGGCGTGATCGCCGCCCTGCGCGATGCGGGCCTGCGCGTGCCCGAGGACGTGAGCGTGGTGGGCGTGGACGACTCGCTCGATCCCATGGTTCCCCACAACGAGCTCACGACCGTCCGATTTGACCTGCGGGAACGCGGCCGCGTGGTGTTCGAGCGCGCCGTCCCCGGCATCTCCCGCGGCATTGAGGCGATTCGCATCCCCGGCACCCTCATCGAGCGCGAGACGGTGGCCCCCAGGCGGTTGTAGCCTGCAGCTCGAACATGGCTTGCCGCTCGAGCGTGACCCCCGCCGCCGTTCGAGTCGCCCCCGCCCGACCGCCCGCCGAGTGTGCGCTTTTCCAACGTTTGAGCCGTTCAAACGTTGGAAAAGCGCGCACTCGGCGTGGGCAATAGACGCGCGAAAACCCAATACCTCCCATTCCCAATAGACTAAAGGGGAATTTACTCAAAACGTCGGGACTTGTTGTCTCGCAGGTTCGTCTCTCCCATGCAATGCGTGTCGTATAAAACGCGTCAAAGGCTGCGTTGAGGCTCATGTTGTCTCTTGGCACTATGGGAGTTGGGAGGAGGTTGACATGGCGATTCGATCATCCGATATCGTTCGTGCGCTTCATGCACATCCAAATGGAATGCAACTGGTAGATCTTGCTTCAGAGCTCGCGGTCAGTGAGCGAACGATTCAAAGGCACATTACGCGCACCAATGAGGAGCTATCCGATCTTGCGCACATCGAGCGTTTGAATCAGGGCGGATACCGTCTGGTCATCGAAGATGGCGAGGCGTTTTCGCGGTATCTCGATGGGCACGCGACTTCGCCCGCAATGCCGGAATCTCCCGATGAGCGCGTGTATTATCTGCTCAACGACTTGTGTACGCGCGAGGACTGGGTAACGCTCGATACGCTCGCCGGTGCGCTGTTCGTTTCCCGCCGCACCGTCTCTAACGATTTGCGTGAGGTGGAGAAGCGTCTGGCGTCGTTTCGACTTACGCTCGAAAGCAAGCCCTACCGGGGCATTCGCGTGACGGGAACTGAGCTCGACAAGCGTTTGTGCCTGGCGAGCACCCCACTTATCACCGATGGCGTGTGGAACGTGGTGGCGGGGATGCTCGATGCCGTGTATCAGGCCTATCGATTTGATTTCAGGAATGACCTCGAGCTGCGGATGAATCTCGCGCGCCATGTTGCGCCTTTACTCGTTCGGCTCTCGTATGGCCTGAGCGTCGATAACCCTTTGACGGAAGACATTCGGATGCGCTTCCCGCTTGCGTGGTCCATGGCGGTGGATGCCTCCCAGACGCTTCAGCAGATGAGCGGCGCGACTGTCGACATGGCGGAAACAGGCTACATTGCTCTGGCGTTTGCGCTTGCCATTGAACGTGCGGGATCCAGCCCGTCAAAGAAGAACATCCTCGTGGTGTGCGCATCGGGCGCGGGCAGTGCCCGCCTGCTCGAGTATCGCTTTAAGCAGCAATTCGGACGATATCTTAACGAGGTGCTCACGTGTGACATTGCGGCAGTTGCTTCATGTGATTGGTCTGCAATCGACTACGTGTTCACAACGGTTCCGCTTGAGGCGGAAATTCCGGTGCCGGTCTGTCAAATCAGCGCGTTTCTCGATGCGAACGATGCAGGATACGTGCTTGAGATGCTTCAGACACCCGCCGCATCATGCCTGCTTCCATATTTTTCGCCCGAGCTCTTTTGGCCGCATGTTGAGGGCTCAAGTAAGGATGAAGTCCTCACCAAAATGCTCGATGCGGTCGGTGTCGTTAAGGGCATGGGCGATGAATTCAAGGCGTCGGTGCGCGAGCGCGAGCGCATCGCGCCCACGGCTTTTGGCAATCTCGTGGCGATGCCGCATCCGGTCCGCGCGTGCAGCGATGAGCCGTTCGTCGCCGTTGGCCTTCTCGATGAACGCATTATGTGGAACGCGCACGAGGTGCAGGCGGTGTTTCTCATCTCATTTTCCGACTCCATCGTCGATCCAGATTCTTTCAACGCCGGCATGGCGACGCTGCTTACGAACGCGGATGCGATTGCCGAGCTGTTGCGTACAAGAGCGTTTGAGACGCTACAAGCGATTCTCCTTGGGCGTATAGCCGCTCCGGAGGGAAACACATTGCGGTAGATGTGCGGCTGCGAGCCGCAAGAGCAATAGGGACGAGTGCCCGGAAAGGTGACGGCATGGCGGTAGACAAGGGATTTCTGTGGGGCGGCGCGACGGCCTCATATCAGTGCGAGGGGGCATGGGATGCCGATGGCAAGGTGCCCTCAAATTGGGATTGGTGGCTCCATGAGCGTGAGCTCCCCAACGCCGATGTGGCAAGCGACCACTACCATCATGTGCTCGAGGATATTGCCCTGGCAAAGGAGGGCGGTCATACCGCGTACCGCTTCTCGCTGTCTTGGCCTCGCATTATCAAGGACCGCGAGGGTACGGTGAACGAGGCGGGTATCGCGTTCTACAACAAGATTATCGATGCATGTGCAGAGGCGGGCATCGAGCCGTTCGTGACCGTGTTCCATTGGGATCTTCCCATGTATTGGGAGGAGCTGGGCGGTTGGACCAACACTCAGACTGCGCTGGCGTTTGAGCATTACGCCCGCGTGTGCTACGAGGCATTTGGCGATCGCGTCCGGTCATGGGTCACGATTAACGAGCCCAAATGGTTTACCTCGCGTGGCTATTTGGTGGGAGATTACCCGCCGTTCCACCAGAACGCCCAAGAGTACATTCAAGCGGGATTCAACATCATGTTGGCGAGTGCTCTGGGCGTCAAGGCGTTCCGCGAGGGCGGTTTCGAGGGCTCCATTGGCATCGTCCACAGCTATACGCCCGTGTACGGCATCGATGACACGATCGAGTCTCAGATCGCGGTGCGCTACGCCGACAACTTCAACAACAACTGGGTATTGGATGCCGCGGTGTTTGGCGAATTCCCCATCGATCTGGTCACGGAGCTTTCCCGCACGTACGACTTGTCGTGCATGAAGCCGGAATACCTGCGCATCATCAAAGCGAATACCGTCGATTTCCTTGGTTTGAATTACTACTCGAGCACCGACGTCAAGGCGTGGACCGAGGGTGAGACCACGTTGCGGTTCAACACGTCGGGCAAGGGCGGCGAGCGCGGCAAGATCATGGTGAAGGGTTGGTTCGAGCAGGTCTACAACCCGCATCATAAGTTCACCGATTGGGGCATGGAAATCTATCCCGAAGGCCTCTACCACGGTCTTAAGAAGGCGTTCGATAAATATCACGTCCCTCTGTACATCTCAGAAAACGGAATCGGTTGCTACGAGGACATTGCCGACGAGCCCGTGCACGACGATTACCGCATCTCCTTCCTGCAAGATCACATCGCCGCGATGCTCGACGCCATGGATGACGGCGTGGATATGCGTGGTTACTTCGTATGGTCGCTGTTCGATCTGTATTCCTGGATCAGCGGTATGGAAAAGCGCTACGGGCTTATCGGAGTCACAGACGACGAGGAGCATCGCCGCGTTCCCAAGGATTCGTTTGCGTGGTTCAAGCGCGTGATCGAAACGGGTGGCGACTGCATCGACCGTAGCCAGTACAAAGACGATCCCGTTGCTTCACCGGAATCTGCATAGATATCGCAATCGTTCTAGAAAGGAATGATCATGGCCAATATCAACGACACAATTGAACGCAAGCTGCTTCCGCTTGCAAATAAAATGTCGAGTTGGCGCTATCTCAAGGCAATCCGAGATTCGTTTTTGACACTGCTTCCCATTTCCCTGACGGGTGGTATCGCGTCAGTGCTGGGTGCCGCTCCGTTCCCCAAGGAAGAGGCCGAGGGTTTTTTATACCTGTGGGCGGTGTTTGCGGAGAACGCGAACTTCATCCTCACGTGGATCAACACGGTGACCATCGGCGGTCTGTCTCTGTATTTCGGTATTGGCATTACGTATTACCTGTGCCGACACTACAAGATCAACCCCTTTACGCCGCTGCTGGTGAATATCGTCGGCTTTTTGATGCTAATCGTCGGTCCTCAGGAACTTGGTTGGGCGGGAACGATTGCCGACCTGAGCTATATCGGCGGCAAGGGCTTGGTTCCGGCGATGATCGTCTCGATCTTTACAGTTGAGGCATATCGTTTCCTTACCAACAAGAACTTTGGTCGCATCAAGATGCCCCCGAGCGTTCCTCCGGTGCTGAGCGACACGTTTGCCAATATGGTGCCCTGCCTGGTTATCATCGGCGTGTTCTCCGCGGGGTTCACCATTTTCCACAACATGGGAACCACGATGGCAGGCTTTATGTATCAGGTCATCGCTCCGTCCTTCGCGGCTTCCGATAACCTGATTTTTGTGATCCTGGTCACCCTCGTCACGCACTTTCTCTTCTTCTTTGGCATCCACGACACCGCTATTGCGGGCTTTGTTGGGCCCATTCGTGAGGGCAACCTTGCCGTCAATGCCGCCGCTCATCTTGCCGGCGAGCCCATGCAGTTTATCTACACGACGCCGTTTTGGGTCTACTTCGTGATCATTGGCGGCTGCGGCAGTGTGCTCGCCCTTGCCATCCTGCTGCTGCGCTGCAAGTCCCGTGTGTGCCGTTACGTGGGCCGCATCGGCATCATCCCGAGCTTCTTCGGCATCAACGAGCCGATCGTCTTTGGCCTGCCCGTCGTGCTCAACCCGATCTTCTTTATTCCTTTTATGTTGGCGCCCTTGGTTAACGGTATCGCTGCCTACCTGCTTATGAGCGCGGGCGTGATGGGCAAGACGTTTGCCCTGCTCTCTTGGAACATGCCAAACATATTCGGTGCGTTCTTGTCCACGATGGACTGGACAACCGTGGTGTTCATTCTGGTGTTCACCGTGGTCGACATGTTGATTTACTACCCGTTCCTGCGCGTGTACGACAAACAGCAGGTGCAGCTCGAGCTTGAGGGCGATGGAGATGATGACGATGAGTAGTGATGTCCAGATGGATGAGACGCAGATCGCGTGCTTCTCGATTATCTCGTATGTTGGCGAGGCGAAGTCCTGCTACATGGAGGCTTTGCGCGCGGCTCGCAAGGGCGAGTTTGACCAGGCTCGCACGCTGGTGGAGCAAGGGTCGGCACATTTTGCCGAAGGCCACCAGGCGCACGGAACGCTTATTACGCGAGAGGCCGCTACGGGGGATGTCCCCACTTCACTTCTGCTTATGCATGCGGAGGCTCAGCTGATGGACGCCGAGAGCTGCAAGACGTACACGGTTGAGTTTATCGAGCTGCATGAGGAGCTTACCGCCCTGAGGAAGGGAATGGCAGCCGCATAAGGTCTGTGCTTGGGGCGTCACATGCGCCACGTATTCGAATAAGGATTCTAGAGTAGGAAAGAGGCTCATCATGGAAAAGGTCATGCTGGTATGCAACGGGGGTATGTCCACGAGCATCATGGCAAAGCAGATTCACGAGGCGTCCGAGGGTCGCTACGAGGTCAAAGCATATTCCGAGAGCGTGTATGCGAACAACCTCGACGACGATATCAAAGTGATCCTCATCGCTCCTCAGATTCGTTTTCTCAAAGACGATATCCAGGCAATCGTGGGGCCCGATCGCGTGGTCGAGGCAATCGACATGCAGACGTATGGTCTCATGAATGGCAAGAAGGTCACCAAACTCATCGACAAGCTGTATCGGGAGCATGGGCTCGAAGTAAGCGAATAGGTTGTTATTCGTTTCTGAGTGGGCTTGGTCGAATGACTCTTAGACCGGCGAGGCTTTACATGGTCGCGCCGGTTTTGTGTGCGCGTTTTTTGGCCTTGATGCGTTGATACCTTTGCTTGAAGGCTTGGGGTGCATGTTGGTTTCGGCTCACCGCCCTTTAGGTTTTGGCCGGGAGGTAGCTTCGGGTCGTTTTCGCCGAGTGTGCGCTTTTCCAACGTTTGAGCCGTTCAAACGTTGGAAAAGCGCACACTCGGCGAAAAACAGAGACCCAAAGAGCGTGGGGCAGAGTCAGTGCGGTTTTATGCCGAGGTTTTTGCCAAGCTGAACGTTGCGGAGAGATAGGAGGGCTTTCCGCTTCGAAGATTTTTCGTATTATGCAGAAAAGTCTCTAGGATGGTGAATCCGGAGCCGCTTGCGACAAGATGAAGACCGTTCGCCGAATCGCGAAATTGCCTGCACCGCCTTGGAGCTGGGAGAGTAAGACGAACCCCGAGTTTTTGTCAGATGGTGACGGGATATCGCCTGATACGGTCGACGCTTCAACTTGTTCTGCTCAGGCGCCTTCATTGCGGGGAGGTGATCGAACCGTACCCCGGCCTGTATGTCCCTGCTGATTTCTATCAAAAAGCGACCCCACGCGCTAAGGCGTACATGCTCATCAAAACTCTTTCCAAGCGGCATCCGGATTGGGTGTTCTCTTTATTCAGCGCAGCGCTGGTTCATGGTTTGCAGGTCCCCTATGCGCACTTGAGTGCACTGCACGTGAGCGTTGAGCCAGGTGGAAACAGAAGGCGTTGCGCGGGAAAGGTGAGCTGCCATTCGTCGGAGGCTTTGGCCGCCGCGCAGCGCGCTGACATCCCTCCCGTCACAGTTGTCCAGGGGATTCGCGTGACCACGGTCGAGCACACCGTGATGGAGTGCCTATGCCAGTCAAACTTTAGGGACGGTCTTGTGGTCGCCGATTCGGCTTTGCATTGTGGCTTGACCACAAAGTTACTGGTGGAGAGGCAGTTCCTGGAATGGGGTCGGGGAAAAAGGGGGATTCGGCAGGCAAGGGCAACTCTGGCATATGCGGACGGGGGCAGCGAGAGCGGTGGCGAGTCTCTTGTTCGGGCGGCCATTATCGAATTGGGGTTCGCCGTGCCCTCGCTGCAGGTGCTTGTTGATGATCCCCTTGAGCCCAACAACCCAAAGCGGGTCGATATGGCATGGCGTTTGGGGGATGGGTCTCTGGTGATTCTTGAGGTGGACGGAAAGATCAAATATGTTCAGGCGGCGAACGGACGCGAAAAGAGCTTATATGAGATGGCGGCAACGTTTTCAAAGGAGCGCCGAAGGGAGTCTCATCTCAACATGACCGGGGCGAAGGTCCTGAGATGTTCCGTTGAGGACGCGTATGACGGCGAAGGCTTTCGAGAGATGCTTGAAAGGGCTGGTGTACCAAGGGCAATGAGTGCGGAGCGGCCCAATTAAGCGAGGCGCTGTCTGTTTTGGCATATCGCTCTCTCATATGGGTGCATTGTGCTTGAGATTGGATTGCGGCCGGAGCCGCCTTTTCGCCGAGTGTGCGCTTTTCCAACGTTTGAGGTGGTTCAAACGTTGGAAAAGCGCACACTCGGCGAGGGAGGGGACGGTGCGCGGCCAAAGCGGGGGCCGGCAAGAACGGCTGCGCGGTGCCAAAGGGGTAGCCAACAAGAACGGCCACGCGGTGTCAAAGCTAGGGCAGCAAGAACGCCCGCGCGGCGCTACGCAGTGCTATGCGGCGCTACGCGATGCTGACGCCGTGCCACGTGGCGTTACGCAGCGCTATGCGACGTTACGCCGTGCTACACAACGTGACGCCGCGCCGCGCGATGTTGCGCGGCGCTACGCGATGATGAGGCGGGTCGAGGCCTCGATGGCGGCTCGCTGCTCGGGCGTGGCACTGGCGTCGGTGATGACCGCGTCGATGCGGTCGAGGTTGCAGAAATTGTAGAAGTCCTGCTGCCCGATCTTGCTCGCGTCGCACACGAGGTACCGCTCGCCGCTCCGGTCGCACGCCAGCGACTGGAGGCGCCCCTCGTCCAAGTTCGACGTGAACGCCGTGCCGCCGCTCACGCCGTTGGCGCCGATAAAGCACTTGTCGATGCCCATGGGGGAGAGCATCTCCTCGGTCACGGCGCCTATCAGCGAGCCGGACCTGCTGCGGTACTGGCCGCTCAAGACGCAGATCTCGATGGCCTCGTTTCGCTGCAGGATGCTGAACGCGATCAGGCTGTTGGTGACCACGCGGAGCGGCACGGCGGGCAGCAGGCGGGCAATGGAGGCGCAGGTCGAGCCCGGCCCCAAAAAGACGGTGTCCTTCTCCTTGATGAGCCCGCACGCCGCTCGCGCGATGTCCTGCTTTTCCTGCGGCCGGATCGAGAGCTTCTCAAAGTAGGGGAGCTCGGTGGGCGGTGCCTGAAGCGCGTTGGGCAGGCGAATGCCGCCGTGCTCGCGAATGACGCGGCCCGCCGCGGCGAGCTCGTCAAAGTCGCGCCGCGCGGTCATCTCGGAGATGTCGAACGAGCGCGCCGCCTGCCGCACGGAGAGCGACCCTTGCTGGTGACAGAGCTCGAGCAGCTTTTCCAAACGTTCGGTTTTGAGCATGAAGGCCTCCTTTGCGAGGGTTGCGCCCGGTTATTCGGTGACGACGGTGGTCCAGGAGCGGAGCGCCTCGAGCTGGTCGGGAGCGGTGTCGGGGTTGATGAACACGGCATCGATGCGGTCGAGCGTCGTGAAGGAGTAAAAATCGCGCCGTCCGACCTTCTCGCCGTCGGTGACGACATACCGCTCGTCGGCGCGGCCGAGCGCATCGGCGAGCACCATCGCGGAATCCATGTACGAGCCGAAGACCTCGTTGCCAAAGATGCCGGTGGTGGACACAAACGCCTTTGACGCGGTGAGCCCAAAAAAGCCGCTATGGCTGCTCGGCATGGTGAAGACGCGCGTCTGACGGCGGTACGTCCCGCCAATGAGATAGAGGTCGACCTCGGTGTTGTCGGCCAAGAGGCTGAATAGGGGCGCGTTGTTGGTGATGACCCGGATGCCCCGTGTGGGCAGGTACTCGCACATGAGCTCAAGTGTAGAGCCGCCGCCCATGAAGATCGAGTCGCCGGGCTTGACGTAGCGCGCCGCGAGCTTGGCCGCCTCCCGTTTTTGCTGCACGTTTTGATGGCGCTTCTCGTCATGGGTGTGCACGCGCGAGAGGGTGGTGCCATGCGCGCTGTGCGGGAGCTGCGCCCCGCCGTGCACGCGCGTGATGAGCCCCTCCGCGGCGAGGTCTGCCAGATCGCGGCGAACCGTCATGCTCGAGACCCCGAGGCTCTGGGCGATGTCGTTGACGGTGACCGTGTGGCGCTGTTTGAGAAGGTTGAGGATTGCTTGATGTCGCTCGGACTTCATGGCTCCTCCTAGGGTGTTAGTAATCATGTTCGTTTTAATTAAAACGAACAACAATACATCTGACAAGTGTTCCTTAATATGAACACGCCTTTCACTGCCAAAAACCTACCGTTCACGGGTTCTATCGATAAAAAAGCAGGTATCTCTAGCAGACGAGGGCATCTTGTCTAATTCCCACCTTGACAATGTTGCAAACATAGAGAATCATAAAGGCACAAAAACAAACAACAAAGAACGATTCAAACATGACGAACACGAAAGGATCGCCCATGCGCATCGGCGTAATTCTCGCAAGCCACGGAGAGTTTGCACGTGCCGCCCTCGGTGCCGTCGAGATGATCGCGGGCAAGCAGCCCGACGTCGTCGCCCTTGGCCTGACGGCCGAGAAGAGCCTGGAGACGTTCGAGGCGGAGATGCGCGATGCCTACGAGGCGCTCCACGCCGACTGCGATCTGGTCGTCACGCTGTGCGACATCTACGGGGGTACCCCCTTTAACGTGACCACCCGCTGCCTGCTCAACGGCATGGACATGGTCGCCTACACCGGTCTTTCCATGCCCGTCGTGGTCGAGCTCCTGCTCACCCGCGACGGCCTCGATTCCGTCGACGCGGTCCGCTCCCAGCTCGCCGCGGCCCATGCGGGCGCGCAGCAGGAGATCAAGGCCCCGGTCGTCGCCGCGGCCGACGAGGACGACGACCTCGACCTCTAGCCACATTTCAACCCGTCCATCTGCCGGCGCTGATGGCGCGGCACCCACCACAGGCAGTACGCAAGTGCGAACGATAAGGAGAACATCATGGCACTCAAGCTCGTCGACATCGATGACCGTCTGATTCACGGCCAGGTGGCCACCACGTGGATCCCCGATTTTGGCATCGAGTCCGCAATCATCGTCTCCGACAAGGTCGCCAACGACCCCGTGCAGAAGTCCGTGGCGGGCCTCGCCGTCCCCGAGATCAAGGTGTCGGTCTTCGGCGTCGACAAGTTCATCGACGTCCTCAAGAAGACCACCCTCAAAAAGGCCACGATGGTGCTCTTTACCAACCCCATCGACGCGCTCAAGCTGCATGAGAACGGCCTGCCGTTCGACTACCTCAACGTCTCCGGCATGCGCTTCAACGACGAGCGCCACCGCCTGCACAAGAACATGTCCGTCACCGCCGAGGAGAAGGCCGCCTTCGAGGAGCTCATCGGGATGGGCGTCGAGTGCTGGATGCAGACGACCACGCGCGATTCCAAGGAGCCGGTGTCCGAGCTCCTCAAGAACTACTAGACACGGTAACAAGCTCCGGGCAAGAGGGGTTCGGAGTGGTTTGCGCAAAGAGCGTGAACGCATAGGGAAGGAGAGCGTATGCTTCAGGCACTTTTGCTCGCCATTTGGGCGGGTCTGTGCACCTGGGACCAGTTCGGTCCTCACCTGGGCTTCCGTAAGCCCTTGTTGGCGTCCGTGGGCGTCGGCATCATCCTGGGCGACATGACGACCGCCATCATGATCGGCGCCACCATGGAGCTCATGTGGCTCGGCGTCAACAACATCGGCGCCTATGTTCCGCCGGATGTCATCTCCGGCACCATCGTGGGTGCGGCCCTGGGCATCATGGGCGGCGGCGACACCGCCAGCGCCATCGCGCTCGCAGTCGCCATCGGCATCCCCACGGCCACGCTCGTCCAGCAGCTGAACATCCTGGTCATGACCACCAACGTCTCGCTCGTCCACGCCGCCGACAAGGCCGTCGAGTCCGGAAAGTTCAACGCCGTGAACAAGTACTTCTGGACCGGCGCCTTCTGCTTCTTCCTGACCCGCGCCGTTCCGGTGTTCATCGCCACGGGCATCGGCTCCTTCGTGATCGAGGACATCATGAACTTCCTGCAGACGCAGGTGCCGTGGGTCCTCTCCGGCTTCTCCACCGCCGGTGGCATGATGCCCGCCGTTGGCCTGGCCATGCTCCTCACCATGATGATGAAGAAGAACATGTGGATCTTCCTGCTGCTCGGCTTTGTCCTGGCTGCCTTCCTGAACGTCCCCACCGTTGGCATCGCCCTGGCCGCCTGCGCCGCCGCCGGCATTTGGGATGTCATCACGGAGGGTCAGAAGAACCAGCCCGCCCCCGCCGTTGCTGCTGCCGGTTCCGATGACGATGACGAGGAGTACGATCTCTAATGGGTAAGATTTCCAATTCCACCCTGAACAAGGTGCTCCTGCGCACCCAGGGCTGCCAGTTCGCCCACAACTACGAGCGCATGCAGTCGCTCTCGCTGACGTACTGCTTCGCGCCGGTTCTCGAGGAGCTCTACAAGGACGCCCCCAAGGAGCAGCGCGTCAACGCCATGAAGCGCCACCTCGAGTACTTCAACACGCACCCCATCGCGATCCCGTTCATCCTGGGTATCACCGCCGCCATCGAGGAGTCCACGGACGAGGACCAGAAGGACACCGTCGTCGGCATCAAGACCTCCCTCATGGGCCCCTTCGCCGGCTTGGGCGACTCCCTGCTCAACCTCACCTGGTTCCCCATCGCCGGCTCCATCGGCGCCTCCATGTGCGTCGACAACGGCTCCATCGTGGGTCCGCTCGTGATGTTCCTGCTCATCAACCTGCTCTACTGGCCGCTCAAGTACTTTGGCCTGCACAAGGGTTATGAGATGGGTATGGACCTGGTGGAGAAGGCCGGCGTCCAGGTCTTCGATCGCCTGGGCAACCTGGCCAACGTGCTGGGCGTCATGGTCACGGGCGGCCTGATCGCCACGACCGTCAAGCTCAAGCTTGCCATCCAGTTCGCCTTTGGCGAGGGCGACCCGCTGATTCTCCAGGACCAGCTCGACAAGGTGCTGCCCTATGCGCTGCCCGTCCTGTTGACCTTCATCTGCTACCGCCTGCTCAAGAAGGGCCAGGGCAAGAACTCCGCGCAGATCATCATCGGCTGCATCGTGTTCGCCCTCGTCTTCGCCGCCATCGGGTACTACTTCCCGGCGTTCAAGATCTTCGCCTAATCGCGAGCTCGTAAGGGGCAAACCGCTCGAGGCCCGCGCCCCGCATGTCGGGCGTGGGCCTTTTTCGTCCCCGGCGCCCCTGGCCTGCCCGGTGCCCGGCGTGCGCCTCGGTGTCCGCCGCTGGTCCGGTGCCTGCCGCTGGCCTGGCGATCGGCGTCCGCCTTCCCGGCGACGCCTGCCCGAGCCCTCGCCCGGTATTTGTTCCGGCGCCCTTCGCCCGTCCCCTGTGCCCCTCGCTTCCCGTTGCCGATGACGGGGCTTCCGCTTCCATCCGCCTACCGAAAGGACATCAATGAGAACCGTCCTTGTTCTGATGGACACGCTTCGCCGCGACGTCTTGTCGTGCTACAACCCCGTGACCGACGTGCAGACGCCCCATCTGGACGCGTTCGCCGAGCGCTCCTGCGTGTTCGACAACCACTGGATCGGCTCCGCGCCCTGCATGCCTGCCCGCCGCGACATCCTCACCGGGCGCTACAACTTCCTCGAGCGCCCCTGGGGACCGATCGAGCCCTTTGACGTCACGCTGCCCCAGTGCCTGCGCGCGCAGGGCGCCTTCTGCCACATCACCACCGACCACTGCCACTACCTGCGCACCGGTGGCGAGGGCTATCTGCAGGAGTTCAACACGTGGGACTACCACCGCGGCCAGGAGGGCGACCCGTGGGTGAGCCGCATCGACGAGCCCACCAACATGCCCGAGACGTTCTACGGCCGCGTGCGCGAGCAGTACCAGAAGAACCGCCAGCTGTGGCCGCGCGAGGAGGACATGCCCAGCCCCAAGACCTTCCAGTCCGCATGCGATTGGATCGAGGACAACAAGGGGCACGACGACTTCTTCCTCATGGTCGAGGCGTTCGACCCGCATGAGCCCTTTGACGTGCCGGACGAGTACATGGAGATGTACGGCGGCGAGGAGGGGCTCGACCGCGACTACTTTGAGATCCCCCTGTACAAGCGCGTGTCCGACACGGACGTGACGCCCGAGGCGGAAGCCTACATCCAGCGCCGCTACAAGGCGCTCGTCACGATGACCGACCGCTGGTTCGGCAAGCTCATCGACACGCTCGAGGCCAACGACATGCTCGACGACACCCTGGTGATGGTGACCACCGACCACGGGTACTTCCTGGGCGAGCGCGATTACATGGGCAAGAACTATATGCACCTGTACAACGAGTTGGCGCACCTGCCGTTCATCGTGCACTTCCCGGGCGGCGCCCGCGCCGGTGAGCATGCGGGGCAGATCACGCAGGCCATCGACATCATGCCCACGGTGCTCGAGGCGCATGGCTGCGAGATGCCGGCGGACGTGTGCGGCGTGTCCCTCATGCCGCTGGCGACCGACGCGGAGGCGCCCACGCGCGACTACGCCCTGTACGGCGTGCATGCCATGACGGTCAACGTGACCGACGGCGAGCTCACGTATTTCCGCGCGCCGGTGGCGGACAACCAGCCCTGCTTTGAGTACGCGGCGCTGCCGCACACCATCCGCAAGAAGATGGGGTCGGACTGCCCGGAGGAGATCGAGTGCGGCCGCTACTTCGCGCGCACGCGCTACCCGCTGTTCAAGATCCCGTGCAAGAAGCCCGCGCAGATCGAGGGCAGCGCGCCGTTGGCGGAGGTCTCCGAGACCATGCTGTTCGACCTTACGACCGACTACGGCCAGACCGTCAACCTGGCGGGTACGGGCGATGCGCGCGAACAGCGCATGATCGAGCTGCTGCTGCGCGGCCTTGAGGAGCACGAGGCGCCCGCTGAGCAAAAGGAGCGCCTGGGCCTGGCGTAGAGGCCGATGCAACGAAACGGCGCCCCGAGCGGCTTTGGCCCGCTTGGGGCGCACGTGTGGAAGGGAGACAAGATGGCAAGCAATACGCAGCGTCCCAATGTGCTGCTCATCATGTGCGATCAGATGCGCGGCGACTGCCTGGACATCGATGGGCATCCGGACGTCAAGACGCCGTACCTCGACACGCTGGCGGCCGACGGCATGCTGTTTGAGAACGCCTACGCGGCGTGCCCGAGTTGCATTCCGGCGCGCGCCTCGCTCTTTACGGGCAAGACGCCCGCGGGCACGGGGCGCGTGGGCTACCAAGACGGCGTGGATTGGGAGTACGACCACATGCTCGCGCAGGAGCTGCGCGATGGCGGCTACCAGACCGCCGTGGTGGGTAAGATGCACGTGCATCCGCCGCGCTTGGGCTGCGGCTTTGAGCGCATGCGCCTGCACGACGGCTACATCGGCCATTACCGCAAGGCCAACCTGCCGTATTGGATGCACCAGAACGTCTCCGACGACTACATGCGCTTTTTGAAGAACGAGCTGGGCGAGTTCGCCGATGTGAACGGCTCGGGCGTGGAGAACAACTCGTGGATCGCGCACCCCTGGGTGTACGAGGAGCGCCTGCACCCCACCAACTGGGCCGTCGATGAGTCCATTCGCTTTTTGGAGACGCGCGACCGCACACGCCCGTTCTTCCTCATGACGAGCTTTGTGCGGCCCCATCCGCCGTTCGACGCGCCGCAGACGTACTTCGACCTGTACCGCGACATGGAGCTGCGCGAGCCCGCCGCGGGCGATTGGGACAACACGGAGGCAACCGAGCGCGACGGCATGGTGCTCGACAGCGTCCACGGCTGCCGCGACGCCGAGCTGCGCCGCCAGGCCATGGCGGGCTACTACGCGTGCATCACGCACATGGATCATCAGATCGGTCGCCTCATCACGGCGCTCGAGAACGACGAGACCTACCACAACACGGTGATCGTGTTCTGCTCCGACCACGGCGAGATGCTGTTCGACCACGGCCTGTTCCGCAAGGTGCTGCCGTATGAGGGCTCGACGCGCATCCCGTTCATCGTGCACGTGGGCAAGAACGTCCCGCGCGTGGCGCAATCCCGCGCGCGCGGGACGAGCGAGAGCGTGGTTGAGCTCATGGACCTCATGCCCACCCTGCTCGACCTGTGCGGCATCGACGTGCCCGAGGGCGTGGAGGGCGCCTCGCTTGTGGGCGAGCTGACTGGCGCCGCCCCGCTCGACCGCGCCTACCTGCACGGCGAGCACAGCCGCGATGCGGAGCAGTCCAACCAGTGGATCGTCACCCCGCACGACAAGTACATCTGGTTCACGCAGACGGGCGTGGAGCAGTACTTCGACTTGGACGCGGATCCGCGCGAGACGGTCGATCTCATCGACGACCCCGCCCGCGCCGAGCGCATCGCCGAGCTGCGCGCCGCGCTCGTCCACGAGCTCGAGGGCCGCGAGGAAGGGTATAGTGTGAACGGCGAGCTCGTGGTGGGCCGCACGCCCGCGGTGGTGTTGGAGCACCCGCGCGGCGCTTGAGGAGAGGAGCCTGGTTCGTCATGAGCATGCAACAGATCGGCATCATCGTTTTGGTGGCGGCGCTCGCCGCCCTCATCTACGTCGAGGTGCAAAAGCGCTCGACGTTCGCCAAGATCGAGCACTATATGGAGGAGCAGGACTTCGCGAGCGTGCTCGCCCTGCTCGACCGGCCGATCACGCGCGTGCTGTACCCGGCGTACAACCGCCTGTTCATGCGCCTGAACGCGTGTTTGGCCATGGGAGACACCGAGGCCTCTGTCCGCGTGATCGAGGAGATGCTGCCGCTGCGCATGACCAAGCAGCAGGAGCTCGCGCTCGCGCTCAAGGCGTTCAGCTTTTACGTGGAGATCGAGGACAAGGACGGCGCGGGCAAGATGCTCGAGCGCATCGAGGCCCACGGCTCCAAGGAGATGGCCCAGATGAGCCGGCAGACGTACGAGATCTTCCTGTGCGGCTCGACCGCCTACATCGACGAGATGGAGGCGGCCCTGGCCGACGCGCCGTTGCCGGAGCAGGCGCGCCTGTGCCAGCTGCTGGCGCTGCAGTACGAGAGCCGTGGCGACCAGCCTCGCGCCGACGAGTACCACGCCCGCGCCAAGAAGGCGTTCGAGCGCGCCCTCAAGCAGTAGGGACGCCGTGGGCCGCCGCGGTGCAGATGCGGTGCGGGGCGGGCGCGGCGCGAAGCCGTTGCGCCGCGGACGGATGTGCCGCAGATCGTTGCGGCTCGGGTCTCGAGCGCCGCGGGCCGATGCGTCACGAGGCCGATGAGCCGCGGGCCGATGCGCTGCGGGATGCTCGCCACAGGGCCGCCGCGATGTGGGAAACGCCACCGAGAGTTGACTCTCGGTGGCGTTTTCTTGTGCGAACGGGGATTTTGCGCCGCGAAAGGTAACTCTCGCGGAATCTATAGCGGCGTGGTGCAGAGCCCACACCCCGGTCCAGCCCGATTCCCGGCTCCGGTCTCCGTCCCGTCCCAATTCATGGCTCCGGTCCACAAAGTCTCGGCTCACGTCCCGGCCAAAGCCCCGGCCCCGGTCTCCACCCCGACTTCGCGGCACCTTCGGCGATGCCGCCTATGCCAGGCGCCCGGTCTCCGCAACGCGCTTGAACCAATAGGCGCTCGCCTTGGGCGTGCGCTCCTGCGTCTCAAAGTCGACGTAGAAAAAGCCGTAGCGCTTGTTGTACCCGTTGGTCCAGGAGAACTGGTCCTGCAGGCTCCACATAAAGTAGCCGTCAACCGCGATGCCGCATTCGATCGCCTTGAGGATCCAGCGCAGGTGCTGCTCGACGTACGCGATGCGCTCGGCGTCGTCGACCGTGCCGTCGACGAGCTCGTCCTTGCGGCCCATGCCGTTTTCGGTGATGAGGAGCTGCTTGTAGTTGGGGTACCGCAGGGATATGTTGCACATCATGTCGAACAGGCCCTTGGGGTAGATGATCCAGTCCCAATCGGTGGTGGGGATGCCGGGCCGCACCGCGCGCTCGCCCACGCCCGCAAGGCGCCACCAACCCGTGCCCTTCTCTCCCGTGCCGTTGTGGCATAGTTCGCTTTGCCCCTCATATGCCTTGAGGAAGCGGCTCTGGTAGTAATTGATGCCCAGGCAGTCGTTGAGCCGTGCGGCCTCGCGCATGATGGCGAGGTCGCCGTGGGGAATGGCCATGGTGCCGCCGGAGGATGCGCACAGCTCCTCGATGATCGCCAGGGTGTCGGGCGCGTAGTCTCCGCGGAACGTGGCGTCGAGCAGCAGGCGGTTCTGCAGGACATCGTCACGCGCCGCGGCGGCGATGTCGCCGGGGTCGCACGGGTCGTAGGGGTACTTGTACTCGAGCGCATGGATGACGCCGATCGTGCCCGGGTACCCTCCGCGCTTGAACGCCACGACGGCCCTCGCATGCGCGAGCATCATGTTGTGCTGCGCCTGGAGGCATTCATGCAGGCATGCCTTCTTGCCCAGGGGCCAGGTGCCCTCGACGTAGCGGTTGAGCGTTGCGGCGGCGATCTCGTTGAAGGTGAACCAGTGGGTCACCTCGGCGCGGTACTCCTCAAAGCAAAAGCGCGCATATGCCTCGAAGGCGTCGATGGTCGCGGGGTTGAGAAAGTCGCCGTTCTCGTACAGGGCGGCGGGGGAGTCGAAATGGTGCAAGGTGACGTACGGCTCGACCCCGTGCGCGTGGCAGCTCGCGAACAGATCGTGGTAGAACTGCACGCCCTCGGGGTTGGGGCTTCCCACGCCGCCGTTGGGGAAGATGCGGCTCCATGCGATGGAGACGCGGATGCCCGTCATGCCGAATCGCTGGCAGAGCTCGAGGTCCTTGTCGTAGCGGTTGTAGAAATCGCAGGCGGGCTCGGGTGAGAAGCGCCCCTGCTCGGCAAGATAGTCGTGAATTCGGAAAAGTTCTTGCATGTTTGAAACTGTTTGATTATGTTGGTTATTGTGAGAGAGGTATCAAGGGCGCGTTCGGTGCGCGCTGTGACAAAGGAGGAGGGCAACATGAGGGTTGTCATCGGTTCTGATGCGGCGGGCATGCCGCTCAAGGAACTCGTCAAGGAAACGCTGATCGAGGACGGCCACGAGGTCGTCGATCTGTCCCAGGATCCTGCGGCGGACTTTGTGGACGCCGCCGTGGCGGTCGCCGAGGACCTGCTCGCGCATGAGGGCTCCCAGGGCTTCTGCTTCGATGCCTATGGTGTGGGAAGCTACATGGCCGCCACGCGCGTTAAGGGCATGGTCGCCGCGAACATTTCCGACGAGCGCAGTGCCTACATGACGCGCGAGCACAACAACGCCCGCATGGTCTGCCTGGGTTCCACGGTCGTCGGCTCCGAGGTCGCCAAGAAGATCGCCCGCGAGTTCCTCAAGGCGGACTACGCCGCTGGGCGTCACCAGATTCGCGTCGACATGCTCAACAAGATGGCTTAAGGGGAGCGGAACATGACCAAGAAGATCATCGCACTTGGCTGCGACCACATCGTCACCGACGAGAAGACCTATCTGCACGACCGCCTCGAGGAGGCCGGTTACGAGGTGCTGGACTGCGGCCCCTACAGCCACACGCGCACGCATTACCCCATCTACGGCAAGGCGGTGGGCGAGGCTGTGGCCTCCGGCAAGGCCGACCTGGGCGTCGTGCTGTGCGGCACCGGCATCGGTATCACCAACTCCGTGAACAAGGTCCCCGGCGCCCGTTGCGCCCTAGTGCGCGACATGACGAGCGCCCTGTATGCTCGCCGCGAGCTCAACGCCAACGTGGTGGGTTTTGGCGGCAAGATCACCGGCGAGTTCCTCATGGCCGACATCATGCTCGCCTTCCTGGAGGCCGAGTACGAGTCCACGCCCGAGCGCGATGCGCTCGTGGCAAAGCTCGACGCCGTGAACAAGGCCGATGCCGAGGCTCAGGCCGACCCGCACTTCTTTGACGAGTTCCTCGAGAAGTGGGACCGCGGCGAGTACCACGACTAACGTGTAGCGTTTGCGCGCAATCGGGTCCGGAAGCCACCGGGCCCGATTTTTAATATGAGTTGAACATTGTCAAGAGGCAAAACCGGCCCGGCCGTCCGCGG
>ERZ1032357.31-NODE-31-length-46451-cov-21.658440_pt1 | contig 46451 bp, 34 predicted proteins | sample MGYA00517100_ERZ1032357 | MGnify/ENA primary metagenome ERZ1032357 (study PRJEB33719, sample SAMN04262589) | wastewater metagenome | biome: periurban shantytown; feature: animal feces; material: feces | host: Canis lupus familiaris | place: Peru: Lima | collected...
AGTATTCTTAAATTGGGTGCAAAAACCAAGCCCCTACAAAAGGGACTATCATAATCCTTTGTTCCCACTATTTGATTATAGTTTTATTTAAGAATACCTTGCCGCATATTTTTTACTCCTTTTCTGGTATTGAATTATTATATCACATCAGTTTTAGGAAAACAAGTATCTAAAAGAAATTTTTCTTCCCCTTATATGTAACAATCATACCGGCTTCCTAACGTTCAGAATGTTTTCTACTGTCTGCTGCGGTGTTTGGTTGGAATTGTCCAGCCAAAAGCCGATCCGTGGTGTTGTGTGCATATTACTAAATACAAATTCAATGTATACAGAAAGAAATATATAAGGAGTGGGAGGGATTCCGCCGTAGTCGGCATTGTAGGAAAATCCAAAAGTTTAGATTTTCTCAAAATGCTTATCTTTTGGTCTTTGGTTCGGAATAGTGTAGTGCTGGCGGTCTATCTATTGTTTTCGGTTGCTTGCTTCTTTACCGTACATGAGCATTGAGAGAAGGAGACAAGCAGATGTTGGGCTACGAAGAGAAGGTGGAGCGCCTCGAGTTGCTCGACGCGGTGGCGGATGCCGGGAGGCTGGCGAGGGGCTTGGACCAGTTGCTCGAGTCCCTGGCGCATGCCGACCAGCTGGACCCGCTTGACGTCGAGGGGATCCTGGCCCTGAGGTCGATAAGCGAGAGGTGCGCCGAGCGCATCGGCGACGCCGCGCGAATCTTGGAGGCTCAGAACGAGGTTCTCTACGCCGAGGAGCGGGCAAACGCCAAACCTCGCGAAAACGAGAGATGAGGACCCAAACGAAATCGGCCATCCAAGCCCAATCAGGGCGTCCTTCGCCGTCGGCGCTCATATAAAGCCTGGGCATCGGCTGTCCTCGCATTCCCAATGCCGCCGCGTGCCGCCGCGTTATAATGCTGCAAACGCATTTGTATTGCATTTCGAGCGATGGGAGCGCAGATGCCTGACAGCTACAAGGAGCTCATCAAGAGCAACCCCGACGAAACCGAGATCAGGAGCTTCCTGGTGGACGGTGACCAGGTCTCCGTGACCCTGCGCATCCCCGACACCCTGCGAGACGCGGCGAAGGAGGAGGCGGCGCTCCGCGGCATGAGCTTCTCGGCCTTCGTGCGCACGTGCATGATCGAAGAGCTCGCGAAGAAGGGGGCATAAACCCATGCAGCCAGACTTCTTCGACAACAGGGCACGCATCGTCAAGGACGACCTTGTCGCCAACATAGCCGACGGCGACCGCGTGGCGATAGCCGCGTCGGTGTTCTCCATGTACGCCTATCAGGAACTCGCCACCCAACTTGAAGGCATCGACGAGCTGCGCTTCGTCTTCACGTCGCAGGCGTTCACCAAGCAGCGCCCAGCGCGCGAGAAGCGCGAGTTCTACATCCCGCGCCTTTCCCGCGAGCAGGGCCTTTGCGGCACCGACTTCGAGATCAAGCTGCGCAACGAGCTCACACAGAAGGCCATCGCGACCGAGTGCGCCGACTGGATCCGCCGCAAGGCACGCTTCCGCTCCTTCGAGGGCGAGGGACGCATGAGCGGCTTCATGGATATCGACAAGACGGACGACAACGTAGCCTACATGCCCTTCGACGGCTTCACCACGCGCAAGCTCGGCTGCGACAACTCCGCGGACGCCCCCGACGTGACCATGCGCCTGGACGCCTCCCAGTCGCGCGCCCTGCTCAAGCAGTTCGACGACGCCTGGGACTCGGGCGAGCTCCACGACGTCACCGATGCCGTCATCGACGGCATCACGGCCATGTACCAGGAGAACGCGCCCGAGCTCATCTACTACATGGCGCTCTACCGCATATTCAGCGAGTTCCTCGACGACGTCTCCGAGGACGTGCTGCCCAACGAGGGGCTGGGCTTCCGCGACAGCCTGATTTGGAACAAGCTCTACGACTTCCAGAAGGACGCGGCGCTCGCCATCATCAACAAACTCGAGACCTACAACGGCTGCATACTGGCCGACTCGGTCGGCCTGGGCAAGACGTTCACCGCGCTCGCCGTGATCAAGTACTACGAGAGCCGCAACAAGGACGTGCTCGTGCTGTGCCCCAAGAAGCTGCGCGACAACTGGATCACCTACAATTCCAACGTCGTGAACAACCCCATCGCGGGCGACCGCCTGCAGTACGACGTGCTCTACCACACCGACCTCTCGCGCACGCGCGGCACGTCGGAGACGGGCCTGCCCCTCGACCGCCTGAACTGGGGCGCGTACGGGCTCGTCGTCATCGACGAGAGCCACAACTTCCGAAACGGCGGCGACTCGGCGTCGGAAGACAGGATGAACCGCTACCAGCTGCTCATGGAGAAGGTCATCAAGCAGGGCGTGAAGACCAAGGTGCTCATGCTCTCCGCCACGCCCGTGAACAACCGCTTCCGCGACCTGCGCAACCAGCTCGCCCTGGCGTACTGGGGCGACCCCACCGGCTGGTCCGAGAAGCTGCGCCTTGAGAACGACATCGAGACGGTGTTCCGCAACGCGCAGACCGTCTACGCCCGCTGGTCGAAGCTGCCCGCCAATCAGCGGACGACCCACACCCTCACCGACATGCTCGACTACGACTTCTTCGAGGTGCTCGACCAGGTGACTGTGGCGCGCAGCCGCAAGCACATCCAGCGCTACTACGACATGAGCGCCATCGGGCCCTTCCCGAAGCGCCTGCCGCCGATATCGAAGCGCCCCAAGCTCTCGACGCTGGCGAACGCGATCAACTACCGCGAGATATACGAGGAGCTTGACTCCCTCGTGCTCGCCGTGTACATGCCGAGCTCGTACGTGCACCCCAGCAAGATGGAGAAGTACGCGAAGATGGGCGGCGGCGGCAACCTCACGCTCGGAGGGCGCGAGACGGGCGTGCGCCGACTCATGACGACGAACCTGCTCAAGCGCCTGGAGAGCTCGGTGTGCTCGTTCCGCCTGACGCTCGAGCGCGTGCTGGCGGCCATGAACGCCGCCCTCAAGACCATAGACGACTACCGCAGGGGCCTCGCCTCGGGTGCCAGCGTGGCCGACGGCGACCTGCCGGGCGGGTTCGACTTCGACCCCGACGACGAGAGCGGCTTCGAGGTGGGCGGCGCCACGAAGATCCTCGTCGAGGACATGGACTGGATGAGCTGGGAGCGCGACATCGAGGCGGACGTCGCCGTCATCGAGGTCCTGATCTCGATGGTGCGCGACATCGACCCCGCCCACGACGCCAAGCTCATCGAGCTGTGCGAGCAGATCCGAGGGAAGTCGCAAGGCCCCATCAACCCGGGCAACCGCAAGGTGCTCGTGTTCACCGCGTTCTCCGACACGGCGGACTACCTCTACGAGAACGTGTCTGCCTTCGCGAAGCGCGAGCTCGGCCTCGAGTGCGCGAAGGTGACCGGTGACGGCTGCGCCTGCACGATAAAGGCCGTGCCCCCGCATATGCAGGAGGTGCTTGCCTGCTTCTCGCCCGCGTCGAAGGAGCGCGACGTGGTGGCGCCGCAGCTTTCCGGCTGCGACGTGGACATCGTTATCGCCACCGACTGCATATCGGAGGGCCAGAACCTCCAGGACTGCGACTACCTGGTGAACTACGACATCCACTGGAACCCCGTGCGCATCGTGCAGCGCTTCGGCCGCGTGGACCGCATCGGCTCGAAGAACGCCCGCATCCAGCTGGTGAACTACTGGCCCGACGTGGAGCTCGACGAGTACATCAAGCTCAAGGCGCGCGTCGAGGAGCGCATGCGCATCACCGTGATGACGTCCACCGGCGACGACGACTACATCAACGCCGACGAAACGGGAGACCTGGAGTACCGCCGCCAGCAGCTCGAGCAGATGCGCGACGAGGTCGTGGACCTTGAGGACGTCTCGGGCGGCGTGTCCATCACCGACCTGGGCCTCAACGAGTTCCGCATGGACTTGGTGGGCTACTACCGCGACAACCCCGACGTCGACCGGCTCCCGAGCGGCATCAACGCTGTGGTGGAGGGCGACGAGCCCGGCGTCGTCTTCGTGCTGCGCAACGTCAACAGCGGGATCGACCGCGACGGCGCGAACCACCTGCACCCGTTCTACGTGGTTCGCATGGGGTCCGACGGGTCCGTGATCCGCGGGCACCTGGAGCCCAAGGCGGTGCTCGACGACATGCGCCTTTTGTGCCGCGGCAAGTCCGAGCCCGACATGGCCCTGTGCCGCGCCTACAACCGCGAGACCAAGAACGGCCGCGACATGCGCCGTGAGGCTGGGCTCTTGCGCGACGCAGTGGCGTCGATCGTGGACTCCAAGGAGGAGTCCGACGTCGACAGCTTCTTCGCCGGCGGCACGACGGGCTTCTTGGAGAACGACATCGAGGGGCTCGACGACTTCGAGCTCGTGTGCTTCCTGGTGGTGAGGCCCAGATGCTAGGGCTTCCGAGCACGACCGAGGTGGGCCGCCGCATACCCAAGGAGGCCTTCTACGGCCGCCTGAAGGTGAGCGCCGCGCTGCGCCAGTCCTTCATCGACGACGTCGAGCGCTTCACAGTCGCAAACTCGATAAAGACCTCCACGACTGGTATTCCCGACGGCGAGCGCGTGCACGAGGTGCTCGTGGTAGAAGTGGCGCTCAAGGCCCGCCGCGTCCCCGAAGAGGTGCTGGCGCTTGTGGCTCAGGCGAACCCCCATAAGTTGCTGTTCGCGTGCACCTTCGACGACGAGGTTCGCCTCGCGGTGATGCTCAAGGGAATCGCTGTGGGAGAATGGCAGAGCGTCGATGATGCTTCCCTCACACTGAAAGCGACGAGCATGGACGGGGTCTGGGACTCGATCGCTTCGCAGGTAGCGTATGGCGATACGGGCAGCGAGACCGCTACCGTGGAAGAGCGCTTCGCGGCGGACGCCAGGCTCAAGACGCTTCGCGAGGAGCTTGCCAAGACCGAAGCCCGCGGTCGCAAGGAGCGGCAGCTGGCGCGAAAAAACGCGCTATTCGACCAGGTACAGGAACTCAAACGGCAGATTGCCGCCATAGAGGAAGGCAGATAGATGGAAAAGATCGAGCTAGGCACGCCCGACGGTGCCGTTGAAAACATCGAGAAGATTGCCGAGCTGTTCCCGCAGGTGGTGACCGAGGTAGAGAACACCGACGGCGAGCTTGCACGCGCCGTTGACTTCGACGCGCTGCGCGATCTTTTGGGTGATGTGGCCGAAGGCCAGCGCGAGCGTTACCAGTTCACTTGGCCCGGCAAGCGCGAGGCCAAGGCCGAGGCGCGCCGCCCTATCTACAAGACGATGATTCCCGAGCCCGGCAAGTCCAAGGATTGCGTTGTGTTAGACCACTTTGGATACTGGGACTTTTCCTATAATCTTTCTTGCTTAAATAGCAGGCGAAAGCGAAGGAGCTCCTATGGTCACCAAGGATGATGCGTGTTGGATAATCGGCCTTTCCGCAGGTGCGGGCATTGGCGTATATCTTGATGGCGGCTGGGGCGTCGATGCGCTTGTCGGGCGTGAGACCAGGGCTCATAACGACATCGACCTGTTCGTTCAGCGCGGGGATTACCAAAGGTTCGTGGATCTAATTGCTGATGAGGGGTTTTCCGAGGTGGCTGCATCTTTCACCACCGAAGATCACACGGTGTGGCAAGACGAGGCGGGGCGCATCGTCGACCTGCATTGCTTCGATTTCGCCGAGAATGGCGATATTCTGTATCAGGGAGATCGTTTTCCCGGGGAGGTCTTTTCGGGGAGGGGGCGCATCGGCGAGGTGGAGGTGTCGTGCATCGACCCCGAAAGCCAGCTGTTGTTTCACTTGGGCTATCAGCATGACGAGCACGACGTCCACGATGTCATGCTCCTATGCCGTGAGTACGGTTTCGACGTTCCCGAAGAATATCGCTAGCTGTTGCTTTTTGCATCGGGTCACGACTTCAGCGCTTGCCGCAGATGCGCTGCGCCAGACCGCCCTGGACATCACGCCACGCCGTATATGGCCCTCCGCGCACGCGAGTCCCATTTCGCCTGCTTGATCCAGTACTCGTAGAACGGATAGGGGGTCACCTTGTACTGGCGCCAGGTCTTCTCGTACGTGCCGCGGGCCGCCTGCCTCACTATGAGCTCGGCGAGCTCGTCCGCGCTCCTGCGGACCTTGAAGCACCACGTCCACTTGAACCAGGCGAGGTAGTTCTCGGGGCGTCTCGTGGAGACGCCCCGGAACCTGCCGATGAAGTGCCTCATCTGGGAGTGGAGGCTGTTCACCCTGTTGATGGCGTGCTCCTCCCTCTTGCTGGCGATGTGCTCGCCGACGCCGAGGGCGGGCAGGACGCGGCGGTACACGTGCGCACGGTCCGTCGAGATTATCGCGCCGACCGCGAGCTTGTCGGCGAGCAGCTCCCTGGCTGCCGCCTCGTCGAGGCCGCCCCTCCCCGCGATCTCGTAGAAGATGTCGCCGGCGTCGTTGATGCCGGTGAGCACGCATATCTTCTCGTGCCCGTCGGTTCCCTGCGACCTTGCGCGGGGCTTCCTGGGCACGCCGGACTCCGACCTGGAGCGGTTTCCCTTGAAGCTCTCCCTGAAGAAGCACTCGTCGAGCTCGGCCCCGCCGCCGGCCTCCACGCGGAAGGCGGGCATGCGCTTGGCCATGGCCTCGAGCAGCCTGTGGCGCATGAAGAACGCCGTCTTGAGGCACACGCCGCACTTTTCCGCCGACTCGCGCAGCGGGAGCATGTCCACGTGGCACTCCGCGAACCTCATCCAGGCCGACCTGTCGAGCTTGGTGGTGGAGAAGATGCGCATGGTGGCGTCGGTGAAGGTCCTGGCGCACCCTCGGCAGAGGAACCGCTGACGGCCGCGCCCGTCTCGCCCCCTCTTCACGTAATGCGGGGAGCCGCACCAGGGGCAGGCTCTGTCGGGATCGTCTTCCGCCCCCTCGCTTGCCGCGAGGTCGAACAACTCCGCGTCTATCAGCGCCTTGAGCGATCTCAGGGCCCTGCTCTTCTCGGCAGCCGTCATCTGCGGGAGGAACTGCCTCGTCAGCTGGGTGAGCACGTCTTCCATTGCAACCTCCATCTTTCCTGATGATGGAATTGTCGCAATTGGGGGTCCTGCTGCGTGTACTGTGCATAGGACACTTATCCAAAGCGGTCTAACACAACGAAGGATTGGGACACCACCGAGAACCTCTACATCGAGGGTGACAACCTAGACGCGTTAAAGATCCTGAAAGAGACCTACGCCGGCAAGGTGAAGCTCATATACATCGACCCGCCTTACAACACGGGCCATGATTTCGTCTACGACGATGACTTTGCCAAGACGCGCGGCGAGTACAACGCCGAGAGCGGCGACTATGACGAGGAGGGCGGCCGCCTGGTCGCCAACACCGAGGGCAACGGCCGGTTTCACTCGGACTGGTGCTCGATGATTTATCCGCGTCTCACGCTCGCGCGCGATCTGCTCGCTGCCGACGGCACCATCTTCATCAGCATTGACGAGAACGAAGCTAATAACCTTGAGAAAATCTGTGACGAGGTATTTGGGCGTGCAAATTTTCTTACACGCTTTATCTGGAGAAAAGTGGATAGTCCCAACGACAACCACGTCGTTATCACGCCTGATCACGAATACATTTTTGCCTATTGCAAAAATGCGGCAACGGTTACCTTGCGTCAGCGTAGGGCACCTGAGCTCGTTGATGCCTACAATGGGCCGGACGAAAACGGCAGATATTGGCGCGACAGGCTTCTCCGCAAGAACGGAAAAAACAGCCTTCGCGCCGACAGGCCAACCATGTATTACGCGCTTACGGCACCGGACGGCTCGGAGGTTTGGCCTATTCGGGAGGATGGGCGCGAAGGCTGCTGGGCCGCTGGGCCCAGCAGCCTCAAAGAAATCGATGCTCGCGGAGATTTGATTTGGAAGCAGAGAGACGGCAAATGGGTTCCGTATACTCGTGAATATGCTGCCGACAACCCAACGAAACCTTGGATGACGATCTGGAACGATTTGCCAGCTATGCGGCAAACAAAGGCAGGCATGAAAGACCTATTCGGCATTTCAAACGTTTTCGATACGCCCAAGCCGCCTGCCTTGATTCAGCGCTGCATGGAGCTTGGAGGAGTAAAAGAAGGCGAGATTGTTCTCGACTTCTTCTCGGGATCGGCTGCCACTGCGCATGCTGCTTTGGATTTTTATTCCAACGAGGAAGTAGCTGCCAAGTGGATTCTTGTGCAAATTCCGGAACTCCTCGATGAGGGAGCGGAAGCACGGCAATTCGGCTTCAAGTCGATTTGCGATCTTGGCGAGGAGCGCATCCGCCGTGCGGGCGAGAAAATCGCCAATGAAATCGATGAATCCAATAAGCAGCTCGAGCTCGGCGCCGAGCCAAAGCCTTATCCCGACCTGGGCTTCCGCGTGCTGCGCATCGACTCCTCGAACTTCAAGGACTTCTACCTCACGCCTGGCGAGACCTCACAGGAGAGCCTCTTCGACTTCGCTGACAACGTGAAGGAGGGGCGCTCTGAATTGGATCTGCTCTTCGAGGTGCTGCCAAAGCTCGGCATCCCGTACTCCGCGAAGATCGAGGAGCGCGTGCTCGCCGGCAAGAAGGTCTTTTTCGTTGACGGCGACAAATTGGCGGCCTGCTTCGATGCGAACGTCGGCTCCGACACCATCGAGGAGATGGCGAAGGCCAAGCCCTGGTATGCTGTCATCCGCGACTCATCCATGGCCGACGACGCCACGCACGCCAACTACGAGGAGCTGTTCCGCACCTACAGCCCCGACACCGTTCCCCAAGTGATTTAAGGCGTCGACATGAAGTTCAAGTTCAAAGTACAGCAGTACCAAACCGACGCCGCAGATGCGGTGACCTCGGTCTTCGAGGGGCAGCCCAACCAGGGCGCCTCCGTCTACCTGCGCGATCTGGGCCGCAAGCCCAAGCGCGCGCAGGGCGAGATCGACTTCGGCGACGAGAGCACCGAGGGGTATGCCAATGCCCCCGTTGCGCTTTCAGGTGCCGACATACTGGCAAACGTGCGAGCGGTGCAGCGACGCAACCAGATCCCCGAGTCGGAGGAGCTCTTCTGCGGCATGGGGGCTTGCCAGCTGGACGTCGAGATGGAGACGGGCACCGGCAAGACCTACGTCTACACCAAGACGATGCTCGAGCTCAACCGCCTGTACGGCTGGTGCAAGTTCATCGTGGTGGTGCCATCGGTCGCCATCCGCGAGGGCGTGGCCAAGAGCCTGGAGAACACCCAGGAGCACTTCTTCTCCCAATACCACAAGAAGATCAGGTTCTTCATATACGACTCGGACAACCTGACCGAGCTTGATGCGTACTCCCAATCGAGCGACGTCAACTGCATGGTCATCAACATGCAGGCGTTCAACGCGTCGATGAAGGAGGGCGCCAAGAACAAGGCGGCGCGCATCATCTTCGACGAGCGCGACGAGTTCAGCAGCCGCAGGCCAATCGACGTCATCGCTGCGAACCGCCCCATCGTCATCTGCGATGAGCCCCAGAAGATGGGAAAGAAGGGAGGCGCGACCCAGAAGGGCATCGCCCGCTTCAACCCTCTGTTCGTGCTGAACTATTCGGCAACGCACAAGGAGAAGCACGACCTGGTGTATGCCCTGGACGCCCTGGATGCCTACAACCAGAAGCTTGTGAAGCGCATCGAGGTCAAGGGCTTCTCGCTCAAGAACATGCGCGGTACCGACGGCTACCTGTACCTGCGTGACATCATCGTGAGCAAGAGCCGCGCCCCGGAGGCCGTCATCGAGTTCAAGTACATGGGCGCGGGCGGCAAGGTCCGCAAGAAGACCCAGCGGTTTTGCGAGGGCGATAGCATCTATGACGCAAGCGGGTCCACCAAGCTCGAGGCGTATCGAGGCTATACCATCGCAAGCGGCAACGATGGTGTGGTGCCACCGCAGGACGGGCGTCCCGGTTACGTCCGCTTCCTGGACAGCTCCATTGGCGACAATGGCCGCATCTATATGGGCGAGGTCTACTGCGACTCCGCGGCGGATGACATCCAGCGCATTCAGATTCGCGAGACTATTAAGAGCCACCTCCAGAAGGAGGAGGCCCTGTTCCGCCGCGGCATCAAGTGCCTGAGCCTTTTCTTCATCGACCAGGTGGCGAAGTACCGCGACCTCTCCGGCAACGGCGAAACAGTGGGCTACGGCAAGATCTTCGAGGAGGAGTACGAGGCCATCGTCTCCGACAGATTGAAGCACCCCACGCAGGACGACATCCTCGACCCCTCGTACACGCAGTACCTCGGGCGATTCGAGGCGCGCTCGGTGCACTCCGGCTACTTCTCTGTGGACAAGAAGGGCAACGCCGTCGAGTCGAAGGCCGAGAAGAAGGCGGAGCGCGAGGACGGCATCGGCATCAACGACGACGATGCGAAGCGCGGATACGACCTGATCCTGCGCGATAAGGAGCGCCTGCTTTCGTTCGATGAGCCCGTGCGCTTCATCTTCAGCCACTCGGCGCTGCGCGAGGGCTGGGACAACCCGAACATCTTCCAGATATGCACGCTCAAGGAATCGGGCTCCGAGACGAGCAAGCGCCAGGAGGTCGGCCGCGGCATGCGCCTGGCTGTCGACCAGGACGGCAACCGCCAGGACGCAGCGCTGCTGGGACCCGACGAGGTGCACCGCGTGAACTTGCTCACCGTGATCGCGTCGGAGAGCTACGAGACGTTCGTGAGGGATTTGCAGACCGACATAAGCAAGAGCCTGCGCGAGCGCCCGAGGAAGGTGGAGATGAACCTGTTCAGCGGGCGCGACGTCGTGCTCGACGGCGAGACGGTCTCCTTCACCGAGGAGGAGTCGAAGCGCATTTACAAGGCTCTTTACAAGTGCGACTTCATCGATGACGACGACAAGCCGACCGCCGAGTTCCGCAAGGCCGTCGAGGGCGGCACCTTCGTGGAGTACTTCGTCGTGAAGCTGCCTGAGGGCATCGCCGACACCGCACACGCAAAGGCCGTCGAGGCGCTGGTGAGGAGCGTCTACGACGCGCACGCGCTCGACGGCATGATCGGGCGCGCCCAGGAGAAGATCACTGAGAACACGCTGACCGACAACTTCGCCAAGCGCGAGTTCAAGGAGCTGTGGGCGCGCATCAACCGCAAGCACGCCTACACGGTGAGCTTCTCGGACGACGAGCTGAGGAGCAAGTCGATAGAGCGCATCAACGGCGATTTGCGCGTGAGCAGGCTGCAGTACACCCTGACGGTCGGCGGGCAGAAGGCGCAGGCCACGCGCGACGAGGTGCAGGGCGGCTCGTCGTTCGGCCGTACGCAGACCGAGACCCGCGACGTCGACGCTGGCACTGCGTCCGTGGGCGTGACCTACGACCTCGTGGGCGAGGTGGCGCAGGCCGCCGCCATCACGCGCAGGAGCGCCGCGGCGATCCTCGCCGGCATCGACGCCAACGTGTTCGGGCTCTACCGCGTGAACCCAGAGGAGTTCATCAAGAAGGCGGCGGCGCTCATCGTGTCGGAGAAGGCGACGATGGTGGTGGAGCACATCAGCTACCACGAGATCGACGACGTCTACGACGAGGCCATCTTCACCGAGCGCATGCCCGACAACGCGAGCAAGGCGTACGAGGCCAAGAAGAACATCCAGCGCTTCGTGTTCCCCGACTCCGACGGCGAGCGCAGGTTCGCCGAGGACATGGACGCCGCCGCCGAGGTGGCGGTCTACGCGAAGCTACCGCGCTCATTCCAGATTCCCACGCCGGTAGGCAACTATGCCCCCGACTGGGCCATCGCCTTCAAGGAGGGCAGCGTGCGCCACGTGTTCTTCATCGCGGAGACAAAGGGCACCATGGACACGCTGGAGCTCTCCGGTGTGGAGAACGCCAAGATCGCCTGCGCCAAGAAGCTCTTCAACGAGATGAGCACCGGCGACGTGCGCTACCACAACGTGGCGACGTACGAGGACCTGCTCGAGGTGATGGGCAGGATGAGCTAAGCCACGCTTATGAACCATAAGGAGAACCAGGAAAAGGCAGAGCTTTCGATTTATCAGCAGGCGTTGAAGGTCGCGAGGGCAAAAGGCGGAGAAGCGAGAAGGAACGTCGCCCGACTGTCGGGCGACGCCCGCCCATTCGATAGGCCCGATATTCTCATCACGGCCGAAGGCGGGAGAAGAATAGTCGGTTTAGAGCACTTCCGCGTTGACCACCATATCGGGAGGGGCAAGAAGGTTGAATCTAAGTCCGCGAGGTTCTCTTCGGATGCGGAGCGGTTTCGAAAGCAACACGAGGATGCAGCTCGCAGGGGCGCTCTGGCAGAAGAGGCTTACCGAGGGTTCGGCGATTTGATCAGCCGGGCGATACGGGAGCAATCGAACGCCTGCGTTGACGACATCAGGGCTTCGCTCGACGCGGGGCTGTTCGGCAAAGACGGTCGCGGGCATGCGTTCAAGCTCGATGCGTATCGCGAGAATATAGTGCAGATTGACGCCAATGCCGATATCCGCCTTGGATTCCTGATCGAGCTCCATGCGGATTTGCGCCAATGGTTCCTCAATGATGGCTTTAAGGAGACTAAGGTATCTCCAGGTCAGTTCCCAATAAGTTGCGAAGCCTATGGGCTTCTCAAGAAGGCATCGGCTCACGTTGACTGGATCGTGCTTGCGTTTTGCCCGCTTTACGGCGATGAGGTGAGAGACGCCGCGATTATCAGATGCTGCAACGGCATGTTCGAAACGAGCGCCGCTCGACAAGGCATAATCCAGACACCATATTTGGGCCTTGGAAAAGAAACGCCTTTCGGCAAACAGGATAGACAAGGAGAGGTTGAGTTCGGCGTCGGAAACGACGGCATTGATTATCTGGTCGAAAACACGTCCGAGCAGATGGACGCCATCGAGTTGTTCAACAACGCGATAAGCGGAGCCGCCGAAGCGCTCAATCTAGCGCGGAAAGGAAAACCCTTTGCCGCGACGACGTCAGTTCAGCTTGCCTACGACATAGCAAAAGACTCCTTGAAGCACAAAAACGGGAATGTTGAGCCGCAGGATGCCCTTAAGGCGATTGGCAGAATGGATCCATCAGGGATGAGCGCGCGGATGGAGAACTGGCGGAAGCAGTGGCTCATCGATAACGTATAGCTCAGTTTTCGATTGATGCGGACGAGGCGCTCTGCGCGCCAACGATTTGATAGGAATGCAATGAAATACAATCTCGACAAGCTGAAGAAAGTCGATCTGCGCGACGTATGGCCGCACGAGGCGCTTGACTTCACCAGATGGCTCTCCGAGGAGCCCAACCTTGCCATACTGAGCTCGGCAGTCGGCATCGAGCTCGAGCTTATAGAGACCGAGTCGTCAGTGGGCTCGTTCAACGTCGACATCTATGCGCAGGAAGCCGGCACCGGACGCAAGGTGATCATTGAGAACCAGCTCGAGGACACCAACCACGACCACCTAGGCAAAGTAATCACCTACGCCGCCGGCAAGGGTGCTGAGGTCGTCATATGGGTGGTGGCCCGCGCACGCGACGAGCACCGTCAGGCCATCGAGTGGCTCAACCAGCACACCGACAGCGACTTCGGGTTCTTCCTGGTCGAAATTGAGCTGTGGGCGATAGGCGACTCGCTCCCCGCGCCGCGGTTCAATGTCGTGGAGCAGCCCAACGAGTGGACGAAGGCTATCAAGCTCAGCGAGGGCCTCTCCGAGACCGAGCGCGTGAAGCTCTCGTACTGGACCAAGTACCGCGAGGTAGCTCAGGCGACTCCCGAGTTTTTGAAGGTTTTCAACCCACAGAAGCCCTCGAAAGACCACTGGACCACTTTGCGCTGCGGCACGTCCGCCTATCACATCGGCCTGCTTATAGACACGCAGCGCGGCCGCATTGGCATCGAGTTTTACGTGCCCGACGACAAGGAAATCGGCCACAAGGCCATCGACAACGCCGATTTGTTTGAAGAGCGTCTCGGTCTTGCGGCCACGCCCTTCGACGCCAAGAAGGCATCGGGGCTTCGCTTCTATAAAGACGGCTGCAAGATCAAGAACAACGAGACCGCCTGGCCGGGATTCATATCGGAGCAGCTCGAGTGGGCTCTCGCCATGAAGAAGCTAATCGCCGAACTGGGGCTTTAGGCGTCAACCGCGTCCCATTCCGAAGATGCTTGCGGTGTTGGATTCTGCATCCATGATGGTTGTCTCTGGCTCTTCTAAAGATGCGAGCTGCTGCCGCGGTTCAGAAGATATCGAATCGCCAACCCCCTCGCCGAGAGCCAGAAAGAACCTCATCACCAGCTCGATCCTCTGCTGCAGGGACTCGCTCAGCTCGCCGTAGGAGGCCGCCAGCCGGACCTCCTTGGCCAACGACGTCATCGAGCCCTTCAGCGCCTTCTGAACGCTCACGGAGGGCCTCACCTCAACTTGGGTATCGGTGAGCTTGGCGATGATGTAGTCCTGCCTGCTCATGCCGCTCCAGGCTGCCATCTCGCATATGATCTTGCGCTCCTCGGGCGTGCAGCGGAACGCCATCGTCTTGCTGCGCTTGCGGGCGCTGTTCTCGCACGGCATCCTTCTTACCCCCTCGCCCCGTCGAGCGCGGCTGCCATCTCGTCCTGCTTCGTGGGGAACAGATGCGCGTAGCGGTAGGTGATGTCCACCGCCTCGTGGCCCATGCGCTCGGCGATGGCCAGCGCGGAGAAGCCCATCTCTATCAGCAGGCTCACATGGCTGTGGCGTATGTCGTGTATGCGGATGCGCTTCACGCCCGACGCCTTGCACCCGCGCTCCATCTCGTGGGCCAGGAAGTGCTTGGTCACGGCGAACAGGCGCTCGTCGGGGGCGACGTCGTCGCGCACCTCGATGAAGTCCGCCATCTCGTCGCGCAGGAAGGCGGGCATGACGATCGTGCGCACGGACTTGGGCGTCTTGGGGTCGGTAACGGTGTCCACGCCGTGGAGGCTCTGGTACGACTTGTTGATGCGCAGCCGCGAGCTATCCAGCATGAAGTCGGACGGCGTGAGCGCCAGGAGCTCGCCGCAGCGTATGCCCGTCCAGTACAGCAGCTCGAAGGCGTGGAACGACAGCGGCTTGTCCATGACTGCCTCGCTGAACCTCAGGTACTCGTCCTTGGTCCAGAACTGCATCTCGCCGCCCTTCTTCGAGCCGATCTTGTCGACCCTGCGCACCGGGTTGTCGGTGAGGCCGTAGTAGCGCTCGGCGTGGTTGAAGATGGCGTTCAGTTGGTTGTTCACCGTGCGCAGGTACGTCGGCGCCCAGGGCTTCCCGTCGGCGTCCCGGTGCTCGGTGAGCTCGTTTTGCCACCTGATGACGTCGATCGGCCTCACGTCGCACATGCGCATGTCCCCGAAGAACGGCACGAGCTTGTCGTTGATGATGTACTCCTTGGTGATCCACGTGTGCTCGCGTATGCGCGGCTTCACCTCTGAGGCGTACACCTCGACGAACTCGGAGAACGTCATGTCCATGGCCCCGCCGTTAAGGCTCTTGAACTGGCTTTCCCATACGGCGGCCTCCACCTCGGAGGAGAAGCCGCGCTTCGTCTTGTGGCGCTTCGAGCCGCGGGCGTCGCGGTAGTAGCACTGCACGAAGAACGTGCCGTTGCTGTCGTCCTTGTACACGGGCATGTCAGTCCACCTCCGGGAAGTACAGGGCATCGAAGACGTCGCTCCGGACGCGCCCGCGGATCACCACGCGCCCGCGCGCCTCCTGCTCGGCGTTTATCCTCCTGATCACCTCGTAGGCGCTGCCTTTCTTGATCCTCAGCAGCTCCGCGACCTCGTCGGCGTCCAGCATGTGCGGCCTCGGCGTCTTCGCCACCTTCTCGTCCATGGCTCCTCCTATCATTAGCGTACGGATACGTACGGTTTACAGATTCAGATTAAACGTACATATCTGTACTGTCAATAGAATTGCGTACATTTGCGTACGCTGGTAAGATGTGCGGGTACGTAATTCCAGGAGGAGGGCGCATGTCCGTAGGCGAGAACATAAGGCGGTACCGCAAGTCGCGCGGCATGACGCAGGCGCAGCTGGCCGAGGCCGTCGGGCTGACCGAGGGGGCCGTGCGCCACTACGAGAGCGGCATCCGCGCCGTCAAGCCCGAGCTGCTCGAGTCCATCGCCGCAGCGCTCAGCGTGTCCGTCAACGCCCTCAAGGATTACGGCGTCGAGACCGCGGGCGACCTCATGTCGCTGCTCGTGCGGCTCGAGGACTCCTTCGGCATCGTTCCCGCAGCCGACGGCTCGGGCCTCTCCCTGAACCCCAAGGCTCCACGCGCCCCCAAAGCCGCGATGGCGATTGAACTGTGGGCTGAGAAGCGCGTGCAGCTCGAGAACGGCGAGATCGACGCCGCCGAGTACGAGGACTGGAAAGCCTCGCTGTAGCTGCTCCCCGCATTTCGCAACCAGCGCAACCGAATCAGGGCGCCAGGCAAGGCGGTGAGCTCCGCTCGCACCTGAGTATGCTGAGTTTTTACTCCCCATTGCGTGCCAAGTCATTTCCGGCATGTCCGGGGAGTAAACGACGCGGTGGCTTACACGGCGGCACGCGGCGGTACGCCGCGGCATTTCCCCTGATTACTCCCGCTTTCCTTGAGACGGCGAGATTCTTTACTCCCCATTAACCACCTGGGGAAACGCCGTACGGAGACCGTAAAAATGCCCGTTGAGTTCGATTTGAGTTTCACGGGCCCCGAAACAACCCAGTTTCGCCCTCGGGGACAAAAACCGAGCGCCTACTCACTTGGGATAAATCCTTACTCCCATTCCCCCGAATACCGCCCCGTACTTTGCAATCTTGAAATATGGGGAGTAAATGGCGAAATCGCAGGTAAAAGGGAGTAAAAAGGCAAAGAAAAAGCCTCCGTTCCAACACGGGAACGGAGGCTCGATTACCGTATTTACTCACCAATGTCGCTGGCGGCTTTGCCGTGACTCTCGTACGAAACGAAACTCAGCGGCACAGTGCGGTACTCAAAAGTGCAGGTCAAAGCCCTATCGGCTTACTCCCACTCGATGGTCGCGGGGGGCTTGCTCGTGATGTCGTAGCAGACGCGGTTGGCGCCGGGGACCTCGGCGACGATGCGGCCGGAGATCCTCGCCAGCACGTCGTAGGGCAGCTTGGCCCAGTCGGCGGTCATGGCGTCGTTGGACTCGACGGCGCGCAGGATGATCGGACGCTGATAGGTGCGCTCGTCACCCATAACGCCGACGGACTTGATGTCGGGCAGGACCGCAAAGTACTGCCAGCAGCTGTGCTCGGAGTTGCGCTCGCCGGTCTGCTCAAACAGACGCTGGTTGTAGGCGTCGAGTTCCTCGCGCACGATGGCGTCGGCGTTCTTGAGAATCTCGAGTTTCTCCTTATCGACCGCGCCGATGATACGGATAGCCAGACCCGGGCCCGGGAAAGGCTGACGGAACACGATGTGACCCGGCAGGCCAAGCGCCAGACCAAGCGCGCGGACCTCGTCCTTAAAGAAGTGATCGAGCGGCTCAATAAGGTCGAAGTGTACGCCCTCGGGGAACGGGATCAGGTTGTGGTGGCTCTTGATGGTGGCCGTCTTGCCGCCCGTCTTGCGAGCGCCGGACTCGATGATGTCGGGGTAGATGGTGCCCTGAGCCAGATACTTGACAGGCTTGCCGTCGGTCTCGAGCTGCTGCGCCACGGCGAAGAACTCTTTCCAGAACTGCGTACCGATGATGCGGCGCTTCTCCTCGGGCTCGGTCACGCCGGCTAGAAGCTCGGCATAACGGTCCTCGGCATGGACGTGGATAAAGTCGACGTCAAACTGCTTGGTGAAGACCTCCTCCACCTGCTCGGGCTCGCCCTTGCGCAGCAGGCCGTGGTTGATGAACACGCAGGTCATCTGCTTGCCCACGGCACGAGCGCCCAGCGCAGCCACGACGGAGGAGTCGACGCCACCGGACAGGGCCAGAATCACGCGGTCGTCGCCGACCTTCTCGCGGAACTCGGCCGTCATGGTCTCGACCAGGTTGTCCATGCTCCAGTTGGGCTCCAGACCGCAGATCTCAAACAGGAAGTTGCTCAGCAGCTGCTGACCATACTCGGAGTGCTTGACCTCGGGGTGGAACTGCGTGGTGAAGATCTTGCGCTCGACGCACTCCATGGCGGCAACCGGGCACACGTCGGTGCTGGCGGTAACGGTAAAGCCCTCGGGCACCTCGGAAACGGCGTCGCGATGGCTCATCCACACGGTCTGCTCCATGGGCGTGGAGTTAAAGAGCTTGGCGCCTGCCGTGCGCGTGATGGTGGCGCGGCCGTACTCGCCCACCTCGGAGTGGCCGACCTTGCCGCCGAGCGTCACGGCCGTGATCTGATGGCCGTAGCAAAAGCCCAGGACGGGAAGGCCAAGGTCAAAGATGGCGGGATCGATGGACGGAGCGTCCTCGGCATACACAGAAGCCGGGCCGCCGGAAAGGATGAGCGCAGAGGCGTTCATCTCGCGAATCTCATCGGCCGAGATGTCGCAGGGAACGATCTCGGAATACACGTTGAGGTCGCGGACGCGACGGGCAATGAGCTGACCGTACTGCGCACCAAAGTCGAGTACGAGGACCTTTGCGGAAGCCTTTTGATCCATGGTTTCCCCCTCTTGTTGGCGGGGAGCCGGTGCCCACCCGCGTGAATGAACGAAAATAACTTTCATAGTGTACACGTTGTATGGGGGTTCTCGTCCCTCGCAGCCATCAGCGCACGGCAAACGCACGACCTGGGCCCCTATTTGACGGCAATTGAAGTGTTACCAAACGTTACAGATGATGTAATACGTTTGAACATTGGACGCCCTGTGCCACAATACTGCCGAACGACTCCGCCTCTGCGGCGGCAAATACGATAGGAATACCAGCATGAAGCGCATCCTTCTCATCGCCACGGGCGGCACCATCGCATCGACCGAGGACGGCAACGGCCTCTCCCCCGCCCTGACCGGTGAGGAGCTCGCCCAGAGCGTCCCCGAGATCTCGGGCCTCTGCGAGCTCGACGTCGTGCAGCCCATGAACATCGACAGCACCAATATGCGCCCCAGTGACTGGATGCGTATCCGCGACGTCATCGTCGATGGTTATGCCGACCACGACGGCTTCGTGATTCTGCACGGCACCGACACCATGAGCTACACCGCGGCGGCGCTTTCCTATCTGATTCAGGATAGCCCCAAGCCCATCGTGCTCACCGGCTCGCAAAAGCCCATGGGCAATCCCTTTACTGACGCCAAACTCAACCTGTACCAGAGCCTGCTCTATGCGCTCGACGAACACTCGCACGACGTCTCGATCGTGTTTGGCGGCGTCGCCATTGCCGGCACGCGCGCCCGCAAACAGCGCACCATGAGCTTTAACGCGTTCATTAGCGTCAACTATCCGCCCATCGCCTATATCCGCAACGACCGCATCGTGCGCAACGGGCTTCACGGCACGCATCAGGGCGAAAAGCCAGTGCGTTTCTACGACAGCATCGACCCGCGCGTATTTGTACTCAAGCTCACGCCCGGCGTAAACCCGGGCATCCTCGACGCCCTTGCCGATAGCTACGACGCTGTAATCCTTGAGACCTTTGGCATTGGCGGTATCCCCGAGTTTGGTGAGTCGGGCGAGTCGTTCCAAGAGGCAATTTTCCGCTGGGTCGATTCGGGCCGCACCGTCGTTATGACCACACAGGTCCCCGAAGAGGGCCTCGACCTGGGTGTTTACGAGGTCGGCCGTGCCTACGCCGACCATCCGGGCATTCTGCGCGGCGACGACATGACCACCGAGACGCTCGTGGCCAAGACCATGTGGGCGCTCGGCCAGTCACGCGATGCCGCCGAGATCCAGCGGCTGTTCTACAGCCAAGTCAACCACGACCGCATCCCGATGGCGTAATTCAGTTGTCGACGGGTATTCCCTATTCGATGCCCTCGAGAAGCTCTGACACCGTCATGCCGAGTGCAGGCGCGATCTTAAATAGAACCTTGAGCGTGAAATTTGCCGTCCCATCTTCGATTCGGTCGAGGTAGGGTCGGCTGATTCCTGTCGCCACACAAAAATCAACCTTGGAGATACCAAGGTCTCTGCGCGTCTCTTCGACCCGCCTGCCAAGAATCTGTTTCGCACGTTCGTCCATGCAGCCGAGTTTGAAATGGAGCCGAACATAAACGTAAACTATAGTTTACGTTTTGCCGAATACACAGGAGTTTTCTATGTCGGGTTCTTCGGTCCGCATGTACCGAGCCACGCTTCGCACAAACAGCGCACCGCCCAAGCTCGTCGTCGTTGAAGCTGAATGCCTTTCGCCCGATGAGCGCACGGCATTTGCATTGCTATCAAGTCGCGTCGCCGCCGTTCTGGTCCCTTGCCCGGCGCAAGGTGAGCTTGCCATCCAATGCCAAGCGCACAGCTGCTCGCTCAATCAGGCTGCCGTAATCGCAACCAGTCAACGCGGCCTGCCGCTCCTTTTAGAAGCCGGTATCGCGCTCGTCCTTCGCGGCGCCGAATACGAAAACGAGGCCGCCGCCGACATAGTCTTTAAACCACGATCGAGCGGCGGCCTAGCAGCAGCCATTGAATATGCGTGCAGGCTCGTTGCCTAAAAGGACAAGCTAGAAACCAAAGCCAAAGCCCGTTCCGGTAATCGCCGAGTACATAAAGTAAACGTTGATCACGTTGAGGAACACACCCGTGATGCAACCGTTACGCAGGTAGCGCTCGCACACGATGCGCGCCATGGCGGCGGAGTCATCATTGTTTTTAGCCTGGCGTCCTGCCGTAAAGTATGTCGCCACGCTCAGCAGTAGGTTGAGCACCGGCAGTGCCAGCAACTCGTAGCTCTTGCCCCAGCGCGTCACCTCGCCGGCGGCATTAAACTTCGTTGCCACCTCGGGACCAATGTTGGGGATCACAAACGCCGCCACCACCAGCGGAAGCACCGCAAGTACGAGCAGTGCAATACCCATGTAGCCGGCTTTTTTGCCATATTTAAACATACACGTCGTCCTTACACGTTAAAGCGGAAGTGCACGACATCGCCATCGGCCATGACATAGTCCTTACCCTCAATACGCAGCTTGCCGGCAGCCTTGGCGCCCTGCTCGCCGCCGAGCTCGATGTAGTCGTCATAGCCAATGACCTCGGCCTTAATAAAGCCGCGCTCAAAGTCAGTGTGGATGACGCCGGCAGCCTGCGGAGCGGTCGCACCCTGACGCACCGTCCAGGCCTTGACCTCCATCTCGCCAGCCGTAAAGAACGACTGCAGGCCAAGCAGCTTGTAGGCTGCCTGCGCGAGCACGTCCAGACCGGGCTGCTCCAGGCCCAGGCTCTCCAGGTAGTCGGCCGCGTCCTCGGGATCGAGCTCGGAAAGCTCGGCCTCGATCTTGGCGCAAATCGGCAGCGGCTTGACGCCATCGATGGGCGCCAGGTCCTCGTTGAGCATATCCTCGTCCACATTGGCCACATACAGGATGGGCTTCATGGTGAGCAGGAACAGGCCCTTGGCAGCGGCGCGCTCCTCGTCGGTCATCTCCATGGACGCGGCGCGCTTACCCTCGTTGAGCCAGGCAAGCAGGCGCTTGGCGACCTCAAACTTGGGCATGAGCTCCTTGTCGCGCTTGGCCTCCTTCTCGAGCTTAGGCAGCTGCTTCTCGAGCGTGCCCATGTCGGCCAGGATAAGCTCGGTCATGATGGTGTCGGCGTCACCGGCGGGGTCGACAAACTCGCCCGTGCGGCCCACCTCGCGCATAACGTTGGGGTCCTTAAAGTAGCGCACGACCTCGCAGATGGCGTCGGTCTCGCGAATGTTGGCCAGGAACTGGTTGCCCAGGCCCTCGCCCTCGTTGGCGCCCTTCACCAGGCCTGCGATGTCGACGAACTCGACCGTCGCCGGCACAATGCGGCCCGGGTTGACAATATCGGCGAGCTTTTGCAGGCGGCTATCGGGCACGTCAACGATACCCACGTTGGGGTCGATCGTGGCGAACGGGTAGTTGGCGGCAAGGCCGGTCTTTTTGGTAAGCGCGGTGAACAGCGTCGACTTGCCCACGTTGGGCAGGCCCACGATACCGATGGAAAGGGACACGACAGCTCCTTTTGGTACAGGTACTTCAAACTGCATAAGTATAGCGCCGCCGCAGCATCCGGGCGAATCCGGACACCGCGGCGGCGCAAATGAAGCAGAGATGCGTGAGAATTCGAGACAGCAGTCCTTACTTAAGCTCGGGCCAGAAATCCTTGTTGGCCTCGATAAGCTCGTCCAGAATCTGCTTGGCAACGCTCGCCGAAGGAATGGTCTTGGAGAGCGTGAGTGCCTGCCAGAGCTTCTGGTAGCTGCCCTCGACCCAAGCCTGGACAACGAGCTTCTCGACGGAAACCTGCTGCTCCATCAGGCCCTTCTGGAACTGCGGAATCGGGCCCTGGCAAATCTTCTCAAAGCCGTTGGAACCGACGATGCAAGGCACCTCGACCATGGCCGTCGGGTCGAAGTTGGGCACAGCGCCATCGTTGGGGACGATCAGTAGGAAGCGCTCGAGCGTATTCTCGGCCAGTGCGCAGGCAAGGTCGACGATGTAGTTGGCATGTACATCTGGCTCAAAGCCGCCGTCTTTAGCCGTACCCTTGGCGATGATGTCGCGGCAAGCGCCAAAGACCTTCTTCTCGCGGCCGTCCATAACCTCATTGGCGCGAGTGTAGTTGGGGTCAGACGTCTCGACGACATAGTCCGGGTACAGGTAATACTTGAGGTAGGTATTGGGAATCGTCTCGGGATCGACAGCATAGACATCCTTGGCCTTGCCGAAGGTGTGAATCCAGCTCTCCTCGACATGCTGCTCCTTACCGGCCTCGTGCTCGATGCCGTCCAGGTAGCCGTTCTTAGCCATGTGCTCCTTAATCTGCGGCATGAGGTCGTTGCCCTCCTTGTCGTAGATTTTGCTCCACCAACCAAAGTGGTTGAGGCCGTAGTAGCTATACTGCAGCTCGCGACGATCCTTGATGCCGCACATACGGCTCATCTTATCCATAAGGTCGATCGGCATGTCGCAGATGTTGATGATGCGGCTGTTGGGGCGCAGCACGCGGCAGGCCTCGGCGACGATGGCCGCGGGGTTGGAGTAGTTGAGCATCCAAGCGTTGGGGCTGTACTTCTCCATGTAGTCGAGGATCTCGATGACGCCACCGATGGAACGCATGCCGTAGGCGATACCGCCGGCGCCGCAGGTCTCTTGGCCAACGCAGCCGTACTTGAGAGGAATCTTCTCGTCGAGCTCACGCATAGCGTACAGTCCAACGCGGATGTGAGCGAGGACGAAGTCAGTACCGGTAAAAGCGGTTTCGGGGTCGGTGGTGTAGTTAAACTCAACCTCGGGAGCGTTCTCGTGGAAGTAGATCTCGCAGGCCTTAGCCACGGTCTCCTGGCGCTCGGCGTTGTTGTCGTAGAAGGTCACCTTGTTGACCGGGAAGCGGTCGCGCTCCTCAAGCAGCATCAGGGCAATGCCCGGAGTGAAGGTAGAGCCACCGCCGGCAATGGTCACGGCATAGTTTTTCTTGGACATGATGTCCTCCTCATTCTGGCCGCTTGCTCAATCCATCCCCGCACGCGGCCTGTACGGTTTGGAATTGTTACCTAGAAGTGGAGTTTTTTATCTCTAGAATCGGCCTTGCGGTGCATACCGGCTCTGCAAGGCCGATTGTTTCGATGGACGATGGTTTACAGAAGACTCTCGAACTTCAGAAGACTCTCGAACTTCTCGCGAACCTGCGGGACGGTAAGGCCGATGATGACCTGGATTGACTGACCTTGGACCACCAAGCCATGCGTACCGATCGCCTTGAAGGAAGCCTCGGGTGCAACGACGCCCTTGTCCTTGACGTTAACGCGCAGACGGGTAGCGCAGTTAGTTACATCGATGATGTTATCCGCGCCACCGAGCAGATCGAGGATTTTCTCGGCAAGCACCAAGCGCTCATCATCTTTACTCTGGGCGACCGATTTGCCAGCAGCACCGCCCTGCTTTTGCTTGTAGTCGGCCTTGGACTTGAGCTCGACCTCAACATCGTCATCCTCGCGACCGGGGGTCTTAAAGTCGAACTTGACGATCAGGAAACGGAAGACCACGACCCAAAGGGCGGTAAAGCACAGACCAACAAGGATGGAGATGGCGTACTGCAGACCGTGTGCAGCCCAAAGGGGCAGCCAGTCCCACGAGAGCATCGAGATGATGCCTCCGTCAAAGATACCCACGACGCCAAGGAGGTTTTGAGCCATGCAGCCAAGCGCTCCGAGCACGCAGTGGACGACGAACAGGCCGGGCGCGATGAACAGGAAGGTGAAGTCAAGCGGCTCGGTAATACCGCAAAGCATAGCGGTAAGGGTGACGGGAATGAGCAGAGCCTTGACGCGCTGCTTGCGCTCGGGTTTGGCGGTCATATAAAACGCAATGGCGACGCCAAGCGAGCCGAAGACTTTAGTCCAACCAGGGCAGGTATAGGCAGCCCAGGGTGCGGCATCCTTAAGAGCAATGCTCGGATCGGCAGCCAGTTGGGGCAGGATGTTAGCCCAAGCAGCAAAGATGCCGCCGTTGACCGCCGCGTTGTCGTAATAGAACGGCGTATAGATAAAGTGGTGCAGGCCTGTAGGAATCAGCACGCGCTCGAAGAAAGCAAAGACGCCCACGCCAAACGTACCGGCGGAAAGGATGAATCCCTGGAAGGCAGCGATAGCAGCCTGAACATGCGGCCATACCAGGCAGGCGATAAGAGCGACCGGAACCATAACGAAGAAGCCGATCATATAGATGAACACGGAGCCCGAGAACACGCCCAGCCACTCAGGAAGTTCGGTGTCGAAGTACTTGTTGTGAAGCATCGTGGCAATACCTGAAATGATAAGCGCACCCATGATGCCCATATCAAGCGTTTTGATGCTTGCGATAGTGGCAAGACCAGTACCGTTGCCCGCCTCGACAGAGTAGTCGACCCCAAAGACAGGGCCCCACTGCCCCAAGATTGTGCTTACAAAGTAGTTGAAGGTAAGGTAGATGGCCAAAGCCTCCATGCAGCAGCGAGCGTTCTGCTTGTTCGCGAGCGAGATTGGCAACGCTACGCAAAACAGCAACGGCATCTGGTTAAAGAGCGTCCAACCACCCTGGAGCAGCACATTCCAGCAATCAAACCAAAGATGGCCCGCAGTGGCCATCTCGCCAAAGATCGCCTCGGTGGTAAACAACGTACCCAGGCCGACGACGATTCCGGAAAATGCGAAAAGAATTGCAGGCGTGTACATTGCACCGCCGAAACGTTGTATCTTTTGCATCATGACGGGGAATCCCCCTCTCTTCATTCGGAGCGACTGCGGTTTTGGCTTCACTCGAGACCGCAGACGCGCCGTTTGCGTGTACCTCGTGCAATAGGACGGGTGGGCCCGCTTCCCTGACTTCTTGCGCTTCTATTTTTATCATATCACTTATCTAGACAAGTTAATACGGTTTCCGTGTTCGGCAAACGGTCGATTATTGGCCGTAAACGGTATATCTCCACTATTTTACCTGCTAAAGCTGATATAGCTGATGGCCACAATTCATATTTCTTTTCTACTTGTCTAGATATGCTTGTCTATATCTGTATACATGCCTATACTTCATTACAACATTCACCGCCACATTAAGGAGTCACCATGAAAAGCGCGGTCTTCTATGGAAAGCACGACCTCAGAGTCGAGGAATCGGCAAAGCCGACCGTGGGCAAGCGCGACGTTCTGATCAACGTCAAAGCTTGCGGCGTCTGCGGTACCGACGTTCATATCTATGAAGGCGACAAGGGTGCAGCGGACGTTACCCCACCCACGATCCTTGGCCATGAGTTCGCGGGCGTTATCGAGGCCGTGGGCTGCGATGTCACCGGCTTTAAGCCGGGCGATCGCGTGTGCATCGACCCAAACCATCCCTGCGGCTGCTGCGAACCCTGCCGTGACGGAATCAACCACTACTGCGAGCATATGACCGGCTACGGCACCACCGTTAACGGCGGCTTTGCGGAGTACTGCTCCGTCGATATGCAGCAAGTCTACAAGTTGGGCGAACACACCAGCTTCGAGCAGGGTGCCATGACCGAGCCCGTGGCGTGCTGTCTGCACGGCATCGATATGTGCAACATCAAGCCCGGCAGCACAGTTGTCGTTATCGGCGGTGGCATGATCGGTCTGCTCATGATGCAGCTTGCCAAAAACGCTGGTGCAACCAAAGTCGTTTTGCTCGAGCCTGTCGAGGGCAAGCGCGAGGTTGCGCTCAAACTCGGCGCCGACCTGGCAATCGACTCCATCCGCGAGGATGTCCCCACCCGCCTGGAGCAGGAAGGCGTCGGCAACGTCGATGTCGTTATCGAGTGTGTTGGCAAGCCCGTCACCATCGAGCAGGCCATCCAGATCGCCGGCCACAAGGCTACGGTCATGATGTTCGGACTTACCAAGCCCGATGAGACAATCACCGTCAAGCCCTTCGAGGTCTTCCAGAAGGAGCTCGTGCTCACCTCGTCTTACATCAACCCTTACACCCAGCGTCGCGCGCTCGAGCTCATCGACTCCGGCAGGCTCGACGTATCCTCGATGGTCGCCAAGGTGGCTTCCCTCGACGAGCTCGGTGCCATCCTATCGGACCCGGCACTGCGCGCCATGGGCAAATATATAATTGACCCCAGTAGGTAATTCGATCGACGCCCGTGCGGACGGCTCCCCACCTGCCGTCCGCACGCACACATCTAGGAGACCGTCATGGCGCGAGCCATCTTTCAAACTATTTATGACAACGTGAAGCAGTCGATTGACGACGGCACATACGCCTATCAGAGTTATCTGCCTTCGGAGACTGAGCTCACGCAGCTGTTTGACTGTTCGCGCATGACGGTCCGTCGCGCTATCTCGATGCTTGCGGCAGATGGTTACGTGCTCCCCCAGCAAGGCAAAGGCATGCGCGTCATTCGCAACATCAGTGACGAGAAGAGTCGTGGCGGCGGCGGACTCGAGACCTTTAAGGAAATCGCGACCAGCCGAGGCTTTGAGCTCAAGACTGTCACCACCGTCTTTGAGCTCCTCGTCTGTAGCAAGGCACTCTCCAAGATTACCGGATTTCCCGAAGGCTGCGAGCTCACGCGCGCCAAACGCATCCGTTATGCAAACGGACATGCCGTGTGCTCCGACGACTCCTATTACCTAAGCTCACAGGTACCGGGACTGACACCCGAGATTGTCAACGATTCAATTTATCGTTACCTCGAAGAAGATCTTGGCATTAAGATTGCCACGGGCAAACGCGATGTAACGATTGAGCATCCCACGCCCGAAGATGCGCGCGTGCTCGATCTCGACGACTTTAACGCACTCGCCGTTATACGCGGGCAGACCTACAACGCCGACGGCATCCTTATGGAATACACCGAGACCAAACAGGTCCCCGGGTTCTTTTTGCTCCATGAAACCGTGACGCGCAACGGTACCGGTCGAACCGGCCACCAAAGCAGCATGAACTAACCATCTATTAGTTGCGGTGGAATAGCTCCTAGAATGGCCAGCTTAAGGGCAAAACAGGAACTATTCCACCGCAACTTTTTTGGCCGGTGGGGCAGTACCTGTCTCACCGGCCATCATTTACGCTCTTTTGGCTAGTCCGCGAGCTTCTCCACCTGGTCGAGCATCTTGTCGAGCTTGGCCTTTGCCTCGGCCTTGACCTTCTCAGCTTCTTCGTGAGCCTTCGCCTTCTGGGCGGCCTTTTCCTCGGCTTCGGGATCGACGACGACCAGATTGGACGCGTCGTGCTCAACCAACTTGAGCGCATGCTCGGGGCACACCTTGACGCAGGCGCCGCAGCCCAAGCAATACGTGGACTCCAACGCAAAGCGGCCGCTTCCCACCAGATCGCAGGCAAACGTGGGGCATACGTTGACACACTCGCCACATGACGTGCACTTGTCAAAATCGCACTCCGGCGTGCTCACCTGCATGTTCTGGGCAAGCTCGGGATGGTTTTGCAGCGTCGAAAGCACCAGCTGGCGCCCGTGCGTGAGCGAACGGCGACGCTTGGTCGTCGTGGTGCCGCACATGGTGTTGAGTGTGCGCTCAAGCTGCGTGATCTGGTGACGGTGGGCCTTCAACCTCTGCGTCACTGAGGCCAGTGCCGCCGTCGCCGGATTGAGCTTAGTCACGGTTAGACCCGTGGTACGGGCAATCTTATCCATGTACTCCTTGCGCTCGTACTCGCGGCGCTTATGGCACTTGAGGCTCTTGGGGTCTACCTCCAGGCCCATACCCGTGCCGGACCACTCCTCGGCGGTAGCAATGGCCTCGCCCAGGATGTCCTCGCCACCGGTGTTGCGGCACTTATCGCACACGCCCAGCGGCAGGTAGACGCTCACGTTGGGATAGTCGGCCAGCACCGAGAACCAGGTCTCGGCAGTAATATCGCCCACGCAGGCGACGACGACCTCGTTCTCGCGCGGCATGCGCTTGAGGGCGCGCGTGCAGGTGACGTAGGCGGTCTCGTGGCTCGTAGCTGCAGAGACGATATCGTCATACAGGTTTTTGGGCGCCAGGCGCGGCGAGATGATCGCCTCGGTCGGACAGGCAGCGGCGCACAGGCCGCACTTACGGCAACTGTCGAGGATCTCGATGGCGTCTTCCTCGACCTCGATAGCGTTGACCGGGCACACGTCCATGCACGCGGTGCAGCCGCTCTTTTCGTTTTTGCAGGTCAGGCACGGAATGGTGTTGCCGCGCGGACGCTCCTTGTAGTCGGCAGGATTCCACTGCGGCGCCGACGGATCGAGTGCGTCGGTCACACCGCCAAGCGGGTTTTTAAGAAAGTCGAAACCCTTGCTGATCTCGATAATGTCATCAAACAGATCGTGTTCCTGCGCCATGCGCGGCCCCTCCCTGAGCAGTGCAAACAAGCAAGAAATAATGATACGCCATCGGCCCGTGCCTCGAGCAAATTACACGCGGAGCACCTTTGCGGCAAATAGCCCATGGCCTATCGCCGCCTCGATTGCACAAGGTCAATCAAGCGCCAAACTATGCCTCGCACATGAGCTGCACGAGCTTTTGTTTGGTCACCTTGGCCTGCTCGTTGGCTATGTTACGCTCGTTTCTAAAGGCCGCATTTGCAACACCCTGCAGGTCGGCATCGGAAATCTCGCCAAGGCCCAGCTCCTCGAGCGTCGTCGGCAGACCAACGCGCTGGCAAAACTCGAGCACCCGATCAAGCTCGGGCGCACGCTCCAGGCGCAGCTGCACCACCAGACCAAATGTCACGGCCTCACCATGCATGGCCTTGCACTCGGGCAGAATCGTCAGACCGTTGGCGATGGCATGTGCCAACGCCAGGCCGCCACTCTCAAAGCCAACACCCGAAAGCAGAATATTGCACTCAATCAGGCGCTCAACCGCCGGCGATATACGGCCCTTTTTGAGATCGCGCTTGGCAGCGACGCCGCACTCCATGAGCGTGTCATAGCAGGCACGAGCCGTAACCAAGGCCAAGTGTCCCGGCGCGCCACCGTGCTCGTTAGCGCCGTGCGCCGCGGCACACGAACGCGCCTCGAAGTACGTTGCCAGTGCGTCGCCCATACCAGCGACCGTCATCCGCAGTGGTGCTGCCGCAACCACGTTGGTATCAACCACGACCAGGTCTGGATTCTTCTCGAGCATCAGGTAGCGGTCGAACGACCCATCCTCGTGATACAGCACCGAAATCGCGCTGCACGGACCGTCCATCGAAGCCGCCGTGGGGCATACGCACAACGGCAACTCGGCATAAAACGCTACTGCCTTGGCGATATCGAGCATCTTGCCACCGCCAATACCCACCACCATGTCGCAATACTCAGCCTGGGCTTCCTTAGCCATTTCGACAACGGCCTCTTCCGTACACGGACCGTCATAAATCTTAAAGAACGGCTCGCTTAGATCTTCGTCCAGAAATCCATCGACGATCTGCCTGCACAGCCGATCCTCGGTGCCCTGGTCAAACAGGACATAGGCAGCGCAGCCCAACCATGACAAATACCTGCCCTGACGCGAGAGCTCACCCGGCCCCTGAACATATCGTCCGGGACCGCCATAAACCATGGGAAGCGCCATACGAGAATCCGCCCTTTCATCAACAACAATTGGTGCAAAGTAACCTGAACCCTTTGCACCATAGCAAAAGGGGCAAAGCCTTCTGTCGGCTTTGCCCCCTCCTTAGCTTGATTTACTCATCCATGAGATAGTAGTGACCCAGTGCGTCGGCACCCAGGATGGCGTTGGCGACCATCTCGGGCGTCACCTCAAACGGCATGTTGCACATGGTGTCCTCGGGCGCGCAAGCGGCCTCGGCAACGACCATGGCCTGCTCGCGCGTAACCTCGGCAACGCCAAGCTCCTTCATCGTGACCGGCAGGCCCAGCTCAATGCAGAAGCCCAAGACTTCCTCGAGTTTCTCAGTCGGAGCATCCTCGAGTACCAGCTGGACGATAGTGCCAAAGGCGACCTTCTCGCCGTGATACATGCCGTGGCATTCGGGCAGCATCGTCAGGCCATTATGGATGGCATGAGCAGCAGCGAGGCCCGAGCTCTCAAAGCCAATGCCCGAAAGCAGCGTATTGGCCTCGATGATATGCTCGACGGCAGACGTCAACGCTCCCTTCTCCAGCGCAACCTTGGCCTTGACGCCGTCGGTCATAAGCGTCTCGTAGCAGAGCTTGGCAAGCGCCAGACCAGCCATGCCGCCCTTGCCGCCAGCGCAGGTGCCGCCGTCGGCATCGTGCGTTGCCTGGGCCTCGAAATAGGTTGCGAGCGCATCGCCCATACCGGAAACCGTCAGGCGCACCGGGCTCGCCGCGATAACCGTCGTATCCATAATGACAATATTGGGGTTTGCCTTAAGGAAGAGGTACTTGTCGAACTGGCCGTCATCGGTATAAAGCACCGAAAGCGCCGAGCACGGGGCATCGGTCGAAGCAATGGTGGGGCAAATGATAACCGGGGACTCCAGGTAATAGGCGACGGCCTTCGCGGTGTCGAGGACCTTGCCGCCACCGACGCCGACGATGATGTCGCAACCGTTGTCGCGAGCGAGCGCAACCAGGCGATCGACCTCGCCCTTGGAGCACTCGCCGTTAAAGTCCTTAAACAGCAGCTCGGCCTTAGCCTCGGCAAAGCCGCCCTCGATCTTGGCACCGACGCGCTTCTTGCCCGAAGGCGTCACGATAACGAGGGCCTTAGCGCCAAGCGGCTCAACATAAGAGCCGAGCTTGGCCAGCTCGTCCGGGCCCTGGATGTACTTGCTGGGGCTATTGAAAATTGCAGCCATAACTATCCCATTCTCTAAAAGAAAAATGAAAGGGGCTCCGTACGGATACGTGCGGAGCCCCTCGTTACGATAACAAGAGTCGATTAGAAATCGATGTCGGTGTCGTAGTAGCAGGCCTTGAGGATCTTCTCGAAGTCGGCAGCCTTGGTCTCACGCGGGTTCTCGGGCGTGCAGGCGTCGGTCTCGGCGTTCGCAGCGATCTCGGGCAGCTTGGCGAGGAACTCCTCCTCGGAAACCATCTGCGGGTTCTCGGCGTCGACCTTCACGCCACCATTCGCGTAATCCTTGATGGACTGCGGAATGTTGAGCTGGTCGTTGAGGTCGCGAATCTTCTGGACGAGCGCAGCGATGAGCTCCTCGTTGGTCTCGCCGGGAAGGTGCAGGATCTCCTTGGCCACGTAAGCGTAACGCTCAGCAGCACGCGGGTCCTTGGAGTTCCACTGGATGACCTTGCCCAGGTACATGGCGTTAGCGGCACCGTGGATGATGTGGCCGTTCTCGAAGGCAGCACCGGTCTTGTGAGCCATGGAGTGAACGATGCCGAGCAGGCCCGAGGAGAAGGCGATACCGGCGATGCACTGAGCCTCGTGCATGTGCTGACGAGCCTCATGGTCGCCAGCATAGGACTTGGGCAGCCACTCGACGATCTCGCGGATGCCGTGCAGGGCGTTGGCGTCGGTGAACATGGAGGCGCAGGTGGAAACGTAGGCCTCCATGCAGTGGGTCAGAGCATCCATGCCGGTGTGAGCGCACAGCTTGGCGGGCATGGTGTAGGTGAGCTCGGGGTCGACGATGGCGACATCAGGGGTGATGTTGAAGTCGGCCAGCGGGTACTTGATGCCCTTCTCGTAATCCGTGATGACGGAGAACGCGGTGACCTCGGTAGCGGTGCCGGAGGTAGAGGAGATGGCGCAGAAATGAGCCTTCTGACGCAGCTCGGGGAAGCTGAACGGCTGGATGATGTTATCGAAGGACTCCTCGGGATACTCGTAGAAGACCCACATGGCCTTAGCGGCATCGATGGGCGAGCCGCCGCCGATGGCGATAATCCAGTCGGGCTCGAACTCGCGCATGGCCTCGGCGCCCTTCATGACCGTCTCGATGGACGGATCGGACTCGACGCCCTCGAACAGCTTGACCTCCATGCCGGCCTCTTTGAGGTCGGCCTCAACGTCCTGCAAGAACCCGCCGCGGCGCATAGAGCTGCCGCCAGAAACGATGATGGCCTTCTTGCCCTTGAGGTTCTTCACCTCGTGACGAGCGCCCTCACCAAAGTACAGATCGCGAGGATTGGTAAAACGTCCCATACTGTGCCTCCTAAACAAGCCCCTCTTAGACTTGCGTATATAACGGAGCACCCGATTGGCTCCGTTAGGACCGTTTTGCGCGTTGCCGGCGATGACAATGCGCGATGTCTAAACGTCTCAACGCTCAGACAAGCTCTATTCTACCGTTCTGGTTGGTCAGTTATTCACCTAAAGCCACCAATGATGAAACGTTTTTTCTATCCCTGGAACCTCTTGCGTTGCGGTTATTGTCCCAAGCTGGGCAAACGTTTTATCAAGGTTGGCCATATGCCTCAGGCGGCATCGCGGCGCTCCAAAACGTATACCGTTCGCCGCCAAATATCGACCGTTTGCGGCACCGTGATACCACTCGGTCGTCCAAGGTGCCGACATTTGTGCGACATCCGTCTTCGTGGTGCAAAGGTGCAAGTCCAAGTGCGGCACCCCCGGTGTGCCACATGCGGGTAAACTAGAACTTTATATAGAGACATTTGAACCCTAACCGCAGCAAAGGAGGCCCCATGGCATTCGATCCCATTCAAGAGGATTGCCATCGCCTCGTTCTTGAGGCCTTGCGCCGCGACAATATCCCGCTCACCGACGGTGCCGCCGTAGAGCGTCTGATGGAACAATTCACCCGCAACCCTGCACCGCTCATCGTGCACGACCGCGACCGCGCCGGGCACCTCATTGCCAAGGTGGTCGAGGCTGTCGACTACCGCATCCCCTTTATCCCCGACGACGCCCAGGCAGAGCAAGAAGAAGCCGCAGCCGAGAACATGCTCCGCGAGGCAGCCGCGCTCGATCCGGCTAACTGGGATGCCCAACGCATGCTGACGGCGCTCACCGCCGAATCCAACGAGGAATACGTGCAGTATCTGGTGTCCAAGTGCGACGAGGTGGAGCACGATCTGGCGCTCAAGATTGCCTCGGCGCAGGACCCCTACGAGCGCGAGGCCGCAGGCGACCTGACCCGCCGTCCCTACCTGCGCTGGCTTGCCGCCTTGGCATCGCGCGCGCTCATTAGCGGCCGCTACCGCATGTCGCTCGAAGCCGCAAACCGCAGCCTCGACTTTGCCCCCAACGATCCTGCCGGCGTCCGCCACACCGCAATGCTCGCCATGGCAAAGCTCGAATACCCCGCTGAGGAGCTCAAGCGCTTTCGCTCTGCCCACTCCGTCCCCTATCTCGCCAACACGCCGCTGCGCCGTCGTCCCAAGGATGCGGAACGCGACTTGGACCCGTGGACGCTCATCGCGCTGATGAGCGCTGCCTGGCGCGAGCTGGATTACGAGGGCGCCGAACACTACCTGCGTATCCTTGCGCGCTCGTGCCCGCACGCAGCCGAGGCGCTCTACTTCCAAACCGAGTTTCCCGATGGCGTCTATGCCCGCGTCAACGTGGGTGCAGGCTCCACCGACGAGCTCGTCCTTGCACTCTCCGAGGCGATGCCGGTACTGCAGGAGGGCCTGGGCGCGCCCGACAACGCCAGCTTTGCCGCCTGGGTCGCCACCAACGACATCGTGCGCTCCCAGATCGACGAGCGCATACTGCGGGCGGCCGAGCAGGGCTTACCGTTTAAGGGAGGAGACCTCTAATGGATCCGAGCGTCTACATCCCCGCCTACTTGGAGCGCGCCTACGTTGCGTCGCACCCCAAACTCACCGATGCAGCACGCGAGCTTGTCCATAACGATGTGAGCGTCAACCCTCATAAGTATGCGCAGACCGAGCATGCCCAGGCGCTGCTGTCCTATGCCGGCGTCCACCGCCATCTGCTCGACGAGCTCCATCGCATCGAAGACATGGGCAGCGACGAGGAGTTTGAGCAGACGCGCAACCGCCTGTTTGACGATATGCGCGATGAGCTGCTCAAGATCGTCCGCGCCGATGCGTATGTCCTCGATGCCCAGCTGCTCGCCATCATTTTGGAGGACACGCCCGTCGACGCCTGCCTGGGCGACTTGATGAAGCTCGAGGCAACCACAGCCGATTACCTGCAGCAAAGCGTGCCCGGATTCGACATGGAGGCTCCGCACTACCGGGCCAACAAGGTGCTGGCAGACGGCGTGACTGCGGCCGATCTCACCGTAAGCGAGCCGGCTCTTATCGGGTGGCTCCACACGCTCGAGGCCATCTCGCAGCTGTGCATGGCGAGCGCTCGCTACCGTGCTGCCGTCAACTATTCTCGTCGTGTTCTTAAGGCGGAAGGCTATCCAACCCGAGCTGCAGGCACCGTGCTGCTCGCCCTCGCTCGTCTGGAAGACGAAGACGGCTTTTTTGCCCTGGCCCACCAGCTCGAGGAGCAGATGGGGGCCGATGCCCTCGAGAACTCCCCCTGGTACCTACTCGCCCGCACGATCCTGCTGTTCAAAACGAACAAGATGCGCCCGGCGACACGCGCGCTGCGCGAGTTTGCCAACCGCTGCGAGGGCGGCGCGTTCTTTTTGCTGAACCCCATGTATCAGACGCCGTACCTTCCTTGCCGGCCCGAACCGCACGACCCCTGGGACCTTTCGCATCAGGCAGTTTGGGAAGCCGACGGCATCATCTCGGATACTCCTGACTTTGCCCCCTGGGCCAGCGCTTGCGAAGACGTATCGCAGCTTGCCCAGGAATTTGCGCGCCGTTATGGCTTTTAACGACGCAAACGCCACGACCATGTCATTCACGTTAGGAACGGCTTCATGAACTTCCGCTCATCTCTCGCCTGCACCTCGAGCGATATCGCCCGCTGGGGGCTGCGCTCCATCCTTAAGCGCCAGGGCGGCGTACTCCCCGGCCGCATCGCCATGAAGATCGACCCCGAGCTGCTGAGCGACCTCGCGAGTTTTGTCGACTGCAGCGTGGTGATCACCGGTACCAACGGTAAAACCACCACCTCCAACCTCATCGCCGACGCCGTTGCCGACAGCGGCGCCACCGTGGTATGCAACCGCGCTGGCAACAACATGGAGCCGGGCGTGGTGGGCGCGTTGCTCGAGGCGCGCAGTGGCCTCAAGCGGTCCGGCGGCAAGCGCGTGGGCGTTTTTGAATGCGATGAGCTCTACACCGTGCGCGTCCTGCCCAAGCTCAAGCCGACGTACTTTGTTCTGCTCAACCTGTTCCGCGACCAGCTGGATCGCTATGGCGAGATCGATCACACCCAGGACGTCATCGCCCACGCGCTGGAGCTTTCGCCGGCAACGACGCTCATCTATAACGCCGACGATCCGCTGTGCGCCTCGATCGCCGCACGCGTCCCCAACACGAGCATCGCCTTTGGCATCGACGGTGCCACGGGCACCGAGTCCGATCGCATTAGCGACTCGCGTTTTTGCTCGCAGTGCAACGCGCCGCTGGAGTACGACTATGTGCAGTACGGCCAGCTCGGCGCTTATCATTGTCCTTCGTGCGGCTGGAGTCGTCCCGCGCTGCTCCGTCGTGTGACGGACGTTGAGCTCACCTGCAACGGCTACGGCTTTGACCTGACCTTTGGACCCGAGGCCAAAGCGCCCGCCACGCACATCACCACGCGCTACAACGGCCTATACATGGTCTATAACGTTGCCGCTGCCTTCTTTGCGGCGCACGAATTGGGCGTGGACTCGGTGCATCTGCAGCCCACGCTCGATGCCTACGTCCCCGCCGGCGGACGCATGGGCCGCTGGGAGATCGCCGGCCGTACCGTCGAGGCAAACCTGGCCAAAAATCCCGTGGGCTTCGATCGCCAGATCCAGTCCATTAAAACGGCAGGCGGCAGGCTCTGCGCCTTCTTCCTGAACGACAACGACGCCGACGGCCACGATGTCTCGTGGATCTACGACGTTGACTTCGAGCGCATCGCCGATACCCCAGGGCTTGTCGCCTTTGTCGGAGGTACGCGCGCGCACGATATGCAGGTACGCCTGAAGTACGCCGGCATCGACGCCGGCATCATCTCGAATATCGAGCAGGCGATCGGCGCCGTGGTAGACGAGGAGGCTGGCGATACTTTCTACGCCGTCGCCAACTACACGGCCTTCCCGCCGCTGGTCAAGGAGCTCGACGAGCTTAAAGACACCGATGCGAGCTCGGTCGCCTCCCACGCCGCAACGCGCGCCGATGGCAGCGCTGTCCCCACCGACATTGTGCCGGTCGAGCTTTCGCGCCCGCTGCGCATCGTCTACCTGTATCCCGATGCCCTCAACCTCTATGGCGACGGCGGCAACGTCATCGCCCTCGAGCGCCGCTGCGCCTGGCGCGGCATTCCCGTGCGCGTGGACGAGGTCCGCATGGGCGAGACGCTCGATCTCACCGACGCCGACATCGTCATGATGGGCGGTGGCTCCGATCGCGACCAGCTTGCCGTGGCGCACGAGCTGCTCGCTCAAAAAGACAAGGTCGCTGCCTATGTTGAGGATGGCGGCTCGCTGCTCGCTATCTGCGGCAGCTATCAGCTGCTCGGCCGTTCGTACTATATGGGTGAAAATCGCATTGAAGGTCTGGGCGTTATTGCCGCCGAAACCGTACGCGGCTCCGACCGCCTGATCGGCAACGTCGCCGTCAAGACCGACCTGGCATCCGAGCCCTTTGTGGGATTCGAGAACCACGGCGGCCGCACCTTGCTCGACGCAGAGGCCATGCCGCTCGGAACGTCTGTGGTCACGGGCACCGGTAACAACGGCGACGATGGCTTTGAGGGCCTCATCTACAAGGGCGTCATCGGCACGTACCTGCACGGACCGGCGCTCCCCAAGAACCCCGAGCTCGCCGACTGGCTCATCGCCCACGCCCTCGAGCGCCGTGGCGATGCACAGGCCAACGCTCTGCTGCCGCTCAAACCCCTCGACGACGCTTACGAGCGCGCCGCCCACGACGCCGCGATGAAGCTCCTCCCCTAGCACCCCACCACCACAAAGGGAGAGGCACCTTTGTGGTGGTTTTCCAGTTTGTCAACGATATACGCGCTGGCAAAAAAGTCTGCTATACTCTTTCCCGCTGTCCCCATCGTCTAGCGGCCAAGGACGCCACCCTTTCAAGGTGGATATCGCGGGTTCGAATCCCGCTGGGGGCACCATTTAAACTGAGAAGCCCGTTACCCCCGCAGTGACGGGCTTTTTGCTACCGATATGCCGGGATTCGAACCCCGAAGGCATAAAATCGCACTGTCGTCCAAGGGCCCTTGGACAAAAAATAGCAAATATGAGTACTGTTACCAATTTAGTAACAGCGATTTCATGCCGTCAGAAGGCAATTTGGACACAAGGCGTCCTACGGAGGAAGAATTGCAGGCGTTTATCAGCTAAGTACTTGGACATATGTTGCGTAACACTGCATATTTTGCAAAAAGATAATGCTATAGGACTTGTGATAGTACTCATATTTGACGTTTTTTGCCCACGACCCCTTATTGCGTGGACGAATCAGTTGCAAACCGGACTCCAAAGCGTCCTTCGCAAACAAAAAGCCGGGGCCCGCGCGATGCGGACCCCGGCTCAATAGCGTGACGATATGTCAGTTATGCTCTACACGTAGAACAGGATGTCGTCGTAGGTCGGAACCGGCCAGTAGTCGGCGGCCACGATCTCCTCCATGGCGTCCACGGCGGCACGCAGCGTAGCCATAGCGGGAGCAACCTCGTGCGCGTATACGTTGGCCTGCTCCTGGCCATCGAGGGCCTCGGCCTTCTTATGCACGGCATCGAGGGCCTTGATGGAGTCGTTGATGGCAGTAATACCGTTGCAGAGCTTGTTGAGCGTGTTCTGCTCGCACTGCATGGCGGCCTCGGCGCCGGCGGCGCGGATAGCCTCAAGGCCCTTAGCGACCTTGGTGGCATAGGCGGTGATGACCGGACGATAGGTACGACGTGCCTCGCGAACCATCGTGGTGGCCTCGATGTTCATGAGCTTGTTGTACTTCTCGAGCTTGCAGTCGTAGCGGCACTGGGCCTCGGCCTTGGTGAGAACGCCCATCTCGTCGAACAGGGCAAGAGCCTTCTCGGAGACAAAGGCGGGCAGAGCGTCCGCGGTTGTCTTGTTGTTGGCAAGGCCACGCTTCTCGGCCTCGATGGGCCACTCGTCGGAGTAGCCATCACCAGAGAAGAGGATGCGCTGGTGGTCGGTCAGGACCTTCTTGCAGTACTCGAGCGCGGCGTCCTGGAACTTGTCCTCGGGCGTGCCCTCAAGGGCATCGGCGAAAGCCTTGAGCGACTTGGCAACGGCAGCGTCCAGGACCATGTTGGGATCAGAGACGTTCTGCTCGGAGCCGCAGGCACGGAACTCGAACTTGTTGCCGGTGAAGGCGAACGGAGAGGTGCGGTTACGGTCGGTGTTGTCCTGCATAAGCTTGGGCAGGGCATCGGCGCCCAGGTCGAGCACGCCGTGGGTGGCATGGACGGAAGCCTTGCCGTCGATGATCTTCTCGACAACCTCGGTGAGCTGGTCGCCCAGGAAGATGGAGACAATCGCCGGGGGAGCCTCGTTGGCGCCCAGACGGTGGTCGTTGCCGGCAGAGGCGACAGAAGCGCGCAGGAGCTCCTGGTAGTTATCGACAGACTCGATCACCGCGGTGAGGAAGACGATGAACTGCAGGTTGTCGAGCGGGGTGTCGCCCGGATCGAACAGGTTCTCGGACTCGGTGCCGATAGACCAGTTGTTGTGCTTACCCGAGCCGTTAATGCCCTCGAAGGGCTTCTCGTGCAGCAGGCAGACCAGATCGTGGCGGGAGGCGATGAGCTTCATCTTCTCCATCATGATCAGGTTCTGGTCAATGGCCTCGTTGACCTCTTCATAGACCGGTGCGAGCTCGTGCTGGCAGGGAGCGACCTCGTTGTGCTTGGTCTTAGCGGGAATGCCAAGCGCCCACAGCTCCTCGTCCAGGTCTTTCATATAGGCCGAGACGGTAGGACGGATAGCGCCAAAGTAGTGCTCCTCGAGCTCCTGGCCCTTGCAGGGGTTGGCGCCAAAGAGAGTGCGACCGGTGATGACCAGGTCCTTGCGCTTGCGATAGGCGTCCTTCTTGATCAGGAAGTACTCCTGCTCATCGCCGACGGAAGGCACAACCTTCTTGGGGGTCTTGCCAAAGAGGGCCAAAACGCGCTTGGCCTCGCGATCGAGCGCAGTCATAGAGCGCAACAGCGGGGTCTTCTTGTCCAGGGCCTCGCCCGTGTAAGAGCAGAAAGCGGTGGGAATGCAGAGGACCTCATCCTTAATAAAGGCAGAGCTGGTGGGATCCCAGGCAGTGTAGCCACGGGCCTCGAAGGTGGCGCGCAGGCCGCCGTTGGGGAAGCTCGAGGCATCGGGCTCGCCCTGGATGAGGTTCTTGCCCGTAAACTTGGTAATGGCGGTGCCGTTGTGGTTGGGCTCCAGGAAGCTGTCGTGCTTCTCGGAAGTAATGCCCGAAAGCGGCTGGAACCAGTGAGCATAGTGCGTGGCGCCCTTGGAAATGGCCCAGACCTTCATGGCGTGGGCGACGGCGTTGGCCACGTCCAGGTCGAGCGGCTCACCGTCCTCGAGTGTTGCAGCGAGGCGCTTCCAAATGTCCTTGGGGAGGTAGTCCTTCATGACTTCCTCAGAGAACACCATGGTCCCGAAGCGGTCAGTAAGATCGGCCATACGGAACTCCCTTCGTATCGGCACCGCGTGAGAAGCGGTGTTGATTACTAACGAACGAGTCATAGCTTAGACTCGCCGTGTTTCCGCGACATTACCGTTATGTTGCCGTCGCGAAACCAATCAATGAGGTTACCGCATCGCGGCGGTATTGCCACCCTCAACAGCCAATCAACTGTATAAATTGCAGACCTTTCCCCATGGTTTAAGGGCAGTCAATTTGGGATGGAGCTCTATTAACTGGTATTTCGCATCAGATACCAGTCTTTATAGTCCGTACCTAGATTAGCCGCTCTGTTATAGATAAAGCCGATAGCAAGGCATCTTTGATTGGTATCCTCAAATAGCGAGTGAAACTCCACCGTGACACAGTGGTGCTGTAGAATCCTTACAACACATCACACTATTACGTATCTAGAGGAGCACGATATGCGCGTCGACGAGGTTTTTAAGCAGGCAGCATCCCAGGGCACCACGCCCGTTTCTTTTGAGATGTTCCCGCCCAAGGGCGAGCTCACCCTCGATACGGCTCGCAAGGTGGCAGGCAGTCTGTGCAAGCTTTCGCCGAGCTTTGTCTCGGTCACTTGTTCCGCTGGTGGCTCGGGCAACGGTGCCACCACCGCCCCCATCGCGCATATGATTACGAGCGAATTCGATACGCCCTCGGTGGCGCACCTCACCTGTGTGGGCCGTACCCACGCCGATATCGCCGCCAAGATCGATGAGTACCGCACCGCCGGCGTGGAAAACGTGCTGGCCCTGCGTGGCGACCTGCCCGCTGGCGCGACCGAGGACGACAAGCCCGCCTCCGACTACGCCTACGCCCGCGACCTCATCCCCGAGCTTGTCGACGCCGGCTTTTGTGTGGGCGCCGCAGCCTACCCCGAGGGCCACATTGCCTGTGAGGACCTCAACGCCTCGGTCGAACACCTCAAGCAAAAACAGGACGCCGGCGCGAGCTTCTTTGTGACGCAGCTCTTCTTTGATAACGAGTGCTTCTATCGCTTCCGCGAGCTTGCCGACAAGGCCGGTATCACCGTGCCCATTACCGCGGGCATCATGCCGTTTATGGGCAAGTCGCAGATCAGCCGCATGGTCTTTATGTGCGGCGCGTCGCTGCCCTCCCCCGTCATCAAGATTCTCGCCAAGTACGAGAACGATCCCGAGAGCCTGCAGGCAGCCGGTGTAGATTATGCCGCCCGCCAGCTTTGCGACCTCAAGGAGCACGGCGCCGACGGCCTGCACCTGTACACTATGAACCGTCCTGCGATCGCCGCGACCATTATGGAGCGCCTGGGGTAATGGAAAAACCGCACATCGATACAACCGCTGTCGAAGTGCCGGCCGACCTTGCGTCGCCGGCGCTTTACCGTGTCGATGCTGCGCACCATCCCCGTGTCGACCGTGCCGAGATGCTGCGGTATCTGGGTTACGGCGGCCAGCAGATTGAGCCCGAGCTGTCACGACGTATTGAGCTTGTGGTCGAGCACCTTGAGCTGGACATTGAGCCCCGTGGCGTGCGCCGCGTATTTGCCGTCGATGCCACGGGCGTGGACGAGCAGGGAGAGTCCAGCATCCGTCTGGTTGGCACCAACGTTGAACTGCGAGGTCGCGATATCTATCGACATCTCAAAGATGCCCGCTTTGCCGCGCTCATGGCATGCACCCTCGGCATGGACGCCGAGCGTCGCCTGCGCACCACGGGAGCCCAGCAGCCCCTAGAGGGAGCCGTGCTCGATGCCGCGTGCTCCGCCTATGTGGAAGCCGCCGTCGAGCAGATGGACCAGCAAGTCAAGACTGCGGCCGCCGCACACGGACTCGCCGGCAACTGGCGCTTTAGTCCCGGCTACGGCGACTGCCCGCTCTCGGCCCAGCGCTCGATCGTAAATGCGCTCAACGCCACACGGCTCATCGGCCTGACCGTCACACCTACCAGCCTGCTCATGCCCACCAAGAGCGTGACCGCGGTGATCGGTCTGTTTGACGGCGAGGTTCACGACGCCCAGAGTCGCCCCACCTGCAATATCTGCCGCATGCGTGAGCACTGCCGCTTCCGCGCCGCCCACACCACCTGCTATTCCAGCCATTAGGAGCCCTCGATGTTTACTCCGCTTATCACTCATGATTCTGACGGTGCTGCGCTGGCGGCACCTGTCAATACTGCGCGCTGCAACGGTGCCGCGTACAAGACGCGCACGATCGACGATCTGCGCATTAAGGATGAACGCCTGCGTGCGGCCATCGAGGGCACGGGGCACCTGCTGTTCGACGGCGGTATGGGCACCATGTTGCAGGCCGCCGGCATGAAGGCAGGCGCCCTGCCCGAGCTGCTCAACTTTGAGGAGCCCCAGGTTATCACCGATATCCAACGTCAATATGTCGAGGCTGGCTGTGACGTGATCACCGCCAACACCTTTGGCGCCAATGCCCACAAGCTCGACGGTACCGCCACCGTGGCAGACGTCTTTGCCGCGGCCGTCACCTGCGCCCGCGAGGCCGGCGCCCGCTACGTCGCCGGCGATATCGGCCCCATCGGCGCGCTGCTGCGCCCCCTGGGCACCCTCAGCTTTGACGAGGCCTACGACCTCTTTGTCGAGGAAGTGCGCGCCGGCGTCGCTGCGGGCGTCGACCTCTTTATTATCGAGACTATGACCGACCTGGCCGAGATCAAGGCGGCAGTCCTTGCCTGCCGCGAGAACTCCGACCTACCCGTCTTTGCCACCATGACCTTCGAGGAAGACGGCCGTACCTTCCTGGGAACGAGCCCCGAGGTCGCCGCCATCACGCTCGACGCCATCGGCGCCGATGTCCTGGGCATCAACTGCAGTCAGGGCCCGGCCGAGCTCCAAGGACTCGCTGCGCGCATGCTCACCGTTACCGACAAGCCCATCATGGTGCAGGCCAACGCAGGACTGCCCCGCGTGGACGACGACGGCAACACCGTCTTTGATGTCAAGGCACCCGAGTACGCCGAGGCCGTCGCCGGCATGATCGAGGACGGCGTGAGCGTCGTAGGCGGCTGCTGCGGCACCACGCCGGCGCACATGGCGGCACTTCGCACCCTCATCGACAACCACACGCCCAGCCCGCGTCACCGCAAGCCCAGCATGTCGGTCACGAGCGCCCAGACCGTGGTTGACCTTCCCTGCGACGGCCACAAGATCGCTGTCATCGGCGAGCGCATCAACCCCACCGGCAAAAAGCGCCTGCAGCAGGCCCTGCGTGACGGCGACCTGGACTACGTGGTGAGCCAGGGCATCAGCCAGCAGGAACAGGGCGCCGACATCCTGGACGTTAACGTGGGCCTGCCCGAGATCGACGAGGTCAAGATCATCCAGCAGGCCACCGAGCAGCTCCAGGGTTCCACGCTGCTGCCGTTGCAGATCGACTCCACCGACCCCGCAGCCGTCGAGGCCGCCGTGCGCCGCTACGCCGGCAAGCCCATCATCAACTCGGTCAATGGCAAGCAGCAGATCATGGATGAGATCTTTCCGCTGGTCGCCCACTACGGCACCAACGTTGTCGGCCTTACGCTCGACGAAGGTGGCATCCCCGATACCGCCGAGGCCCGCTTTGCCATCGCCGAGCGCATCGTGGCCGAGGCCGCCCGCTACGACATCGGACCGGACCGCATCCTCATCGACTGCCTGGTCATGACCGCCTCGACCAACCAGCGCCAAGCCGAGCAGATCCTGCGTGCCATGCCTCTGTGCAAGGAGCGCCTGGGCGTCAAATGCGCGCTCGGCGTGTCGAACATCAGCTTTGGCCTGCCCGCTCGCCCGCTGCTGGGCTCGGTCTTTTTGGCCGCAGCTTTTGGCGCGGGCCTTGACGCCCCCATCATGAACCCGGGCTCCAAGCGCTTTATGGATACCGTCTACAGCTATCGCGTCCTGAGCGTTGAGGACGAGGGCTCGACCGGATACATCGAGCGCTACGCCGGCTGGACCGATCCGTACAAGATCGCCGCCAACCCGGCAGCGGCTCAGGCCGCATCGAATGATGCCGCGCCTGCCGCGGGCACCGCCGGCACCGACGGCAACGACGACCCGATTCGTCGCATGGTCGTCTCGGGCCGCAAAGGCGAGATCGCTGCCGAGACCGAGCGTCTGCTGGCAGACCACGACGCCATGGACCTCATCAACAATCACTTTATCCCCGCCCTCGACGAGGTAGGCGTCCTCTTTGACCAGGGCAAGTTCTTCTTGCCGCAGCTTATGGCCTCAGCCGAGGCCGCACGCGTGGGCTTCGACACCATCAAGCGCCTGATGCCCGCCGGCGAGATCGCCAACAAGGGCAAGATCTGCGTGGCCACCGTCAAGGGCGACATCCACGATATTGGCAAGAACATCGTCAAAATGCTGCTCGATAACTACGGCTACACCGTCTTTGACCTAGGCCGCGACGTCGACCCGCAAGAAGTGCTCAAGACCGTACAGGAGCGTGACATTAAGCTCGTCGGCCTCTCGGCACTTATGACTACCACGGTCGTCGCCATGGAGGAGACCATCAAGCTGCTTCATGCCGAGGTGCCGGGCGTCAAGATCATCGTGGGCGGCGCCGTGCTCACCCCCGAATACGCCAAGCAGATCGGCGCGGACTACTACGCCAAGGACGCCGCCGAAAGCGCGCGCATCGCCGAAGAGGTCTTTGGGCAGTAACACAACGGAAACAACCGAGCACCAAAACGTGCCGCATGCGCCACTTGGCACGTGCGGCACGTTAGAATAGAAAAGACTATGCTCGTTTTGGCAGATAGGAGCGCAAGGATGGCGATCACGCCCGCAGAAATCGCGGAAACCCGCGGCATGGTTGAGGAGCAGAACCTCGACATCAGGACCATCACCATGGGTGTTTCTCTCATGGGTTGCGGTGACGAGAACCTCGACCGCATGTGCACGAAGATCTACGACCACGTGACGCACACGGCTGAGCATCTGGTCGAGACCGCCGAGAACCTCGAGCGCGAATACGGTATCCCCATCGTCAACAAGCGCGTTTCCGTCACCCCGGTGGCGCAGATCGCCGCGTGCTGCAAGGATGAGGACCTCACCCCTATCGCGCACGCCCTCGACCGCGCGGCAGAGACGCTCGGTATCGATTACCTGGGCGGCTTCTCCGCACTCGTCCAGAAAGGCATCGGCGACGCCGACCGCCGCGTCATCCAGTCCATCCCCCAGGCGCTCGCCACCACGAGCCGCGTCTGCTCCAGTGTCAACGTCGCCAGCCTGCGCGCTGGCATCAACATGGACGCCGTGCTGATGGCCGCGCAGACCATCATCGACGCCGCCAAGCTCACGGCCGGCCAGGATTCCGTCGGCGCTTCCAAGTTTGTCTGCTTTGCCAACATGGTCGAGGACTCCCCGTTTATGGCGGGCGCCGTCCATGGCGGTGGCGAGGCCGACGCCGTCATCAACGTTGGTGTCTCGGGCCCCGGCGTTATGGCTGCTGCCTTGGAGACGCTCCCCGACTCCGCCTCGATGATGGAGGTTGCCGAAAAGATTAAGCAGACCGCCTTTAAGATCACCCGCGCCGGCGAGCTCATGAGCCGCGAGGCCGCCCATCGCCTGGGAGTCGAGAAGGGCATTGTCGACCTGTCGCTGGCTCCCACGCCTGCCATCGGCGACTCCGTTGCCCGCATCCTCGAGATCATCGGTGTGGGCACCTGCGGTGGCCCGGGCACGACCTGCGCGCTCGCTATGCTCAACGATGCCGTCAAGAAGGGCGGCGTCATGGCCAGTTCCAGCGTGGGCGGTCTCTCCGGCGCTTTCATCCCCGTGTCCGAGGACGCCGGCATGATCGCCGCCGTCGAAGCCGGCGCGCTTTCGCTCGAGAAGCTCGAGGCCATGACCTGCGTGTGCTCCGTTGGCCTGGACATGATCGCCATCCCCGGCGACACCCCGGTCGAGACCATCGCCGGCATCATCGCCGACGAGATGGCCATCGGCGTCATCAACAACAAGACCACGGCCGTCCGCGTGATTCCTGCCATCGGCAAGGGCGTGGGCGACTGCGTCGAGTACGGCGGCCTGTTCGGCCGTGCGCCCATCATGCCGGTGAACCCCAACGCCGGCACCGTGCTTGCCCACCGTGGCGGACGCTTCCCGGCGCCGCTGAACTCGCTCAAGAACTAGCTGAGGGGTGCTGGCGAGGAGCCCCGGGGAGGGCAAATATATAAGGTCGCCTGCTCGGACAGTCCTGACTCGCACGGAGAGCGCATTAAGTGCTCTCCGGCTCGTGCGGAACTCGCGATCGACCTTATATATTTGCCC
>ERZ1032357.33-NODE-33-length-45958-cov-42.933861_pt1 | contig 45958 bp, 36 predicted proteins | sample MGYA00517100_ERZ1032357 | MGnify/ENA primary metagenome ERZ1032357 (study PRJEB33719, sample SAMN04262589) | wastewater metagenome | biome: periurban shantytown; feature: animal feces; material: feces | host: Canis lupus familiaris | place: Peru: Lima | collected...
GCTCGGTGGAGTAGCACAGAGAGTCGGTCTGGTTGCGGGCCTCGACCTCCTCCTTTTGCTTCTTGTCCTCCTCGGCGTGGGACTCGGCGTCCTTGACCATGCGGTCGACTTCCTCGTCGGAAAGCGCGGTAGAGCCGGAGATGGTGATGGACTGCTCCTTGCCCGTGCCCTTGTCCTTGGCGGAAACCTTCACGATGCCGTTTGCGTCGATGTCGAAGGTGACCTCGATCTGCGGGACACCGCGGCGGGCGGCCGGGATGCCGGTGAGCTGGAACTTGCCCAGGGACTTGTTATCGCGAGCCAGCTCGCGCTCACCCTGGAGCACGTTGATCTCAACGGAGGTCTGGTTGTCGGCAGCGGTGGAGTACACCTCGGTCTTGGAGGTCGGGATGGTGGTGTTGCGGTCGATCATCTTGGTCATGATGCCGCCCATGGTCTCCACGCCGAGGGACAGCGGGGTCACGTCGAGCAACAGGATGCCCTCGACGTCGCCGGTGAGCACACCGCCCTGGACAGCCGCGCCGTTGGCGACGACCTCATCGGGGTTCACGGACATGTTCGGCTGCTTGCCGGTCATGTTCTTGACGAGTTCCTGCACAGCGGGCATACGGGTGGAGCCGCCGACGAGGATGACCTCGTCGACCTCGGAGAGGGACACGTTGGCGTCGTTCAGGGCCTTGGTGACCGGGGCCTTGCAGCGCTCGAGCAGGTCGCGGGTGATCTTCTCGAACTCAGCGCGGGTGAGCGTGTAGTTGAGGTGCAGCGGGCCGGACTGGTTCATGGTGATGAACGGCAGGTTGATGACGGCCTGCTGGGCAGCGGAGAGCTCCTTCTTGGCGTTCTCGGCAGCCTCCTTCAGACGCTGCAAGGCCATGGGATCCTTGCGCAGGTCGACGCCGTTCTCAGACTGGAACTTGTCGGCCATCCAGTCGATGACGCGCTGATCCCAGTCGTCACCGCCGAGGTGGTTGTCGCCGTTGGTGGCGAGGACCTCGAACACGCCGTCGGCCAGATCGAGCAGGGAGACGTCGAAGGTGCCGCCGCCGAGGTCGAAGACGAGGACCTTCTGCTCCTTGTCCTGCTTGTCCAGACCATAGGCGAGCGCGGAGGCCGTGGGCTCGTTGACGATGCGCTTGACGTTGAGGCCGGCGATGCGGCCGGCGTCCTTGGTTGCCTGGCGCTGGGCGTCGTTAAAGTAGGCGGGAACGGTGATGACGGCGTCGGTGATGGTCTCGCCCAGATACTTCTCGGCGTCGGCCTTCATCTTGGAGAGGATCATGGCGCTGATCTGCTCAGGCGTGAACTCCTCGCCGTCGATCACGACGACGCAACGACCGTTGCTGCCCTCCTTGACCTCGTAGGGCACAGTCTTGAGCTCGTCCTGGACCTCGGAGAACTTGCGGCCCATGAAACGCTTGATGGAGAAGACGGTGTTCTTGGGGTTGGTCACGGCCTGGTTCTTAGCGGCCTTGCCCACGATGCGGTCGCCCTCGGCGCGGAAGCCCACGACGGACGGCGTGGTGCGGTCGCCCTCAGCGTTGACGATCGTGGTAGGGGCGCCGCCCTCGAGCACGGCCATCGCGGAGTTGGTGGTACCCAAGTCGATACCGAGAATCTTGCCCATGGTGAATCCCTTTCTGTTGGTGCGTGGCGCATGCGGGCGGTTGCCCGGGGCGCGATGCGTGTTTGTTCAAGGCATAGTGTATCCCCTTATGCGACTACTTATACAAAATCTAAGTCAATTCATATAAGATTTCCTAACTTCAAGAACAACAGGGCGATCGACGGGCAATGTGCAGTTATCCACAGCCGTCCATGTTCACTTCTCACAGATCCTTACTCATATGAAGCTATATATCGCAAAAAAGGGAGGCAGTTCAGAAACGGCCTCCCTTTTGCATTGCATCATGCGTTACTTAGTTTTTGCGTTTCGACGCATCCTCAAACCATGCCAGCGCATCCTCATCCCAACGGTGCCGAGAACCAAGCCTGCAAAACCAACTCCTGCGACCGCAAGGAGCGAGACATCGCCTGTCTGCGCAAGCCCAGCATGGTGATTGGGCCTCTCCTGCGACTCGGATCCGGCGCCTGCACCGGGCTTTTGCTGCGGGTCGGGCTCGGGGTCGACTGGAGGCTGCGGGCCGGGCTCAGGCTCAGGCTCGGGCTCGACCGGGGGTTGCGGTTCCGGCTCAGGCTCGGGCTCGGGGTCGACCGGGGGCTGCGGCTCCGGCTCAGGCTCGGGCTCGGGGTCGACCGGGGGTTGCGGGCCGGAAGCATCAGCACACTCGTAGAGCTTGAACTCCCAAATTGAAGGATTGATCCCCTTTTCAATATTGAGGCGCCACTTATTTGAAGTTGCGGGCTCATCGAAAGCAAAGGATCCTTCATCGTCATGCTGCATGCTCGCATGCTCCAAGACAGGAATCCACGCATCCATAGCCTCGTCCCAATACTCTATCGAGAAGGATTCGATATCGTTCTTGTCCTTGAGATAGTACTGCTTAACCCCCGTCGCATGGATTGTCCTAGGCTCATCAAACTCCAACTCCAACATCTCGGCAGTCGTTCCATCCTTTGTGGCCCACCGCGTCGAGTTGTCTCGGTCGACCGCCTTTCTCCCTCCCCAAGCCTGGTCATCGTTATAGCGGTTCGATTCTCGAACCTCGTTCGCAAGGGGGGCCACGTTCACGTCATCGGACACCACGATATACGTGAACGACTTGACCGGCCCCAGCTTCTGACCATCTTTAAAAGCAGCAACCTTGAGCGTCACGCGATCGCCTGTAAGCGGAATGGGACGCTCATACAAAGAAGAAGAGATATCGGGATCTGATCCATCGAGGGTGTAGCGGATCTCAACCCCCTTTGCACCGCGAAGCGAAACACAAGTCCCCTCGGGCACAATACCTGCCGCCGGATGAGCGGCCGCCTCGAGCTTTTCCGGCGCCGAGGGGAAGGTTAGCGTATACGTGGCTCCAAGGCGCGTCTCGAACGAAATGCGGTCGTCCGACAACTTCTTGGGTTGCACCTCCCTGCCGTTCTCGTCCACCACCTTACATGCCGCGATCCCCGGATATTCTGCGATGAACTCCCCTCCGCTGCGAGATTCCACATTGACGCCATCGAGTGTTCCGGCGCTCCAATCCATATCGATAACGAAGTTACCGCGCGCCACGATACCCTCAACAGAGCCATATCCCCATGCCTCGGGAAGCGCGGGCAGGAGCTGCGCGTACCCGAGTTGGCTCTGCAGCAGGCATTCCGCTATACCGGCGGTAAGGCCGAAGTTGCCATCGATCTGGAACGGAGGATGGGAATCGAGGAGATTATCAAGGATGCCGTTCTTGTTGCCCGCGATCATCGCGCGAATCAACTCATAGGTTGTCTCAGCTTTACCGGTTCGCGCCCACATGTTGATCTTATGCGCCTTCGACCAACCGGTTCCACCGAGGCCGCGAATCTCGAGCGTCTTGATGGCCGCATCCATCCACGCCTTATTGTCCTTGTTCACCAACGTTCCGGGATACAGGCCGATGAGCTGCGAGGTATGGCGATGCAGGGCTCCTTGGTTCGCACCGCCGCCGGCACCGAAATTGGGAATTGCAACCTCGGGCAGGCTTCCCGCTTGGGCCTTGCCGGTAGAGGTCTCTTCAAACCACTCTTTGACTTGGCCCTCCTCGCCGATGATGATGGGGTTGAGTTTATCGCGGGTTTTCTTCCACTCCGCACGCAGGTCTTCATCCACGCCCAGGCGCTCGGACGCATCAATCGCCATGGTGTAGAGCTCCCACACCAACGACTGATCGTACGTCGAACCATTGACGGTGGGACCCTGCTCCGCCGAGAACGATGGGCCCACGACCAAGCGCTTCTGATAATCGCTCCACCACAGGAATCCGTCCCAGAATGTCGTCATCTCCTTGAGCATCGGATAAATTCGCGTGCGCAGCAGGTTTTCATCACGAGTAAAGAGGTACTCGTCGTACACGTTCTGGAGCGCCCATGATGAACCGGTCACGTTCCAGCCGTACTCCTGGGACCCAAACGGCGCGGTGCAGCCAAACGGATTGTTCTGTGTGTTCACCAGAAAGCCCTTGCCCTGACCAACCGGCGTCGTGGCGTGATTCTCCGTCTTCATCGCCGCGGAACGCTCCGCGGTAACGCGCCCGGGCACCACGAGAGACTCCATATAGTCGGTGAATACCGAACCGCATTCGGACAGGTTTGTCATATAAGCCGGCCAATAGTTCATCTGCACGTTCACATTGAAGTGGAAGTCTCCGCCCCAGAACCTGCCGGCATCGCCCATCATCCAGATTCCGCACAGGTTGCTGGGAAGCTCGTCCCCCTCGCGTGATGAGGCGATGGTGAGGTAGCGGCCGAACTGGAACAGCATCTCCTCGATAAACGGGTCGTTATTCCCTGCACGATAGTCTTTCATCATCTGGTCGGTCGGCTTCTGGGCGGGCACGCCGCCAAGGTCGATCTCAACCCTTTCAAATAGCGAGCGATGATCGTCAATGTGCTGTTTTTTCAATTCGTCGTATGAGATTCCCGCCGCAACGTCCAGCTTTTCCTTCAGAGCGGCATCGACTTGCTCCAATGTCTGCCCGCTCCTATACGAGGGATACGCATTCTCGTAGTCCGTCTCGGTGGCGTAAAGCACCGTTACCGCATCCGCATCACGGACAGAGAAGCCACCGCTTTCGCTTGCCTTTATGCTGCCGCCTTCGGGCAGCACGCGAGCTCGCATCTCACACAGCATGCCGTTATCGGCAACGTTGCCGGCAAGCACCAAATCTCCCGCATCCGCAGATGCCTGCACGTTCAAACCCTTAGCGGACCCGACTCCCAAGTCAAACGAGATTTCACCGTCCTTGGAAGCGTCGAGCCGCACCGCCACAACACCCGCCGGATGGCTTGCCAGGTACTCACGCGTATAATGAACCCCATTGAAGTCATAAGACACCGTCGAGACCGCGGTCCTCATATCAAGATCGCGCTCGTAGTTTTGGATGTTCGAGTTCGTGGCGCCCATAGGGGAGAAATCGAACTCGAGATCGCCGAAATCCTGATATGCTCCCATTCCATTGCCGTCGCCCCACACCTCGGTAGGGATCTGGGTTCCCATGGGAAAAACGTCCTTGGAGTGATCGTCCATCTTTGCACGGAGGGCATCGAGCTGATGCTTGGTGACCGCTTGGTCTTTATTGCCGCCGTCATAATTGGGGCGGCTCTTGCTCGGACCTCCGGTCCAAAGCGTCTTTTCATTGAAGTGGACCTTGTCTTGGGCCACCTGACCAAAAAGAATCGCCCCGGTCTTGCCATTTCCGATCACTAGGGCATCGTTCTCCCAGTCATCAAACGAACCGGGCTCGGTGTACCACATACGGAGCTCGTTTTGATCTTTCAATGCCGCGCCCTCAACGCTTGGCGCGGCTACGGCACCGGCGCGAGATCCCGACTCCAAGGCGACCGCCTCCGAATAGGGAGCCAAAGTGGCCGACATCAGCGTCACAGCCGCCATGACAAGCGTGCACATCTTCCTTCTCACGTGCATCTCCAAATAGGTTGCGCCGACTCGGCGACACACCGATATCGGATATCGTCAAAACGATCCGAGAGTAGCATCTCCAACCACTCAACCCGTTCTAACGTGCTTCGCAAAGGGTTAAAAGGCCGATATCAAACGGCAAACGGCTTTCCAGCAACCACCGCATCAAAGAGAAGCGGGGCATTCGTGGACAGACGAGCCAACCCGGCGAGCGGTATAAGGAAGAACATCTCAAGGGGTTGCAATCAATGGGCGACACGGTATATTTTTGCCGAAAGCCCGGTGCTCATCATCCTATTCGCATCGGGCACAACAGAGAGGAACTACCATGGCTCATCCGATTATTGAAGCTGACGAGTGCATCGCTTGCGGCGTTTGCGTTGACGCTTGCCCGGCCGGCGTTCTGGAGCTGAACGACGTCGCCACCGTCACCGACGAGGATTCCTGCGTGGCCTGCGGCGCCTGCCAGGACGCCTGCCCCGCCGGTGCCATCACCGAGATCGCCGAGGACTAGTATTTAGTTCCCCGCCATCACAAGGCACAACAAAGCCCGGTCCCTAAGGGACCGGGCTTTTTCGTTGCACACGTTGCGGGCGCAAAAGACCGCCAACGGCTCACCTCAAATTGGGGACAGGCACCAATCTGAGGTTGGCAACCGATGGGCGGCGCGACCAAGCTAAAACCTCAAATTAGTGCCTGTCTCTAATCTGAGGCACCAGCGCCTGTCCGAACGCGGCTCAAGCTGCGCGCCCTCGCCGCCCCCCCCCATACGCACCTAATCGTCATCGCCACTGGGACCAAGCTGCGTAAGGATCGCGAGCGCCGCTTGGACGGGACCCATGCCGCCGTTCGAGACATCGGCGTTCAGGCCGCGGCCCACGCCGCTGCCCGCGCCGGCACCCGCTTTATAGGGCACGGTGAACTTGCGCGTCTTGGGGAAGCTGATCGCGCCCAGCTTGGTGCGCAGCTCGAACGCCACGTCCTTGGGCACGTCAACGCCCTGGTACGTGAGCTTGCCCGCAACCAGCGACACGCTCTCCAAGCCCAAACGATCCGCACGGATGCGGATGCGCGTGCGGTCGAACAGGTTCTGCGCGGCCTCGGGCAACTCGCCGAACGTCTCCTCACACTCCTCCTGCAGCGCATCCACGGCCTCGAGCATGTCGGCCGCCGCAAGCTTGCGGTACACGAGCACACGGCGGTCCACGGCGGGCACGTACTCTTCGGAGAGGAAGAAGTCCGCCGGCAGGTTGATGCCCACGCCCGCCTGCTCAACGTCCGCGCCGCCCGACTCGCCGCGCGCCTCGGCCACCGCCTGGCCCAGCATCTGCGTGAACAGGTCAAAACCCACGCTCGACAGGTTGCCGTGCTGCTCGGCGCCAACCAGCGAACCCGCGCCACGGATCTCGAGGTCGCGCATGGCGATGCGCATGCCGCTGCCCAGGTCCTGGAACTCGGATAGCGCGGTGAGGCGCGCCGTGGCCTCCTCGGTGAGCGGCAGCTCGCCCGGGAACATGAAGTACGCGTACGCCTGCGTGGCGGAGCGGCCCACGCGGCCCTTGAGCTGGTACAGCTGCGCCAAGCCCAAACGCTGCGAGTCCTCGATGATGAGCGTGTTGGCGCTCGCGTTGTCGATGCCGCTCTCCACGATGGTGGTGGCAATGAGCACGTCGATCTTCTTGGTGGCGAACTGCACCATCACGTCTTCGACCTCGCGCGGGCTCATCTTGCCGTGCGCCACACCGATGCGCGCCTCCGGGGCGGCCTCGAGCACGCGCTCGACCGCGTCGTCGATGGTCTTGACGCGGTTGGACACGTAGTACACCTGCCCGCCGCGGCCGATCTCCAGGCGGATGGCCGCGCTCACCACGTCCGGATCGTACTCGCCCACGTGCACCGCAACCGGGCGACGGCCGGTGGGAGGCGTGGTGATGAGGCTCATGTCGCGTACGCCGCTCATGGCCATCTGCATGGTGCGCGGAATGGGCGTTGCCGAGAGCGTGAGCACGTCGATTTGCTCGCGCATGTTCTTGAGCTGCTCCTTGTGCTGCACGCCAAAGCGCTGCTCCTCATCGATGATCACCAAACCCAGCTCATGCGGGTTCACGTCGGCGGAAAGCAGACGGTGCGTGCCGATGAGCACGTCGACCTTCCCTTCCGCGAACGCAGCCAGCGCGCGGCGCTGCTGCCCCGGCGTGCGGAAGCGCGAGAGCACCTCGACCTCCACGCCGAACGGGGCGAAGCGCTCGAAGAACGTCTCGTAATGCTGCTGCGCCAAAATCGTGGTGGGGCACAGCACCATGACCTGCCGGCCGCCATCCACGCATTTGAACGCCGCGCGCAGGGCAACCTCGGTCTTGCCGAATCCCACGTCGCCGCACAGCAGGCGGTCCATGGGCTTGGTGGACTCCATATCCGCCTTGATGTCGGCGATGGCGTCGAGCTGGTCATGCGTCTCGTCGTAGGGGAAGCTCTCCTCCATCTCGACCTGCGCGGCGCTGTCCGGCCCGAACGCGAAGCCCGTGATCGAGCTGCGGCGCGTGTAGAGGTCCACGAGGTCGAAGGCGAGCTTCTTGGCGCTCTTGCGCGCCTTGGCCGTGGCGCGGCTCCAGTCGGCGGTGTTCAGGCGGGTAAGGCGCGGGTTGTCGCCATCGGGGCCCACGTAGCGCGTAATGCGATCGACCTGCTCAAGCGGCACGTAGAGCTTGTCGCCGCCGGCGTATTCGAGCAGGAAGTAGTCACGCTCCTTGCCTCCAACCTCCTGGCGAACGATCTCGGCAAAGAGGGCCACACCGTGCGTGCTGTGCACCACGTAATCACCCGGTTTGAATGGGAAGGTCACCTCCGTGATGTCCACGCGACACCGCGCGCGCCCGCGGCGGCCGTCCATGCGGCTGTTCAGGTCGGCGAGGCTGAACACCGCCACATGCGCGCTGGGTACCACCACGCCCGAGGGGATGGGGGCATCGACAAAAGTCACCCGGCCGCGCGTGATGGTGGGAACGGTGATCGGGGCGCCATCCTCGATGCCGCGCTCGTTGAGTTTGTCCGCATCGCGCTTGAGCAGCGTCACGCGCACATCGGAGCTGCCCACCGCGCCCGTGTTCTCGGGCGCTGCTTGCAGGGACTCCTCAAAAGGGATGTTCTCGTCGGTGAAGGAAAGCTCCATCGACTCGCGCGCGCCGCGGTCGGGAATGGCGAACACACAGGCAAAACGGTTGTTCACCACCTCTTGGATGCGGTTCATGAAGCGCGTATCCGACCCGGAGAGCGCGGGCTGCTCGATCTTGAGCTCGGCGGTCACCGTGCCGCCTGCGCGGATGAGGCTCACGTAGTTCAGGCGCTGCTGCCGGCCAAAGTCGAGCTCCTGCGGGCGCACGTACAAACCGTCCAGCCGCGCGATCTTGGCCTCGGCGGCCCGGCGCTCCAGGTCCTCGTACGCACGCGTGCAGTCGTCGAACAGCGAACGGGGCTCAGACAGGATGACCAGCACATCGCTATGGACGTGCGCAAGCGGGCTGACCGTCCCCTCGTACATGAGCGGCAAGAATCGCTCGAGCTCCGGCGTGACCACACGCGCCTGCACCAACTCGAGCAGCGCGGCGAGCTCGGTGTCGTTTTGCGCGGGCAGATACAGTGCCGCAGAGATGCGCTTTACGGCATCGTCGGTGAGGGCAAGCTCGCGCACGGGCGAGATCTCGACGGCATCCTCGTCGCCGATGGTCTGCCCGGTTGAGGCGACCATGAGGCGAATGCGGTCGATTTCGTCACCGAAAAACTCCATGCGCACAGGCGCCGTCGCCTGCGCGGCCCACACGTCGACCGTGTCGCCATGCACGCGGAAGAGCCCCGGCATGTCGGCGGCATCCGCGCGCGTGTAGCCCATGCCAACCAGCAGCTCGGGCACGCGCTCAAAGGAGATCTCCTCCCCCACTTTGAACCTCGTCGAGGCCCAGTAGCGGCTCGATGCCGGGGGCACGCAACGCAAGAGCGAACGCGCGGAGGCGACTATGACGCACGGCTCGCCTTGCGCCACCCGGGCGATGGCGGCGCAACGCGCGGCAACCACGGCGTCATCGGGCTCGGTGTTCTTCCAGGGATAATCCTTGCGCTCCGGGAAACGCGCCACGTGCTCCGCGCCCACATACGCCGCAATCGCACGAGCCGCGCGGTCGGCGGCCTCCTCGCCCGAGACGATGTAGACCGTCGGGCGCGGGCGGCGGGCGAACTGCGCCGCCACCATGAGCGTGCGCGCGGACTGGGAAACGGCCAGGGTGGCATCCTCCCCAGCCGCCAACGCGGTCTCGATGGCCTGGAGCGATTCATCGGTATACAGCTGCGCGGCAATGCGATGGATGAGCATGGGCAACCTTTCGTAACGCCAAAAGCCCGCCTAGCAACGATAGGCGGGGCGCATGCAGACATGATGGTTCAGGAACTATCCTACCCCACCTTGGCGCTGGGGCAGATGTCGGCGAGGGGGCATTCACCGCACAGGGGTTTGCGCGCGTCGCAGATCTCGCGGCCGAGCATGATCCACTGGTGGTTCACGTCGTTCCAATACTCGCGTGGCAAGATCTTGAGCAGATCCTGCTCCGTCTTGAGCGGCTCCTTCTCATGCGTTTTGGGCGAGAGCTTGAGGCGATGCGCGATGCGGTTCACATGCGTGTCGACCGCGATGCCCTCCACAATGCCATAGCCCACGTTGAGCACGATGTTCGCCGTTTTACGCCCCACGCCGGGAAGCTTGACGAGCTCCTTCATGTCCGCGGGCACCACGCCATCGTAGTCCGATACGATCATCTGGGCGCACTCGATGCAGTGCTTCGCCTTGGTTTTGTAAAAGCCGAGCGACTTGATGACCCCGGAGAGCTCCTCGTACGTGGCGCCCGCCATGGCCTCGGGCGTGGGCCAGCGACGAAACAGCTCAGGCGTGACCTTATTGACCTGGGCGTCGGTGGTCTGCGCCGAGAGCAGCACGGCGATGACCAGCCTGAACGGCGTCTCGTGATCCAAAAAGCACTCGACTGGACCGTAGCGTTCGTTCAACCTGCGACATGTCTCAATGGCACGCTCGCGCTTTGCCGCATTCGTCTCTCGTGGCATGTCCGTCCCTTCCTACTCTGATTCTAGGTCCTCGATGCCCAGCAGCTCCGCCGCCTGCACCTCGTCCTCCAGTGCCGTCACGCTCTTGAGCTTGCGCTCAATCACGTTCGTGCGGGTGTTGATGATGCCATCCACCGTTTTACCGGCGGTCTCGATCTGCTTGAGCGCGCGGCGCAACTCGGCCTGGTATTTGGGGAACTCCGCTTTGACGGCCGAGAGGACCTTTTGAATCTCGTCGGCGCGGCGCTGGAAGGCAAACGTCTGGTAGCTCATCTGCAGGCTGTTCAAGATGACCGCCATGGTTGAGGGACCGGCGACGTTGACCTGGTAATCGCGCTGCAGGCACTCGATCAGCCCCGGACGGTCGACCACCTCGGCGTACAGCCCTTCGAACGGCAGGAACATGATGCCGAAGTTCGTGGTCTCGGGAACGCTCAGGTACTTGCTCGAAATGTCTTTAGCCTCGAGCTTGATCACCTGCTCAAGCGCACGGCGCGCGGCGGCGATCCCCTCCACGTCGCCGGCGTCCATCGCGTCGCGCAGACGCTCGTAGGTATCGCCCGGGAACTTGGAGTCGATGGGCAGCCACACCGGCTCCCCCGCCTCCACGGGCAGCTTGACCGCGAACTCCACGCGCTCGGAGCTTCCCGGCTTGGTTGCCACGTTCTCCGCATATTGATCGGGCGTGAGGATGTCCGCCAGAATGGCGCCGAGCTGCACCTCGCCCAGGATGCCGCGCGTTTTGACGTTCGAAAGCACGCGCTTGAGGTCGCCCACGCCCGCGGCGATGCTCTGCATGTCGCCCAAACCGCGATACACCGCCTCGAGCTGGTCGCTCACCTGCTTGAACGACGCGCCCAGGCGGTCGTTCAGCGTGGCGGCGAGCTTCTCGTCAACCGTCACGCGAATCGCCTCGAGCTTGCGCTCGTTATCACCGCGAATCGCGCCCAGCTGCGCATCGACCGTCTCGCGCACCTTGTCCAAGCGCCGCTCAACCGAGTCGCGGTTGAGGTCGAGCTGCTGGGACACCTCGCGCCGCACGTCATCAACCTTCGCAGCCGTCTGGTCAAAGGAGCGCTGAGTCGCTTCGAAATGCTGCTGCTCGATGATGGACAGACTCGACGCCTGATTGAGCACCGCATGCGACGTGACGGACAGCTGGCTCAACGCCGCATTCGCCGCGCCCAAGGCCTCACGTGCACGCGAGACCTCCTCCGCCGTCCGCGCCACCTCCTCCTCGCACGCCGCTCGCTCCTTACGCGCCCGAACAGACAGGACGACCGCACAGCCGGCAAGCACCGCCGCCACAACAGACGCCACCGCAGAAATCATCTCGAATTCCATGCGCCCACCTTTCGCGCGCACGCGCAGAACAATCCATCGGCCAAACTCCCCCATCTTATCAGGAGGACGCGTCGCATCGACCTGGACGGCCCCATCCAACCCCCGTGCTTTTCAATCGCCACGCTTGCGCTTTTCAATTGCCACGCTAGGCAAAAGCGGCGGAAAGGGCGCGCGTGAAAAGCTCACGAGCCTGCTCGTACAGCATCGCGAGCGCCTCGATGAGCTCTTCGGGAGTCGCGCCGTCCAAAATGCACGTCAACGCATACGAAGCGACAAAAACGACGGCCATCATGAGGGGAACCGCCAACACGAGCAGCACCGCGCGAACAACGCCGAGCACAGCGCGCCGCCGCGCTCTACGGGTATCGTATTTCCGCTCCGGCCCATAGGCCTCCTCGAGCGGAACGGGAGCAGCCTCCGGGGCATTCTGGACCTCGCGAGCGGAGCGCCTTTCCTCCCGCGAGGAATCAGGCCGCGGCGGGCGGGGCTCGGCATCAGGATGCCCCGCGAACGTATTCGGATCTCGTCTTAGAAAAAGGTCCATGCAAACATCCTCCTTAAGGGAGAACATGCATGGAACGACGCTTTCAGCTTCTCGCCGAAAACACCCCGTGTCAACCCCTCATGCAAAGGTGTCGACACGGGGTGCTCGAATCGTGTAAGAGCCGGTCACACACCGCTCGGTGCCGGTAGTTGACTGCAGGCTCCACGTAAAGCAACCGTCAACTCCGGTCACTCACACCGCTCGGTGCTAGTAGTTGACGACCTGCTCCTCAAAGTACGCCTTGGGGTGAGCGCACACGGGGCACATCTCGGGGGCCTCGGGGCCAACGTGCAGGTGACCGCAGTTGAGGCACTTCCACACCTTCACGCCCTCGCGGGCGAACACCTCGCCCTTCTCGACGCGCTCGGCGAGCTTGTTGTAACGCTCCTCATGCGCCTTCTCGACCGCGCCCACGCCGCGGAACTTCGCCGCGATGGCGGTGAAGCCCTCTTCGTCCGCCGTCTTGGCGAACTCATCGTACATGGTGGTCCACTCGTAGTTCTCGCCCGCGGCGGCATCGCGCAGGTTCTCCAGCGTGCCGGGGATCTCGCCACCATGCAGCTCCTTGAACCACAGCTTGGCGTGCTCGGACTCGTTCAGGGCAGTCTCCATGAAGATGTTGGAGATCTGAACAAAGCCCTCCTTCTTTGCCTTGGACGAATAGTAACGATACTTGGTGTGTGCCTGAGACTCGCCGGCAAAGGCCGCCTCGAGGTTCTTCTTAGTCTGAGAATTCTCGAAATCCATCAGTACCTCCTTGTTGGCGTGAGGAACAGATGAGCCCGCCGATGCGCCACACCGCGCCAGGCTCAAAACGGCAGCCCACATCGAGCGGCCATCGCATCCCTTGTACCCGAACTCGCCGTCGCTCTTACAATGTCGCGATATTTCACGATACGGGGCGATGCGCGATCCGAGCGTCCACCGCTGCGCGATGCGGCGCCTAAGCAGTCACCGCTACGCGATGCGGCACCCAAGCGGCGGCCGCCGCGCGCTGCGGCACCCGAGCAGCCACCGCTACGCGATGCGCCACACACCGCCCTGCTCCTGGCAAAAGCCCTCACGGGCCAAATCCTCCAAGATGGACGAGACCAGATCGCGCTCGACGGCCGGACGGCCCGCCGCCTGCTCGAGCGCATTGAGCGAGGCCGCCAGCGAGGCCGGGTCGCGCCCCTCGCCGCGCGTCTGGGCATCCAGCAGCTGACGCACGATCTCGGCGCGTTTCTGGCGTCGCGAGCCCTCAAAGCGCGACTGGCGCGTGTATGCCTTGGCGCGGCGGGACGGGTTGGGCACGGTCTTTTTGAGATACGCACCGTAGTCCAGCATGGCGTAATACCAGGCGCGCGGCGTGTCTTGCGCGTCTTGGGGAGTGGCGAAGGGATTCACCTCGCCGCGGACCTCACTAGAGACCCCGCCGCGGGCGGGCCCACGCCCCACGCCGCTCATTCCGCCGCGCGCATCGCAACGAGCCGGCCCACTCGCGCCGCCATCAGCCGAACCGCCCATCAAGCCATGCGCATCGCCGCCGCCCAAAGCGTTCTCCAAGACGCACGCACCTCCGTCCGGGCACGTTGCCCGCACGAGCGGCACGAGCTCCTTGTCGGGCACGCTCGGGACATCCGGGAACAAATGGTGCAGCAGCACCGTGCGCACGTTGGTCTCCAAATACACGCCCGGCAGGTCGAACGCGAACGATCGAATCCCCTGAGCCGTGGCGGGCCCTATGCCCGGCAGCGCCGTCAGCTCCTTGACGCCCGTGGGAAACACGCCGTCATACGTGCGCACGACCTCCTCGGCGGCGGCCTTGAGGGCGAGCGCACGGCGGTTGTACCCCATGCCCTGCCACGCGGCGAGCACCTCGGCAGTTCCCGCCTCGGCCAGCGCGAACACACTCGGGAACCGGTCGAGCCACTCTGCCCAACGCGTCTCCACACGCGCCACCTGCGTCTGCTGCAGCATCACCTCGGACAGCCAAATCTCGTACGGGTCGTGGGTGCGCCGCCACGGAAGGTCGCGATACAGACGAACCCCTTCCGTTCGAACCAGCGTACGGAAGGGGTCCATGTTCATATCAAGCTCCTTATTGGGGAACGTTCGCCAACTCTACAGGCACGAACATCCCTTGGAGCACGAGGCGTACTCGGGGAAATTCGCGCGGTCGGCGAACTTGGGGTCGACAGCCGGATACCGGCGGTTGTTGACGATGTCGTCGAGCGTGATGGAGTCCAGATAGCTGCGGAGCAGCTCCTGAGCCCCCACCCAGAGGGGATGATAGCAGCAACCGTCCATACGCGGGCACGCGCCGTTCTCGGCCGTGCAGTCGTTCATGACGAGCGGGCCCTGGACCGCCTCGACGATCTGGCGGATCGTCACGTCCTTGGGGTCGACCTTGAGGCGCATGCCGCCGTGCACGCCGCGCAGGCTCTCGATGATACCCGCCTGGACCAAGCCGTGCTGGATCGAACGGGCAAACGAATAGGGCACGTCCACGGATTCGGCGGCAGTGCGGACAGACAGAAGACAGTCCTCACCTTCCGCCAGCATGGAAAGCATGCGCAGGGCGTAGTCGGTCTTCCGGGAGATATCCATCTCTTCTCCTTGCAAGCAAACGGTGGCCGCGCCGCGGATGCACATGCCGCAGCATAGAGGCGTGGTGCCACCAACGAGCGTTCCTCTAGGTTTCGTGTGCGTCCAGTAATATACACTGTTTCTCTGAGCGGTGCAGGGGATGCGCAACACATGGAGGGCTTCTGTCCGCCATGTGCATGTTCGCCCTAACGCAAAAAGCCCCGTCTTGCGACGAGGCTTTAATTGCGATGGCGGGAAGTACGGGGCTCGAACCCGCGACCTCCGACGTGACAGGCCGGCGCTCTAACCAAACTGAGCTAACTCCCCAGGCGGCAATTCGCTTGCGCTCCTTGCTGCGGGGATTAGTATACACAGAGTCCGTCTTTGTGCGCAAGAACTTTTTTCAAATAATTTTGCCCGCGCGGACGGTTGCCCGGACTACCCCGTCTACCTGCAAGAAAAAGGAGCCGCGCCAACGCGCGACCCCTTACAAGTCAACGATTTCCGCCGAGAGCACGCGACCGTCCTCGACCATAAGACGTGCGATGGAAGCCACGCGCCGTCCCCGAGGCAGCGAAGCGGACCCGGGGTTCACCACCAGGCACCCCCGCACGCGCTCGATGCGCGGACGATGCGTGTGCCCGCACACCGCGACGTCCGCGGAGGCCAGCGGGAGGTCCTCGGCGTAGTGCGCGACGGCAAACCGCAGCCCCTCAAACGCGAACTCGTTCACGCGCCGCACGTCGGGCCCGTAGTCAAAATAGCCATCGTTGTTACCGAGGACGGCCCGAAGGCACGGCACACTCACCTCGAGCTCGGCAAAATCGCTCTCAGACGTGATGTCGCCGGCGTGGATGAGCATGTCGCACCCGTCAATCGCCCGCAAAAGCTCGGGCGAGAGATACCCATGGGTATCGGACACGATGTCAACGCGACGAGCCATTAGAGGTTCAGCGCCTTCTTGAGCGGCACCACGCGACGGCGGCTCACGGGAATGCGCTCGTCAACGCCGTTCACACCCAGCTGGATGGCGCCCGAGGGAACCGTCTCGACGTCCTCGACGTTGGCGAGGTTGACGATGTAGCGGCGATGCACGCGGAAGAACCCAAATTCGCCGAGCTTGGACTCGAACTGCGCAAGCGAAGTGGTGGACAAGAAGCGGTCATCATCCGTGAAGATGCAGGAGTAGTCGTCCTTGGCCATGATGAAACGAATCTGATCGACGGGGATCAGGACCTTGCGACCGCCCTTCTCGACCGGGATGCGCTCGATATTCGAGGGCTTGGCGGCGGCGGGCTCGACGGCGGCGGCGGGCTTTGCGCGGGCGATGACTTTTTCGATGGCGCGATCGAGACGCGCCTCCTCGACGGGCTTCATGAGGTAGTCCACCGCGTCCACGTCGAACGCCTCGACCGCATGGTCGCTATAGGCGGTCACGAACACGATCGCGGGGGGACTCTTGAGCTTGTACAGCGCCTCGGCGAGCTGCAACCCGGAGGCGCCGGGCATGGAGATGTCCAGAAAGACCACGTCCACGCGGGCCTCCATGAGCATCTCGATGGCGGAACGAACGCTCGAGGCCTCAATAATGGAGCCGATCTTGCCCGTTTGCTCGAGCAGAAAGCGCAATTCAGAGCGTGCAGGAGCCTCGTCGTCAACGATCATCGCACGTAGCATACCTATCGAAAACCTTTCTTACTGCAAACAGGACCTGGCGCACAGCGCCATCCGTACGGTCATGTTCCTATTCTACCCTTCGTCGTACATACTTCCCTCGAGATCGAGGTGGAGCGCGATGGTGGTGCCCTTACCGGGCGCCGACTCGACGGACGTACGGGATTTGGGCCCGTAAAACCGCTTGATGCGCTCCGAGATGTTGTGCATGGCGACGCCCGCTCCGCCGCCCTGGGGCGCATTGGGGTCGGGGGCGGCTATGGAGCGGTCGAACAGGCGCATCGCGGTCTGCTCGTCCATGCCCGTGCCGTCGTCGGCCACGCGGATGGACACGGCCGCCTCGCCCGCGCGCTCCACGGTGATGGAGATCTTGAGCGCGCCCTCGTCGGGCATGGCGTGGCGCACCGCGTTCTCGACCAGCGGCTGAATCACAAACGCCGGGATGAGCACCTCCTCGGCGTCCTCGTCCACGTCGACGCTCACCAGCACGCGGTCCTCGCCAAACCGCGCCTTCTCGAACGTGAGGTAGCGCAGCGTTTGCGCGATCTCGCGCTTGACGGGGATGAGCTGGCCGGAGTTCTCGAGCGTCGCGCGATAGAACTGGGAGAACTCGCGCAGCAGCTCACGCGCGCGCAGCGGGTCGGTGCGCGTGAACGAGGCGATGGTGTTCAGCGTGTTGAAAAGGAAATGCGGGTTGATCTGCGCCTGCAGGGCGCGCACCTCGGCCCGCGCGGTGAGCTCGGCCTGGCGCTCGAGCTCATACACGGTGAGCTGCGTGGACAGCAGCTCGGCAAAGCCCGAGGCGAGGGCGTATTGCGTGCGGTTCACATGGCGGGCGGAGCGGTAATAGAACTTGAGGGTGCCCACCGCCTTGCCGCGGATCTTGAGCGGGGCGATGATGCCCGCCGGGATGTTGCGCTGGCTCCCCTTTTCGCCGCGCACGTCCATCACGCTCGTGAACGACTGCGCGATGCCGTGCTCGATGACGTAGCGCGTGGTGGGCGTATGGATGGGCGAGCCCGCGGGAAAGTCGTCGGCGAGCTCGCCCACGCAGGCGAGCACCACGTCGCGGTCGGTCACGGCGATGGTCATGGCGCGCGTCTCGGGCAGCAGGCGTCGGCAGATCTCCTCGGCGCTCTCGCGCGTGAGACCGCCGGTGATGTCCTCGAGCATGCCGGAGGCCACGGCGAGCGTCTGCTCCGTATACTGCGAGCGCAGGGTGTCGGGGCTAAAGAACACGTAAATAAATCCGCAGGTGAACAGCACCAGCAGCACCAGGGCCGCAATGGTGGTGAGGGTCTCGACGCCCGTGAGGATGGCGTAGCCAAAAAAGCCCACCATGGTAAAGACGACGAGCGCGGCCAGCAGGCGCAGGGCCTCGTTCGCGTCGAGCATGCCCGCGCGGTACGAGCCCTCGGTGATGTACTCCGTCCCCTTGGGACTTTTGGGCGGTTCTGGCGATATGGGTTCGGTCATCAACGCTCCAATAGGGCGGCAAGGCGCTCGTCGCCGGAAAGCCCACCCATGATACTCGGCCAAAAACTGACAAATCTGAGGTAATCGTCCTCGTGCTTGGCGGCATAGTCGCGCGCCTCGGCGATGCCGTGGCGGTAGATGTGCCAGTATCCGCGATGCTCCCGCGTGAACAGCATGCGCACGAGGACGGTCTTGCGCACGCGCTCGTCCAGCCCGCTGGAAATCCAAGGGCCCGGATACGGCATGAGCGATGCGGCGGTGACGGACGTGATCTCGGGGCGGCGCGAGGCGCTCGCGAGCTTGGCGCGCTCGTAGTACCAGCGGTAGACGTTTTGCATAAAGCGCGGGGACTCCTCCACCTGGTGCGGCGGCAGGTGCTTGACCACCCACGCGTTGTCAAACCACACGTCCATGCCCGAAAGGCGCATGTTGAACAGGTAGTCCAAGTCCTCGCCGCGCGTGATGTAGGGGTCGAACGCCACGCGCTTGAACGCGCGCGCGTGCACGGCGAAGCAGCCGCCGCACACGTAGTTGGAACGCGAGATGCGCGTCCCGGAGAGGGCGCGCTCCATCCAGCGGTTGAATTCGATGCGCTTGGTCCACCAGCGGCAGGTGATGCCGTTCTTTTTTGACGTGTCGGCGAGCGGGGAGCCCGCCTTGTTGTAAAAGTAGCCGCTCTTGGCGAGAATGGGCAACCGCTGGCGCGTCTCGTGCCCCAGGCCGTACAGCGCTTTTTCCATAAAGTCGGGCGCGAGCACGACCTCGTCGTCGTCGAGGAACACCACGGCATCGTGGCCCAAAATCGCCGCGCACGCCAAGCCCATGTTGCGGATGGCGCCGTAGCCGCGCAGGGACACCGTCTCGCCCCGCACGTTCGGGGCGATCTGGCACACGCGCTCCATGACGACCGACGCCTCGCGGTTGGTGACGAGCGTGACCTCGAGCGAAGGATGATCGTCAATCACGCCCTGCACGCGCTCGGCGATGCGGTCCGTCAGCCGCTGGGGGCATACGAGCAGCACGATGATGCGGGGAAGGTCGCGAACCTGCTCGAGCGAGGCCAAGCAGCGGTCCAGCTCGGGACGGGCCGCGGCCAAGTCCGACGAGTGGTCGTAAGCTCCAGGCGATTTGAGCTCGGCGGGGTCGCCCGCCCAGTAACTCGGAATGACGATGGTCGGATTCATGCAGCCCCCTCCCTTACAATCACGGCAGGGCGCCTGCAAGCCGCGCTACGCGCAAGCGGCGACGGACCTTTCCGTTTCTGTTACTTAGTTGTACCCAACTGAGCGAGCTCGCGCTTGACGAACGGCGTTTTTGCCAAAGATCGCGAAAGCGGGTAGCCCAACACGTACATGATAACCGCTTCACCCAAACCGGTGGTCACCAACCCAAAGGCATACATGAGCGGATAGGCGCCGTCGAGCGAGATGGACGTGAAGGGGATGGTGTAAAAACCGATGCCCTGCAGGAGCAGGGGCAGATACGCGGGCACGATGAGCGCGTTTGCCAGCACGGGACCCGCGAGCGCCACAAGGGGGCGGCAGCGCATCTTCCACGTGAACAGCGCGCCGGCGAACGTGGCGAGCGAGCCGAACACCACGTCGAGCATGCCGAGCATGCCCGTACCCGAGATGGCGATGTTAGCGACGTTGGCGATAACGCAGCCGAGCGTCAGGCCGGGAACCGCCGCGGGCGTGAACAGCGCCAACACGCACAGGGCCTCGCTGACGCGGAATTGGATGGGACCCCAGGCAAGGCTGCCCAAAAACATCATGGCGACCAGCGTGCACACCGCATATGCGGCGGCGATCACGCCCACATGGGCGACGTAGCGGGCGTCCCCCACCCGGCTTTTCGCGGCACGGTCCTTCGCTTCGTTCTTGTTCTGACTCATGTTCTCCACCTTCTATACAATCGGAGGGCTTTACTGCTGCCAGCAAAACCCTCCGCAAGGTGGTATGGTCGCCCGAGCGACGACGGGCGTGAGCCGCGCGTCGCGGGATGCGGGCCGGCGCCTAGGCGTGCGCCTCCTGCATTCGGGAGAGCTTTACTAGCATGACCAAGCCCACAACCAGCAAGATCCCGATGGAAAGCACTCCTAAAGAAGGATCGTGCGTGAGCGAGGTCACGACAGATACTAGCAGAGTTCCCATAACGGAGGCGTAACGGCCAAAGATATCGAAGAAGCCGTAATACTCGTTGGCGCGGTCCTTGGGAATCAGGCGGCCAAAGTAGCTGCGCGAAAGCGCCTGCACGCCGCCCTGGAACATGCCCACGAGCACCGCGAGAATCCAAAACTCCACGGCAGACTTGAGGAAGAACGCGGCGAACAGCACAATGCCCACGTACGCGGCGACCGCCACGATGATCATGCGCAGCGTGCCCACGCGCCCGGCGAGCTTGCCGTAGATGATGGCGGAGGGAAACGCCACGAACTGCGTGACGAGCAGGGCGAGCACGAGCTGGGTGGAGTCGATGCCCAGCGCGGCGCCGTAGCTCGTGGCCATGGAGATAACGGTGTGCACGCCGTCGATATAGAAGAAGAACGCGACCATGAACACCAGCAGCACGCGGTCGTGCAGGATGCTGCGCATGGTGTCGAGCAGGCCCTTGAACGTGTTGGCGATGTTGCGCATGACGCCGTCCGCGCCCTCGTCGCGCTCCTTGCCATAGCGCTGCTTGTAGGTGCGCAGCAGCGGAATGGTAAAGGCGAGCCACCACGCGGCAGTGATGATGAAGCACAGGCGCGTGCAGGTGAGGGTATCGAGGCCGAGGATGCTCGGACCGCCAAAGATGAGCGCGATGCAGGCGATGAACGGGATGGTGGAGCCCACATACCCCCAGGCAAAGCCCGAGCTGGACACCGCGTCCATGCGCTCATCGGTGGTGACGTCGGTGAGCATGGCGTCGTAGAACGTCATCGACGAGTTGAGGCCGATGGTGCACAGGACGTAGACCACCAAGAACGGCAACGCGCCCATGGGAATCGCCTCGACCAGGCACAGGATGAGACCGGTGAAGAAGAACCCGGTAAAGAACTTGATCTTGTTGCCCGCGTAGTCGGCAAGCGAACCCAAGATGGGCATGAGCAGCGCCACCACGAGCGATGCGACGGTCTGTGCGTTGGCCCAGGCGGCAACGAGCTCCGCCGGATGGGCGCCGGTGTTGATGGCGTTGAAGTAGATGGGCACCACCGCCGTGTTCAGCAGGACGAGAGCGGAGTTGCCCACATCGTACATGACCCAGTTGCGCTCGAGTTTTGTGTATTTGAGTGCCATGGCGGCCTTCCGTTCCCCTCGCGGCCGCGCGCATGCTCGGCCTACGTGCCTAGATAGGAAAATGATACGGCGGCTCAGGAGCCACGCGGGTCAAGATTCCCTCAAGCACCGGTAAAGGGTGTGCAACGAGAGTCATATGGCGAGCGCGGGGCGTGGGGCGTGAGGTCCCGCGGACATCCGAATTTTGCAGGTTTTCGCCTTATTTACATTCGTATTTTGCAGGTTTAGCCGTTTTTTTGTCCTGATTTTGCAGATTTCGCAGGTGGATTGACGGCTGAAAATCAACAGATATGCACCGCTGTCGCTGGCATTTTACTGCAAGGGATTTTTTCAGCACGTCGTCGCGAACTGGCTGTTGTAAAGCTCGGCGTAGAAACCGCCGGCGGCGAGGAGCTCGTCGTGTGTGCCGCGCTCGACGATGCGCCCGCCGCGCATGACCAAGATGCGATCCGCCTCGCGGATGGTGCTCAGGCGATGCGCCACCACAAAGCTCGTACGGCCCCGCATAAGATCATCGAACGCGGCCTGGACCTGGAGCTCGGTACGCGTGTCGATGCTGCTGGTGGCCTCATCCAGCAACAAGATCTCGGGGTCCGCGAGCATCACGCGCGCGATGCACAGCAGCTGACGCTGACCCTGCGAGAGCGACCCTCCGTTCTCGGGCAGAACCGTGTCGTAGCCTGCGGGGAGCGCGCGGATGAACGCGTCTGCGCGGGCGCGACGGGCGGCGTCCTCCACCTGCTCGCGCGAGGCGCCCGGGCAGCCGTAGGCGATGTTGTCGTGCACCGACCCTTCGAACAGCCAGCTCTCCTGCAACACCATGCCGAACGCGCGGCGAAGGTCCTCGCGCGCATACGCCGTGGTGGGCTTGCCGTTTACGCGGATCTCGCCCGCGTCGACATCGTAAAAGCGCAGCAGCAGATTGATGAGGGTGGTCTTGCCGCAGCCCGTGGGACCCACGAGCGCCATGCGCATGCCGGGACGGGCGTGCAGGCAGATATCCTGCAGCAGCGGGTGTCCGGGCACGTAGGAAAAGTCCACGTGATCGAAGACGACGTCGCCGGCGAGCGGGCCAGCAGGAGATGCGCCGCCAGGGGCAGGCGCATCCAACTCGATGCGCGGGGCGGAACCGCACGTGGGGTCCGTCGCGGCCCCGTCGTCCGCGCGGGAGGCGATGGGCGAAACGGCCGCCGGCGCCTCCCCCGCACCGTCCTCAGGGGCGTCGAGCAGGGCGAATACGCGACGAGCGGAGGCGAACGCGCCCTGGATCTGCGTCACCACGCCCGAGATCTCGTTGAACGGCTTGGTGTATTGGTTTGCATACGACAGGAACACCTGCACGTCGCCCACGGTGAGCACGGCGGGAAACCCCGTGACGACGCCCACAAATCCCGCGACCGCCACCACCGCGTACATGCAGTTGTTGACGAACCGCGTGCCCGGATTCGCGAGCGAGCTCAAAAACTGCGCGCGCTCGCCCGCGGTGTAGAGCTCGCGGTTGATGCGCGCAAAGCCCTCCCGCGCACGGTCCCCATAGGCAAAGGAGCTCACCAAGCGCTGCGCCCCCACGTACTCCTCGACATAGGCGGACAGCTCGCCCTGGATGCCCATCTGCGCGGCAAAGCTCCGCCCTGCAAACCGGGCCATCGCGCCCGCCGCGAGCACGGCAAACGGCGTGACGAGCACCACGAGGAACGCCATGGGAACCGAGGTCGTGAACATGAAGACGAGGGTGGCCGCGATGGTCACCACGCCGTTGAACAGCTGCGTTAGGCCCTGGAGCAAGCCGTCGCCCACCTGGTCGACGTCGTTGACCACGCGCGAGATGTAGTCGCCGTGCGGATGGCGGTCGATAAGCGAGAGCGGCACGCACGTGAGCTTGTCATACGCCTCGGTCCGCAGGTCGCGCACGGTCGCGCAGGATAGGCGATTCACGCACGCGCCCTGCACCCACTGCAAGGCGGCGGCCACGAGGACCGTCGCGGCGAGCTGGACGAGCAGAGGGATCAGGGACGCCAGGTCGACGCGGCCCGCGCCCACGATGAGGTCGATGGCGCGGCCGATGAGGATGGGCACGAAGAGCTGCAGGACAACCGAGAGCGCGGCGCATGCAAAGGACGCCGTGAACAGCCCTGCATGGGGACGCACGTAGGTGAAGATGCGGCGCGCCACCTCCCGGGCGCCCATGGGTTCCCGCTGCCGATCGCCACCGCGCGGATCGTGGAAGTCGTTGAGGTTGTCGTTTCCCGAGACGGTCGCCGTGATGGTGGAGGCGCCGGCGGTCGAGGCGTATGGATTAGGCATGCGCGGCCACCCCCTTCCCCGCCGCGAGCGCGGCGGGCTTTTGGTACAGCTGGGACTCGGCGATCTCGCGGTAGACCGCGCATGTCGCCATGAGCTCCTCGTGCGTGCCCACACCGACCGCGCGGCCGTGACGCATCACGCAGATGAGGTCGGCATCGCTCACAGAGGACACCCGCTGGCTCACCACCACCGTCGTCATGCCCCCGCAGGATCCGGATGCACCGAGCGCGCGAACCGCCTTGCGGAGCGCGGCGTCGGTCCTGTAATCGAGCGCTGAGGCTGAGTCATCCATGACGAGCAGCGCCGGGTCGCCCACCAGGGCGCGGGCGATGGTCAAGCGCTGGCGCTGCCCGCCCGAGAAGTTCTTGCCCCCGGCCTCGACGGGGGCATCCAGCCCCTCCGGCAGGGCGCGCACAAAATCCGCCGCTTGGGCGACCTCCAGTGCGCGCCACAGGTCGTCATCGGCCGCCAAAGAATCGCGCCAAAGCAAGTTCGAACGAACGGTGCCGCTCACCAGCTCCGCTTTTTGAGGGACAAAGCCGAAGGCGCGGCGGAGGCTTTTCAGCGGCCAGGTACGCACATCGCGGCCGCAGATCTCGACTGATCCGCGCGTGACGTCGTACAAGCGCGGCAGAAGGCTCACCAATGTGGACTTGCCAGAGCCCGTGCCGCCGATCACGCCGAGCGTGCCGCCGCGCGGAACCTCGAGCGTCACATCGTGCACCGCATCCTCCGCGCTGCCGGGATAGGCAAACGACGCGCCGCGCAGACGGATCGCCGGGGCATTCGGGTCGATATCGGCGGTAAGCGAATCGCCCGCAGAGCCCGAGCTACGCCCAACGTCTTGCTCGGCGGCGTCGCGAATGGTCGGCTCGCACGCGAGTACCTCCACGATGCGATCGGCGCTCGCGCTCGCCTTGGTGAACACGACCACGAGATTGGCCACGTACACGATGGCGAGCAGGGTCTGCGTCATGTAGTTCACGAACGCCATGACCTGCCCCTGCGTAAGGGCGCCCGCCTCGACCTGAAAGCCGCCCACCCACAGGATGGCGCACACGGCGAGGTTCATCACGAGAAACGTCGCCGGGTTGAGCACGCAGGACAGACGCCCCACGGCGATCGCGGTGTCCGCTTGGCCGAACGCCGCGTGGGCAAAACGGCCCCGCTCGTGTTCCTCGCGCACGAACGCGCGGACGACGCGCGCGCCGGACAGCCCCTCGCGTGTGATCAGCCCGATCTGGTCGAGCTGCCGCTGCATGCGCCTAAAGTACGGGATGCAACGCGCCATGACGAACCAGAAGATCGCGCCGATGAGCGGTGTAGATACCAGGAAGATCAGACCGAGCTTCACATCGATGAGCAGGGCCGCCACCATGGAACCCAAGGCCAGGAGCGGAAAGCGCGTGAGCTGGCGGATCGCCAGGGCGATGGCGAGCTGCACCTGGTTGACGTCGTTGGTGATGCGCGTGATGAGCGACGGCGTGCCAAAGCGGTCGAGCTCGGCAAAGGAGAACGCGTTGATGTGAGCGAACAGCGCGTCGCGCATGCTGGTGCCCAGTCCCTGCGAGGCGCGAGCGGCCATTTTTTGGCAGACGAGCGTGGAGGCGAAGCCCGCGAGCGCCATGATCACGAGCAGGGCTCCGTACATCAAGAGGGCCTCGACGTTGCGCTCGCCCACGCCGCGGTCGATCATGAGCGTGACGACGAGGGGCGAAAGCAAGTCGAACACGACCTCGATGAGCTTGCTCGCCGGACCGAGCGTGAGCTCGCAACGAAAGGGTCGGCCAAACCGTTTGAGCAGTTCGATCATACGGGACTATCCCAATCCACCGGGCCGTTCGCGCGCGAACAACGCCCTCTGACACCAAAACGGTCACATTGTACTCTTGTCAGCGCGCCGCGGCGGATAGCGGCACGGCAGGTCTGCACGTGCAGGCCGGTAATCGAGCGCACCTTGGGGACGTCGCCCCACGAGCCGAGGAAGCCCCGAGGAAAGGCCATCAGTGCAGAATGGCTATCGAAACGGAAAGGCTATCGACACAGAAAAACGCCCCGTGTGCTCGATGGGAACGGGTGCCCGGCAGAGGCTCCTTATGGCTGCTTCCTTCCGGACCTGACCAGGTTCGGAACATATCGTCACCCGAACCCATCGAACGCGCGAGGCGTATTTGATTATAGTAGCCGCTTATCGCACGCACGTCCAGCATGAACATCCTCAGAGTTTCATATGCCAAAAGGCCAGCGCATGCGGGCGAAAAGAAGCCCGCGAGATACAGAAGGCGTGAGATTTCTACTCCTGTCAGTTCCTGTATTACATATAATCTTATGTAATACAGGAACGTTCTAAGGAATGGCTATGCCCCTCATGGAGCCCATCAGCGAGATGCAACGTAATAGCGCCTCGCTCACCGAGCGTGCAACACAGACAAAAGAACCTATCTACCTCACCAAACACGGAAAGGCCTCCGTGGTGCTTATCGACGCCGAGGAATTCGACCGCCGCATGAGCTACCGCGACGCGATCATCGAACGTGAACAGGACCGTTACGCCGGAATCATGCAAGGGCACAGCCAGATTGCCCAAGGCGATGGTGTGCCCCTTGGCACCGCCCTCAGGCAGCTCGAAGAGACTTGGGGGATGTAATTGGATGAGTTTCGGGTAATCCTTGCGCCCTCCGTGATTGAAAAGCTCGCAACTTTAACCAACCGAGACGACCAACGTCGCGTGCGCAAACGCCTCCTCGCACTTGCGACAGCCCCGCATTTTGGCATGGTGTACGACCCAATTTACGATGCCGCCCGACCCGATCACGAAGTGTTGGTGACCTACGCCGGCCACATCGGCATCTACTACACCTGTGACGATGCAAATCGCACCGTTTGCATCGAATATGTAGAAGACACGCGCCGCGACCCGCTAGGGCGCTTTGGGGATTAGCGACCCAGGCCCATGATCCTGCCGAGGGTCTCGCCCGTGGCGATGAGGTTGGCGCGTGTCTGGTCGGTGCTAAGTGCCTGCTCCAGCGTTTGCGGACCCATCTCGATGGGCAAGACAACGTCGACGCCCGCGGCGTACACGCGCTCGAGGTTCTCGGCTCGCGAACCGCACACCGCATACACAGGCACATCCGGGCGCACACACTTGGCCCGATGCGCCACGCCGATGGGCACTTTGCCCTCTGCCGTCTGTGCATCAACAGAACCCTCACCCGTGACGACGACGCACGCCCCACGTACCAGTTCGTCGAACTGAACAAGGTCGAGCAGCGCATCCGCACCCGGCGTCAATTCCGCCCCCAAAGCCAGAAAAGCCGCACCCAAGCCGCCAGCTGCCCCAGCACCCGGCACCCCCGCAAGCGACTTGGGGCGCGCACCGGCAGCGGCAACCTGCAGCTCCGTGTCATCAAGCGCATCACGTGCGTCAGTGAGCTTTGCGCCGTACGCTGCCATCCATCGGTCATATTCCGCAAGCAGCGCCGCGCGCTCGTCCGCGGACGCATCCGCCCCCAGCCCTTTTTGCGGACCGAACATCCGAACGGAACCGCGCGCACCCACGAGCGGGCTCTTCACATCGGTCAACACCTTGAGAGCGGCGCCCGCAAGCCGTTCGCGGGCAGGAGCCACATCGATCGACGCGACATCCCGCAATCCGGCAAGGCCCGGACGCACCTCGTCACCAGCTCTATCGAGCACGCGAGCACCCAGCACCTGCAGCATCCCCGCGCCGCCGTCGGTCGTGGCGCTGCCGCCCAATCCGACATAGAGCGTCTTCGCGTCCGCCTCAATCGCCGCGCACATGAGCTCGCCCACGCCACGCGTGCTTGCCGCAAGGGCCGCCTCGTGTGTGCAGGGGGAGGCGTCTATCCCCGCAGCCTGCGCCATCTCGATGACCGCGCAGAGCCTCCCCTCCCCATCGGGCGCAAGCAAAAAAGACGCCGCATGCGAACCCTCGATGGGCGCAGGAACCATGACCCGCCGAACCTCGCCCCCGAGCGCCGAGTGAAACGCCTCCAACGTCCCCTCGCCACCGTCGGCAACGGGAACGGGCACGCACGCAAGATCGGGACACGCGGCGCGAGCACCCTGGGCGAGCCACTCCTCTACCTGGGAGCTCGTAGCCGAGCCCTTGAACGAGTCGATAGCGAGAAGCATGCAGCCAGCGTGCGGCGCCCGTCGCCGGCGAAGTGCGCGCACGGGCCCCGGCACCGAGCCGCCGTTGGCATGAGAAGCAGCCATTGACCTGGAGCCTCGACGTTGAAGGTCGCCGGCATCAACGGGCGATGCCTCCAGCTCCGCCCCGGCGCGCGGCCCCTCCAGCCCAGCCTCAACGGCGACATATCCGGCGTCGGCGGAATCGGCAGCGAGGGCACCGGCAACCGACGCTGCGCCATCTGCCCGAGGTCCGAGGCCGCGCCCAGCGCGCAGCTCTTGGAAAAAGGCTCGCAGAACGGCAGCGCACTCGTCCTCCAGCACGCCGGGCGTCACGTTGAATGCATGGTTGAGACGCTCGTCACAGCTCACGTCGTACAGCGTTCCCACCGCGCCGCCTTTGGGGTCGGACGCGCCGAACACGCACCGGTCGATGCGGGCGTTCACCATTAAGCCAGCGCACATCAGGCAGGGCTCGAGCGTGACGTACACCGTGCAACCGGTCAGGCGCCATCGGCCCAGCGCTCGGGACGCCTCCATCATCGCCGCGAACTCCGCGTGGGCCGACGGGTCCTCATCCGCTTCGCGACGGTTATGGGCGCGAGCGATCACGCGGCCCTCATGCACGACGACGGCACCGATGGGCACCTCGCCAATCGAGGCCGCGGCGCGCGCCTCCTCGAGGGCCATGCTCATAAAGCGCTCGTCCACCGCGCGATTGTCCACCATGCGATCTGCCCCGCTTCCCTATAAGAAAAAAGCGAGTCGCAGCAACGACTCGCCCATCTCGCAAACTGGCGGAGAGAGAGGGATTCGCCGGTCGCCTTACGGCGCCCTCATCCCGCTGCGGCGCCACGCGCCTTGCGGGACTACGCTGGAAAACGCTCACGCGTTTCCTCAGCTCCGCCCCCTTACGGGTTCGAATCCGCGCACGCCCGCCATCAAGCGAGTCGAACCAACTCGCCCATCTCGCAAACTGGCGGAGAGAGAGGGATTCGAACCCTCGGGACACTTGCATGCCCAACGGTTTTCAAGACCGCCGCATTCAACCGCTCTGCCATCTCTCCGCGTGCCTGGCTATCATACCATCCCTACGGCCTCAGCACGCGCGCGACCATCGTCTCGGCAACGGTAATCAGTTCCACCTTGCCCTCGACGCTGTGCCCGCGCACCCACCATTTCTCAAACAGCCGCATGATGCCGCCCGCCACGAACTCCGACGCTGCTGCGAGCGTCACCGCGTCCTCGCCGTTCGCGCGGAACGTATCGCGATACCGCTCGCGCAGCGTCTCGGCAATGCGATCGGCCATCATGAGGACCATCATCCCGCTCATCGAGCTCTCAAAGATGTTCTCGACCATCTTCTCGTGCTCGAGCATGAAGTCGACGAAGGCCCGCAGGATCGCCAGGCCCTCTTCCTCGTCTCCCGCGCCGCTCGCGGCGTCCTCGCCCCGTGCGGCGGCCGTCTGTTGCTCGCCGTAGTTGGTGATCTCGATGCGCAGGCTGTCCACAAAGAAGCTGAAGAACTCCGCCTTGTCCGCAAAATGCTTGTAAAACGTCGTGCGACGGATCATCGCCTCGTCGCACAGCATCGCCACGGTCACGTCCTCGTACCGGTGCGTCTCGAGCAACCTGGTAAATGCGGCGAGCAGTGAGCGGTACGTTTTTTGAATGCGCAGGTCCACGCCAATCCCCTACCCTCTATATTACGCTCGTTCGCTATCGCGCATTTGAGCATACTGAGGTAGATATCTTATATCTGTCTCTTATCTTAGTTCCTGTCGAGAAAATGGCAACCCTCGCAGCTGGGCCTCCGGTAAACGGCGCGGCCCGTCCATGCTTGACCGCCGGTGCGCATGGGTATACTTGTCCTCAACGGCAACGGGGCGCCAGATGCCCCATCAGAAATGGAGCTTGCATGATTCCGCTCATCATAGGCATCGTCGTCATCGTCGCCATTGCCATGGCGATCGCCGGCATCTACAACAACCTCGTCACCCTGCGCAATCGCGTCGACAACGCCTGGCAAAACATCGACACGCAGCTCCAGCGCCGCAACGACCTCATCCCCAACGTGGTCGAGACGGTCAAGGGCTACGCCGCGCACGAGCAGGAGACCCTCGACGCCGTCACCGCCGCCCGCACCGCCGCGACCTCCGCGGTGACGCCCGACGAGAAGATGGCCGCCGACAACGTGCTCACCGGCGCCCTGCGCCAGTTGCTCATGGTTGCCGAGGCCTACCCCGACCTCAAGGCGAACACCAACTTCATCCAACTCCAGGCCACGCTCCAGGAGACCGAGGACAAGATCTCCTACGCCCGCCAAAGCTACAACGACTGCGTGCTCAACTACAACAACGGCATTCAGACCTTCCCCGGCAACATCTTCGCCGGCATATTCCAGTTCAAGCCGCGCACCGGCTTTGAGGCCGCAGAGGCAGCGCGCGAGGCTCCGCAGGTCAAGTTCTAAACAACCGCGCATCCCCCGCTCGCTCGACGCCCTGCAGGCCCGGTGCTTGCAGGGCGTTTTGCATACGATGCGGCGGGCCGCCGCCCGCTTACAGAAACGTCACCGCATGCATAAACGCCGCACACGGCAACACACTACAATCGGCCTTGACCGCAAACACGGCAAACTTGAAAAGAGACGCACCCTTGGTCACCCAGCCCACCAAACGACACCGCAGCCGCTATATCCCAGCACTCGATGGCATCCGCACGCTGGCGGTGGCGGCAGTCATTTTGTATCATCTCGTCCCCTCGCTCGCCCCCGGCGGCATGCAGGGCGTCACGGTGTTCTTTGTGCTGTCGGGCTTTCTCATCACGCACCTGCTGCTCGAGGAGCACGCCGGCACCGGGCGCATCGACCTCAAGGGCTTTTGGCACCGCCGACTCAAGCGCCTCGTGCCCGCCATCGTCGCCGTCATCGTGGTCACGGCGGCGCTGTGCACGGGCCTCAACCACGTCATGCTCACCAAGATGCGGCCCGATATCATCCCCTCGGCACTCTTTGTGAACAACTGGTGGCAGATCTTTAACCAGCAGTCCTACTTCAACGCCGTGGGCGATCCCTCCCCGCTCACGCATTTTTGGTCGCTCGCCATCGAGATGCAGTTTTACCTGGTGTGGCCCGTCGCCCTCATGATCGCGCTGAGCGCGGGACAGGACAGGCGGCGCATCAGGCGCGCGACCTTCGCCCTCGCGTGCGTCTCCGCGCTGGAGATGGCGCTGCTCTACAACCCCGCCGTGGACCCGAGCCGCGTGTACTACGGAACGGACACGCGCGCCTTCTCGCTGCTCCTGGGCGCCTGGCTCGCCCTTATTCCCCATGCCGACCTTGCGGGCGCCACCCGCAGGGCCCTCTCGCGCGCCCTGCCCGCGCTGCGGCACACCCTGGATGCGCAGGGGCGCCGGCTGGGCCTGAGCGGGCAAAACAGCGACCAGCAGGGCTCCCCAACTCACGCACCCGCCCACGAAGACCCGTCCGCGCATCATGCGGCGCCCCTTCATAACCAAAACGGCACAGCAGGATCGAGCCTGAGCGCAAGCGCCGCATCGGACCTCATGGGCGTCGTCGGCCTGTTGGGGACTCTCGCCCTCATGGCGTTCACGAACGGCTACAGCGCCTTCCCCTACCGTGGCGGCATCCTGCTCGCATCGATATTCGCCGTCATGCTCGTGGCCGCCTGCGCGCAACCGAAGAGTCGATTGGCGCGCCTCTTTGCCTGGAAGCCCCTGGTGTGGCTCGGGCAGCGCTCCTACGGCATCTATCTGTGGCATTATCCGCTGCTGCTCTTGATGAACCCCGCGAGCGACGTGAGCGCCAAGCCGTGGTGGGTCTACGCCCTGCAAATCGCGGTGGTCGTCGCGGTTGCGGAGGCCTCGTACCGTTGGATCGAGACGCCGTTTCGCCATGGGGCCTTTGGCGCCCTTCTGCACCGCGTCAGACACGAACGTGACACAATCCCGACGTGGGCCAAGGGGCATCTGCCCGCGCTGGCGTTGACGGGCGTCGCATGCCTCGTGGCGCTCGGCGGCATCATATTCGTGCCCGCCACGTCCGCGCTGAGCGAGGAGGGCGCGGCCCTTCTGCAAGGAAACGGCAGCAACGCGGACGATGCGTCCGCCGGGGACTCGTCTGCAGATTCCGACTCCAACAAGGGGGCGGACATCCCCGAAGGCGCATACGACATCACCATGATCGGCGACTCCGTGTCGCTGCGCGCCGTCGACACCTTTAACCAAACGTTCCCGCACGGGTATATCGACGCCGCCATGAACCGCCAATTCACCGAGGGCATCGACATCTACCGCACGCTCGTCGACCAAGGGCAGGCGGGGCGCGTCGCCGTGTTCGCCCTGGGCACCAACGGACCGTTTTCCGGCGGTGACGTTGACGAGCTCATGAAGGTCGCCGGCAAGAACCGCATCGTGGTCTTTGTGAACAACCGCGCCGCGCGCCCATGGTGCGAGCCCAACAACCAGACGCTCTCAGACGCCGCCGGGCGCTACAAGAACGTGCACATCATCGATTGGTTTGGCGCGAGCGCTAACCGCAACGAGCTGTTCGATGGCGACGGCATCCATCTCTCCGACGCAGGGGCCGCCGAGTACGTCTCGCTCATCGATCACGAGGTTCGCATGTTCCTGCCCATCCACTTGGACGACGATGACGACCCCCGCCTCAAGACGGCCCAAAGCGTGCTCGACGCGCTCAAAGCCGCATGCACGCTCGACCTCAAGCCCGTCAGGCCAACAGAATCGTAGGAGAGGGGGCGGGATGCCGCCCAAGAACCCATGCAGCGGGCTACGCCCCACCTCGTCGCAATCGGGAGCCACCCCCTATTCCATTGCAAACCGCTCTAGGTACGTTTTTGCATCCACGCTGGGAACCACCGAGCCTCGATACGCGTCCACATCGCGCGTCATGATCGCACGGGCGCCGATGCCCTCCGCCGTCACGCGGACAATGGCATCCTCATAATCGGGCTCATCGCTCTCGAACGCCGCCATGGCGATGGGAACGGTCAGCTCCTCCAAGTCGACGATCTCCGTGAACTCCCGCAAGCGGGTGCGGACCAACTTCTCGTTGCGATACTGCCGGCACATGATGTAATACGCATCTTTGATGTTCGCCAGCAAGACAACCGGCGAGCACCCCGGCTCCTCATATATCGCCTCAAGCGCGTCCACCGCATCGCGATGACACGGCCTTTTGGCGCATAGGTAATCCAAGATGATATTGGTGTCGAGCACGACCTTAGCCAAAGCGCCTCACCCGCTCCCGATTGAGCAGCTCTCGATCGGACACCGATGGGTCCCACGTCGGCTCCTCCGCAAGGTCCTGTTCAACCGAAGCGGTGAGCGCGCGGAAGCGCTCCAAGCGCGCCCTGCGCTCAAGGGACTCCGGATCGGCAGGCGCGATGACCACCCACGGCGTATTGTTTTTCATGACAGTCAGGGAACTTCCAGAGGCGTTGACCTGTGCCGCCAGGGCGCTGAACCGGTTCTTTGCCTCACGGACCCCAACAACGGTTAGAGAAGTAGACATAGCGACCTCCTTTGTAGCCACATCATATCATACTGTGGCTACAAAGGAGGAGCCTGGTCGGCGCAAGGCACCCGTTAAACAGGGAAGCAACGACAGGCGGGATGTTGAACGGGCGTCCAACAGGAGCATGGGGCATCGCCCCGAACCCGTGCGGCGAGCCGGGTCGTCCGGCGCCCGGCTAGTACCCCAGCGCCTGGAGGATGAACATCACCACGGTTAGCACGGTGATGAGCACGATGGTCGCCCAGGTGAGCACGTCCCACAGGCGACTGTTCTTGTAACGGCCCATGATGTGCTTGTCCCCGGCGATAAAGACGAGGAACACGAGCAGGATGGGCAGCAGCACGCCGTTGATGACCTGCGCGCTCATCATGATCTGGAACAGGTCCACGCCCGGCATGATCACGAGCGCAGCGGAGGCCACGATGATCACCGTGATGATCGTGCGGTACACGGGGGCCTCGCTCCAATTGCGGTCGGCGCCGCGCTCCCAGCCAAACGCCTCGCAGATCGCGCTCGACGTCACGCCCGGCAGCACGCACGCGGCCAAGAAGCTCGCCGCCACCAAACCGGCGGCGAACAGCACGGTGGCGAACTCGCCGGCGATGGGCTCGAGCGCCAGGGCGGCGTCGGCGGCGTCTGCCACCTGAATGCCCGCCGGGTAGAGCACAGCGCCCGTCGTGATGATGATGAACCACGCAATGGCGCAGGCGATCACGGAGCCGGTGGTGGTGTCGATGCGCTGCAGCACGATGTCGGACTCATCGGCGTTCTTATCCACCACGTTGTTCTGCGCCAAAAAGATCATCCACGGCGCGATGGTAGTGCCGATGGTCGCCACCAAGAGCGACACGTAGCTCGGCTCGGGAATCAAGTGCGGCGTCACCGTGGAGGCGGCCACCGCGCCCCAGTCGGGGCCGGCCAGGAAGGCCGCGACCACGTAGGTCACGAACACGCAGCTCACAAGCAGCAGGATCTTCTCGATGCGCCTAAAGCTGCCGCTCATGGTGAGCAGCCAGATGAGCAGGCCCATCAGCGGCACGGACACCGTCTTGGGGATGCCGAACAGCGCCAAACCGCTCGCGATGCCCGCGAACTCCGAGATGGTGACCGCCGTGTTGGCGATGAGCAGCGCGATCATGGCGAGCGCGGTTTTGCGCACGCCGAACTTCTCGCGGATGAGCGAGGCGAAGCCCTTGCCCGTCACGCAGCCGCAGCGCGCGGCCGTTTCCTGCACCACGATGAGCAGCAACGCCATCACGGGCAGCATCCACAGCGTGGCGTATCCGTAGCTCGCGCCCGCGCTCGAATAGGTGGCGATGCCGCCGGCGTCGTTGCCGGAGAGCGCCGCCAGCAGCCCCGGACCCATCGCGCCCAGCACCGCCGCGACCGTCAGCTTCTTCTTTGTCGATTGCTCCATGACCCCATCACCTTACAGAAGCGGCATGGAGCCGAGGATCGTGTAGGCAAGGGCGGACAACAGCACCGCCGCAAAGGTCAGCGAGGTGCCCGAGACGCTCTGGTCCTTCTCGTCGCTGCGGAACAGGATGTAGAAGTAGACCACTGCGCTCGCATACGTGGCGGCGATCACCATCGCCGCGCTCTTAAAACACGCGAGCAGCGTCTTGACCGCCCAGGGATTGGCCTCGGCGAACAGCGTCGTTGCCATGAGCTCGCCGCACAGGAACACCACGCCGGCAAGCACCACGCCAATGAAGGTCGTCTTGATAAAGAAGCCGAGGTAGGGCTTGGGCTCATCGTCGCGCTCGTCGTACTCGAGATAGCTGTTCTTAACAAAGGACACCATGCGCATGGAGGCCATGAGCACGACCGGCATGATGGAGATGGGCATGAGCGCCATGAGACCTTGGCTCGTGACCATGTCGCGCGCACCCTCGATCCCCATGTCCTGGTACGTGAGGTCGATGTTGGAGAGCGGCGACACCACGATGGCCGCGATGGCGCACGCGGCGATGGCCCACACCACGACCCAGTACTGACGCTGGGCAAACCAGGTGAACGCATGGGTGGACTCGCCGGCGTTGCTCTCGCCCACCGAGACGCCCGCGATCTGCAGGTCCTCGGCATGCTCCTCGGCGATGACGTCAAGCGCGTCGTCGACCGTGACGATGCCCAGGATATGGCGGTTCTCGTCGCACACGGGGATGGCCACGAGGTCGTACTTGGTCATCTCGTCGGCCACGAGCTCCTGGTCCAGGTCGGGGGCGACCCACACCACATCGCGGAACGCCAGGTCCTTCAGGCGCGCATCGTGCTCAGCCACCACGAGCGAGCGCATGGAGAGCACGCCCGTGAGCGCGCCCTCGGCATCGGTGGTGTACACGTAGTAAATGCTCTCGAAGTCCTCATCCAGGCCGCGCAGCGCGTCGATGGCATCCTGGACCGTCGCCGTGGCGGGCAGCGCCACGAACTCGTTGGTCATGATGCGGCCGGCGGTGTCCTCCTCGTAACCCAGCAGGTTACGAATGGCCTTCTCCTCCTTGACGCCCATGAGGCGCAGGAGCTTCTCGGCCTTCTCGTAGTCGAGCTCCTCGATGAGGGCCGCCGCGTCGTCGGGGTCCATGGTGGCGAGCATCGTGGACGCCTCGCGGTCGGACAGGCCCTCGAGCATCTCGGTCATGAGCTCGTCGTCATCGAGCTCGGTGATGGCCTCGGCCGCCTGCTCGGTGTCGAGCTGGGCGAACACCTGCGTGCGCAGGCGCGGATCGAGCTGCTCGATGATGTCGGCGATGTCGGCCGGATGCAGCTCGGAGAGCGTCTTGTGCGATACAGAGAGCTTGATCTGCTTGGTGGAACGCTCCAGCAGGTCCATGTAAGACCAGGCGATGATATCCTCGGGCAACTGCTTGCCGAGCATCTTGGCAACGCGCGCGCTCACGCGCTCGAGCAGCGGATGGATGGCACGGAGCAGGCCGCGGACGCCCACCTCGGCACCGAGCAGGCGCAGCTGGTTGTCGCCCGTGGCGGAAAGCTTGATGTCGTTGACGCGCACGACCTTCATGCCCTGCGTGTCCACGATCTGCTTGTTCATGATGTCGCGGGCCAGCAGGACCTCATCGGGCTGCAGGTAGGAGAAGCGAATGTCGGTGGCGGGGCACTTGAGGTACACGCCGTCCTCGTCAAAACGCTCCACGTACTTGCGCCAGCTGATCATGAACGGGGTCTTGCCCGGGCCCTGGAACGCCAGGGCGGTCACACGGGGAAAAACCTCGCCCGTGGCGATGCCGAGGTCGTTCACGATGCCGATCTTCTCGCCCGCCGAGTCCACGACGGGGAGCCTGAGCATCTCGGATAAATAATTCATAGCGCTCCTTCAAGCTGCGGATGCACCCCGTACGGGCACCCGCGCGCGGCATTCGGCCACGCCATGGGGCGCTCGCAGGGGTCAGCGACTGTGTGGTCGGGGTTTAGGTTTCACCTCAGGCCTTTCTCGTGACCCTCTTAAATAAAATGAGCGGCCGCGCCAACATCGCGACCGCCCCTCATCATAACAGTACCAGCGTCGTCCTATCGAAATTGCGCCTGGCTCGCACGAAAATCACCATCACCAGCCTGACCGACCCGACCCGCCCTCCACGCCGGCTTTATTCGCCAGCCCTCATCGACAAAGGGGGCGCTACCCCATACGGACGAACAGGCAATTAGCGAATTACACAGACTTGTTTTTTAATTAACCATTTTGTTGATAATCGACCGCGCAATTCGCTTTTTCGATCGAGCCGCCTCCGCGCTGAACCTTAACGCATACTCGCTAGTAATTAAATCCAAAATGTATAGCTGCGAAACTACCGTTGAAAACGCACCGGCATTGATATAGTTGGGCTTCCCGAAGCTCAGCAACACGTAATCCGCCAGCTCTGCCAATGTCGAACGCAGATAGCTAGTAATGGCAACAACTTTCGCGCCGGATTCCTTTGCCAGCGAGACCGCCTCGATAAGATCTATGGTCTCCCCCGATATCGAAACCGCCACAATAAGGCTGTTTTCATCACACAGACTTGCTTGCATATTCTGCGCATGCGCCTCCGTTATGGCTTTAGTCCTTTTCCCGAAACGAAACAAGCGAGACTCGCCCATCGACGCCGACAATCCGCTCATGCCTATTCCAAAAAAGAAAACTTCGGAAGCCGCTCCCGCCAAATCAACTACATCCGATATGTCCTTCGAGGAAACCATGGAATCGGTCATCTTGATGCTCGATATGAGGATGTCCTTTATTTCACCGGAGTTCTCTCGTGCCTCTGCATGCTCTTCGTTCTCGATAGAAAGCAAAAATTTAAGCTCTGTGAATCCTCCCAACCCCAATTTGCGACAAAATCTCACGATCGTTGCCTCTCCAACACCCAGCTCGCGGGACAAGTCACCGAGAAGGTATTGTTCGACCCCATCTTCTCTATGATCGAGGATGAATCGCGCAATTATCGTTTCTGCTTTGGTGAAGGAAGGTAGGCACGATTCAATCTTTCCGATGATGGACATGCGAGCTCCCCCTTCTCTAGATCTCGGGCACCACTAGTTTATGACAGTTGTATCGTCTGACATTTGAGTCGCTGGCAAACGGGCGAAAACAGGCGGCAGGGGCAATATGCCCCGACCGCCTGCTACTCCCACATGCTTTACACCACAACAATGAGACCGGTAAGGCCCGCCACAATCGCTATGACGATGAACACAACGAACACCCGAGTGATCTTCCAGGCTTTCTTATCAAGAAGCCACCAGGCGAGCAAAGTGAGCGCGAGGGGGAACAAGCCGGGCATGATACTGTCGAGAATGCCCTGCAGCGTATATTCAACGCCTGCAGCCGTATACGAAAGACCAGAAGTTGCGCTGACATACTGCGCGGAAATCGCACCTACGATAACCAGACCGACGATATTTGCAGCACGCGTCAGCAAATCTTTGCGACCGCCCTTAAACAGCATCTCACTCGCGTTAATGCCGAGTTTATAGCCACGGGAGAACAGCAGCCACGACAGGGGCAGAATCACGGCAAGCCATACGGCCGTATAGAAGATTGGACCGGCAGGGCTACCGGTTCCCGACGATAAGCCCATGGCGATCGACAGCAAAATCGGCCGAAGCGTTCCGCCGAGCAGAGAGTCGCCCATTCCCGCAAATGGTCCCATAAGAGCAGTCTTGGTGCTCTGGATCAGCTCGTCAGGGATGTCTTCGCCCTCGGCACGCTTCTCCTCCATGCCCAAAACAACACCCGGGACAATAGCCCCCATGACTTCTTCGGTATTGAAGAACTGTGTATGGCGCATCATGAGGGCCTTTTGCTCCTCGGGATCGTCATACAGCTTCTTGGCGACGAGCCCCATCATGCGTGCAAACGCGGGAGCCATCATGCGCTCCATGTTCTGGCAACCCAATGAGAACGTTATCCAGTTGACGTAACACTTGCGAACATCGGATCTCGAGAGCTTTGCCATGTCTATTCGACCTCCTTGGACTTATTGGAACCGAGATAATCGACATAGGCGATAAATGCAGCAACAAACGTGATGGCAACGATCGGCATCTTCAGAACGGCCATGAGGATGAATCCCACGACGAAAAAGAGCAGTTCGATGTTCTTCTTGAGCGTAAACTTGATCAGCAAACCGAAGCCAACGGCAGGCAGAATTCCACCGAGGACCTGGAACACCGTGCCCAACCATTCGGGAATCAGGGCGATCAACGTCGGAACATAATCGGCACCAAAGTAGCATGCCAGGAAAATAGGAACAAAGCGAACGATGAACTCGGAGATGTTCGAGTAAATGGGAATACGAGTAGCGTGCTTGAGCTTGCCCTCAGAAATCCACTTCTCCTGAAGATGCACAAACACTGCGTTGAACGTCGCAACGCTGTAAATCGCCGCAACACCGAGCAGGCTCAGGGGAACCGAAATGCCCACAGCATATTCAGGAGAAGCGCCTGCCGCCAATGCCAGCGGGATGCCGATATACGACGCGAAGTTCACGTCACCCGGAACTGACATGCCAGGGGTGACGAGCCCTACATACAGCGCCTGAATCGCCGCGCCGATGAGAATGCCGTTCGTCACATCTCCCATAATCACACCGATGATCGCACCGGCGACAATCGGCCGACCGATAAGATTCCACCCGCCGACCGTTCCGAAGAGGAACGTTCCGTAAATGGATCCCAGGTAACCGAACAACGCGATAAGCAGCGCTTGAATCAAAGACATGGTAACTCCCTTCTATTGCGCTCCCCACATTGGCTACTGCTTGACCTCAGACCACTCGACTTCCTTCTCTCCCGGGACTTGCTGGAAAAAAACGCGGACCCCGAAGTCGCTCAAGCCTTCACAGGCTTGCTCTTCTGCCTGCAAAAGGAAGGAGAAATACGTGACCTTTCTTGTTCCCGCCCGATTGCTCATCGGGCCAATATCGAGGGATTTTGGAAGCGAGTCCGTCCGTTTCTGAAGATCAAGGACGACAACGGGATCCTTCACCAATACAAGCGTCGAGGATTCATCTGCGGAGGCTCGTTCGATAAGTTCAATTGCTTCCCCGGAAGCCGGATCGACCAACGACAACTTCACCGTCGAGGGAACTGACATTTTATAAACGTTCTCCATGATGGGATTTGCCGCGGTAAACGCATCGGCGAGAATGATTTGGTCGACCTTGTAGTCATTCAGAACGCGAACGATGCACTGTCCGTGGATAAGTCGGTCATCGCACCTCAACAAAACAATGCTCATTTCTTTCCCTTCTTCTTTTGAATGGACACAGGACGGTAATCACATTCGGCTTCACAGCCTCCTACATCGCTCCCTTCTCCACGACGCGATACGCTCCAACGCGCTCGTGAGGACGCGTTGCGGACAGGCAAAATTCAAGCGAGCCCACTCGCTGCAATATGGCGAGAAGTCGGTACCGTCGTTCAAAACGACACGAGCCTCGTGCGCAAGGTGAGTCGCGACGTTCTCAACCTCAGGAAAATTCAGCCAGTAAAAATACGTTCCCTCGGGTCGATAAGCTTGGATTGACTCCCTGTTTGCTTCGACAAACCTCGTCACAATGTCGCGATTATCGCCAAGATATTGCAAGAGCCCCTCTTGCCATGACCCGGATTGCACATATGCCGCTTTAAGCGCTTCCATGGCAAACAGGTTGATGCTATTGATGCCAACCGTCTTTGCCCGGCCAACGAAACGTCGATTCATGTCTTGGTTGAAAATGAGAGCGGCGGAAATCTTGATTCCCGCCAGATTGAACGCCTTGGTAGGAGCCACGCAAAAGACCCCATGGTCTCGGACATATTGACTGGCAGTCGCAATTGAGGAGAATTTGGAATCTCCGTAGACAAAATCGCTGTGAATCTCATCCGAAATCACGATCAGCTGATGGCGCTCACACAGGGCCGCCAAGGACTCGAGCTCTCCGTGCGTGAAAACACGACCAGTAGGGTTGTGCGGATTGCACAAGATGAACGCCCTGCATTGCGCCGCGGCGTGATCCATCCCGTCGAAATCAATTTCATAGGCATCTTTGCCCTGGATCATATCAACAAACACCGGCTTGCGACCAAGGGACTCGACCGTCGTAACAAAGGGGCGATAACACGGCCGCATAATCAAAACGCAATCCCCAGGATTGGTGAAAATCTCCAACGCCCCCGCGATTGAGTACATGACACCCGTAGACAGAACGACGTCACTTGGCTTAACGCCCTGATGGGACGAGTCGAACCGCTCCGCAAAGAGGCGCTGGTACTCCGGGCCTCTATCGGTGTAGCCATAAATTGGATGTTCCGCGCGTTTTATGAGAGCGCGTGAGATTTCCACACTTGTGGGCAAATCCATATCGGCCAGCCATAACGGGAAGGAACAGCTATCTCCAAAACCCAAATTATCGTATCGACTCCATTTTGTTGCTTCGGTTCCGGATCGATCTATTTCCCTATCGAAATACGCTTTGTCGTACCTCATCGGCAATTCACCCCGCAACACCAGTCGGAACATGCATATGCGCCGTCAGATATTGGGTCGTCTTCATCGGATTGGTAATCGCTGAACCAATGCTCACCATATCCGCCCCACACTGCCAAGCTCGATCTAGCTGACGGAGATTCCAAATCCGCCCCTCGGCATTCACCAACAAACCGGTCTGCCGCTTCAACGCGCTAATCAACTCGTAATCTGGTTCCATCTCAGATCGTTCCCGCGTTTCGGTCGTATATCCCGACAAGGTGGAGGCGAGAATATCGAAGCCCATTTCGGCACATGCGATTCCTTCTTCAATCGTTGCAAGATCGGCCATGAGCACCAGATCGGGATACCGCCTTTTGAGCTCCTTGACAATCTCTTCAAGTCGCTCGCCTTGTTGGCGCTCTCGCAGCGTCCCGTCCATCGCCAGAACATCACAACCCGCCTCGACAACTGCGATAGCGGACTCAAGCGTCGGCGTAATATACACGCTTTCGAAAGCATCGTGTGCATCGGTTGGCATCACCTTGTTTATCCCGATGATGGGCTTGGCGCAAAATGGTCGAACTGCTCTGATCGTTTCCGGCCAACAAAGCCTGATCGCTCCTGCACCACCCTCGAGAACGCACCTGGACATAATCGCCATGTTATCAACACCATGCAGGGGATTGTCCTCATATGCCTGGCACGACACGACAAGCTGCCCCCTGAGCGCCTCGATCGTCTGATCTTTCCTCATCGTCATCAGCCTTAATACAGTCGCGTGTACATTGAGAACAGCTCGTCGTTGACATGCTCTGTGCCTTGGCTGTTGAGGCTCACGAACACCGGAGGCTCTCCTCCCGCCTCTACGATAAGTTGAGCGGAAAGTACGCTAATCGCCTGCACGATGAAAGCATTTGCCATTGAAGAGGTCGGACACATTGCCGTGCGAACACCTTCTATCTCCATGCACGCATCGCCGGGAACCCCACAGTTGTCAATCACAACGTCCGCGACATCCAGTAGATGCTTACCAGACGGATCGCGAGATGTCGTCGCGTCGGAATGGGCACGACTCGTTATTGCCACCACTGACGCGCCGCGCTCTTTTGCTTTCAAAGCAAGCTCAACAGGATAGGCGTTTCGTCCCGAATTCGACGCAATCAATACGACATCGCCTTCCGCGATGCGATACAAGTCGGCGAGAATTGAGGCATATCCAGAAAGCCGCTCGATATAGGAGCTCTTGGTCGGATGCTCAGTAAGCGTCAGTTCACCAGTAAGGATGGGCTTCACAAATGCCAGGCCTCCGGCGCGACCATAAAACTCTTCGGCAACCGTATGGGAGTGGCCAGAGCCACTGACAAAGAAGGACTTTTGATTCATGAAGCTGTCTGCAACCAATTTCGCCGCTGCGATGATGGAAGCTTGCTGAGTGTCCTGTATTTGATTGATGACACTCTTCCCATGATTGAAAACTTTACTGCATTCGACTTCGTACGACCATTGCATGGAGCCACCGCCTAACTCAGACCGATTTGCCTTTATACTCCATATATTTCAAATTAAATGGAGTAATCTCCACGTCTTTATAATATTCATTAGTGGAGTTTTCTCCGTTATGAATCACGAGGCATCGGTGGACGGTAGCTTTTTACAGGTATTCGTAATGAGGGGAGTTTTCTTTCTAACCATTCTAATCATTCTAATCACCTGACTGGTTAGAATGATTAGAATGGTTAGAAAGATTAGAGAGGTGCACGTGTATGAACGACTACGTGGAGAGCGGACAGGTTGAGTTCAAGCGGTCCGTCTGTGCCGGGGTAATCAAAACGATCATCGCCTTCGCCAACACCGAGGGCGGCGACCTCTACATCGGAGTCGCGGACGACGGCGAGGTCGTCGGGGTCGAAAACCTTGACGATGAGCTCACCAGGCTCTCGAGCATGATGCGCGACTCGATCAGGCCGGACATCCTCATGCACTGCTCCGTCCGCCCAGATATGACCGACGGCAAGAGCATCATCCGCGTTCACGTGGAGCGGGGCACAAAGCGCCCGTACTACCTCGCCTCGAAGGGCCCTCGGCCGGAGGGCGTCTTTATCCGAAGCGGCGCTGCAACACTCCCCTCTAGCGAGTCCTCCATCCTCCATATGATCCGGCAGTCGGAGCAGGATTCCTTCGAGTCGCGCCTGTCGCTCGTACAGGACCTCACGTTCGAATACGCCTCCGCGGAGTTCGGCCGCAAGGGCCTCCCCATTGGGACCGACGAGCTAAGAACGCTCGGGGCGAGGACCCCAACCGGCACTTACACCAACCTGGGCCTCCTCCTCTCCGATCAATGTCCGCCGACCATCAAAGCGGCGCTGTTCTCCGACGACGAGCGGACGACATTCACCTCGCGCGAGGAATACTCGGGATCGATCCTCAAACAGCTCTCAGACGCCTACGGATTCTTGGAGCGGAATAACCACTACCGGACGGCTTTCGACGGCCTGGAGCGCATCGACCATCACGACGTGCCGCCCATCGCATTGCGCGAGGCGCTGGTCAACTCGGTGGCGCACCGCGAATACGCGCTCTCCGGCCCCACGCTCGTCTCGGTCATGCCGAGCGAAATCGAGATCGTGTCTCTGGGAGGACTCCCGCTGGGAATCGAATACCCGGACTTGAGCGCCCACATCTCCATGCCGAGGAACAAGCTCCTTTCCAACGTCCTGTTCCGCCTGGAGCTCATCGAGGCATACGGGACCGGCATCGGGCGCATGCGCGGCAGCTATGTCGGTAGTGGGCTTACGCCCTCGATCCTCGTCACTGCGAACACCTTCACTGTCGAGCTTCCTAACCGCAACGTGCCACGCGCCGGGATGGTGGTCGAGAGCGATCCCGTCGCAGATGCCTGTTCGGTCCTGAACGACGGTGCGCCTCGATCGAGGAGGGAGATCCAAGACGCCCTCGGCGTTTCCCAGTCAACGGCGACCCGGCTTCTTAATGATTTGGAGGCGGAGGGGCGCGTGCGAAGAATCGGCGGTGGAAAGAACACCCGCTACACAATCTCACGCTGAGGTACCGCCGCAAACGTACCGAGACCCCTTCGAGGGAGAAGGAATCTCATAGCTGGAAGACTGTGTAGCAGGCGCGTCCTGCTAGACGGCGGACATCGCGGCGTCCTCGGGCATCTTGACGGTGCCCTTGACCACGTCCTCGGGGAACGTGCCGTCGAGCCTCATGAGCTCGCTCACGGTCACGAGCCCGCAACCGGCGTCGTGCAGGCCGTCGATGATCCCAGGGAGGGCCTCGATGTTCTGCTGGCGGTTGCCGCCGCCGTCATGCATGAGCGCGATGGCGCCGTTGAATGCCTTCTTGAGGACCGTCTCGGTGATCACACCCGGTCCCGGGAGCTTCCAGTCGAGCGCGTCGATGTTCCACAGCACGTTGCAGCTCACCAGGTCGCCGGAGCCTGCCCATTCGGTGGCGGTGAACGCGCCGTAGGGGGCGCGGATCATCTGCGGGCGCACGCCCGAGGCGTTCTGCAGCGCGTCGAAGGCGGTTGAGATCTCGGCGCGGAGCTCATCGGCGCCGACGGTGGACAGGTTCTTATGGGCGTTCGTGTGGCTCGCGAGCTCATGGCCGCCGTCGACCACCGCCTTGACGAGCGCGGGGCTGCCCCCGGCGCTCGTGCCCAAGTTGAAGAAGGTCGCCTTAGCGCCCTTTTGCGCGAGGATGTCGAGGATGGCCTGCGTGTACTGGCTCGGGCCGTCGTCGAACGTGAGGGCCATATACTTCTTCGACCCGCTGGGTTGGGCGTTCTTGGAGCCGATGATGAGGTCCTGGGGCTCCTCGATGAAGCCCTTGTCCACCACCTCGCCGGACTGCTCGCCCGTCCAGACGCCCTGTTTGCCGGCACGGCCCCACTGCTTGACGTACTGGATCGCCCCACCCGCCTCCATCTGGAGGCCGGGGGCGATGGGCTCGGCCGCTTCGACATAGGGCTCGGTCACGTCGACGCCGTCGGATACGGCGAGCACATCGCCCTCCGCGACCTCGGTCTCGGCGAACTTGGACGGCTCCAGCGGCGCGGCCCGCTCGCCTTCTCCCAGCGTGACGGAGCAGCGCTCGCCGCCGTCCTCCTTGAGCACGTTGCCGCCAACCGAGAACAGGCGGCCGAGCTTGACGTCGAAGTAGTTGTTGCCCTTGAGGACGTCCTCGACGGACGAATGGATGCGCGCCCGGACTTCCTCGCCGTTGACCATGACGGGGACGCTGCGCCAAAAGGTGAAGTACCCGTACGCGAGGCCGGCGAGCAGCGCCACGCCGGCGAACGCCGCGAGGACGGCCTTGAGCGGAGCGGAGCCCGCGACGGCCGAGGTCTGCGTGGAGCGTATATGCCTTGGGTAGGAGCTCGCGGGCTGCACTGTGGCCGGACGGGCGGCCTCCGCGCGCGTGCAGGCGCTGCGCG
>ERZ1032357.36-NODE-36-length-44267-cov-40.564010_pt1 | contig 44267 bp, 34 predicted proteins | sample MGYA00517100_ERZ1032357 | MGnify/ENA primary metagenome ERZ1032357 (study PRJEB33719, sample SAMN04262589) | wastewater metagenome | biome: periurban shantytown; feature: animal feces; material: feces | host: Canis lupus familiaris | place: Peru: Lima | collected...
GCCGCCCGCCAGGCCGGCACGGCAGGCGAGTCGGCAGGCGAGACGCAGGGCCGCAGCCGTCGCCGCACCCATGTGGCCTCGGGCGAAGCCGCGACGTCTCAGGCGGCGTCTGCCGGCTCGAATGGTGTGAACGGTCAGCGTCGCAAGCGCTCCCGCAAGCCCGAGACCCCGTCCGTCGCCGATCAACTCGCCGAGGGCGATGTGAAGGTGCAGCGCCGCCGTCCCGGAGACGGCGGTGGTGCGCAGGGCCAGGCGCGCATGGATTCCGATTCGAGTGGTCAGGGCGAGGATGCGCCCAAGAAGCGCCGCCGGCGCAGGAATCGAAAGCCCAAGCAGGACGGTCCGGACGGTTCCGGGTCGGCTGCGCAGCAGGCCGAGTAGATGGGCGCCTGGGTTTCAGGCGTGCCGCACGAACGGCGATGCGCCCTCCCTCGCAGATGCGGGGGAGGGCTTTTTCATGTCGCGCCAGAGATGTGCCAGAGCTTGCGCGGCGTTGTGTCTGAACATGGTTGCCGGAGAGGCAGGCGCGGTGGATGGCTGGTGGCAGTTATCATGCAGGAGGGCCTGAGTGCCATGCTTCCCGCGCTTGCGCAGCACGCGACCGCATCGCCCGCGACCGCGCCGATCGGACCCCGGTTGCCCGCGCTCTCGTGGCCCGCACCGGCGCGGCCCGTGCTCATCCTGCGCGCGCGTTGGAAACCGCATGCAAGGGAGGGGTGCCCATGAGCGCGCAATCCCGCTTGGCGGCGGCGAGGGAGGTCATAGCCGAGTTGTTGTCGCCCACGCGCTGCGCGTCGTGCGAGCGCCCGGGCGCGCTCATATGCGACGACTGCCTGCGGGCCATGGTGCGCATCGACCCTGCCCATGCGTGCCTTCGGTGCGGGGCGCCGTTTGGGGACATGCTGTGCACGGAGTGCCGGGGTGCCGCCTCCGACCTTGACCGATGCCTCGCCGCGGTGGTGTTCGACGGCCCGCCCGCCCGCATCGTCCGCGCGTACAAGGACGCGGGCGAGCGCCGCTTGGCGGAACGAATCGCCGAGATCATGCTGCGCGCCGCGCTCGAGGCTGAGCGCGCGGCGCCGGAGCGCTACGGCGGGATGGTCAGCGCGGCGGATGCGGTGGCGTTCGTGCCCGTGACCGCCTCGGCATATCGGCGGCGCGGCTTTGACCACATGGAGTCGGTCGCGGGCGCGTTTGCAGCCATGAGCGGCGCCTCTTTGCTCGACGCGCTCGTCAAGCACGGCAGCGCCGACCAGCGGGTCTTTTCCCGCGAGGAGCGCCTCGAGTGGTCGCAGGGTGCATATGAGGTGGTCGAGCCGGTTCGCGGTGCGCGTCTTGTGCTGCTGGACGACGTTATCACCACCGGCGCGACCATGAACGCCGCCGCGCATGCGCTCAAGGAGGCGGGCGCGGAGCGGGTGGACGGCTTGGCGTTTGCCCGTGTGTGGGGATAGGCGCGCGAGGGCAAGCGCGTGAGCGCGGCGTGCCTCACGTGCGCGCCCACGCAGGGGCAACCGGCGCGCGAGAGCGGCGCGCTTCATGTGCATGGCGCCGCGCGAAGGCGCCGACGTCCGTTTTACCCGCCACGGCCTGCAAGCTGCGGTATAATGCCCCGCAGTTCCTTCCAGGCTGTGGTTGCGGGAGCGCGCGGACGTCCGTTTTGCGCATCCCTAGTCCAGGACAGACGCGGTCAAAGGGATCCACGTAAGCCGATGCGTGCGCGCAAAGGCGATCATGGCGCGTCCTAGAGGTCAGTCGCACCGTCCGTCATACACACTGAGGCAATAGGTGCCTCGCGGGCGAGCGGGCTAGTCGTGAGGCCGTTGCGGCGGTTGAGCAAACGTCCCGGTGCGCAGGTGTGGGGTCAAAAACCAGGTCAGCTGGGGGAACATCGAATATGGACGCTCGCGTGCATGGGCGCGTGGGCGAGTACGGGCCAGCTGAGTCGAGTCGGGGGAGAACGCGATGCGGGCAATGAACGGGACGGGCAAGTCGGGCCGCGCCACGGCGCTCGCGGTGGGGGCGTGCGCCTGCATGCTCACGTTGGGCTTGAGCGGCTGCGTGTTCACCACGCCGTCTCGCGCCGAGGTCGAGCCCGAGCCCATCGAGGCGGTGCTCACCTCCGACGACCTGGTGAACGACGGCGTTCTCACCGTCGCCATGGACACCACGGACGCTCCGCAGGCCATGACTGACGCCGACGGCGCTCCATCGGGCTACTACGCCGACGTTGCGCGCGTCCTTGCCGAGCGCCTGGGGCTCGATCTCAAGGTCGTCTCGTCCGCGAACGCCTCCAGCGCGATCGAGGACGGCGAGGCGGATATCTATCTGGGCACCAAAATTGCGGATGACGATGAGGGCCTTGCGGTGACCGAGGCCATCGTGGGGGACGCCTCGTCCGTCTTTGCCCACAACGAGGACGGCTCCCGTGAGGCACCCGCCCTGGACGCCGATTCCCTTGCGGGCTCGGTCATCGCCGTTCAGAGCGATTCCGCGTCTCAAGACGCCCTCGACCGCGGCGGTGTGGATGCCACGCTCAAGGCCTGCTCGAATGTGAACGAGTGCTTTGAGGCCCTCTCGTCGGGCGCGGCGGATTACGTCGCCTGCGACGCGACCGCCGGCGCGTATCTTGCCCGCGCCTATCCCGGCACCGTGTTCGTGGCGACGGTCGGCTCGCTTTCGACGTATGGCATCGCCATGCCGGATGTGGACTCGGATCTTACCCGCGCGGTTGAGGATGCCATGGATGGACTGCAGGGCGATGGCACGCTCGAGGCCATCTACCGCTCGTGGTACGGGTCGCTACCGTTTGACCTCGCGGGTTCGCGACTCTCCGGCCTCACTGCCACTTCTGACGATGAAACAGCAGGTCAGGATGGTGAAGATCAAGGGGAGACGGGTTCGTCTTCGTCGCAGGGCGACAGCGACCTGACCTTTAGCGGGGACATCAACGCCATCGACTAACCGTATTGGACGCTTTGCGCCACGAGAATTCGGCGGCCGGTGCCCATGTTCCAGTTAGCGGGAACGGCGCGAGCCGGCGTGTGGAGACTCCAATCTTGGGTACAACAAGGGCATGGTCCTATCCCCGGATAGATTGGAATCACGTATGGAAATCAAGGTCTCCGGTCGCAAGACAACGGTTACTGATGCACTGCGTGCCCACGTCGATGAGAAGATCGGCGAAGCCCTCAAGGTGTTCGACATCGAACCCATGACCGCGGACGTCGTCCTGCGTTACGAGAAGAACCCCTCCAACCCCAATCCCGCCATCGTCGAAGTCACCGTGCGCGCCCGCGGCTCGGTGATCCGCGTCGCCGAGCACGGCGCCGACATGTACGCCGCCATCGACTTGGCCGCCGATAAGGTCACGCGCCAGCTGCGCAAGTTCAAGACGCGCGTGGTGGACAACCGCCAGCAGGGCCTGTCCGCCGCCGAGGTCGCCCCTGTCGAGCCCGTCGCCGATCTCGCCGACCTGCTGATTCCCGAGGAGGAGGACGATCAGCTCGTCCGCGTCAAGGAGATCGAGCTCACCCCCATGACCGAGGAGCAGGCGCTCGTTCAGACCGACCTTCTGGGCCACGATTTCTATGTGTTCGAGAACAGCACGACGGGCCTGATCAATGTGGTGTATCACCGTAAGAATGGTGGATACGGCATCATCAAACCCAAACTTGAGGTTGAGGGCGAGTAAAATAGCATCCATTGCATGATTCGGATGGCGGCCATCCCATGTGGGTGGCCGCTACTTTGTTACGAAAGGCATGCGTATGGATAACACTTCCGCCGCGGACGGACGCCCCGGCTTGTGCCGTATCGTCATCGACACGTGCGCTGACCTCACGCCCGAGGTCGCGGCCACGCTCGATGTGGACATCTTGGGATTTCCCTACATTTTGGACGGTGAGGAGTTCACCGACGATATTTGGAGCACGATCACGCCAAAGGAGTTCTACGACAAGCTCCGCGCGGGCTCCAAGGCCTCGACGTCGGCCGTTTCCCTCGGCCGCTACATCGAGTTCTTCACGCAGTGCGCCGAGGAGGGGACTCCCACGGTGTACCTGTGCTTTACGAGCGCCCTTTCCTCGAGCTACAACTCGGCGTGCCAAGCCGCCGATTGCGTCCGCGCCGAGCATCCCGATTTCGAGCTCTACGTGGTGGACAACGCGCTGCCCTGCTCGTGCGGCGAGCTGCTCGCCATGGAGGCCGTGCGCCAGCGTGCCGCCGGGCTGTCCGCGCGCCAGTTGGCCGATTGGGCCAACGAGGCAAAGACCTATGTCCATGGCTATTTCACCCTGGACGGCCTCGATGCACTCGCGGCGGGCGGTCGCATCCCGCCGGCGGCGGCGTCGCTTTCGTCCAAGCTGGACATCAAGCCCGAGCTCTCGTTCGACTTGGCGGGCTCGCTTTCGCTCATCGGCGTGAACCGCGGGCGCAAGAAGGCGCTCAAGTCGCTCGTCAAGTCGTTCAAGGAGAACTACGAGCTCGACCCCGCGCTGCCCTTGGCGATCGTGTCCTCCGACGCGGAGAAGGACGCGGACTGGCTCGAGGGCGCCGTGCGCAAGGAGCCCGGTTGCGAGGACCTCACCATCCTGCGCGGCTCGGTGGGCCCCACCATCGGCGTGCACGTGGGCCCCGGCATGGTCGCCCTTATCTTTTGGGGAAAGAACCGCGCCGATAAGATCTCGCTGACCGACCGCATCGCCAACCGCGTCCGCGGCGAGTGACCGTCCATCGCGCGCGGCCTCGCCAAGATGCGCCGCCGCGCAAGAACCGATTCCATCAAGTACCGCGATAAGGAGATTCGCATATGGCAACCAAGAAACCGAACGTCGCCTTTATCGGCACCGGCATTATGGGCGCGCCCATCGCCGGCCACATCCTGGACGCGGGCTACCCGCTCACCGTCTTCAACCGCACCAAGTCCAAGGCCGAGGGCCTGCTGGCCAAGGGCGCCGTGTGGGCCGATTCCCCGTCTGCCGCCGCCGAGGGCGCCGACGTGGTCTTTACCATGGTGGGCTACCCCGCCGACGTGGAGGAGATCTACCTGTCCGGCACCGGCCTGCTCGCCTGCGCCAAGGAGGGCGCGTACCTCATCGACCTCACCACGAGCGCGCCCGAGCTCGCCCGCGACATCGCCGGCGCGGCCGAGGTGTGCGGCAAGCACGCCTTCGACTGCCCCGTGACCGGCGGCGAGGGCGGCGCCATCGCCGGCACGCTCACGGCCATCGTGGGCGCCACCGAGCGCGACATCGAGCCCGTCCGCGAGCTGCTCGAGACCTTCACCTCCAAGATCTTCTGCTTTGGCGGCGCCGGCAAGGGCCAGGCCGCCAAGCTCTCCAACCAGGTGGCGCTCGCCAGCTCCATGGTGGGCATGGCCGACGCGCTCTCCTTTGCCCAGCAAAACGACCTCGACGTCGAGCAGGTGCGCGAGATGATCTGCTCCGGCACCGGCTCCACCGGCGCCATGGCCACGCTCGCCCCCAAGGCCCTCGACGGCGACTTCAAGCCCGGCTTCTTAGTCGAGCACTTCCTCAAGGACCTGGGTCTCGCCCTGTCCGTGGCGGAGGAGAAGGAGCTGGCCCTGCCCGGCGCCGACACCGCCTTCACCCTCTACGACATGCTCGAGGCCATCGGCGGCGCCCGCATGGGCACGCAGGCCATCACCCTGCTCTACCAGGAGGAGGCCGACGCCGTTGCCGCCGGTCTGGACTGGTCGCTCTACACCGCAGCCCACGCGCACGACGATGAGTGCGGATGCGGCTGCGGCCACGACCATGAGGACCATGAGTGCGGCTGCGGCCACGACCACGAGGACGAGCACGAGTGCCAGTGCGGCCACAACCATGGCGAGGACCACGAGTGCTGCGGCGGCCACGGGCACGGGCGCGACGAGGGTCACGAGTGCCGCTGCGGCCACCACCACGAGGAGTAGCCGGGCATGCCAGCAGGTTGGTCATTCGCCATCATCTACGTGATGGTCTTTGGGTTTGCCATCTACATAGGGTTTTTGCTTGGTGATGGTTGGGGTAAGCGCATCGTCACCGCAAAGGCGTACTGGCTCTGCAATTTGGGCATGCTCGTGTGCTCGGTGCTGCTCGTGAGCCTCGTCCCCCTGCCGCTCGTGCAGGTGGGGGCCATGGGCGTGCTCGCGGGCGGTATCGCCGGGCTCAAGATGGGCTTTGGCGAGTCCACCGGCCCGTGGAAATGGCTCGATTCGTTCATGAACGTCAATCGCCATCAGCGCAAGGTCGCCGAAAAAGGCACGGGCGAGGCGTACCGCCGTCGTCGCAAGACGGGGGAGGCGGGTCCCGATTTGATCTCCGTGGACAAGAAGGGACCCTCGAGCCGCTCGTAGCGCTCGGGCGCCTTGGTAATGAAAAGTACATCTTCGGTAAGAAAGACACGAGGTACGAACATGGCAGAAGAATCCGCCGTCGAGCTGACCCCCGAGGAGGCCGCCCGCCTCGCGAGCGTTGAGAACAGCGCCGATGCGCTCTCGGCCCTCATCGACGACCTGTCGAGCTCGAGCCGTCGCACGCGCCAGCTCGCCGCTCGCGTGGTCAACCTGCTCGCCCAGCGCGAGCCCGAGATGCTCGTTCCCTTTATCGAGCAGCTCGTCGACGCCCTGTACCGCCCCGAGGCGCAGACGCGCTGGGAGGTTCTCGACGCCCTGACCCTGCTCGCCCCGGGTAACGCCAAGGAGTGCGGCGCCGCGTACGAGGGCGCCGAGTCCGCCCTGTTCGATGAGATCTCCGCCCCGCTGCGTCTGTCGGCCTTCCGCTTCCTGACGGTGTGGGGTGCCACCGAGCGCCGCCGCTCCGAGAAGGTGTGGCCCATCGTCGACGAGGCGATCCAGTGCTACCACGGCGACCTCGAGTACCGCGATATGCTCGCGCTGCTCTTCGCGTTTGCCCATGGGCAGATTGCCGGTTCCGTGGCGGCGGAGCTCGCCGGTCGCCTGCAGTTCGACGCCGAGAACGGCAAGGGCAGCTACCTGCGCGTTCGCTCGCGCGAGATCTACGATGCGCTCGTCAAGCGCTTCAAGTTGGACAACCCCCAAAAGCGCGTGCGCGCCAAGAAAAGCGATGCGGACGACGAGGACGAGGAGTAGACCATGACCCACGACGTCGTACTGATTCCCGGTGACGGCATCGGCCCCGAGATCACGAGCGCCATGCGCCGCGTGGTGGAGGCGACGGGCGTCCAGATTAATTGGAACGTGCAGGACGCCGGCGCCGGCGTGATGGGCGAGTACGGAACGCCCCTGCCCGAGCACGTGCTCGAGGCGGTGCGCGCCACCAAGGTGGCCATCAAGGGCCCCATCACCACGCCCGTCGGCACGGGTTTCCGCAGCGTCAACGTCGCCCTGCGCAAGGAGTTCGACCTGTACGCCTGCGTGCGCCCCTGCCTGTCGCAACCCGGCGATGGTTCCCGGTATCGCGATATCGACCTGGTGATCGTGCGCGAGAACACCGAGGACCTGTACGCCGGCATCGAGTTCGATGAGGGCTCTCCTGAGGTCGTCGAGCTGAACAAGTTGGTCGAGGCGTCGGGTCAAAAGCCGTTCGCCGCCGATTCCGCCATCTCGATCAAGCCGATTTCCATCGCCCGGTCCCGCCGTATCGTGGAGTACGCGTTTGAGTACGCCCGCCGCTGCGGTCGCAAGAAGGTCACGTGCGTGCACAAGGCCAACATCATGAAGGCCACGGACGGTCTGTACCTGCGCATTGCGCGCGAGGTCGCCGAGCGGTATCCGGATATCGAGTTCAACGACAAGATCGTGGACGCCACCTGCATGGGCCTTGTGCAGGAGCCGCACGATTTCGACGTGCTCGTGTGCCTGAATCTGTACGGCGACATCGTGAGCGACCTGTGCGCCGGCCTGGTGGGCGGCCTCGGCATGGCGCCCGGTGCCAACATCGGCGCGGACGTGGCGATCTTTGAGCCCACGCACGGCAGCGCCCCAGATATCGCGGGCAAGGACATCGCCAACCCCACGGCCGAGATCCTCTCTGCCGCCATGCTGCTCGACCACCTGGGCGAGACGGACGCCGCCGAGCGCATCCGCGCCGCCGTGCGCGCCACGCTCGCCGAGGGTTCGCAGGTGACGGGCGACGTGCAGCGCGCGCTCACCGGCAGCGCCGAGGGCGCTGTGGGGACGCAGGCATACGCCGACGCCGTCATCTCCCACCTCGCGTAGCACCTCAAGCACCGTACCTTGGCGTTCAATCGTCGGTTGCGTACCTTCGTACGCTTCCCTCCTCTTTCACGCCAATCTACGGCACTTGAGGCGCTACGCGCGCGTGTGCTTGGGCGCCGCATCTCGGGGTTCAATCGCACGTGCCCGCACGCAAGGCGCGGTACCCTCCTCTTTCGCTCCGACCTGCGGCACCAATGCGCGTTTCGAGGTGCAGGAGCGTGTGCCCTGCTACGGCGCGTGGCGCTTGGAGTTGGGGCGATGCGCGGGGAGTTAAGCAAACCTTAAAGGGGATGCGCTGCGCGCCGGCGTATCCTCTTGTTGTTACCAAGGGGCGTCTCGGCCGCATGGCGGTGCACGAGCGCGCAAGAAAGGAGCGGACCGCATGGGTCTGATCATGAAGAAGGATGATTCCGAGGACAACGAGTACATCGATGGCATCGAGGTCATCGGACGCGGTGAGGGCCCGAACGGCGATCCGGAGGACGATATCGAGATGGAGGTCCACGAGGGCCTGACCGCGGAGGACATCTCGGGCAAGACCGCCGCGCGCGATGCGGATCGCGAGACCGAGGCCGACCCCGAGCTGCTCGAAGGCGTGTGCAAGCCTGCAGGGCGCTCAGATGAGGCCGCGGGCGCGGATCGCGATGCGCGATCCGACGCGGATGCCGACAAGGGGCCTGTTCGCGGCCATTCGGCCGAGTCCGCCATCGCTCCGTCCCGTCCCGCCGCCTCGGGTAACCGTCACAAGATGTATATCGCCATCGCGGTTATCGCCGTGATCGTCGCGGCGGTGCTCGGCTACGTGCTCGGTTCGGGTGGCTTGGGGTCGAAGGGCCTCGACTCCTCCATGATCACCGAGGAGCAGCTCGACATGACGGTCGCCACGTGGACCAAGGACGGGAAGACCAACACCATCAGCGCTCGTCAGGCCATCGAGAGCCAGTACAGCCTCGACAGCGTGAAGGGCGACGACGACACGTACCCCGCCCCGTCCGCCGAGATGATCGTCGCCTATGCGCGCAATCAGATCCTGCTCGCCGAGGCGGAGAAGCAGGGGATCACGGTGGATGACGATGAGCTTGCAACCGCTGCCGAAGAGACGCTGGGCACCTCGGACTTCGAGGTGATCGCCGACCAGTACCAGGTGAGCGAGGACCAGGCCAAGGATATCGTGCGCGAGCAGGTGATCATCCAGAAGTTCTACCAGACCGTGGTGGAGGATGCGCCGACCGTCCCCGTGGCGCCCGAGGAGCCCGAGAACGGCGACAAGAACGCGACCTCTTCCGAGTACGCCGCTTATATCATCGACCTTGCCGGCGATGAGTGGGACAAGAAGGCCGGCGCATGGGCAAGCGAAGACGGTGCATATGCCTCCGCGCTTGCCGGCGAAACGTTCACTGCGGACTCGGCCTCGTATGTCCAGGCGCAAAAGGCGTATGCCGTTGCGTATCAGGAGTATGCCACCAAGGCAGCGGATGCGAACAAGGATTGGACCGAGTACGTCAACAAGCTGTTCGCCAAGGCCAACATCACCTTGTACGGTATGTATGCGTAAGGCCCGATAGGGAAGCTCTGCTCGGGCTTTTGTGCGCCCGCCGCGCCGCTCGCGAGTTTTGCGCGGGTGGACGGCGGGCGTCTTGCTATGCTGGACTCGTGAGTGGACAACGGCGCGCCTGCGCGCGAGAGAAAGGACGGATCATGGACGAGACGTTTGAGAAGATGGCCGAGCACTGCAAGCCCACGGTCGAGCATCCGCTCGCCATCGTGCTGGGCAGCGGCCTGGGCGCCCTCGCCGAGCGCGTGCGCGTGGTGCGCCATATTCCGTATAGCGACATTGAGGGCTTCCCGGCCGAGGCGATTCCCGTTGCGGGCCACCGGTACGAGGTGCTCGTGGGCGAGATCGACGACGTGCCCGTGGTGGTGTATCCCGGCCGCATCCATATGTATCAGGGCTACGACGCCCTTGAGGTCACGTCGCTCGTGCGCCATGCGCATAAGCTGGGTTGCCGCAGCATCATGCTGAGCTGCGCCTCGGGTGCCGTGCGCGACGTCGAGCCCGGCACGGTGGGTCTCATCACCGACCAGGTCAACCTGACGGGCCGTAATCCCCTGGCAAGTGCCGAGGGCGCTGCGGCGGCGGAGCTCGAGGTGCCGTTCGTCCCCATGGCGGGCGCGTATTCCAGCTACCTGTCCGACCTCGCGCGCGACGCCGCGGCCGAGGTGGGCGTCGAGCTTGCCGAGGGCACCTATGTTGGCCTGCTCGGCCCCACGTACGAGACGGCCGCCGAGATCCGCATGCTGGCGAGCTTTGAGGCGGACTACGTGGGCATGTCCACGGTGTGCGAGACCATCATGGCGCGCGCCCTGGGTATGGAGGTCCTGGGCCTCACGCTCGTGACCAACAAGGCCGGTCGTGCCGACAACAACCATGCCGAGGTCCTTGAGGCCGCGAACGCCGCAGCCGAGGCCACGCAGAACATCGCGCTGGGTGTAGTCCGTCGTTTGGCTCAGTCCGCATAATTTTTTCTGCTGGGCCGTGTTGGGCACTTGCGCACGGGCGGGTTTCCACGTACACTAATCAATCGTCGGTGCGCATATGGTTGCGCGCCGCCCATGGAACCGCCAGCGTAGCTCAGTTGGCAGAGCACCGCTCTCGTAAAGCGGGGGTCACCGGTTCGAGCCCGGTCGCTGGCTCCATCGAAATTAGCAGGTCAGATGCCTCGTGCGTCTGGCCTGTTTTGTTTTTTGCGCTGTTATTTTGGATACGCCGCCTTACGCGGTTTACATCTGGCAATCGACCGATGGGCGCCTGGACCCGTGCAATCTCGGGGTGATTTCTGTCGTAGAATCGAACATGCTCGCGTAATGCAGGAGACAGGCGAATTGTTGCGCTTGGTGCGCAAGCAAAGACAGGCGGGAGCCCACCATGGAACTCGAACAGCCCGATTGCATCGTTACATCCACGCGCGTCTTTACGAGCGCAGTAGGGGAGTGCGCTGCTCGGCCGTTGGCGTTCGCCGTGGCGGGGGAGCGCGTGGTGCATGTGGGCGCACTTGAGGACGTCCGTGCCGCCTGCCCGGCGTTCACGCCGGTTCACGACTTTGGCAATGCGTTCATTTGCCCCGGCTTTCACGACGCCCACCTGCACTTCTTCCATACGGCGCTCGGCGAGTCCCCTTATTTGCTCATGCACATGGGCACCAGCGAGGCCGAGCTGGTTGAGCGCACGCGTGCGTTTGCCGAGGGTCTGCCGAGCCACGCCTGGGTGGTCACGCAGGGGTGGCGCGATTACCGCTGGGACCCGCCGGTCCCACCCACCAAGCGCTCGCTCAACGCGGCGTTCCCCGATCGCCCATGCGTGATGTACTCCGGCGACGGGCACACGCTATGGATGAACTCCCGTGCGCTCGAGGCCTTGGGCGTGACGCGCGATTCGGTCCCCCCGCAGGGCGGCAGCTACGATCACGACGAGACCGGCGAGCTCACGGGCATTATTCGCGAGGCGGCCGCCATGGAGCTTTTGCCGCGCTGCTTGGCATGGCTCACGGAAAGTGACATAGCCCGGGCCTACGAAGAGCAGATGACGCGTATGGCCGAGCAGGGGATCACATCCATCTGCGATATGGCCCTCATGCCGCATCCGGGCTGCGACTTCATTCGCGACGATGTGTACGAGGCCCTTGCGCGCTCCGGCAAGCTCACGTTGCGCGCGCATATGTACCCCACGCTGCTCGACGACCAATCGCGCCTGGAGGCGCTGCAGGCGCGCTACGCCACGGGCGAGTTCCCGCTGCTGCGCGCTCCGGGTTTCAAGCAGTTCTTCGACGGGGTGAGCAGCCAGCACACGGCGTGGCTCACCGACCCGTACACCAATGCGCGCACGCCCGGCGACTGCGGCCGCCCAACCGTGCCTGCCGATCGCATGCGAAAACTGGTGCTCGCGGCCGCCGAGCGCGGGCATTCCGTGCGCATCCACACCATCGGCGACCGTGCCATCCACGAGGCGCTCGACATTTTCGAGGAGGCGCGCGAGCGGTTTGGGTCGCCCAGCCAAGGTCGCAACACCTTGGAGCATCTGGAGAACCTGCTGCCGGGCGACATCGACCGCCTGCGCGAGCTGGACGTGCTCGCAAGTTCCCAGCCCGGTCACATCACACTCGACCCGGGTGGACCCGAGCGCGATCTTGGGCAGGAGCGCAGCCGCATCATGTGGCCGTTTGCAACCTACGCGGCGCGCGGCGTTGCGCAGGCATTTGGCACCGATTCGCCCATCACGGCGGTGACGAGCATGGACGTGCTGTACTGCGCGGTTACGCGCCAGGATCCGTTTACCCTTGAGCCGGCGGGCGGCTGGCTGCCCGGCGAGCGCATTTCCGCCGCGGAGGCGCTGCGTATCTACACCGCGGGCAGTGCTGCCGCGGTGGGTCGCGAGCACGAGCTGGGGCGTATCGCCCCCGGATACCTGGCGGACTTCGTGGTCCTCGACCGCAACGTCACCGCGTGTGACGCAAGCGAGATCCAGGGTGCGAAGGTCCAGGCCACCTACCTGGCGGGCAAGCGGGTATTCGAGCGCGTATAAGCGCCTTTGTGCTGATGGATGGAGGCAGCTTCCAACCATGAAGCCAAATCTTGCAGTTCTATATTGCAAGATTTAGATCATGTCAGCCGAGTTTCTGCTTCTCGGTACGCCGGTAAGCCGCCGGCCGGCGTCTCTCGCAGCTGCCTTGCCGCTGCCGAACATGAACTCAGAGCGTGCCCTGCGCTTGGGTACAGTTCACTCGACATTCCATTAAAAAAGTCATGAAACGTCGAGTGAACTCGATAATTTGAAAATTAAAGGATAAAATGTCGAGTCAACCCGACAATCTGTTAATACAAACATGGATTGTCGAGCTGACTCGACATTTTGGGAGGTTTCATGCGTCTCAAGGACACAGTTCATCGTCCTCGCTATGAGCGGCTCCTTGCGGAGTATCGTGGTTCGCAGGACATTAAGGTGATTACGGGTGTTCGCCGTTGCGGTAAGTCGACACTGCTCAGGTTGTTGCTCGAACAAGTCTCGGAAGAGCTAGGAGCACCGGAGAACATCTTTTACCGTCGCATGGACGGATTTGGGGTCCCGCTCGATGCGGATGCCGCTTGGCTTGAATCCGAGATAACCTCTGCGCTTGACGCCGCCGATCCGTCAAAACCCTTTTACGTTTTCATAGATGAGATCCAGGATGTGCGGGGCTGGGAGAAGGTCGTTCGTCGGCTCCACACGCATCCGAACGTCGATACATATATCACCGGCTCGAACGCCCACGTGCTCTCGTCGGACCTGTCTACGCTTTTGGGTGGGCGATACGTCGAGATCCCCGTTCATCCACTATCTTTTTCGGAGTATGTTGAGTTTCATGCAGCCGCCGGTGCTGAGTCCCTCGGTATGGATGCGCTGTTTGCCGAGTATCTCAGATACGGTGGCATGCCCGGGCAGTTTGGCATGGTGCAGCGCACGGAAGAGCAGCTCACGCGTTTTCTCGAATCGATCCGTGACACCATCATCCTCAACGATGTCGCAATGCACTCAAAAGTAAGCGACATGGATTTACTGTCCAAGCTCGTTCGCTATGTATTCGCTACGTCCGGATGCCTGTATTCCACCAGGAGCGTTGTCAACGCATTGGCGAGCTCCGGTAGAAAGACGACGATCGAAACAGTCGACAATTACCTCGCGGCGCTCAAGAGCGCGTTTATCTTGGGCGAATGCGAGCAGGCGGGCATCGCGGGTAAGCAGGTGCTGCGGCCCCAGCGCAAGTTCTATCCCGTGGATACGGGTCTGAGGAACCTAGCCACAGGGTTCGCACCCAAGGATTTTGGTGCGCAAATCGAGTGCGTGGTGTACAACGAGCTCATTCGTCGCGGCTATCGCGTGACGGTCGGCTCACTTCTCAAGGGGGAGATCGATTTCATAGCTGAGAAGCGCGGGGACCGCATGTATATCCAAGTGACGGAAACGCTCGTTGCGCCTGAAACATTCGATCGCGAGCTCGCGCCGTTTGCGCTCGTACGCGATTCGTTCCCCAAGATGGTCCTTACCACCGACAGGGTGCGTCTTGGAATAACGGAGCAGGGCGTGAGGATAGAGAGCCTCATTGATTGGCTGCTTTCTACTTGGTAATGCGGTGACTAAAGAAATCTAAGTGCTGATTCATAAGATTTTTTGCCTTTCCGTTGTATAAGTCCGCACAGCTGGGTAGTATTCATCGCGTACACAAACCGCGGGATGCCCGGCTGCGCGCCGGGCACCAGCAAAAGGAGGACAGCATGTCTTTGAAGCCGCTTGCAGATCGCGTTCTGATCAAGCCCGACGCCGCCGAGCAGAAGACCGCCTCTGGTCTCTACATCGCCAGCAACGCTCAGGAAAAGCCGCAGCGCGGCACCGTCATCGCCGTGGGCGCCGGCAAGATGAACGAGCACGGCGAGCGCATGCCGCTCGACGTCCACGAGGGCGACGTCGTCATCTACGGCAAGTTCGGTGGCAACGAGATCAAGGTCGACGGCGAGGACTACCTGCTCATGCGCGCCGACGACATCTACGCCGTCGTCGAGTAGCACGCGCGTCGCACGCCGCGGGCTCGCCCCGTCGGCAGAACCTCAATTTGGTGCCTGTCCCTAAATTGAGGTGCACGCACCCCGCCATCGAGGCCCCAGCGAGGAGTAGATCCGCACATTGGGGCGCGGTACGCGACTCAGCCGCAGATGGCATCCATCTTCACTCATTTGGAGGATTGAACAATGGCTAAGAACATCACGTTCGACACCGACGCTCGCGCCAAGCTCGCCAAGGGCGTCAACACCCTGGCCGACGCCGTGACCGTCACCATGGGCCCCAAGGGCCGTTACGTGGCCCTGCAGCGCTCCTTCGGCGCTCCCACCATCACCAACGACGGCGTTTCCGTCGCCAAGGAGATCGAGCTCGAGGACAACATCGAGAACATGGGCGCCCAGCTGGTGAAGGAGGTCGCCACCAAGACCAACGACACCGTGGGTGACGGCACCACCACCGCCACGCTGCTGGCCCAGGCCATCGTCAACGACGGCCTCAAGAACGTCGCCGCCGGCGCCAACCCGCTGGCCATCCGTCGCGGCATCGACAAGGCCGTCAACGCCGCCGTTGCCGAGATGAAGAACCTCGCCAAGCCGGTCGAGACCAAGGAGCAGATCGCTTCCGTCGGTACCATCTCCGCTGGCGATGCCGAGGTCGGCAACAAGATCGCCGACGCCATGGACGTCGTGGGCAAGGACGGCGTCATCACCGTCGAGGATTCCCAGACGTTCGACATCCAGATCGACACCGTCGAGGGCATGCAGTTCGATAAGGGCTACGTCTCCGCGTATTTCGTCACGGACAACGACCGCATGGAGGCCGTGATGAAGGATCCCTACATCCTCATCACCGACCAGAAGATTTCCAATGTCCAGGACATCATGCCCGTGCTCGAGGCCGTGTCCCGCGCTGGCAAGGGCCTGCTCATCATCGCTGAGGACATCGACGGCGAGGCTCTGCCCACGCTGGTCCTCAACAAGATCCGCGGCGCCCTCAACGTGTGCGCCGTCAAGGCCCCTGGCTACGGCGACCGCCGCAAGCGCATGCTCGAGGACATCGCCGTCCTCACCGGCGGCCAGGCCGCTCTCGACGAGCTCGGCATCAAGGTTGCCGACATCACTGCCGAGATGCTCGGTACCGCAAAGAGCGTGACCATCACCAAGGACAACACCACCATCGTCGACGGCGCCGGTTCCAAGGAGGCTATCGCCGATCGCGTTGCCGCCATCAAGGCCGAGATGGAGCACACCGATTCCGAGTTCGACCGCGAGAAGCTCCAGGAGCGCCTGGCCAAGCTCTCCGGCGGCGTTGCCGTGATCAAGGTCGGTGCCGCCACCGAGACCGAGCTCAAGGAGATCAAGCACCGCGTTGAGGACGCCCTGCAGGCGACCCGCGCTGCCGTTGAGGAGGGCATCGTCGCCGGCGGCGGCGTGGCGTTCATGGACGCTCTGCCCGCGCTCGAGGGCCTCGAGGTCTCCGATCCCGAGGAGCAGATCGGCATCGACATCATCAAGAAGGCGCTCACCGCTCCGGTGGCCACCATCGCCAAGAACGCCGGCTACGAGGGCGCTGTCATCGTGGACAAGGTTTCCGAGCTCCCCGCGGGCGAGGGCCTGAACTCCGCCAACGGCGAGTGGGGCAACATGATCGAGATGGGCGTGCTCGACCCGGTCAAGGTTACCCGCACCACGCTGCAGAACGCCGCTTCCGTGGCCTCCCTCATCCTCATCACCGAGGCTACCGTCACCGACGTGCCCAAGAACACCCAGCTCGAGGACGCCATCGCGGCTGCCACTGCGGGTGCCCAGGGCGGCGGCATGTACTAAGCCGTAAGGCCTAGCTGATTCACTTACATCCCCCGGCGACCCTGCGCGCTCACAAGCTGCGCGCATGGGTTCGCCGGGGGATTTTTGCGTTGTTCAACTCGGGTGTGCAATTCGGGGACGGGTGCAAAATTACACATTGGGATTTTGCCTGGGCTGCTACGGCACGGATGTGTAATTTTGCACCCGTCCCCGAATTGCACATCGTTTGCCACCGACGGCGATGACGCCCCTGCTCGAGTGGAGTAGAGGAGGGTCAAAATGTTCGAAGATGTGCGAATACAAGCTTGTTGCCAATATCGAACATCTGGCGTTTGTTGTTAAATCACATCGAATACATACTGAAAAAACCCATTCAACCTACCGTTACTGTGGAAATATAAGCCACTGGTCGAAATGAACAGCAATTGTTCGAAAGTGTTTGTTACATTTGCTCGGATATGTCGGGCTGCACTTGCAGCAAGGTTGATAGGAGACAGATGGAAAGAACGCTGGGCTTCGAAATATCGGGGCGTCCGTTATTTCGCAATGTGCTGAGGCGCCCGCGCCATGTCGTCACATGCGCGCTCGCCGGCGCTGCAATTGCGGCGACATGCGTGATGACCGTCCCCTCGGCGGTCGCCGAGCAGACGGTCACGCCGCAGACCGCGCAGGGCTACTGGTCGTTTGAGAAGATGGGTGAGGACGGCAGTTACCTCAACGAAGGTAAAAATGATTCGCTCAAGCTGACGGTTGCCGGCGAGGGGGCGACGGTTGAGAAGAGCGACCTCGAGGCACTTGGCGATTCACTTGTTCTCGCCGACAAGACCAAGGATTTCGACGTCAAGGTCGCCCAGGCGGTCGACTCGCAGAAGGTGTACAGCATCTCCTTGTGGGTGAAGTCAACCGATGAGGCCCCGGGTGCTAAGACGGCCATCCTGCAGTTTGCGGATGCGGGCCGCACATTGCTGTACCAGCGCGATAGCGGCGAGTTCGTCTCGTATGTGGGCGGCAACGACATCAATCTGGGCTCCGATCCCAAGCGCGGCAGCTGGGAACACCTCGTCATCACCAAGACGGGTGACCCTCGCAACGTGGCGCTGTACGTGAACGGCAAAAAGATGGGGTCGGGTTCTTGGTCGGAGAATCTGCCCGCCGGCATGATGGACCTCCTCATTGGCGAGCACAAGAACGCCTCCGACATGTCCCGCTTCCAGGGCAAGATCGACGAGCTGTGCATCTTCGACCGCGCCCTGACTGAGCAGGAAGTCCAGCAGCTCTACTTCTCCTACGGCGATATCACCGTGGCCGACGAGCTCGCCCGCGACGTCGAAGCTGCCCAGAAGCTCTACGACGCGGCATCTGTCAAGGACACCGCCGAGCACCAAGCGCTCAAGGCCGCCATCGACAAGGCGCGCTCCGCTCTGGAGGGCAAGGACGTCGAGGCCATGAAGGAGGCCAAGAGCGAGCTCGCCGCGGCAGTCGCCGCCGTTCGCGCGCTGGGCGCCATCATCTCCGTCGACCCGACAGCGGTCGGCCGCGATATCGACGACTCGCTCTTTGGCATCAACCACCGCTATTCCAACTACGGGTACGGCACTGTGAATCCGGACGGCACCGTCAAGGACGACTTCGCAGCGCTCTACAAGCAGGCGGGCTTCGGCTCCCTGCGCTACCCGGGCGGCACGATCTCCAACAACTACGTGTGGACCGAGTCCATCGGCGACCTGAACCCCGCAACTCCGGAGATTGAGCGCACCCCGCAGATTCACGGCTTCTATAACAACCAGGGCCAGGCCGGCTTTATCCCCGCGTTTGGCCTGCTTGAGGTTGCCGAATTTGCCGAGCAGATGAACTCCGAGATCATCATGGTGTACGGCATCGGCCGCGGCGACGCGCTTGACGCCGCCGATATGGTCGAGTTCCTCAACGCCCGTCAGGGCACCAACCCCAACGGCGGCATTGCCTGGGCGGACAAGCGCGCCGAGCTCGGCCATCCCGAGCCCTTTGGCATTCGCTACTTTGAGATCGGCAACGAGAACAACCAGGGTGGCGACGACGGCACCTCGTCGCAGCAGTACTGGATGCCCAGCGTGAACGGCGGTGCCCTCGAGGGTTACGTCGACGGCGGCACCGCGACCTTCAACAAGCAGTACGCCGTCGTGCGCGGCGACTGGAACGTCGCCAAGTCCTATTCCACGGGCGAGAAAAACCAGGAATTCGCCTGCCGTTACGCGCTTATCCCGCGCACCGATGAGAACGGCCGCGCCCGCGATTCGGTGGTGAAGGATTCCGTCAAGGTTTACGTGGGCGACGAGCTGTGGACCGCCGTTGACAACATCAAGGACGCCGGCCCAACCGACAAGGTCTACCAGCTTGACATGACCACCGGCTTCTTCACCTTCGGCGACGGCGAGCATGGCGCGATTCCCGAGCAGGGCAGGCAGGTCAAGGTCGACTACCAAGTCGCGCGCGACGGATTCATAGACATCTCCCAGAAGATGCGCGACACCATGAAGCAGATCGATGGGGACGCCGAGATCAACATCTACACCTCTTGGGAGGCAAACGACTTCGTCGACAAGATGCACGCGAAGGGCGCCGACCACCTCTACGACGGCATGGCCGTGCACCCCTACACCAACAAGGTCGGCAACCCCGCCTACAACAACGATGCCCCGACCGTCGAGAACAAGACCCAGTGGTACCTCGACGTCATGCGTCTGGGCGACGGTGTGGCCAACAGCGTTCAGGGCCATGTCGATCACATGCGCCAGGTGACGGGCGACGACACCAAGGTTCCGGTCATCTCTGAGTACGGCATCTTCCGCTCAACCAACCCCATGGTGCGTTCGCAGACGCATGCGCTCTACATCGCCCGCGCCATCATGGAGTACGCCGAGCAGGGGAGCCCCTACATCCAAAAGCACTGCCTGGTCGACTACTATTCCAGCGGTGCCGACTCGCTCGGCCCCACCCAGCAGGCCGTGATTCAGGCGGTTGCCCAGGGCGACCTGAACAATCAGAAAGATGGCACCGGCGAGTTTAAGTTCTTTGCCACGCCGAGCGCCCATATCTTCCAGATGCTCAACGGCAGCTTTGGCTCCAAGATGGTGGGAACGACGCTGTCCAACGAGGCTACGCTGTCCAACGGCGTGACGCAGCATTCCGTGATGGCCTCGATCGACGAGAACGGCACCCTGTATATCGCCATCGTCAACCTGGGTCTGAACGACGTCGAGACGGCCGGTGCCGACGCCGCGCTGTCGCAGAAGGTCACGCTCGCCGTGAAGGACATGGACCTCACGGGGAAGACCCTCAAGGTCCAGACGCTGTCGGGCGACAACTTCTATCAGGAGAACGACCTGGCCAACCCCAACAACGTGACGGTTGAGGAGCGCACCGAACGGGCCACGGGCGCCACGCACGAGCTGGAGCTCGCCCCGCACTCCTTCACGATCGTGACGGTGGGCGAGGGGACGGGCGACTCCGAGCCGCCGGTCACTCCTGAGCCTGAGCCCCCGGTCGACCCCGAACCTGAGCCCGAGCCCCCGGTTACCCCCGAGCCCCCTGCTCAGGAGAAGCCGGCCGGCCCCAAGCCTGCGCCTAAGCCCGAGGGCGGTCTGCCCCAAACCGGCGATGCTTCGATGCTGCTCGTTGCGGGCGTTGCCGGCGCCGGAACCCTAATCACGCTGGCGGGAGCGCGGAGCCACAAGCGCTCCGGTCGCCTCCGGCGCCAATGACGAACTAGTGACGTAGCGTCACGCGAACAACTCCAGTCATGACGGGGCGCTCGTCCTCCAACCGCGGAGGGCGGGCGCCCTTTTTGCCCGATGTGCAATTCGGGGACGGGTGCAAAATTACACATTGGGATTTTGCCTGGGCTGCCACGGCGCGGATGTGTAATATTGCACCCGTCCCCGAATTGCACAATGCCCTGGTGGTCGGCGTTAGTGAGGGCGCACGACCGTTGCGTATTGCGAGAAAAACTCGGGGCGCTGGCGCGACTCGGTGAACTCAATCATGGTGCCTTCGGTGTCGAAGGTGTGGCTGCGCATGACGGCGACCGCATTGAAGCCTTCGAGGTCCATATAGCGCTCGTCCTCCTTGGTGGCTCGCTCCACGGTGAGGATGCGCCGGCTCGTGGCGATGCCCACGCCGAGTTCCCCCTCGAGATGCGTGTAAATGCCGTGTTCCACGATCTGCGGCGTGAGGCCGGAGGCAAGGTGCACCGGGAGATAGCTGTCGTCGGTCGAGACGGCGAGGTCGTTTGCGCAGCGCGATCGCAGCGCCCGCACGAGCTCGGTGCCCACGGGAAAACCGGTCTTCTTTGAGAGCTCCTCATCGGCAACGACCCGTTCGAGCAGCAGGCACCGTGTTTTTGGCGTAAATCCGAGGCGCTTGGCCATCTCGGAAAACGTCTCCAACCCGTCATAGCCATGCGTCACGTCGAGGGCGGGGTCGCGAATGACGCGCACGCCCTTACCCTGCTGCGATTGGATGTAGCCGTCGGAGGCGAGTTGGGACAGCGCGCGCCTGATGGAGCTGCGCGAGCAGCCGTACGAAGCGGTGAGCTCGTTTTCGGATGGCAAGAACTCGCCATAGGCGAACTTGCCGTCCTCGATCCGGCGCTTGAGGTCTGCATAAATCTCTTGATATACGGCTTTGGGCATACGATCCTCCGAGGCTGATAATACTTGTTCGTACATGATACCCATTGTTTGAGCAAAAGGACGAAGATGATGTGGTCACGAACGGCGTGCCCCTCTCTGCGGTGCATGTTTGGCAACAGCGCAATACCGTTCACGGACGATGAAGTGCCGTTCGCGGCAAACCGACCCACTCGGATTTGACTTGTACGAACAAGTGGCGCATTATGCTGATGTGTAACTTGTACGAACAAGTCGACTATGAGGCGCCAGGGCCGACCGTGCAAGGCGAAAGGACGCTCCGCAAAGGACGGGACGCACGAGAGGGGAAAGGAACTTCCTGCCATGATGCAGAAGATTCAAAAGTTCGGAGGTGCGATGTTCACGCCGGTCATGCTGTTCGCGTTTGCGGGCGTCGTGATTGGCTTTGGCACGCTCTTCACGACCGAGGTCATCTTTGGGCCTCTCGCCGCACCCGGCACCATGTGGTACGGCGTCTGGAATGTCATCCTTCAGGGTGGTTGGACCGTTTTCAACCAGCTGCCGTTGCTGTTCGCCGTGTCGCTTCCCATTGGCCTCGCCAACAAGCAAAACGCCCGTTGCTGCATGGAGGCCCTCGTGGGCTATCTCACCTTCCAGTACTTCGTGAGCACGCTGCTCTCGCAGTGGGGTGGCTTCTTTGGCGTGGACTTCGCGGCCGAGGTGGGTGGAACGTCCGGACTTGCTATGATCGCCTCGATCAAGACACTCGACATGGGAATGATCGGCGCTCTTGCCGTCTCCGGCATCGTGATCGCCATCCACAACAAGTTCTATGAGGTCGAACTGCCCGAATGGCTGGGTGTCTTTGCCGGTTCCACTTTCGTCTACATCATCACGTTCTTCGTGATGCTCCCGGTTGCCTTCCTTGCCTGTCTCGTCTGGCCCCATGTCCAGGACGGCATCCGCGCCTTCCAGGGTTTCGTGGCGACCACCGGCACCTTGGGTGTGGGCGTGTTCGCCTTCCTCGAGCGCGCGCTCATTCCGTTCGGTCTGCATCACCTCATGTACAGCCCGTTCTATTATGACAATGCCGTGGTCGACGGCGGCATCTACAGCGCCTTCGCCACCGCACTGCCCCAGATCGCCGCATCCACCGATTCGCTCAAGGAGCTCGCTCCTTACGCCGCCTTCACCTGTTCCAGCTGGTCGAAGATCTTCGGTTGCCCGGGCATCGCGCTTGCCTTCTACGCCACCGCCAAGCCCGAGAAGAAGAAGGAGCTGCTCTCCCTGCTCATCCCCATTACCCTCACCGCGATCTTCTGCGGCGTGACCGAGCCCATCGAGTTCACGTTCCTGTTCATCGCGCCGCCGCTGTTCATCGTCCACTGCTTGCTCGCCTCCCTGCTCGCCATGGCCATGAACCTGGTTGGCTGCGTAGGCGTGTTTGCCGGCGGCCTCATCGAGATTAGCTCCCTGAACTTCATCCCGCTGATGGCCAACCACTGGCAGCAGTACGCCATGGGCTTGGCCGTTGGCCTGGTATTCACCGTCATCTGGTTCTTGGTCTTCCGCTTCCTCATCGTGGAATTCGACTTCAAGACCCCTGGCCGCGAGGATGATGCCGAGGAGGTCAAGTTCCACAGCAAGGCCGAATACCGTGCAGCCAAAACCGGCGAGCTCGCCGAAGGAGCCTCCATCGACGTCGATGATTCCGATCCCTACGCAGCCATGGCCGAAGCCGTCCTCGAACTGCTCGGCGGCGCCGACAACATCGTGGACGTGACCAACTGCGTGACCCGCCTGCGCGTCAACGTGAAGGACGAGACCCTCGTGGCCGACGACCGCGACTTCAAGAGCATCGGCACGAGCGGCATCGCCAAAAACGGCAAGGGCATGCAGGTCATCGTCGGCCTCAAGGTGCCCAAGGTCCGCGAGCGCTTCGAAGCGCTTCTCTAGCAGATGGGGCGGCGCGGCGACGATAGCACCGCACACCTCCGCGCCGCCTTCGTCTTCGGGACCCTGCCCCTCCCGCACCCAAACCGAGCAGACCGCATTTGGTACTACATGGGCGCCGCATATGGCCGCGGCGGCGCCTCCACATGAAAACAGCGGCCGGATCCAGGAGGGATCAACCATGGCTAAGTCAAGCTACGCAGTAACCATCGCCGGCGGTGGCTCCACGTTCACCCCGGGCATCGCCCTCATGCTGCTCAAAGAGCATGATCGCTTCCCCGTAGACAAGGTCGTCTTCTATGACAACGACGCGGAGCGCCAGGAGATCGTAGCCAAGGCCTGCGAAATCTACTTTAAGGAAAACGCTCCCGAGCTCGATTTCTCCTACACCACCGACCCCGAGGAGGCCTTCACCGGCATCGACTTCGTCCTCGCCCATATCCGCGTCGGCAAGTACGCTATGCGCGAGCTGGACGAGAAGATCCCGCTGAAGTACGGCTGCGTGGGCCAGGAGACCTGCGGCGCCGGCGGTATCGCCTACGGCATGCGTTCCATCGGCGGCGTCATCGAGATTCTCGACTACATGGAGAAGTATTCCCCGAACGCTTGGATGCTCAACTACTCCAACCCTGCCGCCATCGTAGCCGAAGCCTGCCGCGTACTGCGCCCCGACTCCAAGATCATCAACATCTGCGACATGCCCATCGACCTCATGGACAAGATGGCCGTCATGTGCGGGCTTAAGGATCACCGCGACTTGCAGTACAGCTACTACGGCCTGAACCACTACGGCTGGTTCACCAAGATCTTCGATAAGCAGGGCAACGACCTCATGCCCCAGATCAAGAAGCACATGGCCAAGAACGGCTATCTCGACGGCATCAGCCATGAGGAGGGACAGGAGCAGCATATCGACGAGTCCTGGATCCATACCTTCGGCAAGGCCAAGGACGTTTACGCGATTGACCCCGAGACCATCCCCAACACCTACCTCAAGTACTACACCTACCCCGATTACGTCGTCGAGACCTCTAACCCGAATTACACCCGCGCCAACGAGGTCATGGACGGCCGCGAGAAGAGGGTCTTCGGTGCTTGCCGCAAGGTGATCGAGAGCGGTACCGCCGAGGGTGCCGGTTTCGAGGCGGACGCCCACGCCACCTACATCGTCGACCTGGCGTGCGCCCTGGCCGAGAACACCGGCGAGCGCTTCCTGCTCATCGTTCCCAACGACGGCGCCGTTTCCAACTTCGATGAGACCGCCATGGTCGAGGTGCCTTGCATCGTTGGCTCTAACGGCTACGAGAAGATCTGCCAGGGCAAGGTTCCGCAGTGGCAGAAGGGCATGCTCGAGCAGCAGGTCTCCGTTGAGAAGCTGGTTGTGCAGGCATGGGTCGAGGGTTCGTACCAAAAGCTGTGGCAGGCGCTGACGCTTTCTGCCACCATCCCGTCCGCTAAGGTTGCCAAGCAGATTCTGGATGACCTGATCGAGGTCAACAAGGACTTCTGGCCCGAGCTTAAGTAGTCGGCTTCTCCAAGCACCGCACCTCGCCCCTCAAGCGTCGGGCGCCGCATGCAAGGCGTGCGCCCGCCTCTTTCGGGGCGATCTGCGGTACTTGGGATAGTCGTGATAACCTTTGCGGTGGCATGGTTGCGTGTTGGCGGGCGAAAGGATGTGCTGGGAGTGGCGAAGAAGACGAGGGCGCAGGTTGCGGCGGCTGGTACGAAGGCCGATTCTCGGCGCGAGGGGCATGCGGGCGTGCAGGGCCAAGTAGCTCGCAACGGAGAGACGGCGGGCGCACACAAAGCCAATGCCCCCGGCGACCGTCGATCCTGGTGGCTGCCGGCACTCGACGAGGAGAACTTGTCTGGCCGTGAGCAGCTCACGAAGCGCATCTTCACGACGGTTGAGGTCGTGCTGTGCCTTGTGCTGGTGGGAACGGTCGCGGTGCTGTCCATGGCGGGCAGTGGGCTTTCGGCCGAGGGCCTGCAAGCGACGTTCGCCGAGAACCCCGCCGCATCGATCACGCTCATCGCCGCGTGTCTGCAGCCATTCGTGGCGTATTTGCTACGGTTCGTCTACCGTCATTACGCGCAGGGGGACACGGGCTATGCCGTGTCGAACCTTATCGCGCTTCTGTGCGCCGAGATGCTCCTGCAAAACATCGTGGGGATTGCCGGTATGGCCGTGCTGCTCTGGCGCACGTGGAGGCGTGGCTCCGAGGGCCTTGGCGTCTGGCGTGCACATCGCGGCATCGGCGGGGTGCTCGTCGATATCTCCGGTGCCCTCGTGGTGCTGGCGCTCGCCGGTATCTGCTTCTTCGCGAGCACGCGCCTTGGCGCGTAGCGGACGGCAGGCACCTTGGGCGCGTCTCCGCATTTGGAACTCTCGCGAAGTGAGTCGGCGCTGAGTACAATATGGTGCTATGAACGCGCCCGTCTGGATGGCGGGCGCGTTTTTCGGTAAATCGAGCGCAGGGGGATACGCATGGCTCAGCAGCGCGACATGTTCGACGACATTATCGATATCAGCAAGGGCATCGATGCGCTCAAAAACCCGTTCGGCGGCATTACCGACGCGCTGATCGGCACGGTGGACGATTCCAAGCCGCATTGGAACCCGGCGGATTACAAAGAACGTCCGCGTGTGAACTGCATTCCATGCCTTGCCTGCAAGTCCGACAAGAGCGGCTGCCGCGCGTGCATCGACGTGTGCCCCGTTAACGCCATCGAGATCGAGGACGGTGCCATCGACGTGCTCGACAGCTGCCGCAAGTGCGGCCTGTGCGTGGCATCGTGTCCCACGGAGGCGTTCGTGAGTCCGCGCCTGCAGCCCAAGAAGGTTTATGACGCCGTGGCTCGCGCGGCGACCGCCCACGAGACGGCCTACGTCACCTGTACGCGTGCCCTCAAGCGCATCCCGCGCGAGAACGAAGTCGTGCTTGCCTGCGTGGGCGATGTCACGCGCGAGACGTGGTTCTCCATCCTCACCGATTTTCCCAACGTGAGCGTTTACCTGCCGCTCGACATCTGCACGGCCTGTCGAAACGCCGCGGGCGAGGAGATGCTCGGCGAGGCCATCGCGACTGCCGAGGAGTGGGCTGGGCGTGGCATGGGTCTCGAGGTCGACCCGAAGGACCTTGTGTGCAACAAACGCCGCGAGTACGAGCGCAAGGAGTTCGTCGACAACATCGTGCGCCAGACGGGTCTGACGGTGTCCAAGCTCACGCCGGCGACCGCTGCCGTGGCGACCGTGACGCAGCGCATCCGCGAGCACACGAGCCGCGTGAGCGCGCTGGAGAGGACCCTCAACGTCGCGTGCGGCACCACCACGCAAAAACGCCGTCGCGTCCTCACCCAGGGGCGCCAGCTCATGCTCTCGACGCTGCAGCAACATCCCGACTTGGCCGAGAACGTGCGCGTGCAGCTTCCCGAATGCGACCACGACAAGTGCACCATGTGCGGCGATTGCGTCGCGGCGTGCCCGGTGTTCGCATGCGACCTGACTGCCAATGGGAAGTTCACCGTGGAGCCAACGTACTGCATCGGTTGCGGCCTGTGCACCGAGGTGTGCGGCGACCGTGCGCTCAAGATGGTCGAGCGCGACGGTGCCGACCTAGTCGTGCCCGATCCCGAGGCCGAGCGCAAGGCCAAGCTCGCCGCCGAGGCGAAGGCCGAATATGCCGAGGCAAAGGCCGAGGTCAAGCAAAAGCTCGGCAAGGCGCTTGACCAGATTGAAAAGCTCGGCGACTAGGATTTGAGATTCGAGCTTGCGAGCTGGTATGGGTTTCGAATTCACCTTAACGGGCCTCGAACTCTGAACTCGCCTTCGGGCCGAAGGTGGGGCAAAGTCGACTCAAAAGTGGGCCTTTCACTGTGATTGTCCATCATGGGAGGGGTTAAGAAATAAAATGTGTGGGGTTTAATTGTGCATCCCCGAGTAGACGCGGTTTGACCGCAATATTTATCAGGCGTTTCTTTTGTAAAAGCGCGCCTGTACTCGACGATTAAAAATAAACCCCACACATTTTCAATGCGGCTTCATGTTTAGCGCTCAGAGGCCGGACGCGACCCCCCTCTGTTTAGCCCTGATGGCCGGGACGCGACCCTCTGCTTGGCCCCCGATGGCCGGGACGCGGCCCTTTGTTTGGCCCCAACGGCTTTTTGTTTGGCACCCAACGGACCATTTCAACTTTATATTAGTGACGAGGAGGGGATTCCTCGCGATGCCGTTCTGCGTTTCCGTTGCCTCGGTCTGCCGGGTGCGAGCTTTGTTTGCCGTTATCGGTCTATAATGGCAAGGTTTACGTATACGAACGCGCATGTGCGCTTGGAAACATGAAGGAACCCCATGGCGCTTTCCATTGGAATCGTCGGATTGCCCAACGTGGGCAAGTCCACGCTGTTCACTGCACTCACCAAAAAGGGCGGACTCGCCGCCAACTATCCGTTCGCCACGATCGACCCCAACGTGGGCATCGTCGACGTTCCCGACGACCGTCTCCAGACGCTCGCCGACATCGTGCACCCGGGCCGCATCGTGCCCGCCACGGTTGAGTTCGTCGACATCGCAGGCCTGGTCAAGGGTGCCGCCGCCGAGGGCGCTGGCCTGGGCAATCAGTTCCTCGCCAACATCCGCGAGTGCGACGCCATCTGCCAGGTGGTCCGCTACTTCAAGGACCCGGACGTCATGCGCGAGGTCAACCACACCGGCGCGTTCGTCGATCCGGCGAGCGACGCCGAGACCATCATGACCGAGCTCATCTTGGCCGACATCCAAACGCTTGAGAAACAACTGCCCAAGCTCGAGAAGGAGGCCAAGCGCGACAAGGAGCTTATGCCCAAGCTCGAAATTGCAAAGCGTCTGGTCGCGTGGTTGAACGAGGGCAACCGCGCCATCACGCTCGAGATGACCGACGAGGAGCGCGCCGCCGCCAAGGGGCTGTTCCTGCTCACGATGAAGCCCATGCTCTACGTGGCGAACGTTGACGAGGACATGCTCACCGAGGATCTCGATCCTATCGACGGCGTCAAGCCCATTCCCATTTGCGCAAAGGTCGAGGCCGAGCTTTCCGAGCTCGATCCCGAGGAGGCGCAGATGTTCCTTGCCGACCTGGGCTTGGAGCGCTCCGGTCTCGAGGTGCTCGCCCAGGCTGCCTACAAGCTGCTGGGGTTGCAGAGCTTCTTTACCGCGGGTGAGATGGAGGTTCGCGCCTGGACCGTGCGTCAGGGTGCCACGGCCCCGCAGGCCGCCGGCGTGATCCACACCGACTTCGAGCGCGGGTTCATCAAGGCCGAGACCATCGCCTTCGACGATTACGTCGAGCTCGGTGGCGAGCAGGGGGCCAAGGCTGCCGGCCGTCTGCGCATGGAGGGCAAGGACTACGTGATGCATGACGGCGACGTGGTGCATTTCCGCTTCAACGTGTAGCAAAAGGGGTATGTGATGTTCTCGTTTGGTAAGCAAAACGGCGTCAAGGCCGCGTTGGCCCTGGTGCTCTCGTTCATCCCGCTCGTCGCGGTCTTCATGGTCTTTCCGCAGTTGGGTGATCAGGTGCCCATGAAGGTGAGCTCCGCGGGCGAGGTGCTGCGCTGGGGCTCTAAATGGGAGCTCGTCTTGCTCCCCGGTCTTGGCCTGCTGGTGTCTGCCGCCACGATCGTCGTGGGTTTGCGAAACGCGAAGAGCTATCGCGACGATGCGAATCTCGCCGCCTTGACGTTCCAGCGCGCCGCCCGCAGCGCCTTGGTCCAAAGCGTGGTCTTTGTCATCGCGACGGCGATTATCCTGTACGGCGTTTTTTCCGGCACGGGGATCGGCATATAGCCCGATCGTGGTGCATGGCACTCGAACGGCCCCAATGACGGCACGCTCCGTTGTTGGGGTCGTTTGCGTATCGCGGATGTTTAAAGATGTTGCCGCCTTGGGGCCGGAGGCCGTTTGCCGTTCGGTGCCGGAAGCCGCTTGCCATCTGGGCGCCGGGGCTGCCCGCTGGAGGCGCCGGAAGCCATCTCACTTCGGCGTCGCCCGTCGTCTGCCGCATGGATGCCCGATGCCGCCCAGCGCACGCGATCCTGCGGTTTCCTGCTGCGCGATGATCGGTGGCCGCCCGTCATGTGGCGCCGGGGCTGTCCGCCGCCTGGGCGTATGAGGTTACCCGCCATGCACGCGCGGGAGCGCCCTGCCGCTCGCGATGAATGGCGTGATAAAACGCTTCAAGCTGCATTAATCTGCTCATTGGCACCCCATATAGGGGCGAAACCCGTTACAATTTTGCCCTAGGTATGCGCCGTGGCCGCGCCTTTTGCGGGGCCACGCACTGTTGGGGGAGATATGGAAGGGAAGCCAATGTTCTCTCTGCACAAGACACGGGGTGGCGTGCATCCGCCCCAGTGCAAGGACATGCGGGATTTTGCCTGCACGTCCATCACGCCGCCCGAGCGAGTGCTCATTCCGCTGAACATGCACATCGGCGCGCCGGCGAGTCCGGTGGTGAGCGAGGGTGATCATGTATATGTCGGTACGCTGATCGGCCAGGTTGAGGGGCTTGGCTCGCCGATTCACGCGAGCGTCTCCGGCACCGTGACCAAGGTCGCGACCGAGCAGTTGCCCACGGGCGCCACCGCTCCCGTGGTGGAGATCGTCTCCGACGGCAAGATGGAGAGCGATCCGGAACTCAAGGCCCCGGAGTATCGCACCAAGGAGGAGTTCATCTCCTGCGTGCGCGACTCCGGCATGGTCGGCCTGGGCGGCGCGTCGTTCCCCACCTGGTTCAAGATGCGCGCCCCCGAGGGCAAGAGCTTCGAATTCCTCGTGGTTAACGGCATGGAGTGCGAGCCCTACATTACGAGCGACTACCGCCAGATGATGGAGCACACCGAGCGTGTGATCGACGGCGTGTTCCGCGCCATCGAGGCGCTCGAGATCCCCGCCGCCGTCATCGGCGTCGAGGACAACAAGCCCGAGGCCATCCTCGAGCTCCAGCGCGTGGTCAAGGAGAAGGGTCGCGAGGACCGTATCGAGGTCATGTCGATTCCCACCAAGTACCCGGCGGGTGGCGAGAAGGTGCTCATCAAGGCCACGACCGGCCGTGACGTACCCGCAGGCGGCCTGCCCATCGATGTGGGCTGCCTGGTGGTCAACGTGACCACCATCTCCCGCGTGGAACAGTATTTCCGTTACGGCATGCCGCTCACCTGCAAGATCGTCACGGTCACGGGCGACTGTATCGCCAAGCCGGGCAACTACCGCATTCCCATCGGCATGAGCGTCCGCGATGTCATCGAGGCCACGGGCGGCATGGTCAAGGAACCCAAGAAGATCATCATGGGCGGGCCGATGATGGGTCGCACCATCACCGACATCGACTGCCCAATCATCAAGGCGAACAACGCCATCGTCGTCCTGCACGACGCCGCCGTTCTGCCGGACGAGACCGCGTGCATCCGTTGTGGTCGCTGCGCGCGCGCCTGCCCGCTGTCGCTGTCCCCGTTCGCGCTCGACGGCGCCTCTCGCAGCCATGACGTGGTGGCGCTCGACGAGCTCGCCGTCATGAACTGCATGGAGTGCGGTTCCTGCGCGTACGTGTGCCCGGCGCACCGCCGCATTACCGCGGCGATCCGCGAGGGCAAGGCCGTGTACCGCGGCGAGGTCGCGCGCCTGACCGCGCCGGCAAAGCCCGTCGCCCCGGCCAAGCCTGCCGCTCCGGCCCCGTCCGAGAAGAAGGAGGCGTAAGACCATGAACCTCATCAATGAGGCGTCGCCTCATTTCCACGGCAAGGGCTCCACGCAGTGGATCATGGGCATGGTGTGCCTGTCCTTGCTGCCCACGCTCGTGGCCTCCGTGTTCCTGTACGGCCTGGGCGCGCCGCTGCTTGTGCTCGTGTGCGTTGCCACCGCGCTCGTGACGGAGCACGTGTGCTGCAAGCTCATGCACCGCGAGAGCACCGCGGGCGACTTGTCCTGCGTGGTCACCGCCATGCTGTTCGCCTTCACGTTGCCCGCCGATTGCGGGTACTTCCCGGCGATCCTGGGCACCGTGTTCGCCGTCGCGGTGGTCAAGATGCTCTTTGGCGGCATCGGCTGCAACTTCGCCAACCCGGCGGTCGCCGGCCGCGTGTTTATCATGCTCGCCATGCCCATCGCCCTGGGTGCCTACCCCGACATCATGGGTCGTCCGCTCGACGCCATCACTGGCGCCACCCCGCTGGCGATGAACGCCGCGGGCGATGCTCCCTACAGCTACATGGACATGATGTTCGGCCTGCACGCCGGCGCGCTCGGCGAGACCTGCATCATCACGCTGCTCGCGGGATATGTGTTCCTGCTCGTCCTGCGCGTCGTTGACGCCTGGGCCACCGTGCCGTTCATCGCCACGGTTGCAGTCATTACGGGTATCGCCGGTCAGGACGCCATCTACCAGGTGCTCTCCGGCGGTCTCGCCCTCGGCGCCTTCTACATGGCCACCGACTACACCACCACGCCCATGACGCCGAAGGGCAAGATCGTCTTCGGCATCGGCTGCGGCGTCATCACCGCGCTCGTGCGCCTGTTCGCCGCCGCCCCAGAGGGCGTGGCGTTCTCCATCCTGTTCATGAACATGTTCACCCCGCTGATCGACCGTTACACGCGTCCTCAGCCCGCTGGAGGTGTGAAGCATGCCCTCGTCTAACAAGTGCCCGATGGCCCGCCGTCGCAACGGCGCCATCTTCTCCGCATGCGCGGTCCTCATCGTCGCCCTGCTGTGCGCGGGCGTGACCGCCCGCGTCCACTACGGGCTCGGCGACGCGTTCGCCGCCTCCGACGCCGCGCTCGATGAGGCCAAGGGCGGCGCCCAGCGCAAGCTGCTGTTCCCCGACGCCACCTCGTTCGAGGCTCAGTCCGCGCCCGCGGTAGAGGGTCTCAACTCCGTGTACAAGGCCGACACGGGCGCGTGGGTTTTCGACGTGACCTCCGCTCAGGGCTACCACGGCGACGTCGAGCTCATGGTCGGCATCAACGCCGACGGCACCGTGGCGGGCCTGCAGGTCGTGGCCGAGGACGAGACCGACGGCATCGGCACCAACGCGCTGACCGAGGAGTACTTCGGCGGCTTTGCCGGCACTGCTGCCGCCGGCGAACTCACGGTCGATGAGGCCGGCGCGGGCCAGACCCACGTCGACGCCGTCTCCGGCGCCACCTTCACCTCACGTGCCGTGGTCGACTGCCTGAACATCGCCTTTGCCGCCTACGCCCAGATGGGAGGCAACTAATGGCTCTGAACGAGAATATCGTGCGCGAGCAGGACGCTCGCATTTCCAAGATGGTCCATACGCCTACGTTCCTGGTTGTTGCCGGGGCCCTGCCGGGGCTTTTTGTGGCGACTTCGTTTGAGAACGGCCTGATGATTGGTCTGGTCACCGCTGCTGCGATCGTGGTCATGGCCTCGCTTGCGCCGCTTTTGCGCTGCTTCACCAGTATGTGGTCGCGCGTTCCGGTCATGCTCATGGTGAGTGTGACCGTGGCGACGCTGCTCGGGTTCGCCGTCCGCGTGGCCAACCCCGTAGTGTTCGAGTCCCTCGGCATCTACCTGCCGCTTGTTGCGGTGAATGCCCTGGTGGTGGCGTGGATCGCGAGCGACGGCCTGACGGTCGCCCCGGCTAAGACGCCGCTCATGACCGCGATGTTCGCCGCTGCCATGGTGCTGGCGGCGCTTACCTTCGTCGGCTTTATCAACGGCATGCTCACCACCGGTCAGGTCTTCGGCCTCACCATGGGCGAGCTGGCCGCCTCGCCGATCGCCGCCTTCGGCAAACCCACGGGCTCGCTTTTGGTGCTGGCGCTCGTCGCCGTGTTCGTCCAGTCCGTCGAGCAGGCGTGCGCCAAGGGCGCCGCCGCCGACGAGGATTCCCTTAAGGGAGGTGAGCGCTCATGACGTTCCTCAACGCGCTGTTTACCGCAGCTCTCGATAACAATCTGGTGTTCGCGCAGCTCATCGGCATGGTGTCGGTGGTTTTGGTGGCTGGCCGTCCGCAGGATTCTTTCCGCTTTGGCGCCATGATTGCCGTCGCCACCGCCGTTGCCGGTGCCCTGGGTTGGCCTCTCTACACGCAGCTCATGCAGCCCTGGGGCGTTGCGTACCTGGCGCCGCTCGCCTATGTGCTCGTGAGCTGGACTGCCATCGTGGTCATCGCGACGCTTCTCGGTGCCGGTAAGACCGTGGCGGAGCGCGAGCGCCTGCTGCGCGCGTGCCCGATCATCGCCTGCAACGCCGCCGTGCTGGCTGTGTCCCTCGGCAACGCCGCCGCGGCCGATACCCTCACGTGGGATGCCGCCCTGGGCAGCTCCATCGGTGCCGGCCTGGGTGTGCTGCTCGCCGTGGTGCTCTTCGCCTTCGTGCGCGACCGCATCGACGAGCGCCTGGTCCCTGCCGCTCTGCGCGGTCTGCCCATCACGCTCGTGACCGCGTCACTCATGGCTCTGGCCTTTACCGGTGTTGCCGGTATCGCCGGCGGCCTGTTCGCGTAAGGGGGTTTGCGTGATGTTCGAATCCGTGTTCTACACCGTCGCCCCGATGCTCGTCGTGGGCACCGTCGCAGTTCCCGTCGCACTCGTTTTGTCCGTGTGCGCCGGCGTCCACAAGTACGCCGAGTGGCGCGCGTACAAGGCCGCCCGTGCCGCCGAGGCCGAAGCCGATCTTGAGGCGGGCGCCGCTGTCGAGGTGGCCGACGCCGCCGAGTAGCTTGCCACAGACTGCCAATAGGTTTTCTTTTCGGAGGGCGTGGGCGTTTTTGCCCATGCCCTCCATTGCTATGATTGCGGTGCGTTGATTAAGTTGGCGGAAAAGAAATGGAGGATATGAACGGCTGAATCGTTCATATCCTCCATCTAGATGGCGGTTCATTGGCTCCTGTGGAGCTTATGAACGAAGTGACCGTTCATATCCTCCAGAAGTGAAGCCCGGCACGATGCGCACGACATGGAGCTTCGGAGGGCTATCCAGAGGGAAAGGAGCCCCCGAGCACCTTTTTCTATCGAGTGCTCCTTGCCAACCTTCCGGCGTTTTACACCCTATACGTTGTCCTGCTTGCCGCGGCCATGATCGCCATCGCGTATGCGTAGTAACGTGTTTTCGCAGGCGATTGATGGTGTTAAAGGATTTCGACTCTGCCAGTTCGTGTCAAACGGAATATGGGCTCATCGTGTGGGGGTAGACTCTGCGTATGGTTTTCCAAGGGCGCTCGAAGGGAGTCCTCATGGATGGTGGGAGCGACACAATTCATGCCACCGGGCTCGATGCTCACACATGCGTCGGCCCCCTTGCGTCCCGTATCCGCGGCTTGCGGGAGAATGCGAGCATGACACAAGGGGAGCTTGCCTCCCGTGTGTTTGTGTCGCGACAAACGGTGATTAACTGGGAGAAAGGTCGAACGCTGCCAGATGCCGAGAGTCTGAAGCGCCTGTCTTCGGTGCTCGGCATAACCCTCGATGCATTGCTGGACGAGCGGTCTGAGGAGCGCCTGCGTCAAATCGAGGGCGAGCGTAAGATCTTCAAGCTTGCCATTCTCTTTGAGTGCCTTTGGTCTTTGGAGAAGTTGATCGGCGTTATTGTCGTGACGATCGCACATAAATTCCTCGACCCCAGCGCGGCGTACCAAATCGCAGATGTTGAGCGGATCATAGGCCTTGCGATATCGCTGGCCGCTCTGATTCCCTGGTTCAAAGTTGGCGGCATCAAGATAGACCATGACCTGCAGAGCGTTGTCGAAATTGCGGCATATTTGGAGGGCTATCCGCCTGGAGCCGAGTTGCCGCAGACGTTCGCATGGCGCTGGCTTCTACCGCACTGGACGTTGGTGACGGTGACGTTCGTCGCGTTCGCCCTTGTCTTGACCTATATTCCGCTTATCGCGTTGCGCCTTTCTTAGGCATTTTGCTTGTGCATCGCCCCCCCCGCATGTCTGGATGGCGTTCAGGACGTGTGCCCTGTAGCGCTCCGGGTCCTGCGCGCTTTGTTTTTCGCGGGTCGAGTGAAAGAAATGGAGGATATGAACGGTTGAGTCGTTCATATCCTCCATCTAAATGGCGGTTCATTGGCTCCTGTGGAGCTTATGAACGAAGTGACCGTTCATATCCTCCAAGGGAAAGGTTTGGCGTGAAATGCGCGTGATCCTGTGCCGGCTCTGCAGGCTGGGCTCGGCACGAAATGCGCGAGGTCCCGCGCTGGCGTTGCGGGTCGGGCTTGTCGGCGCCATGAAGCGCGTGTCGCGAACGCCTTACGGCATGATGCTGTTGGCACCGTCCACGATGACGCTCTGGCCGGAGAAGTAGCAGGAATCCGGGCCGGCGAGGAACGCGACGACCGGGGCGATGTCCATCTCGGGGTCGCCAAAGCGCTTCATGGGGTTGAGGTTCACCTGCTTGGCGTACTCCTCCGGGAACTTCTCGGCCCAAGCCTTGGCGGCCGGGGACTCGGCGCCGGGCAGGACGATGTTCACGCAGATGCCGTACTGGCCCCACTCCTTGGCGGCGATCTTGGTCAGGCCGCGCAGCGCCTCCTTGTTGGAGCCGTAGGCGAGCTGCCCGGCGATGCCGAACATGCCGGTGGCGGAGGCGAAGTTGATGATGCGACCCTCGTGCTGCTCCTTCATGTAGGGGAAGGCGGCTTGCATGTAGTTGAGGGAGCCGATCACACCGGACTCCCATGCCTTGAGCATGTTGTTGTACTCGGTGTCCTCGACGGGCTGAGAGGGGACGATGGCCTGGCCGTTGTTCACGATGACGTCGATGGAGCCGTAGGTCGCGACGGCCTTCTCGACAACCTCGAACACGCGCTCGCGGTCGGCGGAGTCGCAGGTCATGGCAAAGCCCTCGCCGCCGAGCTCCTTGATCTCGGCGATGGTGGCCTCGATGGGCTCCAGGCGACGGCCCGTGGCGATGACCTTGACGCCGCGCTTGGCGAGGCACAGCGCGATGCCCTTGCCAATGCCCTGGCCGGCACCGGTGACGACGGCGACCTTCTCGTTCAGCTGCTTCATGACGACCCTCTTTTCTGCTCGCGTTCTATAGGTTCGTGCGTGCTGCGGTGCGCGCACTCGACAGTCCACCAGCGTAAATGCGGCGCATCCGTTCCGTGGTCGAACCGCCCCTCAGACGGGATGGACGGCGGAGCGTCATTCCGCAATCGGTTTGTCAAGCACGCGCGTTTGGGATTTTTCGCCCTGAAATCCAGTGGCGCCGAGGGCGGCCTGCAGTTTTCCAGCGAGGGGGGCATGGCCCGGAAACGTCACGATCAGGGAGCCCTGTCCAGGGGCCCGATGGGAGGGGCTGCGATTTGAGGCCGTCCTTGGGACCCGCCTTCGGCATGTCGCCCGGAAGGGGCTCCGCCGCCCTGCGGAGCCCTGCCATGTGTTGAGGCGTGGGAGTGGGCGCGCAAACGCGCGGCGGCAAAGGGGTGATGGTACCCTGTATCCGTTGAGTCTTTTGACTGAGGAGGCGCGCGTGGCGGACCAGCAGAGTTTGTTTGGCGAAATGGCGGCGGAGGATACCGGGAGCGTCAAGGGCACCCAGCCTGTCGAGGCGGCGGCTGAGACCGCGGACGCCCGTGCCCAAGCGGCCGCGCGCGCGGCGGAGCTTCGCCACCTGCTCGATTACCATGCGTACCGCTACTACGCGCTCGACGCCCCCGAGATCTCGGACGCGGCGTTCGACAAGCTGCTCATCGAGCTCCAGCAGATCGAGGCGGCGCACCCCGAGCTCGTGACGCCGGATTCCTACACCCAGCGCGTGGGCGGTTACGTGTCCGAGCAGTTCACGCCCGTCACGCACATGGCGCGCATGTACTCCATGGACGACGCCATGAATCTTGAGGAGCTGGACGAGTGGCTCGCCCGCACGGAGGACGCCCTGGGTGCAGGGCGCGTCGCCTACACCTGCGAGCTCAAGATCGACGGCCTAGGCGTGGCGATCACGTACCAGAACGGAGCCTTTGTGCGCGCGGCGACGCGCGGCGACGGCACCACGGGCGAGGACGTCTCGCTCAACGTACGCACCATCAAGGATGTGCCCATGCACCTCTCCGAGGCCGCGCTTGCGCACATGGGCGCCGACCGTTCCGCGCCCATCGAGGTCCGCGGCGAGGTCTACATGCCCAAGGGCAGCTTTGCCCGCCTGAACGCCGAGGCCGACGCCGAGGGTCGCGAGCCGTTCGCCAACCCGCGCAACGCCGCCGCGGGCAGCCTTCGCCAAAAGGACCCCAAGGTCACGGCGTCGCGCCACTTGGCGACCTTTATCTACGCGATCGCCGACACAGCTCCGCTGCACGTGGATTCCCAGCACGCCTTCCTCGATTGGCTGCGCAGCGCGGGGTTCTCCGTCAACGGGTCCGTCGCCCGCTGCACGTCTCCCGCCGAGGTCCACGCCTTTTGCGCCGACGCGCTGGCGCACCGCGGCGACCTGGATTACGACATCGACGGCGTGGTGGTAAAGGTCGACAGTTTCGATCAGCAGGGCGACCTGGGATTTACCGCTCGCGCGCCGCGCTGGGCCATCGCCTTCAAGTTCCCGCCGGAGGAAAAGACCACCGTTCTGCGCGACATTCGCATCCAGGTGGGCCGCACCGGCGTGCTCACGCCCGTTGCGGAGTTCGACCCCGTGACGGTGGCCGGTTCCACCATCGCCCGCGCCACCCTGCACAACCTCGACGAGATCCGCCGTAAGGACGTGCGCCCGGGCGACACCATCATCGTGCACAAGGCGGGAGACGTGATCCCCGAGGTCGTGGGACCCGTCTTGGACAAGCGTCCCGAGGGCACCGCCGAGTGGGACATGCCGGCGACGTGCCCCGCGTGCGGAAGCCCGGTGGTGCACGAGGACAGCGAGGTCGCGTACCGTTGCGTGTCGCTCGATTGCCCCGCCCAGCTCAAGGAGCGCCTGCTGCACTGGGTGAGCCGTGGCTGCATGGACGTGGACGGCGTGGGTGACGAGCTCATCGACAAGATGATCGAGGCGGGCCTGTTGCACGACGTCGCGGATTTCTACCATCTCACGGTCGATGCGGTGGCGGCGCTCGACACCGGCCGCACGTACCTCAAGGACGACAAGAAGAAGGGTGTGAGCGCGGGCGATTCCATCAAGGTGGGGGCGACCATCGCGCAGAAGGTCGTCGATGAGCTGACGCGTTCCAAGGAGCAGCCGCTCTCGCGCGTCCTGTTCGCGCTGGGCATCCGCCATGTGGGCAAGTCCGTGGCCGAGGTCATCGCGCAGCGATTCCTCACGGTCGACGCCCTGGCCGCCGCCTCCGAGGAGGATATCGCGGGCTGCGAGGGCATCGGGCCCAAGATCGCCGCGAGCGTGCGGCAGTTCCTCGCGGTGCCCGAGAACCTCGAGGTGCTGCAGCGCCTGCGCGAGGCGGGTCTTTCGCTGGAGGAAGACCTGGGTGCGGCGCACGCACAGGCGGCGCAGGAGACGGGCGTGGCGGCAGACCTCGCCGAGGCCCAGCCGCTCGCCGGCCTCACGTTCGTGCTCACGGGAACGCTCGTCAACCGCACGCGCGACGAGGCGGGTGCGGCGCTCAAGCTGCTCGGCGCCAAGGTGTCCGGCTCGGTGTCAAAAAAGACGAGCTATCTGGTGGCGGGTCCCAAGGCGGGCTCCAAGCTCACCAAGGCGGAGAGCCTGGGCGTTCCCGTGCTCGATGAGGCCGCGCTGGAGCAGATCCTGGCCACGGGGCAGATCCCGGCGGCGTAGTTCGTCCGCAGGCCCCTGTCAAAGAATCTGCAGCTCCTTTCAAAGAAGTGCCGCTTTTGTTGCTCGCCCGTGAAAAAAGAGCCTTTCGGCGTGGGGATTGGATGGTGCCCCGTGCGGGAGGGGGTACCATTCTGTGACGAAATAGTCACATTCACGAGCAATGGTTATGGGCATGGGATACACATCTGGCGGGAATCGACGCGCATCTGGCGGGAATCGCGCGGGGCGACAATCGGACGGCAGGGTACACGGACGGCAGGCCTCGCGCGGGCGCGGTGATGCCGCATACGGCCGGCGTCGGACCTCGGATGCGCGGCATGACACGGGTGCGCGCCGGTCTTCCGGCTCGTCGGCGATGCGGACGAGCGGCGTGCGCCTAGCGTCGGCTCGTCAGCAGCGCGCCGGAGCAGGTGCGTCCCGCCGAGTGCCGGCACGTCGCCCCGCAGCGGGCACCGCGCGTCAGCCGTTGCCTCAGCAATGGGATTCGAGGGGCCGCAACCGGCGGATGCAGCCTCAGACGAGAAGCGCAAGGGATTTCGCGTACACGGTTCCGAGAGGGCGCCGCCAACAGGGCGCGTGGGATCGCGCAGCGGACGCGTTGCGAACCGTTCCGCCTGGTATGTACGTGGTCCTCGTGTGCGTCCTTGCGTGCATCGTGTTCATTCCGGGTGCCATAGCGGGCGCAAGGGGCTCGTCGGCGGATGCCGGTCAGGAAAGCGCGCAGGCGCAAGCGGCCGAGGCGAAGGCGAAGGATGCGAAGGCGGCGTCCGACGCCGACGAGGCCAAGCGGTCCCAGGCAGACGACTTCGAGCTCTCGGCGGCGACGTTTGACGACATCCCCACGTCGGACGGTTTGGTGAGCTACTCGCTGGCGGGTCTCGACGCCCCCAAGGTGTCCTCCGCCCACCGCGCATCGGTGGAGTCCGCCCTCGCCGCCATCGAGGAGCAGGGCAGCGTGTCGATGGTGTTCGTGGACGCGCAGACCGGCAGCGGTCTGGCCTATCAGCCCGATCTGGTGGTGTACGGCGCGAGCTCCTTCAAGGCCCTGTACTCGATGTACGTGTGCGAAAGCCTTGTGGAGAAGGGCGAGGTGTCGCTCGACGACTACTGCGCCGTCAATTGGGTGGCGGACTCGTCGGGCGGATATAGCGGCGGTTCGTACCCCGTCTATGAGCTTATCGAGGCGGCCGTCATCTACTCCAATAACAACGCGTACGGCGCCCTGCGCGACGCGTTTGATTTCGAGGGGTTCGACGACTGGGTCACGGGCCTGGGCGCCAACGACGCGGTGTACCGCGAGGACAGCTGGTTCCCCACGTATGCCGCGCGCAGTTCGGCGCGCCTGTGGTCGGAGATGCTCGCATATGTGGGCGAGGGCTCCGAGACGGCCCAGTGGCTCTGGGACCTGACGGGTCAGACGACGGTCTCGTTTATCCGCGACGGCCTGGAGGGCCTGGACGTCGTGGTGCACAACAAGGCCGGTTGGTGCTCGGATTCCGACCCGTCCTATAACAGCGTGAGCGACGCCGGCGTTGTCGACCTGGACGGCAGGACGTACATCATGTCCATCATGACCGGCATGCCCGACACGGAGTCGAATCGGGCGCTCGTGGGGCAGCTCGCGCGGGCGCTCGCCGACTGCTGCGGAGATTTGGTCCCCTCGGGCTCTGATGACGACTAGGCCGTGCGCCGCGCGACGCGTCGAGGCAGCGTACAATAGTGCGGAAAACCCCGGCATAAGGAGACGCGCGTGATCAAGCTATTCGCCAGTGACCTTGATGGAACCCTGCTCAACGGCCTGCACGAGGCGGACCGGACCATCCGTTCGGCCATCAAAAAGGCAATCGACCTCGGGGTGCACGTGGTGCCCGCGACGGGCCGCTCGGTGCTGCCGATCGGCGACCACGGTTTTACGGGCCTCAAGATCGACGCGGTGTGCGCGAACGGCTCGATCGTGCGCGGGCAAAACGGCGAGGTGCTCAAGACCTTTGGCGTCGACCCGGCGTTCGTCGAGGAGCTGGTGCGGGAATTTCCCCAGATATGCTTCGATTGCTGCACGCCCGACGGCATGTTCTCCAGCGGCAGCTACGAGATGCACCAGGAGGGCTTTAAGCGCGACGGCCTCATGAGGCGCATCATCATGCGCGGCATGCGTGCCCGCGGCGGTGCACACGAGGAGCAGTTCTTCGACCAGTCGCTTGCGAGCATCCTTTCGCACGAGGTGTGCAAGATCAACTGCCGCGTGACGACCGCCGAGCTCGACCGCGACCTCAAGGCGTTTTTGGCTGAGCACACCGACACGGTGGTCAACGCACCGTTCGACCCCGTGATGTTCGAGATCACCGACAAGGACTGCAACAAGGGCGAGTCGGTGGCGTGGCTGGGCCGCTACTACGGCATCGATGAGGACGAGATCGCCGTGTACGGCGACGGCGGCAACGACATCGCGATGCTCTCGCGCTTCAAGCACTCCTATGCCACGGCAAACGGCAGCGCCGATGCCAAGGCGGCGGCGAGCGCGACGATCGGCCGCTGCGAGTTCCACGCCGTGCCCAAGCACATCTTGGCCACGCTGCGCCGCCAGCAGCGCATTCAGATCGCGTAGCGGCGTCTGGTTGCGACTGCAGTCCGCATCCGCACCGGTTGCCGCGACGCTTTAGAGCGCCGGCGTCTGACCGCGGCGCGTGGCGGGCCGGGTGACGTGCTCCTGGCGAATTGTTTTCGGCCCCCTTCCGCCGAGTGAGCGCTTTTCCAACGTTTGAGACGCTGAAACGTTGGAAAAGCGCTCACTCGGCGGAAGGGGGCCGATGTGTTGCGCGCGGGTTGGGCCATGGTACCGGCAGCATGGTGCCGGCAGGCGACATTGGCACAAATTCGGTGCTGATTCCATGTTGATGCACACGGTGTGTAATAATGCACAGTGAGTGAATTAACACCGATTCTGGAAAGGGGCGTCATGCCTCAGCCAATGGGTGCGCCCGCCGGTAAATCCGATCGACGCAGCTTACGTTCACAGCGGGCGCTGCGCTCGGCCCTCGCGGCGGAGATCAAGGCGGGGGAGGACATATCGCGCATAAGCGTGGCGGCGCTCACCGAGCGCGCAGGGCTTACGCGCCGTACGTTCTACTCGCATTACAAGGACATCCCCGATTTTATCGAGCAGGTCGAGGACGGCGTGCTGGCCGAGGTGCGCGAGCGCGTGCGCGCCATCGCCGAGGCCACCCTGCCCGAGTTGTACCAGAACATCGAGCGTCTTGAGCCCGCTCCTGGCTCCGTCGAGTTGCTCGGGTACATCGCCGAGAATCGCGACCTGATCGGCGCGCTCATCGGGCCCGGCGGCGACCAGGCTTTCATCAAGAAGGTCATCGACATGGCATGCACCGAGGTGTCCGGTCGCATGCAGACGGGCATCTTCCCCGGCGCGCTCGGGGCGTTTTTCGATTATTACCTGGCGTCGGTCGTGGCGTCCGAGGTGGGCGTGGTGCAGCGCTGGTTTGAGCGCGACCTTGCCGAGACCCCCGAGACCATGGCGCGCATCATGACCGTCATCGCCTTTGTGCGCCCGGGCGATTTGTACGGTATGCCCATCGACGTCAACGTACCCGCGTGCGGCCTCCAGTTTGCCTTTGGCGCCGAATGCGCAGGGCAAGAGGGACAGGGCGTTGACAATTGCGGCGTACCTTCGAGTGACACAATGACGGCCCTGGCAGCGAGTATTGCCGGCGGCTTTGCATCTTTCCAACAGGAAGGAAACTGATCATGGCAGACGATATGCAGAACGTGCAGGACGCCCAGGCGGGATGCTGCGGCACATGCGGGGCGGCGGCGTGCCAGGACGCGCCTGCCTCGAGTGAGGGGGCGCGCGTGCAGGCGTCGACCCCGGCCGCAGGCGGGGAGGTGCACGTGCAGGCGTCGACCCTGGCCGCAGGCGGGGAGTCGGACCTGGGCGCATCAACGCCGGTCGCAGGTGGGAATCCCGCTGCGCCTCAGGCTCCCGAGGGCGCCATCTGGAACCCCCAGAACGCCGACGGGCAGCTTCACCTGGGCATCGACGTGGGCTCCACCACGGTCAAGCTCGCCGTCCTGAACAACGCGAACCAGATTGTGTACGCCAAGTACCAGCGCCATCACACCGACGTGCGAGCCTGCGCGCGCGATTTGTTCGTGGGCGCGGCGAGCGTGCTGCCCGAGGCGCGCATGACCTGCGCGATCACCGGTTCCGGCGGCCTGTTGCTCTCGCAGTGGCTCGGCCTTGAGTTCGTGCAGGAGGTCATCGCCAGCAAGCGCGCGGTGGAAACGCTCATCCCGCAGACGGATGTGGCCATCGAGCTGGGCGGTGAGGACGCCAAGATCATCTACTTCGACTCCGGCATCGAGCAGCGCATGAACGGCACGTGCGCCGGCGGCACCGGCGCGTTCATCGACCAGATGGCCACGCTGCTGCACACCGACGCCTCTGGCCTGAACGAGCTCGCCCGCCAGGCGCAGACCATCTACCCCATCGCCAGCCGCTGCGGCGTGTTCGCCAAGACCGACGTACAGCCGCTGCTCAACGAGGGCGCCCGCCCTGAGGACGTGGCTGCCTCCATTTTCCAGGCCGTGGTGACGCAGACCATCTCGGGCCTCGCGTGCGGCCGCCCCATTCGCGGGCACGTGGCGTTCCTCGGCGGCCCTCTGCAGTACCTCTCTGAGCTGCGTCGCCGCTTCTACCTCACGCTCAACTTGGACGACGAGCACATCATCGTGCCCGAGAACGCGCACCTGTTCGTGGCGTCGGGTGCCGCCATGGCGCACGAGAGCGGCAAGCTCTCGCAGTTCGGCGAGCTCATCGAGGCCATCGACGCACTGGGCGATACCCAGGGCGACGAGGTCGCGCGCCTGGAGCCGCTGTTTGCCACGCCCGAGGACCTGGAGTGCTTCCGAGCTCGCCATGCGCAGGAGGTCGTGCCGCGCGGCAACCTCGAGGGCTACCAAGGCCGCGTGTTCATTGGCTTGGACGCCGGCTCCACCACGATGAAGGCCGCCATGGTGGGCGAGGACGGCCAGCTCCTGCACACCTGGTACGGCAATAACAACGGCGACATCCTGGGCACCGCCAAGACCATCATGGCGGACTTTTACGCGCACATCCCGGAGGGCTGCTCCATTGGCCACGTGACCACGACCGGTTACGGCGAGGCGCTGCTCATCGAGGCGCTCAAGGCCGATTCCGGCGAGATCGAGACCGTCGCGCACCTGCGCGGCGCCCGCGCGTTTCTGCCCGGGGTGGAGTTCATCCTCGACATCGGCGGCCAGGACATGAAATGCCTGCGCGTGCGCGACGGCGTGATCGAGCACATCATGCTCAACGAGGCGTGCTCCAGCGGGT
>ERZ1032357.41-NODE-41-length-42892-cov-33.300371_pt1 | contig 42892 bp, 32 predicted proteins | sample MGYA00517100_ERZ1032357 | MGnify/ENA primary metagenome ERZ1032357 (study PRJEB33719, sample SAMN04262589) | wastewater metagenome | biome: periurban shantytown; feature: animal feces; material: feces | host: Canis lupus familiaris | place: Peru: Lima | collected...
AGCGGCACCGCATATTGCAGGTGGAGCTGGCGGGTTTGATAAGAAACGAGATGTGTTTCATGGATCCTCGCAGCCGGTCGTTGTGTCCTGTCGACGAGTCTACCACGATGGTTCGTGCGCCAGTTTGCGCGCATCAAAGGGTACACTGATGGAAAAGTATCCAAAAAGGAGCCGAACATGAACCCGATCGATGAGCTGCGTCGAGCGCTTCCCACACTTACGAAATCTGAATCAAAGGCGGCTGAGCAGATTCTGGCCGATCCCAACATGATGCTCGGAGCGAGCATCACGAGCCTCGCACAGGCAACGGGGTCTTCCAACTCGGCGATTATCCGCATGTGCCAAAAGCTCGGGTACGACGGATTCGCGGAATTCCGCTTCTCTTTCAATCGGGCCATGATGGCCGCCGAGAGCCCTTCCATCGAGGCCGACCATGATGATTCGGATCGACTCGTCGATACCTATTCCCGCTATATGCACCTGATCCCGCAGTACGTCTCCAAGGAGCAGTTCGACGGGCTCGCCGAGGCTGTCGTCCAGGCCAGGCGTTTGGTCATCTGGGGATCGAACAGGACGTTCCAGAGTGCGATGCAGTTGTCTCATCGCCTGACGAGGCTCGGTGTTTTTAATAAGCCGACCGATGACGCCATTGTCATGTCCGATGACGCCGCGATTCTGGAGAAGGGTGACGTCTGCATCGTCTTGAGCATGCAGGGGCGGGGAAATGCAAGATACGCTGAGGATATGGATGTGATGCGCGAGCGCGGGGTCGACGTGCGTCTGGTTACCATGGACGGCAAGTCGAATTTCATATCCCATGCCTCCGAGGCATATGTGCTTCCCTGGATCAGCCACGACGACTCGATCAATTTCTACGAAGACCAGATCGTCGTCTACATGTTCATCGAGATGCTTCTGTTGAACATCTCTCGCAGATTCGGCTGATTTCGGCTGTGTGAATGGACCTATATCCAAACTATGCCGTTTACCGTGAAAATATATCCGCTCACGGACAGATATCCAAAAGAGGATGGACACATATCCAAATCGATTACCCTATAGCTTGAAGAGCGGTTCCGGGCCCGAGTCGCTCTTGGGTTTCTATACCGAGAGAAGAGGGAAGAGATGGAGAAGTTCCAAGCTCTGATGGAGAAGACGCTCGTCCCGTTTGCGACCAAGCTCTCCAACAACAAAGTCCTGAAGGCCATTTCGGGCGGCTTCGGCATGTTGCTGCCCATCATCATGGTCGGCGCGATCGCATCGCTGCTCGCCGGCTTGAGCATCACGCCCTATCAGGATTTCATCACAGCGAATGGCCTCAAGACGGTGTTCACGTACGTGACCACGTACACGACGAACATGCTGTCCCTGTATGCCGCATTCGCCATCGGCAAGTGCATGGCCGAGCAGCTTGATTGCGAGGGTCAGTCTTCCATCATCGGAATCGCCTCGCTGTTCGTGTTCCTGCTGCTCATTCCTTCCGGTGTGGCTGCCGACGGCACCGCGGTGGCGAACATGATCGACATGACTTACTTCGGATCTGCCGGCCTGTTCTCCGCGATGATCCTCGGCATCGTCGTCCCCGCCATCTATGCGGTCTTCATCAAGAAGAACATCACCATCAAGATGCCCGATGGCGTCCCCCCGTTCGTATCCAAGGGTTTCGCAGGCATCATCCCCGTGCTGTGCATCACCGTCCTGTTCGTCGTCATTCGCCAGCTCTGCGCGCTGACGCCCTTTGGCTCGTTTGGCGGCATGATCTACGGCCTGCTCAAGGCGCCGCTCGCTTCCCTGAGCGAAAGCCCGCTCACCTTCGGCCTGCTGGTTCTCCTGTGCAACCTGCTGTGGTTCTTCGGCATCCACGGCGGTATGGTCACCATGCCTTTCATTACCATGCTCTACATGCCCGCTGCCCTCGAGAACCTCGATGCGTTCGCGGCCGGTGCGACCGTGCTGCCCAACATCCTCACGAACACCTGGTGGTTCACCTTCGTCCAGCTCGGCGGCTCCGGCGGCATCATCGGTCTTGTCCTATGCATGCTCTTCGTGGCCAAGAGCGAGCGCTACAAGTCCCTTGGCAAGATGGCCATCGCCCCGGCGCTCTGCGGCGTCTCTGAGCCCGTCGTCTTCGGCATGCCCCTCATGCTCAACGTCATGATGTTCATCCCCATGATCCTGACGCCTCTTTTGAGTTTCGTTCTGTCCTATGCGGTGACCTCCATCGGGCTCGTTCCGGTGCTGAACGGCATGCAGCTGCGGACCGGTACTCCTGTGCTCCTGTCCGGCTTCCTCACAGGCGGATGGCAGGCCATGATCTGGCAGGCTGTCCTCGTTGCCCTGCAGTTCGCCATCTACTTCCCGTTCTTCAAGATGCTCGACAAGCAGGCATATGCCGACGAGCAGGCGGCTGCCAAGGAGGCGTAGGCACCCATGGATAATCGCTCCAACATCGTGTGGTTCGTCGCGGATCAGATGCGCGCGGACTCTATGGCCCACCTGGGCAACCCGGCGGCGAGCACCCCCAACCTCGACGCCATGGCAGAGGAGGGCGTGTCCTTCGCAGATGCGTACTGCCAGAACCCCGTGTGCGTCCCAAGCCGCTGCAGCTTCTTGACCGGTCTGTACCCCCACACGCTCGGTCACCGCACGATGCACTTCATGATGCATCGAGAGGACCCCAACATCCTCAAGACCATGAAGGAGGCCGGGTATGAGGTCGTGTGGATCGGCCGCAACGACTTCATCCCGGGCTCATGGAGCAAGGAGGAGTACTGCGACCATTTCTTCGACGGCACCGACCTCGTCGACAAGGTGAATATCGAAGGTCTCAAGATGAACTTCGGCGGGATGAACTTCCCCGAGCCCGAGGTGCCCGACGTCTTCGAGGGCCACGATCTCAAGTACTCGTTCTTCAAGGGCAAGTACCCGGAAGGGTCGCTCAGCAACGACTTCGACTGGAATTGCGTGAACGCGGCGCTGGCGTTCCTGGATTCCATTGATCCTGAGAAGCAGGAAAAGCCCTTCTTCGTCTATTGCACGCTTTCGTTCCCGCATCCCCCGTACGGTTGCGAGGAGCCATGGTATTCGCTCGTCGACCGTTCGGCGTTACCGCCTCGCCGCCCCGATGTCGAGACGCTCGAGGGTAAGGCCGGCATACTGACCGCAATCCGAGAGCGTCAGGATATGAAAGGTTGGGGAGAGCCCCAGTACGATGAGATGCGCGCGGTGTATCTCGGCATGGTCGCACGTTGGGACCACATGCTCGGCCTTGTGCTCGACAAGCTGCGCGAACGAGGGCTGTACGACGACACGAACGTCTTCGCGTTCAGCGATCACGGTGATTTGACGGGTGACTACGGCATCGCGGAGAAGTGCCAGAACTCCTTCGAGGATCCCTTGACGAACGTACCCCTCGTGGTCAAACCCGCCGCATCGGTGCCGGTTGAGCCGGGCGTGCGCCATGGCGTCGTCGGTTTAATCGACCTCCCCGCGACAGTCGCGGAGATCGCCGGTGTGGATCTTGGGTACGTGCAATTTGGAAGCTCCCTGATGGGGGTGATCTCCGGCAAGGATACGCCGCATGACGCGGTGTTCTGCGAAGGCGGCCGAATCCACGGAGAATGGCAGGCGATGGAGCCGGAGCACGGTCCTGAGTCTGCGTATTGGCCACGGATCTCGGCCCAGCACGAAGAAGGGCCCGCTCACACCAAGGGCGCGATGGTGCGCATGGGCAACCTCAAGTACATCATGCGCCTGTACGAGGGCGATCAGCTCTACGACCTAGAGGCTGATCCCATGGAGCTCGTCAACCTGGTCGATGACCCGGCGTACGACAAGGCCGTCGCTCGGCTGCGTGACAGGCTTCTCATGTTCTATATGGAGACGGCCGATTACGTGCCGCCCAAATTCGACAAACGCTAGGAGGGCCAATGGCCGTATCCGAGGAAGTACAGCTGATTAGCTTTCAGATCATCGCGAGCGTCGGCACCGCGCGCTCATGCTACATCCAGGCGATCGATTGCGCCGAGCAGGGTGATTTCGAGGGAGCAGAGAAGTTGATCGAGGAAGGCGAGGAGCAGTTCCGCGCCGGGCATGATGCCCACTTCGGGCTGATTCAGAAAGAGGCTGCGGGGGAGTCGAGCGAGTTCGCGCTGATCCTCATGCATGCTGAGGACCAGCTCATGAGTGCCGAGGCATTCGGGATTCTCGCTCATAAAATCGTGAATGTGTACAAGAAGATGGAGGATTGTATCCATGCGTAACATCATGTTGTTCTGTGCAGCAGGCATGTCCACGAGCATGCTGGTTGAGCGGATGAAGGCGGCGGCCGCCGACCAGGGCTATGAGGTCGAGATAGCCGCACATGCCGTCTCCGAGGCGGCGAAGCTCGGAGGTGATGCGGATTTCATCCTACTCGGTCCGCAGGTCCGTTTCGAGGTCGACCGTGTCAAGGGGCTGTTCCCCGACAAACCCGTCGAGGCGATCGATACGGTCATGTACGGCACCATGAACGGCGCCGGCGTGATCAACCATGTCCGCGAGGTCCTTGGGGACTAACAGCAAGAGTGTGTTTCTGGGTTTGCCTGGGTCGATGGTTGCCAAGGTCGTTGACCCGGGCTTTCGTCTCATGCCACAGTGCGACTCATGACGCCGTTTGCCGCCGCATTTCAACCGCTGACCGCAACGCCTCGTCATATACGTTGCAAACCAATGCGGGCAAGGTGTACAAAAAGAACGTTCAATCGCATATCGTGCGTCAACAGGGCGTGTAACTGTGAATAACAGGCAGGACCCGGGTTGATAGAATGATCCCACGGGGGATGGTTCTATCAACTCGGGTTTTTCGTTATGTAGGCCATGATATCGAACAGGGAAGGAGTGAAGCCGTGAGGCTCGCCAAGACGCTCAACAACAACGTCGCCGTTGCGCGGGATGAAAAGGGCCGCGAGTTCGTGGTCATTGGCCTGGGCGTCGGTTACGTTGAGCTTGGCGGCGAGATTCCCGAAGACAAGATCGAGCGCGTGTTCACGTCCGTCGAGCAGCAAAGCCAGCTGTATCAGCTCGTTAACGCGATTCCGCAGCGGTATTTCGATCTTGCCCGGGAGATTGTCGATTATGCTCAGAGCACACTTGGGGTTCGCCTTGCTGATTCCATCTACATCGCGCTCACCGACCACGTCGCATATGTTCACGAGCGCGCACAGAGGGGGCTTCTTCCCAAAAACTCGCTGACCTGGGAGATCAGCCAGTACTACCGCCGTGAGTTCGAGGTGGGCAAGAAGGCGATCGAGCTTTTGGATGACGAGCTCGAGGGTATAGAGACGACGCTCGGCGATGCCGAGGCCGCTTCCATCGCCTTGCATCTCATCAACGCGGAGCAGGAGGGTGCTGGGTCCCGTCAGGGAATCGATGGGCTCAGGCTCATGGACCAGGTCATGCAGATCATTCGGTATCAAGCGCATCTCGCATATAGCGAGGGCGATCTTGACTATCAACGTTTGGCCGTGCATGTGCGCTTCTTCGTACAGCGCGTGCTGGGTGGCGAGCAGACGCAAATCCCCAGCGCCCTGTCGAAGATGGTGAGGGAGAGCTATCCGGAGGCGTATTCCGTCGCCGAGCATGTGCGCGCGTTCGTTGAGGGCAAGCTCGAGCGCTCGATTGGGGATGAGGAGATCACCTACCTCATCATCCATATCGCACGACTGCTCAATCGAGCATAAGGCTGGGAGGAACCCGTGGCTAAAAAAGACTACGACGCCCTTGCCAAGTTCGTCTTGGACCATGTGGGCGGGACCGAGAACGTCGTTTCACTTCGTCATTGCGTGACCCGTTTACGCTTTAAATTGAAAGACGAGAGTCGCGCTGACACCGCGGCGCTCAAGAATCACGAGTGGATCATCGATGTCATTCAAAAGGGCGGCCAGTACCAGGTCGTCATCGGCAATGACGTCGAGGACGCATTCGACGCCGTCATGAAGCTCGGCAAATTTGCCGGTTCCGCGAGTGACGTTTCCGACGTCAACGACAACGAGGGAAAGAGCGCGTTCGACCGCATCGTTGACATGATCTCGGCCATCCTGACGCCCACGATTCCGTTGCTTGCGGGCTGCGGCATCATAAAGGGCTTGCTGGCTTTCTGCACGGCCATGAAGTGGCTCGACTCCACCTCGGGTTTTGTCCAGATTCTCTCCGCCGCCGGCGACTCGCTGTTCTACTTCTTCCCGATCTTCCTCGGCTACACCTCCGCAGAGAAGTTCGGCATGAACAAGCTTCTCGGCATGGCAATCGGCGCCACGCTGGTGCATCCCACCATCGTGGGCCTCAAGGCTGCCGAGCCTCTATTCACCTTGTTCGAGGGTACGCCCATCGCTACGAACGTCACCACGACCTTCCTGGGCATCCCTGTCCTTATGGTGAGCTATACCTCGAGCGTCATGCCCATCATTGCCGCCACGTTCTTCGGCGCCCGCGTTGAGAAGTTCTTCAAGAAGATCGTTCCCGATGTCGTGAAGATGTTTGTCGTTCCCGCTGCGACCTTGTCCATCACCGTCGTGCTCACGCTTCTGCTCGTGGGCCCCGTTGTGACCTGGGTCAGTCAGCTCATCGCCGCCGGTATCACCGCTGTCCAGCAGTTCAGCCCCGTTCTTACCGGTGTTCTTGTTGGTGGTCTGTGGCAGGTGCTCGTGGTCTTTGGCCTGCACCACGCCTTTACGCCCATCGCCCTTAACAGCCTCATGGTTCAGGGTTACGAGAACCTGACATGCTATATGGCCGCTGTCCCGTTCACTACAATGGCAGTTGTGCTTGCCGTGTACCTGCGTACTAAGGATAAGAAGCTCAAGTCCATCGCGCTTCCTGCCGCCATTTCTAGCTTCTTTGGCGTGTCTGAGCCTTCGATTTATGGCGTGACGCTGCCCCTCAAGCGTCCCTTCGCCTTTACGCTGGTTTCCTCTGCTGTTGGCGGCGCCATCCTTGGTTTCTTTGGTTGCATGCGCTATACCCAGGGCGGGCTTGGCTTTTTCAACATTCCCGCTTTCATCAACCCCGCTTCACCTGAGCTCGATATGACCTTCTACGGCGTGTTCGTTGCTCTTGGGGTTGCCATGTTGATGGGTTTCCTTCTCACGTTCTTCTTCGGCGTGCCCTCTTCTGCCACTGCTCAGAACATCGCTGATGCCACATCCGATGTGGATGCCGTTGATACCGTGAAACAGGAGATTTTCGTCGCTCCCGTCGCAGGTAGTGTTGTTGCGCTCGAGAACGTTGACGATGAGGTGTTTGCTTCCGGTTCTGTGGGTAAAGGCGTTGCGGTCAAGCCGAGCGAAGGGACCATCGTTGCTCCTGCCGATGGCGAGGTGAGCATGCTCTTCAAGACGGGACATGCCGTGGGCATCACCACCGCCTCCGGTGCGGAGCTTCTTATCCATGTTGGTATCGATACCGTTCAGCTAAATGGCCGCGGATTCAGGAAGCTTGTAAATGCTGGCGATAAGGTTACGCAAGGCCAGCCACTGATCGAATTCGACCGCAGTCTTCTCGCTGCCGAGGGATATGACGACACCGTCATCTTCCTCGTGTCCAACTCCGCGAGCTTCCAAGATGTGGTGCGTTCTCAGGAGCCGTCCGCTGCCACTGATCGCGAGCTTCTCGCGGTTCTCGTGTAGCCGATTTCATCGTGCGGGGTCATGGGCGTTCGCCCGTGCCCCGCGCAATTGCTGAGGAGGTTGTCTGTCATGCGAGCCGTCATGCTCATGTTCGACACGCTTTCACGAGGTTTTCTGTCGCCGTATGGCGCGAATCCAGACCTCACTCCGAATTTCTCTCGCCTTGCCGAGCGCTGCTGCACCTTCGACCGCTTCTATGGCGGCTCGATGCCCTGCATGCCCGCGCGCCGCGAGCTCCACACGGGGCGCTACAACTTCCTGCACCGCAGCTGGGGCCCGCTGGAGCCGTTCGACTACTCTTGTTTTCAGGCGCTTGACGAGTCCGGTACGTACGCGCATCTCGTAACCGACCATTCCCATTACTGGGAAGACGGCGGCGCAACGTACCACAACCGCTACAGCTCATGGGAGGGCTTCCGTGGGCAGGAGGGGGATCGCTGGGCACCGCGCGACGTTGTCGAGGGCCTTCCCGCAGGTATGTCGCCCTTGCAGAAAGCGAAGGGGCCGAGTCCGCTTCAGCACGAGGCCAATAAGTCGCGTCAGCCTCTTGAGAAGGACATGTCGACCGTTCTCACCGTCGGCGCCGGTCTAGATTTCCTCGCCTCTCACGCCTCTCGAAACGACTGGTTCGTGCAGATCGAGTGCTTTGATCCCCATGAGCCGTTCTATGTTCCCCAGGAGTATCGAGCTGCGGTCGGCCTGACCGATCCCCCGCGACTCAACTGGCCGGCCTATGCGGCGGTTGATGCCGGGGCGCACGCGAGCGAGCTCGAGGAGTGCCGTCGTGAGTACGCCGCCCTGGTCTCCTTGTGCGACGCGCAGCTCGGACGGGTTCTCGACGCTTTCGACGAGCACGGCCTGTGGGAGGACACACTCTTCATCGTTGACACCGACCATGGATTCCTGCTCGGCGAGCACGGGTATCTCGGTAAGAACTTCTGGCCGATGCATCAGGAAATCATCCATACCCCGTTCTTCATTCACGTGCCCGGGGCTGCGGAGGGCGTTCGAAGCGCGGAATTGTGTCAGACCATCGACATCGCACCAACATTGCTCGATTGGTTCGGAGTCGATTCCGCTGTCGACATGGATGGGGTGTCGCTGCTCCCCGTTGTGCGTGAGGGCGCCGCGGGTCATGAGCATGCGCTGTTCGGTGCCCACGGGAACCATGTGTGCGTGACCGACGGCGATTACGTGTACATGCGCGCTGCGGCGCGGGAGGACAACGAACCCTTCGTGGAATGCACATTGATGCCCACGAACATCCGTGGATTCTTCTCTCGCGAGCAGCTTGATTCCGCCGAGCTGGTTGACGGCGACCGCTTCTCGAACGGTTGGCCGTACCTCAAGTGCAGGTCGCGTACGTACATGAACTCACATAGCTTCGGCAGTTCCCTGTGGGACGTCCGGGACGGCGAGGAGCGCATCGAGGACGCCGACGTTGAGGAACGGATGATTTCCGCTCTCGTGAACGGCATGCGCGCGGTGGAGGCTCCCGCCGAGGAGTTCGAGCGGCTTGGCCTAACTGCTTAGTAGTTTATGGGGCTTGGCACCCCGCACGGATGGGGCATGAATAGGGAGCCCCGCCCGTGCATATCGTCCCACGCGCAGTTCCGCGCGAACAGGAGAGCCCACCTGGCTCTCCGTCGTGAGCAGGACTGTTTGAGCATGGAATGATATGCACGGGCGGGGAAGCGTGTCACAGCTCCTTACAGAAACCGGTACTGCACCGTACCCACGCCGACGCTCACAAAATTCAGGGCGCGTGCGACGGCGGGCTGCATGTCGATCACGCGGCCGTGCGCATAGGGCCCGCGGTCGTTCACATAGGCAATGACCGAGCGTCCCCCGTAGCGAATCTCGACACGCGTGCCAAGGGGCACGTTGAGCATGGCGATGCCCATCGAGGTCTCGGTGACCTTTTCGCCGCTGGCGGTGGTTCCGCCCATGAACCCGTCGCCGATGCCGTAGTAGGATGCGACGCCCGTCAGCCAGCCTCCGGTCGACTCGGATGAGCCCGAGTTGGACGAGCCCGAGTTCCCGCTGTCACCCGAACCGTTAGAGTTGTTCGAATTGCCGGACCCGTTGCCCTGGGTATTGGTTCCGCCGTTCTGCTCGCTTTGCGATCCATTGCCGGACCCGCCGTTCTCAGGCTGAGTTGTGGACTCGCCGTCGGGGTTGGCGGCATTTTGTTGAGCGTCTTGCTGGGCTTGGAGTTGCGCTGCCTGCTCGGCGGCCTTGCGAGCGATCTCCGCCTCGGCGGCGTCCTCCGCATTCGCTTTTGCCTGCACTTTTGCGGCGGCGTTTTGCGCCTGCGCATACGCTTCGGAAGCACGTGCGAGTTCGGCATCCGCCTGGTCTTTGGCTCGTCCCAATTCGTCAAGCTTGCCGTTCAGCTCATCCTCGAGCTTGTTGAGCTCATTGAGGGCAGAGACATTTGCGTCCTGAACAGTGCCCAGGTACTTGGAAAGGTTGATGAAGTCGGCAAATGACTCGGCATTCAACAGCAGGCTGATGGTACCTCCGTTTGAGGAGTGCGTCTTATACAGGTCGCTCGCTGCGTCCGCCGCGCGTTGTTGGCGCGCGGGGAGCAGGTCCTGCTCGATGTGAAGGATCTCGTCCGCGATTTCGGCAACCTGTGCGTTGAGTTCGGCGGCGTTCGAGGTCGCCTCGCTGTAGGTGGATGAGGCGCTCGATAGCTGTCCTTGCAGACGATTGAGCTCGGCGAGCGTCTCGGAGGACGCGGCGTACGCGGGGGTGGGGGAGAGGGTGAGCGCCTGTGTGGAGCCGGACATCACAAGTGCGCCCGTCAGACCGATGGTGCATGCAAGGCGCGCCGTGCGCGCGCGTTTGTGCCGATGCGTATCGAGAGCCATGTAAAACCGCCTTAGGTTGCTGACGGCATTCAGTATAGTTCAAGTCTCACCTTAAAGTTGAGCTTCAAGGTTTTCGCATATGCGAAGATGGTGTTCGGGGTGATGGGGTTCGTGCGCGCAAGCGATATTTGAGGATATGAACGGTTTTAGGATATGAACGACTCCATGTTGAGAGCGATTCTTCTCGGCACTATTTCCGCAGGTAAATGCCTATAACAAGAATGGAGGATATGAACGATTCATTCATATCCTCCGATCGCGCATGTCCTCAACAACTGGCAAGCTTCTGCGCGTCAACGCTCATGCTGGCCACAAGGTCGACGCCCGTACCCAAAAGATCGCTCATCACAACGTCTCCCATGTGCACAGGTGCGGTGACGCTCGCATGGCGAATATCTCGCATGGCGCTCAGGTGAAGGTCTCGGGGAATGGGGCGCGCGGTTCGCACGGGAAGCAGCTTTTCATCGCCTCCGCGGACCACGATGGTCGTCGCGAGGATGCGCATGGGTCGGATAATTTCTTGCTCGGCAAACTTACGCCCTCTTGCGCAACGGTTGCCCTGGACAGAGAGGACGTGTTCAACCCCGTTTTCATCAATGCGAGTCTCTATGGTGAGGGCACATTCTGAGGGGCAGGTGGTGCAATGAAAATGGCGCGTCGTACACGCGGCGGTAGTCGTTCCGATTACAGCGTCATCGGGGTTCATGCCGGTTGCTGCACCATCGGGGCTACTGCCAGTTGCTGCACCATCGGCGTTAACGCCGGCTGCGGCGTGATCGGGCTTAGCGCCGCTTGCGCATGCGCCTTGTGTATGCTCCTCGTAAGCTTGTTTGTATACACCCGCCGTGTTGTTTGCGCTCGACATATCAGCCTTTTCTGCGCTCGTCATGTCAGTTCTCTTTTCCATGCTCTACATCTCCTCAACGGGGTCGACGGAAAGAGTGATGCTGCCCGTAGCTCGCTCGATCATTCGCCGGGTGAGGGGCACCGATTCCATAATGCTTGGCTTGAACGAGCGGGGCTTTCCCGCAAAAAGAACCTCGTCTCCGCTGGAAATCACAATGCGCGCGGTGCCAACGGGGCGTTTGACGCGGAAGAACAGCTTGGTGTTGGTGCATGCGGAGATGCGAGCTGGAACAACGTAGCCCGCCATCCCCGCCGCCTCAACAGTCAATGGTGAACGGAGCTCGTCGTGCTTGGTCGGCGTGGTCGCCCTCTCGCTTGCCGTGCGAGATTGTTCTTCTATGGGCGCGGAATCGGTCGATGCACGCCGGTCCGCCTGTTCCACACGAATCGCGCAGGGCTCTGCATCCGTGTTCGTGCCCTGCGCTTCCGCGCATGCTGCCGCCCAGGCTGCGGCGGCAGCTCCCGCGCGTTCCGCTTCGGCGGTCACATTGTCCGCAAGGTCGTGGACATGCAGGACGTTTCCGCAGGAGAAGATGCCCGGGACGTTCGTCTGCAGGTCCTGGTCCACGCGCGCGCCGCGGGTACGCGGGTCGAGCTCAACGCCTGCGGCACAGGCGATCTCATTTTCGGGAATGAGGCCCACCGAGAGCAGTAGCGTATCGCATGCGACGATGCGCTCCGTGCCCGGGATAGGGGCGAGGTTCTCGTCGACGCGCGTCACTTCGACGCCCTCCACGCGGTTGCGCCCGATGACGCGCGTGACGGTGGTGGAGAGGTGCAGGGGTATATCGAAGTCCTCGAGGCAGTTTTTGACGTTGCGGTGCAAGCCGTTGGCGTAGGGCATGAGCTCGTAGACGCCTTCGACCTCGATGCCCTCGAGGGCGCATCGGCGTGCCATGATGAGACCGATGTCGCCCGATCCCAAAATGACCACGCGATGCCCAGGCCGCAGGTTCTCGATGTTGATGTAACGCTGGGCGAGGCCCGCGGTGAACACGCCCGCCGGGCGGCTGCCGGGAATCTTGATTTCCGAGCGCGTGCGTTCGCGGCAACCCATGGCAAGCACCACAGAGCGGCAACGTACGTCGACCATACCCGATTCGGTCATGACGCGGACAGTGTGCCCGGTGGTGCGCATGAGTTCGCTTGCATCGGCCTCTGCGCAGGTCGCGTCTAACGCGGTTGTCCCGTGGGCATCCACGCTGCACGTCGGCTTCCCTGCGCGGGTATCGCCCTCGCGCGGGTTTCGGCTGCTGCATGTGGGTGCCTCGCAGTCAGATGTCCCGGGCATTGGAGCCTCGGAGGTTCCATCAATCGATAGCACCATGCTGCCGAGCATGACTTCGATATCCGTTTGAGCGACTTGGTCGATGAAGCGCTGTGCATATTCGGGCCCGGTGAGCTCCTCTTTGAAGTGCGTGAGTCCAAAACCGGGGTGGATGCACTGGCGCAAGATGCCGCCGAGATGATCATTGCGCTCGATGATGACGACGTTGGCTCCCGTTTTGTGCGCTGCGAGTGCGGCTCCCATGCCTGCGGGACCTCCTCCGATGACAGCGACGTCAAAGTCGCGCGCTGGGATGCTTCCCATCTATCGGCCCTCCTTGAGTGTGCCGTCGACAATCCATGAGCCGCGGTCCTCCAGAGGCACGGCGCTCGGTTCGCATCCGAGTTCCCGTGCGAGGATGTGGACCACGCGGCTTTGGCAAAAACCGCTCTGGCACCTGCCCATTCCCGCACGGCACCGGCGTTTGACGCCTTCCACCGAGACAGCTCCGGGTGAGCGGTGGATAGCTTGCACGATTTCCGCCTCGGGGACGGTTTCGCACCGGCAAACGATGCGCCCCCATGCGGGGTCGTGCTCGATAAGCTCCGCTTGGTGCTGAGGGCTCGACCGGTCAAAATCCTCGGGCGCGCGGCGCATGGGGTTCCAATCCGGACGTTTCTCAAGGTCAAGGCCCGTGTCATGCAGGACGCGATCCATGCGCTCCGCGATGGCCGGCGCGCTGGCGACGCCGGGGGATTGAATGCCCGCGGCATGGAACATGCCGGGAAGGACGGCGGAGGGGCCGATCATGAAATCGTTCAGCCCCTCGATGACCGCACGGCCACCTGCGAACGTGCGCACGACTCGTCGGGTATCAAGGTCGGGTACGAGCTTGCGGGCTCCGTTGAGCAACGTCTCGACATCCGCCGCGTAGGTGTCGCGGTCGCCGGGCTCGCGCAGCGCCGCCGTCGCGGTGATGACGGTGTTACCATGTACGGTTCCCGTGACGATGACGCCCTTCGAGATGGGTGTGGGCACGGGGTAGAGGGGCATGAGGGCGCGCGGTTCCTTGTCGAGCACGGCGATGTTGCCCTGGCGCCACGCGAGCTTGAATTCCTCGGCTCCCGCCATGTGCGAGATCAAGGCGGCTCCGTTGCCCGCGGCATTGACGAGGATGCGACAGCGCACGGTTCCCTTGGGCGTGTGAATGGCAAAGCGCTCGGGCTGGTCGGACAGGCGGCGCGACCCTACGGGTAAGGGGGCGTTGCCCAAAAGCGTGTCGATGACCTGTACGGGGGCCTCGCGTAGGAATGTCACGCCGTTTGCCGCGGCGTTTTCCGCGCATGCGATTGCGACGTCGAATGGATCGACGTATCCGGTTGACGGGCACCAGAGGGCGCACGTTGCCTGCTCGTTAGCGCGTGGCTCCAGATGGCGAATGTGCTCGGGGCCCACGATCTCGAGTTCGGGGACGCCGTTGGCGCGGCCGTTTTGCATGAGGCGCTCGAGCGCGGCGTGGTCATCGGCGGAAAAACCCAGGACCATGGAGCCGGTGCGGTTAAAGAGGAAGCCCAGCTCGCTGGACCACTGCGAGTAGAGTTCGCAGCCACGTGCGTTTACCTGTGCCTTTACCGTTCCTGGTGCGGGGTCATATCCAGCGTGAACAAGTCCGCCATTGGCTTTTGAAGCGCCGAGGGCGACGTCGTTTCCTGCCTCGATGACACAGATCGAGTTTTCATAGCTTGCGAGTTGCCGTGCGATGGCGCAGCCGGTGATGCCCGCGCCCACGATGGCGATGTCAAAGCTCTCTGCCATGGTGCCTACTCCTATCACGTGCCAGCGCTCGGTCGATTACGGTTGTTTGCGACGATGCTTGGCCGGCTTTGTAGACAAAGCGTCAACAGCAATGCTACGCCTGTCGCTTTTCTTTGCCACATCCAACCGGTCGAACGTTCCGAACACCCCGCCAACGGCGAAGAGCAGAGCTTTGGGGGAAGCGATTGCGGTGGGTTGGGCTGCAGGTGAGGATTGCATGGCAATTATGGGATGGCTGCGGTGTGTGATCGGGCGGCGCGTCTGCTCCAGCCTTCACTTTTGAAGCGCGAGAGTTAACTTTCGCCGCAGTTTTGGTGTCGTTTGCGCCGAACATCGCTTCGAGAGTTAACTTTCGAAGCGATGTTGTGATGGGCCCGATGATCGGGGGATGGGCCGTACGGTTCGCAGATGCTTGCAATCGGTGCGGCAAAATTGGCATCAGTGGATGAACAGGCCTGTCATCCCATTCCGATTCGGTTTGGGTCAAAGGAGAAGACTTGTTTGCGTAGGGCTTTTTCGATGTTTCCATAGTTCTCAATGCGTGCGGTCCTATCCGCTCTGTTCATCTTTGCAAGAAGGGCATCTGTGACGACGGAAAAATCCTGAACAGAGGATAGCTGGTGATTGGTGAGCGTGATTACGGAAAAGCCCTCCCTTTGAAGCTCTGCTCGACGCGCGCTATCTAAACCCAGTCTATCTTTCGATGCATGAAATGCGTCGCTGTCGTATTCAAGGATGAGGTTCCAGGTCCTCCAGAGGAAGTCCGCATATCGTAGAGTCGTTTTTCTGCATCCCTCTTTGCCTTGTTCGCTTATTGCTAAAGGGTCATGAAGGGGTATTGCGGCATTGGCCTCGGGTAGGGGGAGGCCTTTGCCACCCCATTTTGCAGGGAGGGTTAGAAGGGCAGCGACTTGCGCCTCTGCAGGAGAAGCCGTGTCAGGAACTGCGTATGCAAGGGCACTCCTTACAATTTTAACCCCGCGTTCGCCTTTGGATGCGGTAAGTCGATTTACGAGCTGGGTTTTCGTTGTCAGGGGTCGAGCCCTTACAATCACGCCATTGCTTATGCGGTAGCCACTCAAGAGCTGATTGAGCATGACAGCAAGCTCCCCCTGTTTTAGCCGAGCGGCCATTCGGATTGCTGTAGCTCCAGGCGACTCGACGTATACGTCCTTGCTGAGTCGCACAAAGGAATATGGCGCAGGCGAGTGTAAAACGTGCGCCGTTATGCCTGACTGATGATGTCTCATCGAATGACTTGGCACGGCAACGTGGAGCTGGCCGCAAAGTCCGAGTTGCTTTATTTGATTGAGCGGTAAATCCGCCCTGTCAGACGTGGCGAATGCGAAGTCATCGACACGGGCAAGTGGGGCGCCCGTGCGAACGACTCCTTGATCGCCAAACCAGAGTTGAAATGCCGATATGTCTACAAGAAATGCTTTCATGCAGTTAGCGTAGGCTTTTGCCGGGCGAGAGCTAGTAAAAAAGTCAGATTCGCTTTTTCGATCTGTTGAGGGCTCTGGCCGTCGATTGACAGGTGATGCTTGATATGTGTTCGTTTTGGCGCGCTTGGGTGTCATCTAGTGCGAGCGGGCGCATGGGCCGATCGTGGCCGGTCCGGCTAATCCTGGTCGTTTGGCGCTTCGAGAGTTAACCCTCGAAGCAATATTGACGCCATTTTGGCGCAGGGTCGCCTCGAAAGTTAACTCTCGAGGCGGAACTCGCTTCAGGCCCCTCGTCTAAACACTTCGTGCATTTGGCGGCTGTCTTGAATCCACTGGCGGAGCGATACAAACCGTTTGTCGGGTGTGGCCCCATGTTTTAAGGAGGTCGTTCTATACTCGTAATCGTTCGAGAGGTTACCTGTTTGGGCCTGCACCGAGCACCTGCTTACAGTTGCATATGAAGCCGGGATGTTACTCTTCGAGGCATACACCGTTTGAGCCGCGCAAGTGCGCGGGGCGGTTGCTTCGGAGAGTTTTTCATTTTGAGCGTACGTAGGAATGAGTCCGTTCATATGCACGGGAGGGAATTGAGGGGAGGCCGGTATGCAAGCCATTCGCAGCATCAACAACAATATTGCCGTGTGCGTAGATAGCGCAGGGCAAGAGTGCATCGCCATGGGAAAGGGGATTGGCTACGGTAAGATGCCGCATGAGGTTGAGCTTTCGAAGGTGATTCATACCTATTACTGCGTAGATGAACGTCAACTTGAGGGAGTCAAGGATATTCCCCAAGAGGTTCTTGCTTTTGCGGCATCTGCGGTCGATAGGGTTCGTGGACAGCTTCCATATCAGCTGAGCCCCAATCTTACGTTCACTCTTGCGGACCACATAGCGTTTGCCATTAGACGCGCGGAGCAGGGTATCCAGGTTCGGATGCCACTCGCCTATGACGTTGAGCAGAGCTATCCAGACGAATTTCGGTTGGGCCGTCAGCTGGTTCGTAGGATATGTCGTGAGTTCGGCGTGACACTTCGCGATGATGAAGCGAGTGGTATAGCAATGAGCTTGGTTAACGCACGCGCATGTGCTGCGACCGAGGAGGAGCTGACGAGGGCGCGTCAAGATGAAGACATGCTCGAGGACATTACTGAGATTGTTGAGAACCACTTTGGCGTAACAGTCGATCGAGCTTCATTTGCGTTCTCTCGCTATGCAACACATCTCCATTACCTCTTTGCTCGAATTCATAGTGACGAGGTGCTGCCCGCTGAGGGTCTCAGTGGATATCAGGGCGTGGACGACCAATTTCCCGAGGGGGTCGCATGTGTTCGGAAGATTTGCGACCACATTCACGATGCATGGGGTGCCGATCTGACTGATGAGGAGCGTTTGTATCTCGTGATCCATGTAAGCAGGATTTGCATTAAGGGGACGGGACGGTAAGGCTGTCTGTCTCCAGGTTTCGAACAAGGGAGCTTGGAATGGCTTCGAAAAAGTACGACGAGCTCGCCAATCGAGTTATCGATTTGGTGGGTGGCAAGGACAACATCAGCTTCTTTACTCACTGTGTTACGCGGCTGCGTTTCAACCTTAAGGATAGGGGTTTGGCGAATAAGGGCGAGCTTGATGGCCTTTCGGGTGTAATTGGCACTCAGTGGTCGGGCGACCAGCTTCAAATTATTGTCGGCCAGCAGGTCGGCGAGGTCTATGCTGCGATTTGCGATCGCAGCGGCCTGGCGCGCGAGGACGCAATCGACGAGAATCTCGACTCGAATCTCACTGGCAAGCGTGATTTTTCGCCGAGGCATATGTTCGATCTTTTTTTCGATACGCTATCAGGCATTTTTGCCCCGTTTATTCCAGCAATAGTTTCTTGTGGTCTGCTCCAGGGAGTTTTGTACTCCATCCAGACATTTGGTTGGATTAGCGCTGATTCGGTTGAATATAATTTCTTTTATACCTGCGCAAATACCGCTTTCTATTTCATGCCGGTACTGATCGCATTTTCGGCTGGAAAGAGATTTAAGTGTAACCCTTATGTGGCAGCGGCGCTTGGCGCAGTTCTTATTCATCCTACGTTTACCGGAATGTCCGGCGAGACCATTGAGCTGTTTGGGGTTATACCTATCACGTTCGCGAATTACTCCTCTACGGTCGTTCCTGCAATTTTGACCGTGTATGTTGCCTCGTGGATTGAGCGTGCTTGCAAGAAGGTGGTCCCGGCAATGCTGGACATCATCGTTACCCCGTTCGTAACGTTTTTGGTCGCAGCAATTATTGGCTTCTCGCTCCTTGCGCCTGCGGGCAATTTCTTGGGAACCTTTGTCGCTGAGGGAATACTTTGGCTCTACACTTCGCTCGGCCCCGTTGGCGGTGCAATTTGTGCTGCCGTCTACCCCTTCATGCTTGCGACTGGTATGCAAGTCGCAATGTCTCCCATTACCGTGCAGAATCTGGCTACGCTCGGATACGACTTCATCTATCCCTGCACGGCTGCTTCTAATGCCGCTATGGCAGCTTGCGCACTGTATATTTTCTTTACTGCAAAGAACAAAAACATCAAGTCGATTGGCTCCTCCACTGGTGTCACCGCTCTGATTGGCGTGACTGAGCCGGTTTTCTTTGGACTCATTGCGAAGTATCGCAAGGCGATGATTGCAACGATTATTGGAGGTGCCGCCGGTGGCGTTGTGATGGGCTTATTTACCGTGCAGTATCTTTCATTTGGATTTGTCCCATTTGGCACGCTTCCTCTGGCGATGACCGAGACATTCCCGTACTACATGATTGGCGTATGCCTCTCGATGGTCGTCGCGGTTATTTCTATGCGCGTCTTGAATTTTACGGATGAGGAGTAATCTGATGGGATTCAAAGAAGGTTTTTTGTGGGGTGGTGCAACATCTGCGAGTCAGTGTGAGGGCTCCTTTGATCTCGATGGAAAGGGCCTGAGCGTCTCGGATGTCGTATCTAGCGGCTCTCATCACAGCCCGCGTCGGATTTGTCTTGATAGAGATCCGGCTTATGCATTTCCTTCGGAATGGGGATCGGACTGCTACCGTCGTTTTGAGGAAGATATAGAGCTATTTACGGAAATGGGGTTCAAGGCTTATAGATTTTCGATCGATTGGAGTCGCATCTTTCCACATGGTGACGATGCCGAGCCAAATGAAGCTGGTCTTGACCACTATGAACGTTTGCTCAGCGCGCTTCGCGAACATGATATTGAGCCGGTGGTAACGCTTTCGCACAGCGAAATGCCGCTTAACCTTGTGAAAAAATATGGAGGGTGGAGAAATAAGCGGGTAATAGAGTTTTACGTACGTTATTGCTCGGCCGTTTTTTCTCGATATCGAGGGCTGGTAAAGTACTGGCTTCCGTTCAATGAAGTTAATGACATGCTGCTCTCGATGAGCGCATTCGGTCAGGGCGGTATCTATCATGACGGGACGGAATCTTTCACTGAGCAGCCAGATTATCCAAATGAACGCATGAATGCTCTCAACAACATCCTTATTGCCTCCGCCCGAGCGATGAAGATTGGTCGAGATATTAACCGTGATTTCAGTTTTGGCACGATGATTTGCCATATCACGCAGTATCCGCGCACGTGTTGTCCAGAGGACCAGCTTCTCGTTCAGATGGACGATCTCTATCGCAATTGCATGTGCTCTGACGTGATGTTGCGGGGCGAGTACCCGTACTATGCCTGGACTTATTTCCGCAGGCACGGTATCGAGCTCGAACTCACTGACAAGGAGCGCGCGGATCTCAAAGCAGGCACGTGCGATTTCTACACGTTTTCGTATTACCAGAGCATCTGTCAGACAACGCGTGCTGAGGAGTTTGGAGATCAGACGGGTGGCAACATCATGGGAGGTGTCCGCAACCCGTACCTGGAGCTTACGGATTGGGATTGGCCCATTGATCCGGTTGGCTTGCGCTATACGTTGAATAAGGTGTACGACCGGTATCGAGTTCCCGTAATGATCACGGAAAACGGTCTTGGCGCTGTTGATGTCTTTGAGGCTGATGGGTCGATTCATGATCAATATCGCATTGACTATCTTCGTCGTCACATTGAGGAGATGAGGAAAGCTGTTGATGATGGCGTGGACCTTATTGGCTATACGCCGTGGGGTTGCATCGATCTTGTGAGCATGTCGACAGGTGAGATGAAAAAGCGATACGGGTTTATCTACGTTGATGCGGATGATGAAGGAAACGGCACATTCGATCGTTTTCGTAAAGACAGTTTCTATTGGTATAAGCGCGTCATTGCGACTAACGGCGAGGATTTGAGCTAGGCACCTTGCTGTTTCTGGGGCGTTGACGCTGTATGTCTTCGATACGTACTGTCAAGGCGTACTGTCAAGGCTGGCTCGTTGTGCCTTGGCGTTGCCGCGTAGGGCCTCTTTCCTCAAAGGTGTGCCACTTCTTGGTGGTCACAATGGGCGGTGAGGGCATTCGGCTCCGAGAGTTAACTTTCGGAGCCGAATTTCACTGAGCTGACGTCTATTTCTCTTCGAGAGTTAACTCTCGAGGTACATTTGCGGGATTAAAGAAGGACGAGGTATTGAGAGCGCCGCATATGGGGTTGCCATTGTATTCGGGCAATCAACGTTACGTTGGTGTTCCGGCTCGTTCGCTATGTCATTAACGTGCGAGACGTTACGCGGCGTTATCCGAAGGGTGCATGAAACTGAGCATGGGTATACAATATCGAGCGATTGTGACCAGCTTTGCGCCGTGCGCAACCGGCTGAAAGGTACGTTCGCATGTCCAAGTACATCGAGGAGCTTATGTCGCCTCAGCTGATGATCGCCGTCTACGGCTTCATTGCCTTTATCGTCGCCCTTTACCTGCTTTCGGTCGTCTACGTGTTCATCGACGCCAAGCGCCGCGGCATTCAGGCGTTTTGGGCTTGGGGCCTGCTCGCCCTCGTACCGTTCGTGGGCCTTATCGCCTACATCGTGATGCGCCCCGGCTCCTATGCGCTCGACCGCGAGGAGCAGGAGCTCGACATGGCCCTGCGCGAGCGCCAGCTCGCCCAGTACGGCAGCTGCCCCAACTGCGGTACCACCATCGAGAAGGACTTCATCGTGTGCCCCGTGTGCAACACGCAGGTCCGCAACGTCTGCCCCACGTGCAAAAAGCCGCTGGAGGCCCACTGGAAGGTGTGTCCGTACTGCCGAACTCACATCCAATAGGCGCGCCTGCGCCCCGTGTGACGCACGGGGCCTCCCGCAGCGCGCCCATTCGCACCCGTCATCGCATCTCGATGGCGGGTGCTTCGTTAATTTTGCTCATCTGGGCAGATAAACGGGTACACTAAGACAGTTACTCAGGTAATACACCCCATAAGGAAGGTAATCATATGAAGGCACTGTACAACGACGGCTCGGTGGCCGAGGTCGAGAGCGCCGAGGAGGCCCTCCACATCATCCGCCACTCCGCCGCGCACATCATGGCGCAGGCCATCAAGCGCCTGTACCCCGAGGCCGACTTCGCCTACGGCCCCGCCACCGACAACGGCTTCTACTACGATGTCGACCTGGGCGACGCGACCCTTTCCGAGGACGACCTGCCCGCCATCGAGGCCGAGATGAAGAAGATCGTCAAAGAGAACCTCAAGTTCCAGGTTTTCGAGCTGCCCCGCGAGGAGGCCATCGCCCTCATGGAGGAGCGCGGCGAGAAGTACAAGGTCGAGCACATCGGCGACCTGCCCGAGGACGCCCGCATCACCTTCTTCCAGCAGGGTGACTACATCGACATGTGCGTTGGCCCGCACCTCACCTACACCAAGGCGCTCAAGGCCTTCAAGCTCACGGGCGTGTCCGGCGCGTATTGGAAGGCCGACGCCAACAACAAGATGCTCACCCGCGTGAACGGCACCGCGTTCGCCACCAAGGATGAGCTCGAGGCGCACCTCACCATGCTCGAGGAGGCCAAGAAGCGCGACCATCGCCGCATCGGCCGCGAGATGGACCTCTTCATGATGCGCGATGAGGCCCCCGGCTTCCCGTTCTTCCTGCCCAACGGCATGATCCTCAAGAACACGCTGCTCGACTACTGGCGCGAGATCCACCACAAGGCCGGCTACGTCGAGATCTCCACGCCGCAGATCATGAACAAGCAGCTGTGGCTCACCTCCGGTCACTGGGACCACTACAAGGACAACATGTACTCCACCATGATCGATGAGGAGGAGTACTGCATCAAGCCGATGAACTGCCCCGGCGGCGTGCTCGTGTACAGCTCCAAGCCGCATAGCTATCGCGAGCTGCCCATCCGCGCTGGCGAGATCGGCCTGGTGCACCGTCATGAGCTCAGGGGTGCGCTCCACGGCCTGTTCCGCGTTCGCTGCTTCAACCAGGACGACGCCCACCTGTTCGTCACCCCCGAGCAGCTCACCGACGAGATCGTGGGCGTCGTGCGCCTGATCGACTCCGTCTACCAGAAGTTCGGCTTCAAGTACCACGTCGAGCTCTCCACGCGCCCCGAGGACTCCATGGGCTCCGATGAGGATTGGGCCGCCGCCGAGGAGGGCCTCAAGGTCGCGCTCGACAAGCTCGGCATGGATTACGTGGTCAACGAGGGCGACGGCGCCTTCTACGGCCCCAAGATCGATTTCCACCTGGAGGACTCCCTCGGCCGCACCTGGCAGTGCGGCACCGTGCAGCTGGACTTCCAGATGCCGCAGAACTTCGACCTCACCTATGTGGACGCCGACGGCGAGAAGAAGCGCCCGATCATGCTGCATCGCGTGTGCTTCGGCTCCATCGAGCGCTTCATCGGCATCCTGATCGAGCACTTCGCGGGCAAGTTCCCCGTGTGGCTCGCGCCCATGCAGGTCAAGGTCCTGCCCGTCTCCGAGAAGAGCCGCGATTACGCGCACAAGGTCACCGAGCAGCTCGAGGCCGCCGGCATTCGCGTGGTGTGCGACGACCGTGACGAGAAGATCGGCTACAAGATCCGCGAGGCCCGCGGCACCGACCGCGTGCCCTACATGCTGATCCTGGGCGAGAAGGAGGTCGAGGCCGGCAACATCTCCGTGCGCGACCGCACGAACGAGACCGTCCCCATGGGCGTCGATGAGTTCATCGCCAAGGTTCGCGAGGAGATCGACACCCGCGCGTAGGCGTCCTCCCCGGCGCTTCCGTTCTTGAGCACGAGCCGTTGAGCCGCATTCTGCATCTTGGGCGTCTCGCGTGCTTTGCCTGGCAGTATTAGGAAATCCATCGGAACTCTGTGTGCCCGCGTCTGTCTGTTTGGCAGCGCGGGCACATTTTTTCGAGTCTTGTCGGCGGGGCTTGTTTTGAAATAAGTACAATAGTGGTTGTGAAATCGTTTCCAGAAAGGTCGATGCCCCGTGACGATGAGAGAAGTTGCCGAACTTGCCGGGGTTTCCGTCGCCGCTGTCTCGCGCTACCTCAATGGTGGCTATATTTCGGGTGATAAGGCCGCTCGCATCCAAGACGCAATCGACAAGACGGGGTATGTGCGGTCAAACCAAGCCCGCTCGCTGCGCACGGGTTCGACGAGGCTTGTCGGCGTCGTGGTTCCCAAGATCAATTCCGAGTCCATCAGCCGGTTGACGGCGGGCGTGAGCGAGGCTTTGCAGGCGGCCGGTTACCAGATGCTTCTCGCCAACACGGCGAACGACCCGGCCTGCGAGATCGAGTACCTGGAGCTGCTGCAGCGCTACCCGGTTGACGGCATCATCTTGGCCGGTACGGTTATCACACCTGCCCACGAGCGGTTCTTCACCGCCGCGAGCACGCCTGTGGTTGTAACCGGTCAGTATGTCGAGGGCTGCAACTGTGTCTATTTCGATGATTACGAGGCCGCGCGCGATATGGGACGTCATGCCGCGCGTGTTTCTTCCGGACCGGTCGCCTATATCGGGGTGACGCGAGGCGACGCTGCGGCGGGCGTCTCCCGCGAGGATGGTTTTCGCGCCGGCCTGGCCGATGAGGGGGTCATGCTGGGGGAGGGCATGTATCGGGAGTCCCCCTTTTCGGTTGACGGGGGTTATGAGTGTGCTTGCGAACTTTTGAATATGACCCCCAGGCCCTGTTTTATCGGCTGCGCCACCGACACTATAGCCGCCGGCGCCTTGCGGGCCCTCACTGAGGCGGGGGTCGAGAACCCCACGTGCCGCGTATCCGGATTTGGCGATAACCAGCTGCTTCGAACCTTGAGCGGCGGCATTGCGACCATCCATTTCGGATACAAGACTTGCGGTGCCACCGCCGCGCGCATGACGCTTGATGCGATCGGAAGCGGAGCGCCCGACACCTTGCGCCAAGTCAAGTTGAAGCACAGCGTCATCCTTGATTAACTACCGTTTGCCGATATTCCCATACCGTTTGCCATGAAAAGACTGAAATCGATTACATATAAACTGAAAACGATTACAGTTTGAGCCGTAAGATATCTAGTCCGTTGGGACGAGGGAAAGGGGATCTCATGGACTACAAAGACATGGCGGCTCAGGTGCTTGCCTTGGCGGGTGGTGCCGAGAACGTGGTGACCGCAGCGCATTGCGCCACGCGCCTGCGTCTTGTCATCGCCGATAACGAGCAGGTCGATAAGAAGGCGCTTGAGAACGTCGAGGGGGTCAAGGGCGTCTTTGAGGCCCAAGGACAACTGCAGATCATTTTCGGCACGGGTACGGTTAACAAGGTCTATGAGGAGTTCCTCGCCCAAAGTGGCCTTGAGGCCGCCAGCAAGGCCGAGGCCAAGGAGGCCGTCGCACAACAGCAGAACATTTTCATGCGCGCCATTAAGCTGCTCGGTGACATCTTCATTCCCATCATCCCGGCAATCGTCGCATCGGGTCTGCTTCTGGGCATCATGAGCGCGCTGAACTTCATGGCGTCCAACGGTTTCATCGCCATCGACACCTCCAATTTCGTTTACAAGATCGCCGACCTCGTCTCCGGCACATCCTTCACCTTCCTCCAGATTCTCATCGGCTTCTCAGCTGCCAAGGCGTTCGGCGCCAACCCGTATCTCGGTGCGGTTGTGGGCATGGCGCTCATCAACCCGAGCCTGCAAAACGCTTATACCGTGGCATCGGAGGGCGTCGCGACCGTGGTGCCCGTCATTCCCGGCGCCTACGGGTTTGACTGGGTCGGGTATCAGGGCCATGTGATCCCCATCGTCATCGCCGTGGGAATCCTTGCGTTCATCGAGAAGCGCCTTCACAAGATCGTTCCCGAGATGTTCGATCTTTTCGTGACCCCGCTCGTGTCCGTGTTCGTGACCGTGCTCGTCACCCTCGTCGCCGTCGGCCCTGTCTTCGTGTGGGCCGAGAACGCGATCCTCGGTGTCATCCAGGCTCTGCTCACGCTACCGTTCGGCATCGGCTCCGCCATTGTCGGCCTGTTCTATGCTCCCACCGTGGTCACGGGCATCCATCAGATGTATACGGCCATCGACCTCGGCCAACTCGCTCAGTATGGCGTGACGTTCTGGCTGCCCATCGCCAGCGCGGCAAACATCGCCCAGGGTGGGGCCGCACTCGCCGTCGCCCTCAAGACGCGCGACGCCAAGATCAAGGGCCTTGCGCTTCCGTCTGCGCTCTCCGCGTTCATGGGCATCACCGAGCCCGCTATCTTCGGTGTGAACCTGCGTTTCTTCAAGCCCTTCCTCGCCGGGTGCGCAGGTGGTGCGGCGGGCGCGCTTGTGTGTGCCCTCACGAACCTCGCCGCTTCTGGTACGGGCGTGACCGGCATCTTCGGTATCCTGCTGTGCCTGGCGCAGCCTGTTCAGTACCTCGTGATGTTCGTCGTTGCGGCAGGTGTAGCCTTTGCCCTGTCCTTCCTGCTGTATAAAGACGAAGCGGTCGCGGAGTAAGCGCGTTGCGGCGTGGCCCGTGCGGGGGGCAACCTTGCCGCGCGGGCCGCGCCCTCGCCATTTTCCTTGCTCTCTTCACGCCTCGATTCCACACTTGCTTCGACCATTGAGAGGATATGCCCATGAGCAATGCGCTCCAGCGTGATTTGACAAACCTTGTAAAGCGCGCGGAGGCGTTCGCCGCCTCCTCTCCCCGCACGTGGGCGCAACGCATCCATCTCATGCCGCCAGTTGGCTGGCTTAACGACCCCAACGGCCTCTATCAAAAAGACGGAGTGTTCCATGCGTACTTTCAGTACGCGCCGTTCGATGTGGCGGGCGGTGTGAAGATGTGGGGTCATAGCGTGAGCCGCGATCTGCTCACGTGGGACTACGACGGCTGCGTGCTCATGCCCGATGAGCCGTTCGACTGTCACGGCGTGTATTCCGGTTCCGCTCTCGTGCACGACGGCAGGGTGACGATGTTCTATACGGGTAACGTGAAGCTGCCCGATGCCGATGGTTCCTATGATTACATCTCCACCGGCCGCGAGGCCAATACGATTGCGGTGGATACGCGGGACGGGTCGCAGTTTGGCGAGAAGCGCCTGCTTATGACCAATGCCGACTATCCTTCTGGTCTCACCTGCCATGTTCGTGACCCCAAGGTCTGGCGTGCCGACGCGCCCTGCGGGAGGTACCTCATGGTGCAGGGCGCGCGCCGCGTCGTCGCATCTGGCGATGACGATTTGACCGCGCGCGAGAGTCTCCCCGTGCGGGCGCAGCGCGAGGAGCTGTTCGCGCTCATTCACGGTGAGCGCTGGTGCTCCGATGCGGGCGAGATCCTTGTTTTTGCTTCGGACGATTTGGTTACTTGGCGCCTGCAGAACAGCGTCACTTCGCCCGGGCGTTTCGGCTTCATGTGGGAGTGCCCGGATTATTTCGAGCTTTTGCCCGCGTCGCATGATGGCATCGGCGTCGGGGTTTCGGCCGAGGGGACGGGCGTGCCTGCCGATGCGGCCGCGGTTAAGATTCTCTCTGCGTCTCCCCAAGGCCTGACGGGGGAGGAGTGGGAGCACCGCAACCTGTACCAGTCCGGTTACTTCAAGGTTTCCGGTGAGATCTACGGCTCTTGCGAGCTGGGCGAGTTTCGCCTATGGGACGCCGGGTTCGATTTCTACGCGCCCCAGACGTTCGGGGCGGAGGACGGGCGCCGAATTCTCATTGGATGGATGGGTATGCCTGACGACCCCACATATGGCAACGACCCCACGGTCGCCGAAGGCTGGCAGCACTGTTTGACCCTCCCGCGCGAGATCACGGTTGGCGAGGATGGCGTGGTCCGTCAGGCTCCCGTCCGTGAACTCAAAAACCTTCGCGGCATGAGGCGCACGGCGGAAAGCGCGCTCAAGCTTGATGAGGTGTCCGAGGCGTTTGACATCGAGATCGACGGAATAGACGCCGAGTTTTCCGTTACCTTGGGCGGGGAGCTTTCAATCTCGTGGAGGGCGGAGCGCGATGGTACCCCCGCCCGGCTTGAGATGCGCTTTGCACATACAGGGCGCTCCTCATCCGGCTGCGGCCGCACCGCCCGTTGGGAACGTCTCGACCGGGTGGATAACGTTCGCATTGTTGCTGACACCTCGTCGGTCGAGGTCTTCGCCAATGATGGCGAGCTTGCCATGACCACGCGCTGGTACCCAGCACGGCGGACATGTGAGATAGCGGCTCCGAACGCGCGGATTTGCAGTTGGGAGCTTGTGCAACGTGTTTCTTAATACGAGAAAGGCCGTTGGATTTGACTGCGAGGAGCGAGTTGCGATGAAAAAACTGCTGGGTGCACTTGAGATGGGTGGCACGAAGATGGTGTGCGCGATCGGTTACGCCGACGGTACGGTTGCGGAGCGGGCTCGCTTCGACACGGCCGATCCCGTCACGACGCTTGCTGCCTGCGCCTCCTGGTTCGCCGAACGGGAGATCGCGGCGCTGGGCGTGGGGGCTTTCGGGCCCACGGTTGTCGATCCTGCTTCACCTCGGTACGGCTGTATGCTCAAGACACCCAAGCCGAATTGGTCTGACTTCGATATCCTCGGTACCTTGCACGAGCAGCTTGACGTCCCCATGGGGTATGACACCGATGTGAACGTCGCTTGCTTGGGCGAGGCAACGTTCGGCTGCGCCCGCGGCTTGCAGGACGTGGTATATCTCACCATCGGTACCGGTGTGGGTGCCGGCGTCCTGTCTTCGGGTAGCTTGATTCACGGAGCCATGCATCCCGAGGCCGGTCATATCCCGCTCGTGCGCGACGCTGCCGACCCGCTGCCTGCAGGGGAGTCCGCCTGCCCCTTTCATCCCAACTGTTTCGAAGGGCTCGTATGCGGGCCGTCGCTGTGGAAGCGCTGGGGCGACCCAGTTGCTGCCGGCGTGGCGCATGACCCTGCGAAGGTGCAGCTCATCGGCGGGTACCTCGGTCAAGCGCTCATGACGATAATCTTGTGCTACATGCCACGCAAGATTATCGTTGGCGGCGGCGTGGGCGACCACCTTCCCATTCTGCCCGCGGCGCGTAAAACACTTGAGAAGCTGCTCAACGGGTACCTCGTGTTCCCCGAAATGAACGACCTCGATTCTTATATCGTGGGTAATTCGCTCGATGGCGATCAGGGAATCTTAGGGTGCTTTGAGATGGCGCGCCGAGTCGGCGGATTCGGTCCGAGGCGATAGTGCGGGCATTTGCGGTATACTGCCATATCCGTTTGTTTTGAATGAAAGGCGGTCGTGGTGATGCTGTCCCAGCATGAGCTTGAAGCTCGGTATGCGGGGGCGGTCTCTGCCGCGGCCGCTTGCTTTGTCTACGCCGATTGCGTAAGTGATGCGGTTGCGCATTTCGATTTGGCGAGGGGGTGCGACCGCCTTGTCGATATCGTGGGCGGGCGTGGCCTCCGTGTCGCCGATGTGCATGCCGCCGCTGCCGAAGTCCATGCCTCTGGTGGCCGGTTGCTGGTAGACACCACCGTGCCGTCCCATTTTGGTTGTCTTCCCTTCGATTTGGGCGCGGACATCTCGCTCGAGGCGCTCGACCGCATAGCGGCGGGAAAGCTCGCTCGCAAGGTCATCGCCATCGCCTTCCGAAACGACCGGGCGCTGTCCCACGGGAGCTTCGCCTTGTATGAGACACCTGATGCCTTCGTAGCCGATTCCTCTGCATGCGGTTCGGGTGTTGCGACGAAGCACGAGCTTGCTGGAGAGGACCTCGCTGCGATTGAAGACGGTCTCGGTACCGTGGCGGAGCGCATGCAGCGTCATTTCGATCACGCCCGTGCCCTTGCGGAGTACCTCTCTTGCTGCGATAGCCCCATTTCGGGCGGTCGTGTTGCGGTTTCCTATCCGGGCCTGGCCAGCCATCCCGATCATGACCTGGCGACTCGGGTCCTCGTGCACGGCTTCGGGCCTGCGGTGGATTTCGAACTCCCGGATGCGTGGGGCGCCACGGCGGGGGAGTTTATTCGCCGCTGCCGCCTGAACGGTCGGTCGCAGCCCGCCGGTGGCTTCAACACACGGCTCCATGCTCGCGACGGATCCGATGGGCGGGCGGTTCGCATTTTCGCCGGTCTCGATAATCCGCTTGAGATCGCCGACGACCTCGATCAGGCCATGCGCTGGTTGCGCAATCCGCCTGCACCGTGACGTGGGGAGCTGAGAGCGGCACCCGCACGACTCGTTCGAAGCATCTGCAACGGTTGGATATCTGCTCCGATTGGGCAGCCCTGATCCGTGATGGCCGACTTGGCGCTGACGTTGCCAGTTGGACGTGTGCTCCGATTGAGCAGTCCTGATTCCGTACTAAGCGGCTGATGTATGTGACGAGGATTGGACGTGCGTTCCGATTGAGCGTCCCGACCCACGAGTCGGCAGCGCGCTCACGACGCCAGCAGTCGGGCATGCGTTCCGGCTGAGCGGTCCTGCCCCTCCTGGGCAAGGCGTCGGGAATGTCGGTCGGGCAAGTGCTTCGATCGAGCGCTTCGGCCTGCGGCCCTATATTCGTGCCGCAGCACGCATGCGGGGCATATGTTTCGACCGAGCAGTCCCGGCCCTTACCGTGCTTTCCAATGAGCCGGCCGCGCGGAACCACGAGAAACAAGCTGAGTCCCTCTCCATCCTCACCGCCGCTTGCCATTTGGTCGCATAACTGGAAAAACTATGTGATTCCGCGAAGTTTTTCCAGTTATGCGACCAGTTGAACGCTCGATACCCGTCCCTCTCCAAAATGCCCGGAGGAATTCATGTCTACCATCACGCTCGCCGCCCTTGCCGAGAGCATCGTGCTCGGCATCGCCCTCGCCATGGATGCCATGGCAGTCACGTTGTCCAACAGCCTGTGCGAGCCCGATATACCGCTGTCCAAAAAGCTCGGCATGCCCATCGCGTTCGCTGCGTTTCAGATGGGTATGCCCGTGTTGGGGTATCTTGGCGGCACGTGCATCGCCGAGTACATCGAGCGGTACGCCGGTATCGTCTCGCTCGTGATTCTCGCTTTTGTCGGCGGCAAGATGATCGTGGAGGCCGTGCGCGAGCTTCGCGAGCCCGAAGCCTGCCCCGCCACGCGTCTTACCTGGGGCACAATCGGCATGGAGGCAATCGCCACGGCGATCGATGCGTTTGTGGTGGGTGTGAGTTTTGCCGCCGAGGGCAAGGACGTCGTGCTGTATTGCGGCATGATCGGCGTGACCACGCTGCTGTGCTGCCTGCTCGTTTTGGCGCTCGGGCGAAAGCTGGGCAGCCGCTTTGGTCCGCGCGCCGAGGTTGTGGGCGGTGTGGTGCTCATCCTCATCGGCCTCAAGGCGTTTCTGGGTTTATAACGCGAGCGCGTGTCTGCAGGTCCGCAACAGCTCGCTTGGGAGGGGCTCCCCTAGGCGAGAGGCCCGTTTAGAAACAGGACACGCTTAGAAACAGGACACGCTTGGAAGGAGCTCGTCTAGGGGAGGAGCTCGCGTAGACGGCGGGCGATGAGCTCGTCGACCTCCCTTTGGAGTTCCCGGTACCCCTTGAGAGCCCGTTCGCCTTCGGGCGTGAGCCTCGACCCGCGGGCTCCGTCGCGCGTCAGCAGTTCGCAGTCCAGGTGCGCTTCGGCCTCCCGAACGATGCGCCACGCCTTGGAGTACGCCATGCCCATGCGCTTCGCCGCACGATTGAGCGAGCCCTCATCGGCGACGCCCTCGAGGAGCGCGGCGCAGCCGCCGCCGAACGCGCCGGGAAGATCGCGCGTGTCGTCGGAGATGGTCAGTCGAGCGTGGGCGGATAACGGCATGAAGCCTCCTGTGTCGTTTGCGCTAGAGGCCTACCTGCGGCAGCTCTGCGTCCCGTGGTGGCGAGGCCCCGGAGAGTCGTCGTTCGCTGCGTGGCGAGCGCGTACGGGGCGGAGCTTCGACGCCCACTCACTTTAGCGGGCCGTAGGGCTCCGCCGCCATCGCGATAGGTCGAGAGGCGCCGTCATCGTGTCGCCCGCGCCGCGCCGGAATGGGCAGACCCTTTGAAGTCTTGCAACGACAGCCATTGTAACAGTGCCGGCGCGCTACAATACCTCCACTTGTATAGAGCGCCATCGGCGGGGTTCGTGAGCCTACCTCGTCGGCAGCAGAGAGTCGAAGGAGCGACATGGCAACGTTTTTCCCTGGTGAGTCCCACACTTTCTCTGAGTATCTGCTCGTCCCCGGGTACTCATCCTCGGAGTGCATTCCCAATAATGTTTCCCTCAAGACCCCACTGACCCGCTTCAAGCGCGGCGAGGAGCCCGAGATCTCCCTCAATATCCCGATGGTTTCCGCCATCATGCAGTCCGTCTCCGGCGTCGACATGGGCGTCGCCCTTGCCACCGAGGGCGGCATCTCCTTCATCTATGGTTCCCAGACGCCCGAGTCCGAGGCCGCCATGGTCAAGGCGGTCAAGAACCACAAGGCCGGCTTCGTCGAGTCCGACTCCACGCTCACGCCCGATATGACGATGGAGCAGGTCATCGCCCTCAAGGAGCAGACCGGTCACTCCACCATGCCCGTCACCGACGACGGCACCCCGCGCGGCAAGCTGCTCGGCATCGTGACGAGCCGCGACTATCGTCCCACGCGCGACGACCACTCCAAGAAGGTCGACGAGTTCATGACGCCCCGCGCCGAGCTCATCGTGGGCGACAAGGACATCACCTTGAAGGACGCCAACGACCTCATCTGGGACAAGAAACTCAACGCCCTGCCCGTCGTCGATGACAACGACCACCTGGTCGGCATCGTGTTCCGCAAGGACTACGACTCCCATAAGACCAATCCCAACGAGCTGCTCGACGCCAACAAGCGCTACATGGTGGGCGCCGGTATCAACACCCGCGACTACGCCGAGCGCGTGCCGCTGCTCGTCGAGGCTGGTGCGGACGTGCTCTGCATCGACTCCTCCGAGGGCTACTCCGAGTGGCAGAAGCGCACCATCGAGTGGATTCGCGCCAACTACGGCGACTCCGTCAAGGTGGGTGCCGGCAACGTCGTCGACGCCGACGGCTTCCGCTTCCTGGCAGACTGTGGCGCCGACTTCATCAAGGTCGGCATCGGCGGCGGTTCCATCTGCATCACCCGCGAGACGAAGGGCATCGGCCGCGGCCAGGCCACCGCGCTGATCGACGTCTGCCGCGCCCGCGACGAGTACTTCGAGGAGACCGGCGTCTACGTGCCCGTGTGCTCCGACGGCGGCATCGTGTACGACTACCACATGACGCTCGCGCTCGCCATGGGCGCTGACTTCCTCATGCTCGGCCGCTATTTCGCGCGCTTCGACGAGTCCCCGACGTCTCGCGTGAACGTCAACGGTCAGTACATGAAGGAGTACTGGGGCGAGGGCTCTGCGCGCGCCCGCAACTGGCAGCGCTACGACCTGGGCGGTGCCCAGAAGCTGTCCTTCGTCGAGGGCGTCGACTCCTACGTGCCCTACGCCGGCTCGCTCAAGGATGGCGTGAACGGTACCCTGTACAAGGTTAAGTCCACCATGTGCAACTGCGGTGCGCTCTCCATCCCCGAGCTGCAGGACAAGGCTCGCCTCACGCTCGTGTCCGCCACCTCCATCGTCGAGGGCGGCGCCCACGACGTCGTGGTCAAGGACACGCAGCAGACGGTGAGTTTCAATTAACGGTGTGCTGGCTGACCGAGAGTTTTAGGTCGCGATAGACGCCCAAAATAAGAGCCGGTGAGTAGTCGCAGAAGCTGTTTTGACGCTCATTTGACGACCTCCCTTTTCTTGCGCCCAAGAAAAGGGAGGTTTCTTTGTGGAGCGAGGGAGCACATACGTCGCGATGTCAAGATGCTTTTTTGCTATGGTGACGTTTCGCATGACGTCGGGCACTGATTAGACTACATATTCGTTGACGTATTGCTGCAAAACTCCCTTACAGTAAAATAGTATTAATCAGATGACATCTCATATAGTGTCTTGTCCTGTGTTTACGCAGTTGCGCGCGGCTATCAATTGCCCGAATCGTTCTCTCCGCCAAATCTATCGTGCCGCAAGGGATTTTTGCAGCACATCTTGGGAACAATGGTCGTCATCCACGTTCGTTGGGGGGCGATCGGTGTGAAGTGCTACGTTCTTTCTCATTTTTCCGCATTGCAGTGGATGCTTGGTCATAGGGATCCTCGTGTAGGTGAAACCGCGCCGCATAGGAATGTTCCCCACATTTCCGACGCTCCTGATGCGCGGGTTGTTGAAGAGCTTCGGTGGAGTATCGAAATCGAGGGTGTGCTTGACTTTTTAGTTATTGGCGACGGGGTGATACGTAGGAGCTCGAGTGTCTGTCCACATCGCTGCACGCAAGCACTTCCACCTGGGAGCCTCATTCCCATCGGGTGTCACCGCGCCGATGCGGAGTTATATGTGTGCTCTCCGGAACTCGCGTTTATCCAGATCTGTCAATGTGTTGATACTCCTGCTGCGATTTACTTGGGAATGAATGCCTGTTCCGATTACAGATTCGACGAGTTTTCTCCTGGCGGCGTGGTATATCGCGCGGAAGGAACTCATTCAATTGCAACCGTGAAGTCAATCGGTTCTTATTTGAATCGAGCAGTCGGCTTGCGTGGGGTTAAGCGCGCCCGCGTGGCGCTGCCGTATATACAAGAGCACGCTAGATCGCCCAAGGAATGTGCTCTGGGAATGTTGTTTTGCCTGCCAAGTACGTGGGGCGGATTCGATTTGGGGTCGCTTGCGTTCAATGAGAGCGTTCGTGTTTACGATGGAATGGACAGGAATGGGGAGAAGCGTTTTTGCACGCGTTACCCTGACATTGTTATACGCTCAACTTTGCGGGCCGGAGAGAGGCGCGCGGTGTTTGTCGACTATGATCCGGATGCGACCCACTCGGGAGATGTAAAGGGCTTGCTGGATTCGAGGCGAAGAAACGACATGGCGACCATTCGTGACACGCCTCACTTCACGGTCACTTCAGACGATGCTGCGAGTTTTGACTATTTGGAAAAGCTGGCAGACCGAATAAGAAGAGCCTTGGGTGGGAGGATGCGTCCAGCCCTGCGGTCATCGATTGATTCTGCGCAGGCGAGGGGCGCTCTGGCAAAAGCCCGACATCGCCGTCAGGCGCTATGGGCACAGTTTTTGAAGAAGCCATTTTCTGCAGTTATCGACGATTTGAGATGAGGAGTCGTGCTGGGGAGCTGCGTTGAAGGGCGGCGCTGAGGGCGGCGGGGGCGTATTGATAGGTTGCGTTGAAAGGCGGCGTTGAGGGGTCGCACCGAGGGCTTGTGACGAGGGACCTCATTGGAGGCACGCGTCAATGGGATGGACTGAGGGGCTGTATCGAGGGGTTGCGCTGATGGATTTGTCGGGGGCGTGTTGAGGAGCTGCGTTGATGGTTTGAGATGAAGGGCGGCGCTGAGGAATTGCACTGACGGATTGCGCTGACGGATTGAACTGAGTGGTTGGCAATTCGTGCCTAGCCGCTGTTGGTCAGTTTGCGTTAAGGGGGGCGGCTTGAGCATGAATTGCTACGACTCGCGCTTGGCGAGTCGCTTTCTCTAGCGCGCGGTAGTCTAAGTGGAGGTTTCCGTAGTGTTTATGCCGTTGCGTTGGCATGGGGGGCGGGGCAAGACGTTGCACCCCCCCTATGATCTGCTGCAAAAAACCCTTTGAGTAAAATGCATCTATCGCGGCAGCAGATATTCGCCAGTGCAAATAGATCATTTTCGCAGGTATTGAAAGGCGATTCTTTTTAAAGAAATACGATGTGAAGAATGACATTTTACTGAAAGGGATTTTTGCAACAACATTCGAAAGAGGTCGCACACAATAAGCTGCTTCAGACGCGTTGGCGCTCAATGTCTCGTGGCCGGTGCGAGCAAGAACTTTGGTGATTGAAGACGGTAGACCTGATAAACTCGTGAACGTTACCGATGCGACGCGACCGGGGTTTCCGAGCGTTTGATTGATAGGAGCCAAGCATGTGCGATTGCTACGAGCATAGCGATGCCGACCGCGCGGCGGGGCAGATCCCTGCTTACGATGCACAGGCAATTGAGACCAAGTGGATGAAGTCCTGGGAGGAGCAGAACCTCTTCGCCGTGGACACCGATTCCACGAAGCCCAAGAAGTACATCCTCGAGATGTTCCCGTATCCGTCGGGCGACCTGCATATGGGCCATGCGCGAAACTACACCATCGGCGATGCCATGGCGCGCCAGGCCCGCATGCGCGGCTTTGACGTGCTGCATCCCATCGGCTTTGACGCCTTCGGCCTGCCCGCCGAGAACGCGGCCATCAAGCACAACACCCAGGCTGCTGCGTGGACCTACAAGAACATGGACCAGGCGCTCGCCACCATGAAGCGCATGGGCTTCTCCTACGACATGGACCGCCTGGTCAAGACCTGCAGCCCGGACTACTACCGCTGGGGCCAGTGGATCTTCGAGAAGCTCTGGGAGCGCGGGCTGGTCTATCGCAAGAAGAACCCGGTCAACTGGTGCCCCAAGTGCGAGACTGTGCTCGCCAACGAGCAGGTGACCGAGGGCCGCTGCTGGCGTTGCGACTCCGAGGTCGAGAAGCGCGACCTCGAGCAGTGGTACATCAAGATCACCGCATATGCGCAGGAGCTGCTCGACGATCTGGAGAAGCTGCCGGGTTGGCCCGAGCGCGTCAAGCAGATGCAGGCCAACTGGATCGGCCGCTCCGAGGGCGCCGAGGTCGACTTCACGCTCTGCGATGTTGACGGCAACCCGATCGCTGGCGACGAGGGCAAGATCACCGTTTTCACCACGCGTGCCGATACGCTGTACGGCAACACGTTCTTCCTGCTCGCACCCGAGTACAAGGGCCTTATGGAGCTCGTCGAGGGCACTGAGTACGAGGCCGCCGTCCGCGAGGTCGTCGAGGGCGCCAAGCACATCTCCGCCGTCGAGCGCGCGCAGGGTACACTCGAGAAGCACGGCGCGTTCACGGGCCGCTACGTGATCAACCCCGTCTCGGGCGCGAAGGTGCCCGTGTGGGTTGCCGACTACGTCATTTCCGACTACGGCACCGGCGCGGTCATGGCCGTCCCGTGCGGCGACGCGCGCGACTTCGAGTTCGCCAAGAAGTACGACCTGCCCATCGTTCCGATCATCCTGTCTGAGGACGACCCGCTCTATGAGCAGCTCAAGGACGAGCAGGGCACGCGCGTCACGTCCGTCGATTGGGAGGAGGCGCTCACCTGCGAGGGGGTGCTCGTGCAGTCCGGCAAGTACACCGGCATGACGGGCGGCAAGCACTCCGAGGGCGAGGCCGCCATCGTCGCGGACCTCGAGGCCGCGGGCACCGGCCGCCGCTCCGTGCAGTATCGCCTGCGCGATTGGCTCATCTCGCGCCAGCGCTACTGGGGCAACCCCATTCCGGCCATCCACTGCGAGCATTGCGGCATCGTGCCCGTGCCCGAAGATCAGCTGCCGGTCACGTTGCCCGAGAACCTCGACCTCACCGCGGGCGAGACGCTCGCCGAGTGTCGCGACTTCTACGAGACCACTTGCCCGGTGTGCGGCGCTCCGGCCCGTCGCGAGACCGACACCATGGACACCTTCACGTGCTCCAGTTGGTACTACCTGCGCTATACCGACCCGCACAACACCGAGCTGCCCTTCTCGCGCGAGGCCGCGAACCGCTTCATGCCGGTCGACAACTACATCGGCGGCATCGAGCACGCGATTCTCCACCTGCTGTACAGCCGCTTCTTCACCAAAGCGCTGCGCGACATGGGCCTGCTCGACGTCGACGAGCCCTTTACCAACCTGCTGTGTCAGGGCATGGTGAAGGACGCCAGCGGCGAGACCATGTCCAAGTCCAAGGGCAACGTGGTGCCGCCGAGCTCGGTGATCGAGCCCTTCGGTGCGGACACCATGCGCCTGGCCATCCTCTTCATCGCCCCGCCCGAGAAGGACTTCGACTGGGACGAGAACGCCGTCGAGGGCGCCAACCGCTTCATCAAGCGCGCGTGGCGCACCGTCTGGCAGCTCGTGCAGACCGCGGGCGACGCCTCGATGCTCGATAAGGCCAGCCTTTCCAAGCCCGCACTCGAGCTGTACCGCGAGCGTCACCGCACGCTTGCCAAGTGCACTGAGGACTTCGACCGCGGCCAGTTCAACACGGCGATTTCCGCCATGATGGAGCTTGTGAACGCGGCGAACGCCTACCTGAACGCCGTTCCCGCAGATGAGCGCGACGCGGCGCTCACCGCGCTGGTCGCCACCGACATCGTGTCGGTCTTGGCGCCCATCTGCCCGTTCGCCTGCGAGGAGCTGTGGCATGAGGCGCTCGGTCGCGAGGGGAGCGTCTACACCGCGCCCTGGCCCGAGTTCGATGCCGCCGAGGCCGCCGCGGATGAGGTCGAGATCGCCGTCCAGGTGCTCGGCAAGATGCGCGCCCGCGTGATGGTCCCCGCAAACGCGGACGCCGCCACCATGCAGGCTGCCGCGGAGCAGGCCGTCGCCAAGCACATCGAGGGCAAAACGGTCGTCAAGGCCATCTGTGTCCCGGGCAAACTTGTAAATCTTGTGGTGAAGTAGGGCGGCTTCACGTGCCGCAAGGTGGGTAATTTGCCTACTGAGCTGGGAATGTGTTACAGTGCCTAGGCAAATGAAGTTGTTACGTGAAGGGAGTGCGGGTTCGCCCGCGCTCCCTTTTCATGAAAGAGAGGTGTTGCATGGTCAAGAGCAAGCTCGAGCAGGACATCATCGACGCCCTGGAGGCCCAAGCTCCCCTGCATGGCATCGACGTGGTCGATGTCGAGGTCGTGGGTGCCACCAAGGCCCCCTGCATCCGCGTGCGCCTGGACAAGCTCGAGGGCGATCCCATCAACCTCGACGAGGTCACGGCGCAGACCGCCTGGGTGTCCGATACGGTCGAGGCGCTGGACCCCATCGCGGGCGCCTACACGCTCGAGGTCAGCTCCCCCGGCATGAAGCGCCCCCTGCGCCGCCCGTCCGATTTCGTGCGCTTTGCGGGCGAGGAGGTCGAGCTCACGACGACCGCTATGGAGGGTCGTCGCTCGTACAAGGGCGTCATCGCCGAGACCACCGACACCGCGGTGACCATCCAGCCCGAGGGCGAGGAGGCCGTCACCATCTCGTTTGACGACGTGAAGAAGTGCACCTTGAAGCCGGTTTACGACTTCAAGGGCGTGAAGGAAGGGAAGTAGCCATGGCAGACGCCGATATGACCATGATGGAAGCGCTCATGCTTCTGTGCCAGGAAAAGCACATCGACCAGCTCTACCTGCTCGACCGTCTCGAGGCGGCCCTGGCCGAGACCTATGCCAAGATCCTCAAGCTCGACTGGGGCGCCAAGGTCACCATCGACCGCGCCACGGGTAAGATCTACGTGTATCGTCTCGAGCCCATCGACGACTCCATGGACGAGGAGGGCAACTTCACCGAGTACGAGGAGATCGACGTCACGCCCAAGGACGTCAGCCGCCTTGCCGCCCAGACCGCCAAGGCCGAGATCAACGCCATCGTGCGCAACGCCGCCCGTGAGCAGATCTACGAGGAGTTCTCCGGCCGCGTGGGCGACCTCATCAACGGCACCGTGCTGCAGTCCACGCCCGACTTCACCATCGTCAAGATTCGCGATGGCGTCGAGGCCGAGCTGCCCCACTTTGACCAGCGCCGCTACCCCGACGAGCGCAACGAGCGCCCCAACGGCGAGCGTTACCTGCACAACCAGCACCTCAAGGCCGTCATCGTGGACGTGCGCGATCCCAACTCCACGCTCCCGCCCGTGCGCGGCGAGCACTCCCGCCCGCCGATCGTGATCTCGCGCACCCATGCCGAGCTCATGCGCCGTCTGTTCGAGCAGGAGGTCCCGGAGGTCTACGAGGGCACCGTCGAGCTCAAGTCCATCGCCCGCGAGCCGGGCATGCGCTCCAAGGTGGCCGTCCATTCCCTCGACGACCGCCTCGACCCCGTGGGCGCCTGCGTGGGCCCCAAGGGCAGCCGCGTCCGCGCCGTCGTGGGCGAGCTGCGCGGCGAGCGCGTCGACGTCATCCTGTGGGATGAGGACCCGGCCGTCTACGTGGCCAACGCCCTTTCGCCTGCCAAGGTGACGCGCGTGCTCATCGATCCCGAGAAGAACTACGCCGGCGTGATCGTACCCGACGACCAGCTCTCGCTCGCCATCGGCAAGGAGGGCCAGAACGCCCGCCTGGCCGCCCGCCTCACCGGTTGGCACATCGACATCAAGAGCGAGACGCTCGCCGCCGACATCCTCAAGAACGTGCCGCTCGCGCCCGAGCCGGCCGTCGAGGACCTGCTTGACGAGGATGCCGCCGACTTCGAGCCCGAGCGCTGCGCGCACGTGGGCGAGGACGGCACCCGTTGCCGCAACCAGGCGCGCCCCGGTTCCCGCTTCTGCGGCGTGCACGATGTCGACTCCCTCGACGGCGCCGACTCCGATGCCATCGCGAACGCCGAGGACCTCATCTAGTCTGCAGGCGCGTCCGCGCACCCGAGTCCGTTTGATTGAAGATGCGCACGTCGATGTGCGTGAGAGGTAGGTGAAAGATATGGCGAAAGTCCGTATTTCCAGCCTGGCCAAGGAGTTCGGCATGACGTCCAAGGAACTCATGGGCCACCTTGAAGAGATGAAGATCCCGGCAAAGTCGGCGTCTTCGACCCTCGAAGACGCCTTCGTTTCCATGGTCAAAAAGCAGCTCGCTCCCGTGATCGAGGCCCGTGCCGCCGAGGTTGAAGCCGCTAAGCGCGCCGAGGAGGAGGCCGCCCGTGCCGCCGAGCGCGAAGCCGCCGCCAAGGAGGAGGCTGAGCGTCTCGCCGCCGAGGCCCGTCGTGAGGAGGAGCGTCGCCTGTCCCAGGAGGCCCAGGCCGCCGCTGAGGCCGCCCGTGCCGCCAAGGAGGAGGCCGAGCGTCGTGCTAAGGAAGAGGCCGAGAAGGCCGCTCGTGAGGCGGAGCTCGAGGCCAAGCGCCGCGCCGTCCCCGCTTCCGATTCCGGCATGCGCTTCCGCTCGCTGCTCGATCAGATCGCCGAGCAGGAGGCCGTGCTCAAGGAGAAGAAGGCTGCCGAGGCTGCAAAGCCCGCGAACGAGTCTCGCAGCGAGCGCGGCGGCCGTCGTGGCAACCGTGGTGCGAACAGCTCATCCGATAAGGGATCGGAGACTCCGACGCGCAGCCGGCGCCGCAGTTCCGCGCCCGCGGCGAATATGCCCGACAACTTCCCGCCCTCGCCCGAGAAAGCCGGCAAGGGTGGCAAGAAGGGTCGCAAGGGTTCCGCGCACGACACCCATGACGGTGAGGATCGTTACGCTCGTATGGCCCGCGAGGCGGAGGAGTACAGCCGCGAGAAGGTGCTGGCCGACGCCCGCGCGGCCGTCGAGGAGGCCTCTCGCGAGTCCTCCGGCCGCCGCAAGAAGCGCAAGGAGAAGCGTGCAGCCGAGGCCGCTGCTGCAGCCGAGGAGCGCAAGATCGAGGAGGCTCTGGCTCAGGGCATCAACCCCGAGGACCTCGACGCCGTCAAGGTCTCCGAGGGCGTGACCGTCGCCGAGCTCGCCGAGGCCCTCGACGTCTCCGCCAACGACATCATCAAGCGCCTGTTCCTGCTGGGCACGCCGCTCACCATGACGCAGACCATGAGCAACGACCTGGTCGAGCTCGTGGCCGACGACCTGGGCCGCCAGGTGCGCATCGTCACCCCCGAGGAGGAGAACTCCTTCAGCTTCTACGACGACCCAAAGGACCTCAAGCCCCGCCCGCCGGTGGTCACGGTCATGGGCCACGTCGACCACGGCAAGACGAGCCTGCTCGACGCCATCCGCCACACCAACGTGTGGAGCGGCGAGGCCGGCGGCATCACCCAGCACATCGGTGCCTCCGAGGTGCAGATCAACGGCCGTCAGATCACGTTCGTCGACACCCCGGGCCACGAGGCGTTCACCGCCATGCGTGCCCGCGGCGCCAAGATCACCGACGTCGTCGTGCTCGTGGTTGCCGCCGATGACGGCGTCATGCCCCAGACCATCGAGGCCATCAACCACTCCAAGGCCGCCGGCGTGCCCATCATCGTGGCCGTCAACAAGTGCGACAAGCCCGAGGCCAACCCCGACAAGGTGCGCCAGATGCTCACCGAGTACGGCATCATCCCCGAGGAGTGGGGCGGCCAGAACATGTTCGTCAACGTCTCGGCCAAGAAGGGCCAGGGCATCGACGAGCTGCTCGAGACCATCCTGCTCCAGGCCGACGTGCTCGAGCTCAAGGCGAACCCCGACACCTTCGCCTCCGGCAACATCATCGAGGCCAAGCTCGACCGCGGCCGCGGCCCGGTTGCCACGCTGCTCGTCACGCGCGGCACCCTGCACGTGGGCGACACCATCGTCGCCGGCATGAGCTACGGCTCCGTGCGCGCCATGCTCGACCAGCACGGCGAGCACAAGAGCGAGGCGCGTCCCTCCGACGCCGTCGAGATCTTGGGCCTCAACTCCGTGCCGGCCGCCGGTGACGAGTTCCGCGTGTTCGAGGATGCCCGCGATGCCCGTGACCTCGCCGAGCAGCGCGCCCTCAAGGCCCGCATCGAGGAGCAGAACAAGGTCAAGCACGTCACGCTCGAGACCCTGTTCGACGAGATGAGCCAAAACGAGCTCAAGGAGCTCAACCTGGTGGTCAAGGCCGACGCGCAGGGCACCATCGAGGCCCTCGCGGACTCCATCGGCAAGATGGACCAGTCCGAGGTCCGCATCAACATCATCCACTCCGCCGTCGGCGCCATCTCCGAGACCGACGTCACGCTGGCCGCCGCCTCCAACGCCATCATCATCGGCTTTGGCGTGCGCCCGCAGGCCAAGGCTCGCGACGCCGCGGAGAAGGAGAACATCCAGATCAAGACCTACTCCATCATCTACAAGGCCATCGAGGACATCGACGCCGCCCGCATCGGTATGCTTGCGCCCACGGAGGAGGAGGTCCAGACCGGCTCCGCCGAGGTCCGCGACACGTTCCGCGTGCCCAAGGCCGGCCTCATCGCCGGCTGCATGGTCACCGAGGGCGAGATCAGCCGCGACGACAAGGTGCGCGTCGTGCGCGACGGCGTCGTGGTGTTCGACGGTGCCTTCGGCTCCATGCGCCGTTTCAAGGATGACGTCAATGTGGTCAAGAGGGGCTACGAGTGCGGTCTTGGCATCGAGAAGTTCCAGGACATCAAGGTCGGCGACATTCTCGAGGCCTATAAGATCGTCGAGGTCGCCCGTACTGAGTAGCCCTGGCTGCCTCAGGTGCCGCACCTCGGGCTTCACGCGTCGGGCGCCGCACGTCGAGCGTGCGGCCTCCTCGTTCAGCCCGATCTGCGGCACCTGAGAAACCCAGTGTCCATGCTGACACCCCACCTTGGCGTTCAATCGTCGGGCCGCCGCACGCAAGGCGCGGCACCCTTCTCTTTCACGCCAATCTGGGGCGCCTGGACAACCCCTCAGGGCGTCCGGCCGCTTCATGCGGGAGGCCGATGTCCGGGCAACGCCGTATGGTATGTAACTGACGAAACCTTTGCGGGTATACGGAAGGGCAACGTGC
>ERZ1032357.43-NODE-43-length-42429-cov-18.413815_pt1 | contig 42429 bp, 35 predicted proteins | sample MGYA00517100_ERZ1032357 | MGnify/ENA primary metagenome ERZ1032357 (study PRJEB33719, sample SAMN04262589) | wastewater metagenome | biome: periurban shantytown; feature: animal feces; material: feces | host: Canis lupus familiaris | place: Peru: Lima | collected...
AGACAGAAGATTATGAATCGCGTCCTGTGTGAGATTCGCATGTCTTATTGTAGAAGAGTTTGGACGCTCCTATTAGATCTGATGAAAGGCACACAGATGACTGATGTATATACGACTGAGCTGGTTGCTCTTGGTACGAATCTGGCGCAAATGGCTGTTAAAGGTACGGCCACTGCCGTGTCAGCTAAGATCCGAGCAATAAAAGATGAGAAGAATGCTGAGAAAATACGCAATACATATGACGAGATAGTCAATGAGCTTCTTAGCGAGCGTGAGGAAGCAATCAGGATTGCTCAGGCGTATAAGTCAGAGCTTGAGAAGGTCGTTATCAGCGATGAAGATATTCAGCATCTTCATAATACGGTTGCAAATGTTTTGAAGATTATGACGGATATTCAAATTGCTGGCGCCGAAAGGGCAGGGGAAGCTGCTGTTAAGGCAGTGAAAGAACAAACCAAAGTATATGAGCAGTTTATGGAACTGATTAGTGTGGATACCCTTAAAACTATGCAGCTAATTGGTTTCAACTATAAGGCTGCCATAGGAGAGCCTCTGACTCTTATGCTCAAGAATTTCCTTCTCTCAAAGGTAAAGGAACCTGACTCTGTAAGTATGTTCGAGAAAGTCCTAACACCGGAGTTGGTTGAAATATTGAAGGATGATACAGCATATAAGAATTTCAGAGAGATACTTGAAGGATAATCAAATGATTAAGTGAACGCATTGTCTGTTCAATGTGCTTCGGCAGCAGGTTTCCTTGTGCGCCATATGAGGAAACTCGCTGGCTGTTCTGTGTCGCCTATGATTCGGTTATTTAGGAATGTACCTGCTGCGGTAGGAATATTTCTTTGACTCTGGTGAGCTTATGACATGGGAAGCGCGACTGATGAGCGCGACTGGCACGAGTTGCATTCGAACGGATCATGCATTCGCAACATCTTCTGCAAGGGTGTCGCTCCTATTGCGCAGAAACCCACCTGTCTATGTTGCGCAGACATCATCAGTGCTATGCATAATCCGCTTAGACAGCGAGGTTGTTGTCCTGCAGTAAGTCGAAACGACTTGGAGTTATGCCTGCGTCATGTTCCATGCGCTCGATACATGGTAGAACCATTTCAGTGCGCTCCTCAGCGGATTTAGGTGCTTTAGTTCTTTGTTTCTTTGCTGAAAGAATCTTTGCTCATGTTGCGTTGCGTTTATCAGGAGGCATAGTTCCATAGGAGTCGAAGAAATCCGACTTTGGTTCAACTGCTGGTAATGCAGAATCGCGATCTGGAAGGAGGGCCGGCCCAATTGGGTCAGTAGTATACGAAAGCCATGCTGGGTTAAAATCTTTTGAAATTAGAACAGCCGGGAATGGATGTGCTGTCCCGCAAAGTATCCGAGTAACTTCGCCATTTTGATAAGAAATGAGACGCGATAGGAAAGATATATCCCATGCGGCGTTCCATGCACATTTTGCTAAATCATTTGGATGTTTAATTTGCTGAGGATCTAGCTTTGTCAGATGTCTCGTCTTTCCTCGGTATTGTTTCTTGTCGCCTGTACCGTCTTTGCCGACAAGCTGGTACAGAGCTAGGAGAGTCGGGTAGGCCGAGACAAACCCAAGTTCTTCTTGTTCCCATTCGTAATGCTGCTTGAATAATTCGATTGGATCCTTGCCCCTGTTTTTCTTGTCGCTTCGGATGAACAGCAGATGTAGCAGACTGCCGTAGAATATGGGAAGATAGATAGTTTCTCTACCGATGGTGTTTGCAATTGACATGTCTTGTGAATCATCAACATTATATGTTGCTCCAGTATGATCTTTCGAAGATGTTCATATATTCGTCATTCGGAGCTGTGAGTACTTTGCAAATTGCCGAGCCATAGGATCGAAACAGGCTATAGTTCACAGAGTCATCTCGGCTAAGACATAATTCAGAAAGCCCCAGCTCATAGCATAAGCCACATGGGCCAAAGCTATGTTGAGTTGATTTCATTTGCCTGCGAATGTATTTGGTTAAAATATACAAACAAATTTGGTTTCGTGATTCTCAAGGATCAGTGGATTTGCTCAGTTGCAAAGTCAGATCATGCAAGGAAAAATACGGGGCGGGTGCTAACGGGGATCATTGACGCGGAGTATGCAGTGCTTGATGCTTCGGTGGGGGAAGACTATTCAAGAGTCAATGCAGTACGTACTTCTTTAGACGGTTTGCGCGAATGGCTTGGTATCAGCAGCGTCCTTGTGTCGGCGCCGATTGTCGATGACAATAATCGTATGAAAGAGAGGGAATATACGCTTAAGCGTCCGGCAGATAGCATCGGGACAGGCATCCCCGCATTCAATTTTGTTCCTTATTGGACCGTCTCAGTTTCTGGAGATACGACCGAGCTTCATGATTTGGCTTATATGGAAAGCGCTTCTCATGAAGTTAGGCGCTGGCAAGAGCATCTCGAAAATCATCGGGCCATGCGTGATCTTCTTCGTATTTCGAGTTGGACGGAGCATTCTCTTTCAATAGAAGCGGTTTCCAGAGAGGATGATCCTCTCCGGGTTGAAAGTGGAATTCCGTACCAGGAAAGATGGTGCGCAGTCGTTGAATCACGTTCCGGAATGCACTCGCATGTTGGGCAGCTCAATTATCTGATTAGGTATTCTGATTTCTGCAACGGCGATTTGAGTTCGTGGTTTAAACTTCGGGATACTTATGCTCGAGGAATCGACCCCATCGTTTCATTGTTTTCTATGAGAGGTGCTTCTATTGAAGCTTGGGTGGTGCAGCTTAGTATTGGATTTGAGGCGCTTGAATACCAGCTGCTCCAAGAGAGAGGAGCGGATAAAGATAAGGCTGGCAAAGCTTGTTTTGCGAATAAGCTTCATGCCATTATTTCTGATCTCGGCGATAATTGGCCTTTCGATCTCGAACAATGGAGACTCGAGATGACTGAATCCTATAACTCGATTAAACATGCAAACCGGGCTCGTGTTGACCGGCTGCAAAGCCTTAATGCGTGGAGAGAAGGTGTTCTGGTATTCCGTGGCTGGGTTGCATTACGTCTAGGCGTGCCCAAAGACCAATTGCTTCAGAGACTGCAGTATGATCCGTTGACTCACCCGTATGTGCGGGAGGAGCAAATTTAGGATGTCGGATGAAGCGATTGCATATTGACTGATGCATACGAGAATGACAGCAGGGTGTTATTCGTGAACGAACGGCATAAAATATGCGTAGCAGGTATTGAACGAGCGGATATACCCATGTTTTAAGGGGAGCAATGTTCGAGGCGGATAAGCCTATACGGCATGTTGAAAACGACGAATATGGTCGGAAGAAGTACGTCGATAACCTTGCCTACGCCATTCTGACCGATGACGATTCGGATGGTCTGATAGTTGGCGTGGAAGGTGAGTGGGGCAGCGGTAAGACATCCATCAAGAACATGCTCATTGAGCGACTTCAGCAGATGCCCCTCCCAAGTCGTAAGACTCATCTCATTGAATTCGACGCCTGGATGTATTCCAGATCGGGAGAGATAGTATCCGCATTGTTCTCTGAGATTTCAGCGGGCCTTTCTCCCCGATTGAAGTGGTATCAAAGACTGCGTGTACGACTTAGCGGATATAGGGGCAGAGCTTTTAAGCATGCAGTTCAGCTGGGTCTTGACATTCTGGGTGCTTGTCCTTTTCCAACAAACGTCAACATTGCTATGGCAGTTGTTTCTTGGGGCTTTCAAGCTCTTTCGGAAGAGCTTTCGAATGATACATTACAAGGCGGAACAATGTCGGGAAGAGGAGCGAAGACCGCAGATAATTTACGTCAGACAAGAGATGTTTTGAAAAGAAACCTCAACTCGCAATCAGACAGGATTGTTGTCTTTATTGACGATTTGGATCGTCTTCTGGACGATGAAATCGGTTCGCTTATACAGGCGGTGAAAGCGGTGGGGGATCTTCCTCACGTCACATATGTCCTGTTCTATGACAAGTCCTACGTTGCGCAGGCGCTCGATAAAGTAAGTCATGATCGTGGCGTTGAATTCCTTGAGAAGATAGTTCAGATTCCTGCCGTGGTTCCTGAATTGTCCCTTAGTGATTTGCATAAGTCATTAAAGAACGAAATCTTGCGTATCGGATGGCGCGATAACTTGTCACTGGGAAGAGAACAGGATATTTTCAATCAGTGTATTTGTCCATTCATCCGGAGCAAGCGAGACATGATGCGCTTCCTGAATGATTTCCGTCTGTATTACGCGGCACTTGGCGATGATGTTGAGCTACTGGATTTGGCAGGCATCACCGCACTGCGTATATTCTGTTCGGAACTGTATCGGTGGATAGGCGAGAAGCGTAATTATCTGACGGATTTGGAATTCGTCGATAATAATAGTGGAATGTATGTTGACAGGCAAAGGAAAAAGCAGAAAACACTAGAACATGAAATTCAGGACGCCAGAGATGCAGGTATCTTTAATGGATTTCCGGCAAACTGGAAAGAAATTGTCAGGGTGCTATTTCCATTTGCTAATAAAGCTTTAGGCAAGCAGAATCTATCTCGGGTTCCAGATTCATATCGAGCAATATGCAAGAAAGATCATGTTGACACATATTTCCGGCTGGTTCCATCGCCGGAGAATATTTCAGAGAAGCGTTATAAACAATTTGTCTGCGAAATAAATCTTGACAATGCTCAGCCGGATGCTGATCTGATGCAGGTCGCTTATTCTCCTAGATTGAAAGGGAGAATTGGGAGATACTTATATCGGGATACACAACAGAATGCGAGGAGAATGTGCATGCTGCTTCGCTTTTATTTGAAGCATCATTTTTTGATTGATCTACAATTCCCATTAAGTACAGTGGAAAAGTATTTCTATCCTTATGTGTTGAATTTATTTGAGATAGCATGCGAGAAAAGATGGAATTCAGCTAATGCTGAGGCACTTTTGCAAGAATGTATTGATAATGAAAATATAGGGGCATTTCCAATCGATATTTATTTAGCCATGCTATGCGGTTTGCGGTCTTTGCCGGCACAGGAAGAGGATTGGCAGAGAAACAGATTGTCCGAGATTTGGGATGTTGAAGTTGGGCGGCATTTGGGAGCTAGAAGTCAGATGCCGTCTGAGCTGGACAAGAAGGTTTACTGGGGAATTTATGTTGATCGCTTTGAGAAAAAGGTTTTGTCTCTTGCAAAGAAACAGCTTCAGGATAAAGGTCGTGACTCATTACCAGTACATTTGAGTTTTTATGATTTACGTTTGACGATAGCGATGCTGGGATGGTTGTTTAAGGATGTGCCAGATGCTTTGACAGATGCGTTACTTGCGCTTCGTAAGTATGCGGATGAAGACCAATTTGTGTTTCTTTCTGCGGCTGCATTAGTAATAGAACAAGATGATGGTAGCTATGCCGTTGACGTCCAAACCGCTAAACATTTGTTCAAATCTGCTGACTACCTAAATATGGTCAATTCGTATGTCAACGATAATGAATTACAACATAAGACTGATGGACTATATGAGCAGCAGTTACATCATGCGGCTTATGCCTTTGCGCTCAAGGGCAATGGGATAGTAATTCAAAACGGCAAAGTTCAGGTTACCGCTGACCAGGCGAACAATGTCCTGAAGAATTGGGGGCTAGATGGCTAAGAAATTTGCTTTTGATTTTCTATAGGTGGATAGACATCCTAGTGCGAAAACAGTTTAGCCTTATGCTCTTCCTGAGCTGAATGTAGGTACTGCATGAGTTGCCGCTGTAGCAGGGTGCGGACGTTTTCTTGGAGACTGAACGAAAGGCTTATCGTATGTCCGGTCCCGAGGGACGACAGCGCGCGGTGGACTTGTATTCCACCACGCCGATGACCACTGCCCAGGTGGTGAAGCACCTGGGTTATCCGACCAGGCGGTAGTGCCTGGAATGCTGGCTGACAAAGGATTCCCGGTATGCCGGCCATATGGCCAAACCCATCATCCCACTGGAGACAAGGACCAAGGCGATCGAGCCGGTGCCGGGAGACATGCGGCAGAAGCAGGCCGCCGAACGGCTCAGCGTGAGCATCGGCGCGGTCCACAAAAGAGCGGACGCATCCCGGCTTCCGGTGACGGGGTCCATTTTGAACGCCGATGGTGTTCAGATTAACTGGTGACTACGAGGTGGTGACGTTTTCTTGGACTCCCTGACCGGGAGGGGAATCCAAGAAAACGTCACCACCTCGAAATCCCAAACCACTATTCGACGCATTTTGTAGCTATCCCTTGACGCATGATTTTGCGGCAACAATATGTGGTTTCCTTATCCTTGTCGACAGCCCTAGCGTGCGGAATGCTGCCAAACTGAAAATGAAGGATTTCTTACAGCGTCTGACAAATGCATTATTGAATGCTACCTTTGTGTTTTTGAGAGAAGGACTGGTAATATACATCCTTTCGAAAGCAAGCTTCATATATCTGAACATAGAAATTTCCATGACAGAGGAGGGGCATGAAGTCAATACAAGTAGCGAATGCTTTCATTCTTCGCCATGGCTCTGATATCGATATCACGAATCTTGTGCTGAACAAGCTCGTTTATTTCGCGCAAGTCGAGTCTCTGCGCGAAACCGGAAAGCCATTGTTCGAAGACAAGATCGAGGCTTGGTCCTACGGCCCAGTCGAGAAGGACGTTTATTACACTTTCCGAAAGTATGGGCGCAACAGGATTCTCAAGTCCGAGGGCGAAACCGCAAAGGATGAACAGGCCTTATCCGTCGTAGATGGGACAGCAAAGAAATATGGTTTTCTGACGGCATTCGATCTTGTGGGATTCTCCCATCGAAAGAACTCCGCTTGGAAGAATGTCTACAGGGAAGGAGAAAACGTCGAAATCACCAACGATGCCATTCTCGCATCCGACGACGGTCTGACCTTCCCCAAAAACACTCTTGCATCTAGTTTGGATGAAGTAAATGCAAAATGGCAGAACACCTTCAGGATTCTGCGCAATGCCTGAGCAATACACTGACGAGTGGTGGCATATCCAAGCGCCGCCACTCGTTTTTCCATCTGATGATTTCGCAGAAGCAATGACACAAGCAATCGTCCGAGTACACAGGAAGCAACTTGACGACATCGGCGGATTTACCGTGGAAAGAGCCAATGACGCCGATTCCGTAAGTGGCGTTGTAGATTCGACATTTCTGCCGGTATTCGGTCAATCGTCGAAAGAACGATTCGAAGATTTGTTTCGACAAATGGCGCATTTTACCTTTCACCTAGCCAAAAATCATTATTTCGCTGATGGCAACAAGCGCACCGCAATGGCCATATCCTTGGCCATCCTGAAAATGGAAAGAATTGATTTGGATATCGATGATGATCCAGCGCCAGAACGAAATACCCTATATAAACTCATTTCCAGACTGGTGACAGAAGAAATCACGGAAGAACAATTCGCCGCAAGCCTGAGGAGAAGTGGACGTTTAATCGATGAATAATGACGGGCTGCCGCCTGTCCGCTACAGCACAAGATCGACCGGCCCATGCGAGTGCTCGGCTACCTCACGACCGTCGAGCCATTCGCCGACGAACTGCCAGACCTACAAGCCTGACGAAGGCGTTGCACCTGCAAATGAACAACGGGTAGCATCCATACATCATGATGAACGAGTAGGGTTGACGGGGGGAGGGGAAACCACATGAACCAGGCATGCACACGCAACGACACCATCGACGCGAGCAACCATCATGGCCGACCGCAATACCGACCGCAATACCGACCGTTCCTGCAATTTCTGACAACGCAGGAACGCAACGTCATTTGGCTGCTGCTGTCCATCCCGGGATGGCTGAAATTCGGCATCTACCTCAACGCCGCGTTCATGAGCATCACCGGATTATTGGGCGTGCTCGCTACTTTGGGTGCGATCGCCATTGCGTTCGGCATCAAACGCATTCCGTGGCGTACGCCATTGCGGATTCTCATCGCTTCCTACTGGTTCTCCTTCGACGCGGGCGTGGTGCAATGGCTATCCATCCATCTGCATATCAAGCCGTTGACCGACTATTTCGCGCACCTCATGTACCGGCAGTACATCAATGAAAGCTCGGTGTGGGGTGGTGGTCGCCCGCAGTTCCTGTTCGCGGAGCCCAGCTATATCGGCATGCATCTGTTCGACGTATTGCTGCCGCTTATGTGGCTTATGCGTGGGCGCGACCGTATCTATGTCAAGCGGTTGCGCAACCTCATCGTTGTGTATGCGATTGGCTCTGTGCTGATGCAGGCCGGCACCCGGATCGTTCTTGATTCGGTGGTGGCGTTGCTGGTTGCCATTATTGTGCATAATTCGTGGTGCGACAAGAAACAGCGTGTGCGTGGTATTGCTCAGCTGCTGGGTGCGGTTATGCTTGGTCTGCTGGGCGTGCTTGCCGATTCCCGACTATCTTCGATTGCGGAAAACGGTGCCGAAGGAGACGGATCGTTCTTCGCGCGAATCTACCAGAGTCTTGACCCGATATGCGGGCTGCTCGCCCATCCGTGGACGGTGCTTACCGGATATGGCGCCGGCAACATCATCAACGCGGTATGGGCCGGCGCGAAGCATGCGGGACGATTGTTGAATGGCCTGGGCATGAATGGAAGTGCTGCGGTGGGATTCGCGGTTGGCATCAGCAATCATTTTGGGTAGGTAATGTTCGACTGTTCAGTTTTTTGAGCCTTGCCACTCTGGAGCTGCCATAAGCGAAATGAAATGTGTTTCGTTGCCTAGGGTGCAGTGGTCACGGTCCGTTCGGACCGCAGCTCCTCGATACTTATATGCAAGACGGCAGTCGATGGCCGTCTATGTTGGGTGAAGTGATCTGAAGTGATTACAAGCTGCGGATTTGCGAGCCGAACGGCCATAGCGCTAATTTGGCCATCTTGAACGACTGGATACCGAACGGAATACCGATGATGGTGACGCAGTTCAGCAGGCCGGCAAGTATGTAGCCAATCGCCATCCACAAACCGGCCAGTACGAACCAGATGATGTTGATCAGCACGGATCCCACGCCGCCGCCATACTCCACGGTCTTACCGAACGGGGTCAGCGTGAGTCCCGCCATCTTGAACGCCTGAATACCCAGTGGAATGCCCACAATGGTGATGCACAACACCAAACCGATAATGGCCCAGCTGGCGGCGAGCAACAACCCACCCAGAATCAGCCACAGAATATTACCAATAAGTCGCATACGCACATGATACTGACATGCCGTGCCGATGCCGACAAGTGGCAACGGATAACAACAAAAGATACAAAAAGCAGCAAAGCCATGTGGGAAGGATGCATTTTGCCTCGCCATAAGCAAAAATGGTGAGGTAGATTTATCGAACCTTAATCGAACCGAATTTTAATACGGTTGCATTGCTTGGCGATGCCTCCGAATATGTTGGTCAAATTTTGACTTTGCTTTCCGAGGTGTTGCTGGCAGCAACGTATTGAATGGATTTTTGCAGTCACTTAATTGATGCGGCTGCAAAAAGCGGTCGGTATTTTCTGGCTGAATTCTTTGAGTGCGGAGCGGCAGAAAGCAAAAACTTTGATAAATGCCATGTAAAACTGCTCAACATCTGTTTGATCGAAAGCCCGCTACAAATCTGCCATAATAACGCAGATAGACCGGTTGAAATGGGAAAAAGCGCAGAGTGTGGGGCGTTCGCCTTGGAAACGGACGCCCCGCATTTCCTGTGTGGGAATTTATAGCATTCCGATCAGCCCATGGTCGTGGCCGTCGCGCGCGAAGGCTGGAATCGTGTCTATTCCGGCGTCGACAGTGATTTTCTGCCCACCTTCATACACTTTGCCGGTGCGTAGATCCGTCCATGTGATGCTAGCGTTTCCGGGAAGCGTCACCTCACGCGACCTAGCTCCGGCCTCAACTACGGGGGCCACTAGGATATCAGGGCCGAACATGTATTCATCGGCGATATCAGACACCGACTTGTCTTGGGGGAACTCGTAGAAGAGTCCGCGAACCAAAGGCTGGCCATCGATATGTGCTGATTCGAACAGTTCTCGAGTGTAAGGGCGCATTTTTTCGCGAATGGCAATGAACTTTCGGAAGATTTGCTCCATCTCGGGGCCATAGCTCCAAGGCTCATTGTCGGCACCACTTGGCGAACGGTGGTCTCCGGCCGAATTAGTGATGGTCTCCTTGCCGGTTGCCGTATGCAGACTACGATCGCCATGGTTGCGCATGACCGGCAGGAAGCATGAGAACGCACACCAGCGGGCCAACAACTCCTTGAAATTGTCCGAATCAATTATCCCATCATGGAAACCGCCCATATCGGTGGTGAACCAAGGGATACCGGCCATGCCCATGTGAATGGCGCAGGTAATCTGGGCACGGAGGTCGGCGAAGGTCGAACCAACGTCTCCAGACCAAACAAGAGAACCATAGCGTTGCGAACCAGCCCAAGCGCAACGGGTGAGGTTGACGATGTCACCATCCCTTCCTATGGTTTGTTGCCCCTCGTAGAAGCCTTTGTTATAGTCTCTTGGGTAGATGTTTGCCACCTGCTGGTTTGGGCCGGCGTAATATCGATAATTGTCGAAATCGTACGTGCCGTATTCAGGTTCCGCTTCGTCGAGCCAGAATGCATCAACCCCAAGCTCGGCATAATTTGTTCGGCACTTCTCCCAAACATATTCACGAGCTTTTGGATTGGTGGCGTCATAGAACTGGCTGGGACCTTCGAACATCATGCCGACGTCTTCACCCTTATCTGCACGCACGAGAAGGTTCTTTGACTTCATCTCAACATAATTCTCTGAGGCGAGCGCGACCTGGGGCCACACAGATACCATGAGTTTCACTCCCATGCTGTGCAGATCGTCCGCCATAGCTTTGGGATCGGGCCAGAATTCATTCTCAAAACGGAAGTCACCCATATGCGGCCAGTGGAAGAAATCTACAACGATGAGATCCAATGGAATATTACGCTGTTTAAACCCATGGGCGACGTCTAGAAGCTGACGTTGATTCCAATATCTAAGCTTGCACTGCCAGAATCCCAGTCCCCATTCAGGCATGTGAGGAGCGTGCCCTGTGGCGTCGGCATAATGCTTCATTATCGAAGAAGGTGTATCGCCTGTGGTAATCCAGTAATCAATCTGCTTGGCTGATTCAGCTCGCCATTCCGTACGGTTCTTGCCGAACGTAACGTTTCCAAGTGCCGGATTATTCCACAGGAAGCCATATCCGGCGCTGGAAACCACGAAAGGAATAGATGCCTGTGAATTGCGATGCGCGAGTTCGAGGGTACAACCTTTCAGATTGAGGATGTTCTGTTGGTACTCGCCCATACCATATAGTTTCTCATTTTCCGGTGTGGTAAAGGAAGCAACGATGGAATAGTCGCCTCCGGTGATCGGTTTGAACCATCGCGCTCGAAGATTTAGTGATCCGCCAGATGGTATTTCCTGAATGAGCGGTGTGCCGTCTGCCTTATAGAAGCTCAGTAAACAGCGTGGCTCTTCATATCCTGATCCGGAGTACAGGCCGCAGGATGCTTTCGCTTGAACTACAATATCGCCATTGCGTAATTCGGCGGTTCTATTGGGCTTGTCAATGGTGATACCATAGTCGTGACTGTCTGAGGCCTGGTTGTTTTGTGGCAGCAAAGCTCCTTCTTGTTCTTGTATCTCATGCATTTTCGAGGCGCGGACGCGGACTGAATTCTTTCCCCATGGTTCGATGCGAAGATATTCGCCGTCGCCAGTCCACAACAGTGCATCTCCATCGATAGCAAAAGTTAGTTCACTCATAGTTGGTCCTTGTAATTATGTACTTAAGGGTTGGATTAGTCTTTCACCGCTCCGGCTGTTACGCCGGCGGCAACGTATTTCTGTGCGAAAATTAGTAATAGCGCTGTTGGTACTGAGGCCAATACTGCGGTGGCCATCATTGGCCCCCATTCTTGGTTCTGTGAACCGATAAAGTCATATAGACCCATGGTGATTGGCCTCATCTTGCCGCCACCGGAATCGAGGGTCGAAGCAAACATGAAATCTGACCATGCCCAGAGGAAAGCGAACAGCGAAGTCGTGACAATGGTATTACGGGAGAGTGGAATCACGATTTTGGTAAAAACACCCCACTGCGATGCTCCGTCGATTTGCGCTGCCTCCACCAACGAGCGTGGCATACCGGACATAAATCCCGTCATCAGAATCACTGCGAACGGTACCGACAAAGTGGAGTCGGCAACGATAAGTCCCGGAATACTGTCGAGAAGACCGATGTCATCGTAGATCTGGTAGAAGCCTAGAGACATAACGACCGCGGGAATCATCTGAGCAACAATCAACAGGAAGTTCATGGACTTTGAGCCTTTGAACTCCAAGAAAACAATGGCGTATGACGAAGGTAATGCAATTGCTAGAGTCAGGATCACGCATCCTATGGCAACTAGCAATGACGTTCCTAGGTAGGGGAGCTGTGAACTTAACGCAGAGGCATAATTGTCGAGCGTGAAATCTTTCGGGAACAGATCACCTGAACGGATGGAGCGACGTTGCGTGAATGATATGTTGATCATCCAGTATACGGGGAAGAGCATAATCAGCGTCAAAATGATGCCTATAAGTGTTTTCCACCATGATGAACGATGTTTCATTTTAGTTACCTCTTCTCTTCATTCCGCTGGGCCCACAGGTAAATCAGAGCGAAAATCAGTGCTACGACAATGAGAATCGTGCCCACAACGGATGCTTCCGAATACCGGATGGTTGCTGATGTGCCCTTTCCGAAAGCCATCTCATAAGCCCAAGTTGCCAAGGTTCTCGAAGATCCAGTGCCCTTGGTCATAATCCAGATGATGTCTACTGTTCGTAACGTGTAGACGAAACCTAGCAGGAGCGTGATCATCGATACCGGCTTGAGCAACGGGAAAGTAATCTTCCAGAAGCGCTGCCAAGCATTGCAGCCATCCAACGCGGCGGCTTCATACAAGTCGCCATTGATGTTTTGCAAGCCCGAATACAGAATTACGAGGTTGAAAGGAATACCAAGCCAAATATTGGCAATGATAACCGCCCACAAGGAATGATCGGCTTGCAGCCACCAAACCGGGTCCAAACCAAATAGTTTGAGGAAATTATTAATAACACCGCTGTCGGCGTCCATCATCCATTGCCAGATCGTACCGGAAATCATTGGCGGAAGTAGCCATGGTACAAGGAATGCGCCGCGCAAAGCCGCGGAAAGTTTGAAATTCTGATTGAAGAAAACCGCCAATGCCAAGCCGATAGAGTATTGGAAAACGATAGAAGCGAAGACGAAAATCAAAGTCTGTCCGAGAATAGTCCAGAACTGTTGATTGCTTAATATTTCCTTATAGATATCGAATCCAGACCAAGGGGCATCGCCGGTCACAAAAGTGCGACGTGTGTAGCGGTGCATACTCATGGAAATATTCTGAATCAGAGGCCAAACGTAGAAGATAAGCATGTAAATAATCAGCGGGGCCGCGAAACCAATGGCGGCCAATGTGGTTGGCTTGATTCGCCTTGGTTTATCTGCGGTGATTGTTTGAGACATAGTTCACCTGCCTGTTGATGGAAAAGATGGAATGGGGCGTCTGAATATCGCAATGAATGGCGGGCAGATGCCCCAGAAAAATATGAGACCGCGAATCAGCCCTTATTCAAGGCAGCCTGTAGATCTTCAGAAAGCTGTGCAGAAATGTCTTCGTATTCCAGACCAACGTCAGTGGTACGGCCTTCAGCATTTTCTACGGCGTCAACCCAAGGTGCCCAGGCACTGTTCTCTTCCACCTGCTGCTTGCGGACGTCACTTTTGGCGGCAAGATAAACCATCTCATCATTGGTCTTCTTGAGATTATCTCCGTCAATGAGGCACTGAATGACCTCCGCGGTTGCTTTCATCTTGTCACTGTCTTTGGTTTTCTGGGCTGGAATGGTAATGAACTCGCCACCGCTTGGAACTGGGGCTACTCCGCCATCTTTGGCTGGGATGGAAATCATCTTGTAGCCTTTTTCGACGGCCGACTCCATCTGCCATGAACCATTTTCGGAGAAGCCGTAATCGCCGCCAAGGAACAGATCCCATGCAGCAGATTGGTTGTCCGTTGCGACCGATTTCGGAGCCCAACCTTTTTGGACCCAGCCGGATACCAGATCAAGCGCATCCTGCTCGGCACTGGAACCTGAAGCGTCCTTCAATTGACCGCCGGCTCCCCAGAACCAGGGAAGGAACTGGAATGTTCCTTCTTCGCCGGAAATGCCGGAGAACGTGATGCCCTTATATCCTGCGTTTACTACTTTTTCGATGGCACTGTTGAGTGAATCCCAATCGGTAATCGATTCCGGGTCGACGCCGGCCTTATTGAGGACATCGGGGTTGTAATACAAGCCCAATGCGTTAGTGCCGTAAGAAACCCCATATTGTACGCCGTCGATGATGCCGGGACCTTCGATATTCTTGTCGAATCCTGAAACGTCGACTCCCGCTGCCTCGATATCCGTAACAAGTCCTGCGTCGACAGCGGTAGGCATCTTTGGGTTATCGATCAGGGCGATCTGGGGTGCGTTGCCGGCCTTGACAGCTGTTGTGAGATTGTTTAATAGGTCTGACTGCGCATAGCCGATGCGTTTTACGTTATATCCCTCAGGAGCACAATTGGTAACGTATTTCGCCCATGTGCTGCTATCGTTCTTCTGAGGGTATGGGTCCCAGAATTCGATTGTTTTGGAATCTTGACTCGAGTTGCTACCGCAAGCGGCGAGACTGACTGCCGCGGCACTTGCGGCGATTAAAGCTATCACGCGCTTCATATTTGAACCGATCATTTGGTATTTCCTTTCATTAACAGCGCACCTATGCGCTGAATGATTAATTTATTGCGTTTGGGAAGTTTTAATCCCAAACTGTTGAACCGGTTAAACAAGTTAAATAATAAACCCTGATCTTTGAAAAGTCAAATCGACGAACTTAACTAATGTAGAATCTCGTGGTTGTTTTCTGCGCGTAATCTACGTAGCTGCGATGTTACTCGGGCTCTTGGGTGAGTGGATAATCAAGATAGCGGGTGACCGTCGGGGCTTTCGGATTGTTTATTCGACGCAAAAGGGTTCCCACGGCGGCTTCTGATAGTTGCGTAATGTCCGGACGCACTGCAGGGAACGATATCTTCATTGATGTTGCTAGCTGTTTCGGGAAGACGGTTACGACCTGCAAGTTATCCGGTGTTCGGAGGTTCCTGCGTGCCAAGACCTGAGGGGCAACGATTGTTGCTGGCTCGTTGTGAAGTATCAGAGCGGTCGCTTTGGTGTGCGTATCTAGTGCATGCTCAATGAGGGGCGAAGGATCCGAATCGTCGTCTTTCGGATATTCGACATGCATTTTCAGGTCAAGACGTTTGGCGGTCTCTATCGCTGAATCCAGAAAGCGCCAAGCGTAGCCAAGACCCTGATCAAATATTGTGTGTGACCATGGAATAAGAATCACCTCTTTATGCCCTTCAGAGGCTAAGAAATTTAAGATTGATGATGCAGCCTTGGCGAAATCGGAATCCACTGTATCCAAACCGTGTGAGTTCTTTGGCGAGCCGAATGCAACGGTCGGAATGTGCTCTTTTGCGGCATAGCTGACTCGTGGATCCTCATCTTTGACGTCCATCAGGATGAACCCATCCACTTTCTTTGACGACCATGCTTCATGCATTGCCTCGAAGCCGTCGTTCTCGCCAATGAGTAGGGTGTCGTATCCTCTCTTTGTCGCTTCTTCGGATAGCAGGTACACGTACAGTCCAAAGAGGGCTGACAGATAGTTGCCGTGAAAGGCGGGGGAGACCACACCTATTGTTTTGGTTTTTCTTACGGATAGTGCGCGGGCTGCATGGTTCACCGTATAGCCTAATTCGTCAATCGCATGTTGCACCTTAAGTGTTGTAGCTTGGGTGATTCGAGGATCTCCCGATAGTACATACGAGACTGTTGCCTTGGAAACACCGGCTGCGTGCGCCACGTCAGAAATTGTTACCATATATCACCTGCTCTTGCTTCGTCGCTTCGCTAGGTTAAGCAAATAATCAACATGAGACAAGTTTAGCGTTATCTGTTTGCGCGCGTCGTCATGATGGTCGACAAAAGGCAATGACTCTATTCCGCGTTTCCTCTCGTCCAATGGAGGTGTGGACGGCTATGCGCGCGAGTATCTACCAAACTACTGATGTTGGCGGTTTGGGTTAAGTCGCGTTGCTGTCTTGGCGTATGCCGTTGACGGTGCGAACATTGGTGAGTTTGATTCGCATCGGTGCTTGAGGCGATTAAACGTACATGCGTGTGAAGAAAAGTACATCGAACGCCGTAAGAAAAGCACATTGAACGCCGGGGTAAGACGAAGAGGCTTGTCTGCGGCTCGCATCTCGTCTATGTATGGCAGATTCGGAGGCCTGACCGGAGACATCTCACTTACATATGGCAGACACATGCGGCGAAAACCTCAAAAACGTACCCCCGAAGTGGCTGTTTTCGCAGGCGACGTGCCATATATAAGCGAGATGTTTCCGTACGAAAAGCAAAATCTGCCATACATAACGCAGATAGACCGGTTGGCGTGGGGTATTACGCGAAGTGATTTCACGCGAGTACACGCTGCGGCCTACAGCAGGGGAGCGGTGCGTGGTTTTGCGGTTGAGTTTCGTACTTGCAGCTGAACGGGGAATGTCTCGAATGGTTCCTCGATGGGTTGTCCTTCGATGAGCGCCAGAGCCTTTTGTGCCGCATCGACGGCCATGTCGTATGGGCGCTGTCGAACGGTGGTTAGCTCAGCTTCTTTGGCGAAGGTGCTGTCGTCAAATCCGGTTACGGAAATATCTCCAGGCACGGAAAGGCCGCTGCGTTGAAGGCGGAAGAACAATGGAATTGCCTGTGAGTCCTGATGGAAACACAATGCGGTGGGTGGGTTGTCTTGCGCCATGATTTCGGAAATTGCCGCATCTAGAATGCTGTCGCCTTTTTGCACTGCCAGTGTGCGGGCGGTCAGTCCGTCAACTGCATCGCAGGCTTCCTGGAATCCGGAAATACGGTTAAATGAGCTGAATCCCAATGTGGAGGAAAAGCTTTCATATAAATACAGCAGGTTACGATGTCCCAGCTTGGCGAGATGCCGAACGATGAGTTTGATGCCTTCTTTGTCGTTGATACCGACAGTTGCATCGAATCCTTCGCTGGTGGTATTGATGCCGATAATCGGAATTTTTGCGGTTCCGAGACGTTTGACCTCGTCGGGGCTGATGCCAAATGAGGAAACGAATACGGCATCGGCGTTGCTACGTACGGGAAGTTCCTCGAAGAATGCGTCACGCGCCTCCGACCCCTCGATGGGGTAGATGACCAGATCGTACCCGGCGTCACGCAAAACATCGTTAAGTCCGGCAATGATTTCGGCGGTGAACCATTCGATGACGCCGCTGCCGACCAATAATGCTATGCGATAGGTTCTACCGGATTTAAGAATTCCTGCCGATCTGGAAACGCTGAAATTCAACGCATCGGCTGCGGCCTGCACTTTCAACCGTGTTGCCTCTGACACCTGTTCAGGGTGTGCGAAAGTGCGTGAGACTGTAGCGTTCGATACGCCTGCCTTCAGTGCCACATCGCCGATGCTCGCTTTCATGGTGCCTCCGAAAGTTTTTTCACTGTTTGTTTCAGCCTACCATCATTACCGTCCTCATGGCTACAGAGTTGAAAGATGAATGAAAAGGGTTGCGATACGACACGCCGTATGAAAAACAATGTGTGCACGCTCACAGCGGTGAGATGAAACGGGTTTCAAATGAAACCGTTTACATTTTAAAAAACCTTGAATTGCCAATATGAAACCCTTGTCGTATGCTATTGCTTGTCCGCAAGGGGCGGATGAAGGCTTACGAGGACGTAAGGAGAGATATGAAAATCAACAAAGGTATCGCAGTGGCAGTGGCGGCCCTGAGCATCGTCGGCTTGGCTGCGTGCGGGAACAGCAATACCGCGTCCGGCACAACCGATACGAAAGCCGACAAAGGGCTTGACGTTATCGGCGACACCATCACCTACGACCCCAATCATCTCGTGAACGACGGCAAGCCAATCCAGCTCGAGTACTGGAGCTGGGGCAGCAAGGGCACGGATCCTGTCTACAAGATGATTGAGTCCTACACGAAGACGTATCCGAACGTCACCATCAAAACGGTGAATGTTTCATGGGATGATTATTGGACCAAGCTGCCGTTGGCTCTGAAAGGCAAAAACGGTCCGGCCGTTTTCAACATCCACAACTCTTACGATGCGTTGATTCGTCCATATGCAGCGGATTACGATATCGACACCAAGTCTTTGGAATCCGACTACTCCACCGCATCCGTACATGAAGATGAGAACGGCAAAGTCAAGTACATCGACTCCGTGATCAACACCGGCAACATCTACTACAACAAGACATTGTGGAGCGAAGCGGGCCTCACCGACGCCGACATTCCGACCACATGGGACGAATTCATCCAGGTCGCCCAAAAGCTCACCAAAACCGACGGCAGCAAGATGACGCAGGCCGGCTTCAACTTCAACGGCGACGCCTACAGCGCCATCTATCAAGGTCTGAATTATCAGAAGGGTGAACTGCTCTTCAGCGAAGATGGCAAGAAAGCCAACTACAACAACGATGTGACCAAAGAAAACATGCAGTTCCTCAAGGATTTGTATGACAAGTACAAGGTCGGATCCGTTGACTTCGGCAACGATTACACCCAAAGCTTCGGTAACGGCCAGTCTGCGATGATCTACGCTTGGGGCCACATGGAAGGCACGCTGAAAGAAAAGTATCCAGATATTGACTACGGCGTGTTCGCCACCCCAACCTTCTCCGAAGACACTCCGTTTGCATACGACCGTTACAACGGCGAATCCACTCCGGGCGTCAACAAGAACCAGAGCAAAGAACAGCAGGCCGTTGCCCAGGACTTCATCAAGTACCTGCTCGCCAACGATGATTACATTCGTGAAGCGGTATCCGAACTGAACTCCTTCCCAGCCAAGACCTCGCTGCAGAACGACAAGGACATTCTCTCCAAGCCGGTCATGGCCGCCATCCAGCCACGCGTAGACCGACTGATCTGGCCGGGACCGGCACCATCCACCGTTGAATCCAGCGGCACCACTGCTTTCCAGAACGTCTTCCAGAACGGCATGTCCATCGATAAGGCTCTCAAGGAGGCCCAGGGTCAGATGGATACCGACATGAAGAGCTCTGACTTCACGTCAATGGAAAGCAAGTACGCTTACTTCGACGAACATAAGTAATACCGATATATCCTTTCCAATCCCTTTTCCAATCCGGGCAGTCGCGGTACGATTCTTCTTCCGCGCCGCGACTGCCTTTTTATCTACGAGATACGTTCAATCTTCTTATTCGATTCGATCTGACATTCTGTATTGCGTAACAAAACGGTCGAATCGGCTCACAGAGAGGCGAGATTCAATGAAAAACAAAAATGGTGAATCTCTGGTATCGAGAATTTTCACCCTACGCAACATGGCTGTTGTCTTCTTGGTGGTCTATTTCGCCATTTTCCTGGCCTACCCAATTTTTAAAGCCTTCGCGGGCAGTTTGCATAACTGGAATCCTCTGATTGGCACTTATGATTGGGTCGGACTCGACAACTTCAAACAGATCCTCACAGACAAACTTTTCTGGACTTCCATGGGGAACACGGCGGTATTCGCAGGTGTTTCCACACTCTTCCGCATTGTGCTTGGTCTCGGCTTGGCCCTGCTACTCAGCGCCAAACTCGTCAAATGCAAAGACACCCTCCGAGGTCTGTTCTACATGCCGACCATCACTCCGCTCGTGGCAGTCTCTTTCGTGTGGATGTGGATGTTCGACCCGCAGTTCGGCATGGTAAACAAAATCACAGGACTCGACATCAACTGGCTGCACGACACCAAATGGGCCATGCCGGCAGTCATCATCATGACCATTTGGAAGGATTTTGGCTACGCGACCGTTCTATATTTGGCCGGTCTCATGAATCTTCCTCGAGACGTGTACGAGGCGGCCGCCATCGACGGTGCCAACTCAGTGCAGATTTTCTTCAAAATCACCCTGCCGTTGCTTAAATCAACCACCTTGTTCATTGTCATCACGTCACTGATCAGCTACCTGCAGGCATACGTGCAGATTCTCGTCATGACCGAAGGCGGTCCGGGCACGTCAACCTACACCATCAGCTATCTCATCTTTGATCAGGCATTCCAGAAATACAACTTCGGCGTCGCGTCAGCTCAGGCAGTTGTGCTCTTCCTGTTCACTGGTGTGCTCACCCTCATCATGTTCAAGGTTTCTGGAGATTCGGAGGAACTGGCATGAAATCACGTAAAATTGGCGGCATCATTCTTACGATTCTGCTCTTCATCGCCGCCATCATCACCATTGTTCCATTTGTTTGGATGTTCATTTCATCATTCGCGCCAAATAGCGAAATCGTCAAAGTGACCGGAGGATTATTCCCTAAGCCATCCACGATTGACAATTATGTGAGCATCCAAGAAAAGTTCAATTTCTTGCGATTGTTCGCAAACTCGCTGATCGTAGCAGTACTGAAAACCGGTATTGCAATCTACACAAGTGCGGTGCTTGGTTACGTGTTCTCTAAAATGCGATTCCGTGGTCGCAACCTGCTTTTCGGCATCGTTATGAGCACCATGATGATTCCTTGGGCAGTGACCATCATTCCGCAATACGAAATGTTCACCAACTGGGGTCTGCAAGACACCTACACGTCGCTCGTGCTTCCTGGCATGATCAGCGCATTCGGTATCTTCCTGTTCCGCCAATCCATCTCGGGAATTTCTGACGAACTCATTGAAGCGGCGAAACTCGATGGCGCATCCGAAACCAGAATCTTCCATAGCATCATTCTGCCAATGAGCCATAACACCATCGCGGCGCTCGCCATTTTCACCTTCCTGTGGAATTGGGAAGACTACCTGTGGCCATTCTTGATGATTACCGACGAAAACAAGCAGCTGCTCGCTGTCGGTCTGAAGGCCTTCAACGGACAATACGGCACCGATTACGGCGGATTGTTCGCAGCGACTTCGTTGGCAATTGTTCCAGTGATCATTGTGTATATGATTTTCCAGAAGCAGTTCATTGCAGGTATTGCGACGGGCAGTGGCAAGTAAGGCAGGAGTAGTATGGCAAACAACGCATTAGATAACGCAACCGGCACGGTATTCGTCGACTATGTGCGCAAGGCACGTCCGAAAATGCGAGAATCGTCGGTTTTACAAGGGGATCATTGGAGGATTGGCATTCTAACGGAATCGCTGATCCGTTTCGAATGGTCTGATTCCGGCGAATTTGAGGACAATCTTACGCAGATGGTGGTCAACCGCGATTTTGGCGCCGATACGCAGTTCACGGTGTCGCATCGCGACGGACTGCTCATTGTTGACACCCCCGCGCTGTATGTGACGTACGATGGCAAGCCATTCAGCAAAGAAGGCTTGAGCGTAGTCGTCAAGGGCGTGGCCGACACCCAGTTCAATACGTGGCATTACGGCGACGAGCCGAAGCATAATCTTAAAGGCACCGCGCGCACGCTCGACGAGGCGAACGGCGAAATTCCTCTGGACGATGGTGTGATTTCGCGAGACGGATGGGCGGTACTCGATGATTCCGCCGCGAACGTGATCGTGGAAGCATACGAAGTGAACGGCAAACCGAATCCGCTGGGGGCTTGGGTTATGCCACGCGATCACGCGGAAACCGACTTCTACTTCTTCGGCTATGGCCGCCGCTACACCGAAGCGGTGCAAGACTTCTACAAGCTGGCCGGACCAACGCCTCTGCTGCCGCGCTTCGCACTCGGCAACTGGTGGAGCCGCTACTACCGCTACACGCAAGACGAATACCTGCAGCTCATGGACCGGTTCAAGCGCGAAGGCATTCCATTCACCACATCCGTGATCGACATGGACTGGCACCGCGTGGACGATGTCGATCCGAAATACGGTTCCGGTTGGACCGGCTATTCGTGGGATAAGCAGCTGTTTCCCGATCATGAGGCGTTCTTGCGCGACTTGCACGAGCGCGGCCTGAAAGCCACGTTGAACGTGCATCCGCGAGACGGCGTGCGCGCGTTCGAAGACGACTATGAGGCGGTGGCCAAGCGCGTCGGCATTGATCCCGCAACCGAAGAGGCAGTGGAATTCGACCTCACGAATCCGGATTTCGTAAGCGCCTACTTCGACATGCATCATCGTATGGAAGCTGAAGGCGTTGACTTCTGGTGGCTCGACTGGCAGCAAGGCGGCGTGACCCGCCAGCCCGGACTTGACCCGCTGTGGGTGCTCAACCACTTGCACTACCTGGATTCCGGGCGCTACGAGACTTCTTCCGAACGCAATGTAAATGAGAACTGCGAATGCGAAAAGTGCGCCGAGCCGGGCGCTCGCGATGAGCATGAAATGCATGTCGAGCAATCCGAACGCAACGTGAGTTGCACGGAACGCAACAACCGTTGGCCGCTCACCTTCTCGCGGTATGCTGGCCCGGGTTCGCACCGCTATCCGGTCGGCTTCTCGGGAGACACCATTGTTACGTGGGAATCCTTGCAGTTCCAGCCGTATTTCACTGCTACCGCGTCGAATATCGGCTACGGATGGTGGAGTCACGATATTGGCGGTCATATGTGTGGCTATCGTAACGAGCATTTGGAAGCCCGTTGGTACCAGCTTGGCACGTTCAGCCCGATCAATCGCCTGCATTCCAGCAATTCGCAGTTCATGGGCAAGGAGCCGTGGAACTTCTCCGCGGAAGTGCGCGATTCCATGGTGGGTTCGCTGCGACTGCGCCATATGATGCTGCCGTACCTGTACACCATGAACTATCGCGCCGCGTTCGAGGGCATGCCATTGGTGGAGCCGATGTATTGGGCGGAGCCGAATAATCCGCAGGCGTACGAGGTGCCGGACGAATTCCGTTTCGGCACTGAGCTGCTGGTTGCGCCAATCGTTTCTGACAATGACGATTCTGCGCAGCTTGGTAGTACGGAAGTATGGCTGCCACAAGGCGAATGGTATGACTTCTTTGACGGTCGCCGTTACGTTTCGGCAGGGAAGTCCGGTCGTCGTTTGGAAGTGTGGCGTGCGATCGACCGTATGCCGGTGTTTGCCAAGGCTGGCGGTATTGTGCCGTTACAGCAGCTTGGCGAGGGCAATAAGGTGAATGATCTGGGCAATCCGGAGTCCCTGCAGGTGCTGGTGTTCCCCGGTGCGAACGGTTCGTTCACACTCAAGGAAGACGACGGTTCTGTGGCTTCTGCTGCTTCCGGCTCTGTATCTGCCGGGTCTTGCGATGGCCAAACTCATGTTGCCGATACGTGCATGAGCTTCGACTGGAAGAATGCGGACAATGCCACGCAGTTCACCGTCAACCCGGTGGAAGGCTGTGCTGAAGCCGTTCCGGCACGGCGTAACTGGGGGATTGTGTTCCGTGGAGTTGCGCAGACAGGCACGCAGAACGTTCGCATCGAAATTGACGGTAAAGCTTGCAATACTACAGAAATTACATACGATCAGCAGACGTTGAGTCTGTCGGTCGTTGTGCGCGACGTGCCGTCTGCCGCACGCTTGAACGTGACGATTGCAAATGGATTGCAGATTGCCGAGAATCCAGTCGAACAGGACTCGCTCGACGTGCTCTTGCACGCGCAAATGCCGTACATTTCCAAAGAGCATGCGATGCAGGCGATTCGTGAGCAAGGAGTGCGCGCGCTTGGTGCTCTGCGCACTTTCGATACCGCGCCCCGTTTCAGCAACGAGTTGTTCGTCACGTCCGGCATGCCCGATGCGGTGATCGGCGCCCTGGAGGAAATCCTCCTCCGCAGCTGATGCGAAGTTGCGGGCCAGCCGGCTGAAGGCAAAAAATTTGGGCATGGAAAAGGGGTTGCAGTGAATCTTAACGATTTGCTGCAACCCCTTTTCGGTTACTTAGACTGGTTTCCGACTCGCGATAGAGGGCGGAAATCCTGAAGCCCAGCAGCTTAGTTGTGCTTGGACTTCTTGCGGCTGTTCTTATGAGCGTGCTTGCTCTTCTTGCCATCCTCGTCGTAATAGTAGTAATAGTAGTAATTGCCGTTCGTGGAAGACTTGCGTTCCTTTTCGAGGTTGAATACGAAGCCCACCACCGGCACATTGAGGTTGTCAAGCTGTACGGCGATGTCTTTCAGATCGCGCTTCATGGTCACGTCGCGACCGGAAACGAGCACGATACCGTCGCTCTTCGAGCCGAAGACAGTGGCATCATTGGCCACCACCATCGGGGAAGTGTCGATGATCACGTAATCGTAAGTCTGCAAAGCCGCGTCGAGCAATTCGGTCATGGTCTTCGAGTTCAGCAGCATGGAAGCGTTCGGCGGCTTCGGACCAGCCGGCAGAATATGCAGGTTCGGCTTCCAATAGCGCTGCACCACATCCTTCACGGTGGCCTGGCCGGAAAGCACGTGCGTTAGGCCGGCGCCGCCTTCCAAGCTAAGTCGTTCGGCTACGGACGGGTGACGCAAATCGGCGTCGATCAGCAGCACTTTGGCGCCGTTTTCGGCAAGGGCGGCCGCCACGTTCACGGAAACAGTGGTCTTACCTTCGGAAGGTCCGACGGAGGAGATGACGATCATGCGCGCATCGCTGCCTTCAACCTTCGATGTGAAGGAAAGGTTGGTGCGAATACGGCGGAATTCCTCAGCGATACGGCCGGCCGGGTTCGACACGATGATCGGCTTGTTGCTCTGCAGGCTTTCGTCGGTGGGGATGCGACCCATGATCGGCGCGTTGATAATGTCTTGCAGATCGCTGGCTTCCTCCACGCGGGTTGCCATAAGATCGCGGATCAGGGTAGCGAACACGCCGAGAATCAGGCCTGCCACCAAGCCGACGGCCAAGTACAATGCCACCTTCGGGGAGCTGGGGGAGATCGGCTCCGCAGCGCGCTGCACCACGGAAAGCTTCACCGGCGACTCCTTGCCGGAGGCATACAGCGACTTCTCCACCACATTGCTCAGGGATTCCGCCACGCTGTTGGCAATGTCGGAAGCCTGCTTCGCGTCTCCCGTTTCGGCGGTGATGTTCACGAACGCGGTGTTCGTCGGGTTCGTGACGGTCAGCTGCCCGGCCAGATTCGCGACGGTGGTGTCGAGGCCAAGATCGTCGATAACCGGCTTCAGCACGGATTCCGTGGTGGCCAGCGTCGGATACGACTGAATCTGGTTGGTGATATACGTGCTGGCGCTGTTGATGTTGGAAATATTGTTGTCTTGCACCGACGAATCACTGTAGGTGGCGAACACCTGCGCGGTCGCGGAATACTTCGGGGGTGCCAGGAATGTGTATGCGCACACCGCTGCGAAAACCACCACGAACGTGATGATGCCCACCAGAAGATGCTTATGGACTATACGGAACAAATCCATCAAGGTGATGCCGTCGTCTTCCGTATCATTGGATTCGACGACCACCTGATTGGTTGCTGGCACGTTGCTTTCTGCTGCAGCCATGTTTCCCCTCGACATTTGTCACATCATATTGATCAGGTTCCATACTAGCAAAGAGCACCCCCATGGAGGGAGGTGGACACCCTTTCTAGCTTGGTTCGTTGATATTTCAACGTTTTCAGGCAGTGGCGCTTGCTATGGTCTGCAAAGCCTTGCAGATTTCGTTGTACGCTGCCTGATATACGGCGAAGTCCTTGCCGATCGGATCCTCCACATTGTTGGTATCGGGGATCATCGGTCGGATCATGCTTGCGTTGTCGATTACCGATTCGAGTTTTTCCTGCCGGGTATTACCCCCCATGTACCCCTGTTCCTTGCAGTAGACGCACATGTTGGCGAAATCGTTGATGAGGAAGGTTTTGCGGGCCGCGGTTGGTGCAATCACCGCGATTTCCTTGCGCTGCTCGTGTTCGAAGCAGAGGATGAGATCGCTGCCCTGCGCGATTTGCGGGGTGACTCGTTTCGCGCGGAAGCTGCTGGAATCGATGCCATGCTGGTCGAGCAGCCTTTTGCTGTTCGGTGCGATTTCGTGCGAAACGAGCCCGCGTGTGCCCGCACTGTCGGATTCAAGATCGGGCATGAATTGGGGGAGGAGCAGTTCTCCCATAGGAGAGCGGCAGATATTACCGGTGCAGATAAACAGGACTTTCATGATCTCTTCCTGAAAAAAGAAAACAATCGGTTTTACGATGCTTGTTTTCGAATAAATGAAGGGACTTGGGAAAACCCAAGCCCCTTCATGAAACATAGATATGGTGTGTATCTACTTGGTTATTGTTCAGCGAGCAGAGCTCTTGCGAACGGCAACCAGGGAGATGCCAGCGGCAGCCAGCAGCACGACGGCCACAACGTACGGAGCGATAGCAGCACCGGTGGAAGCGGTCTCGTTCTTCTTGGCGGTGCCTTCGCCGGTAGCGGCGACGGTCACGGAAGCGGTGGCAACAGGATTTCCAACTGCATTGGTGCCGTCAGCCTCGTAGATGGCGGAATTGATGGTGCCCGCAAAACCTTCCTTGAAGGTGTAGGTAGCGGTCAGAACACCGTTGGTGGGCTGTGCAGGGTTGGAGTAAATGACCTTGGCCAGCTTAATGCCGGTGAGATTGCCATTCTGATCATCGCTGGAGACGATATAGGTCTTGGAATTATCGAGATTCTTAAAAGTAAAGACTGCGGTATTGCCGGAAACTTTACCTGCGCCAGTCGGACCGTAGTCGACAGCCATAGCGGTGTTTGCAGCGAAGCCAAAGCCGAACACGGCGGCGATGGTGGCGAGAATTGCAACGATCTTCTTCTTCATAATCGTGATTCCTCTCTAAATAAAACGTACATTTCAGCGGTTTGCCGTAGTGGTTTCCCGCTACGACCTTGACTATACGCCCCCGTTGAGAACCGCGCTCTCGGGGGATGTGAGGTGAATCGCACATATGTGACGGCGTTGTCACACCATGTGACGACGTTCGCACATGCCCCCGAATATGAAAAATGGCGATTTTTCGTTGGAAAATCGCCATTTTGATAAGGATTTACAAACGCAACACGCCGAAGCGTCACTCTTCGTCGTCAAAACTGAACAGGTCTTCAACCGTGGTATCAAGCGCTTTCGCAAGGTCCATGGCAAGGCGTAGCGACGGGCAATACTGCCCCTGTTCGAGGCGTCCTATCGTCTCGCGGCGCACGTTCACCAAGTCGGCAAGATCGGCCTGTTTCAAGCCGCGTTCCATACGTTTGAACTTCAAACTAGTCTTCATCGGTGTCCCCGCCCTCATGCTCGAGCCACAGGTAGCGGGCGTCGGCGATGGCCAGCGCCAGCATGCCCAACGTCGGCAACGCCATGGCGGGAACGGTGAACGGCGCATGCCTGAACAGTGTGACGATCATGCCCGCGAAGCCCAACACCACCAGCGCCACCACAAGCACGAAGAACGTGAAACGGATGGCCGTCGCCTGATGCTCGTCGGACAGCTCGTCGCGGCGGGGGTGCGCGCGGTTGTACACCGTGCTCAGCCAGATCTCGCCTATGGCCCACACCAGCGCGAACACGCCCATGGTGATGATGCCCGGCCACGTGTGATGCTGGAACATTTGGATGGCGCAGGCGATGGCTCCCACAAATTCAACGACCATGCGGAAGAGGATGTAGCGGTTGAAGGTCACGGGTCTGTCCTTTCCTACCGTGTTTCTTCGTGTTTTCCGACGATTTCGTATTGTACCCGTTGCCCTGAAGAGGGGTGAAGAAGCGGGGGAAAGGCTGTTGACGGGTGCATGCGGTGAAACGATTTTCAGAAACGTTTGCATGTGGCTGTTTCGAGGCATGTCGTATATCGGGGGTCGAAGGATGGGGGACAACCTTGCTGAAAGCGTTTGTAAAAAAGCAGAAAAACCAATCATTTTTCATCGTCGATTTCATTAAAAATCACTCATTTTTCACCAAAAATTTGTGATATTTTAAGGATTACGTTCGCTAAGGAGCAAACGTTTTCAAAGGAAAGATGCAAGGAAGCAGGAGGTCAAAGTGCAAATAAGTTCGCGTACGTTCGCAGGTATTGCGCACGTATTCACTAAGCAACAGCCCCCGCAAGACGGGGGTCCATCCGAACCGATGACCCGCGTCGAGCGCAGGCAGGCGGCCCGCAAGGCCCGCACCATCAAAACGTGGAAGAAAGCCGCCGCCGGAGTCGCGGCCGTCGCCACCATGCTGGGCGGCATGGGCGTGGCCTCCACCGCACTCGCCTCGGACCGTGACAGCTACCAGGATACGGTCGGCAATGCCACGTTCGAGCAGGCCCGCGAACAGTACGGCCTGACCGAGAGCATGAAGAACGGCGCCATCCTGCATGCGTGGATGTGGTCGTTCAAAACCATCACCGAACATATGCCTGAAATCGCCGCGGCCGGCTACACCTCCGTGCAAACCGAGCCGATGAGCAAAATCAAGGAAGTCGCCGCCAACGGCAAGAAGTTCACCGAAAACTGGTATTACGTGTACCAGCCGGCGAACACCTCCATCGGCAACTTCGTGGTCGGCAGCGAAGACGATCTGAAGGAAATGACCGCCACTGCACACAAGTACGGCGTGCGCGTAATCGTAGACGTGGTAGCCAACCACTTCACCTCCGACTGGAGCGCCATCGACTCCGATTGGCAGAACAAAGACTACTTCCACTCCCGTTCCAACTGCGGCGGTAACGACGGCGACCAGATCAACTATTCCAGCCGCCGCGATGTGACCCAGTGCCACCTGCTTGGCCTGTGGGACCTGAACACGCAGAACCAGTATGTGGCCGACCGCATGCAGGACTTCCTGAAGACCGCAGTCGCGGACGGCGTTGACGGCTTCCGCTTCGATGCCGCCAAGCACGTCGAACTGCCGACCGAAGTGTTCGACAACAAGACCTCCAACTATTGGAACACCATTTTGAACAATGGTTCGCAGTTCCAGTACGGTGAAGTGCTGCAGGGCGATTCCGGCCTCGACTACAAGGCCTATGCGGACCTGTTCGCCAACAATTCCTCCGACGGCGGCGGCAACACCGCATCCAACTATGGCAAGTCCGTGCGCGCGGCCATCAGCTCAGGCAATCTGAGCACCAAGATGGTGCAGAACATCGATACCGGCGGCGCCAAGGAAGACCAGCTCGTCACTTGGGTGGAGTCGCATGACAACTATGCCAATGGCGACAAGGAATCCACGTATCTGACCAATGATCAGATCGTATTCGGCTGGGCGATCGTGGGCTCCCGCAAGGCCGGCGCACCGCTGTACTTCAACCGTCCGGTCGGCTCTGGCGGAACCAATGCACAATTCGCCGAGCAGTCCCAGCTGGGTGATGCGGGCGACGACATGTGGAAGAACAAGTCGGTCGTGGCCGTCAACCACTTCCGTAACGCCATGGACGGCAAGAGCGAATATCTGCAGAACTGCGGCTCCGATCAGAACAACGCCAACAAGTCCTGCCTGATGATCGAACGCTTCACCAAGGACGGCACCGCCAACGATGGCGTGGTAATCGCCAACATGGGCGGCGACCAGAGCCTCGTCGGCATGAGCACCAACCTTGACGACGGCGTGTATCCGGATGAAGTCAACGGCGGAAGCATCACCGTTTCCGGCGGCAAGATCACCTCCGGCACCGCCAAGGGCAACGCGGTCAGCGCCTACTATCTGAAGGCCGAAGCCAAGCCGTACGTTTCCGCGGAACCGTCTTCCGCAACATTCAGCGGAAGCAGCGTTGACGTGACCCTGCGCGCAAGCAAGGCCGAAAACCTCAAGTACACGACCTCCGAAGGCAAGTCCGGCACCTTCAAGAACGGTGACGTCATCACCGTGGGCAGCTCCATCTCCGTGGGCGAGTCCGTAACCGTGACCGTGACCGGCACAAGCACGGAAGACGGATCCAAACTCACCGGAAAAACCACGGTGACCAAGACGGAAGTCGCCAAACAGAACCTCGCCTCGCGATATGGCACGAACAAAGTCGGCTTCGGCGTGAAGAAAACCATCAGCTTCAATGCCGGAAAAGGCGCGAGCATCTCCGATTGGGACAGCTCCATGCTGATCGCACAGGGCGCAGCCAACGACGATCCGCGCGTCTACCGACCGAATTCCATGTATGAGGTGCCGATCGATCTGTATGCACTGTATGGTGCCTACGATGACGACAATCTGTACCTCATGTGGGAAATGACCAACGTGCAAGACGTGGTCGACACCGGCGACGATTATCCGCTCAGCCAAGGCCACCTGTGGCAGACGCAGAATCTGCCGTTCCACATCGCCATCGACACGAAGGACGAAAGCACCCGAGTGGGCAAGGACGGCGGACTTTCCACCGGCGGAACCCTGTGGGCTTCCGGCATCAAGTGGAGCGGTGAGCAGAACGTCAACAAGGTCGTGACGATTTCCACCAACGGTTCCAACGGTCCGTGGATCTACAAGGGCGACGCTACAGGTCTTGATTCCAACGCCGAATATGGTCCGGCAGCCAACGCCAAGACCAACACCAAGGCTTCCGGCGTCAAGTTCGGTTACGGCAACGGCATCCTGAGCAGCCAGGTGATCGGCATCAACGGCGGCTGGGGTGAAAGCAACGGTCGAGTGGTCGGCGACATGAGCGCCGACAAGGAAGGCTCCGCACAGTGGGTCAACTTCAACGATCTGGGCCACAACTCCGCAGGCATGGACGATCACTACGAGATCGCCATTCCGCTGAGCGAACTCGGCACCACCGCGGACCATATCGAAAAGTACGGTCTCGGCGTTGAACTGGCAGCCACCTTCGGCCTTTCCGCAATGGATTCGCTGCCGTATGACATGGCGATGAACGACAATGCCGATCTGCCGGACACCTCCTCTCAGGTCAACAACTCCTACGAGAAGTCCGACGAAGACACGTTCACCGTTGCCATGGCCAACATCGGTGGCCATGAAGATCCGACTCCGGTGACCAGCGTGAAGATCAACGGTGGCAGCTACACCACTGATCTTTCCAATGGCGCCGTTGCGAAAAAGCTGACCGCCACCACCGATCCGGCTGGTTCGTCCGTGAGCTGGAGCTCCTCCAACACGGCCGTCGCCACGGTTTCCGCCAACGGTACGGTCACGCCGAAGAAGGCCGGTACCACGACCATCACCGCAAAGTCAGGTTCCCAGAGCGATTCGATCACCGTTACGGTGACCGGCACGCTTCCGACACCGCCGGTGGCGAAGAACACCATCTATGCGACCAAGCCTTCCGGTTGGAGCAAGATGTACGCGTACGTGTACACCGGCGACGGAGCGACCGCGAAGAACAACGCGGCCTGGCCGGGCGTCGAGATGGTGGCTGCCGACAACTGCGACCAGACCGGTTACCAGTACGAGGTGCCTGATTCGCTCGCGTCCGGCGCGAAGGTGATTTTCAACGACGGTGGCAGCCAGCAGTATCCGGGCTCCCGGCAGCCGGGCATCGACTACAACGGCGGCACCGTAACGTGGGATGGTTCGTCTGCTTCGTTGAAGGCCGTGGATTGCACCGTGGTGGTGCCTCCTGACGACGACAAGAATGTGCAGATCACGTTCAAGGCGACCGGCGTTGACCTGAAGTCCGGCGAGAGGGCCTACGTGGTCGGTGACTGGGGCCAAGGCAAGGGCAAGACCTGGAACCGCGCCGGTGGCGTCGAGCTCACTACCGTGGGCGGCGAACTGACCGGAACCGCGACCGTGGCCAAGGGCCAGTCCATGACCATGCGCCTGATCAAGGTTTCCGCTGACGGCAAGACCACGTGGGATCCGTCCACCGATCGCAAGACCACCGCCGACAAGGCCAAGACCCTCACCCTCAAGTGGGATGAGCGCCAGGTTTCGCAAAGCGTGGACGTGACCATCAACGCGGCCGCCGACTTGAAGAGCGGCGAAAGCCTGTACGCGGTAGGCGACTGGGGTCAGGACGGCAAGACCTGGACCCGCGCCTCCGGCATCCGCCTGGCCGCCACGGGAGCCGACGGCGTCTACTCCGGCACCGCGAACGTGAAGACCGGCAAGTCCATGACCTTCCGCCTGATCAAGGTCGACGCGAACGGCAAGACCACGTGGGATCCGACCACCGACCGCAAGACCACCGCCGACAAGGCCAAGACCGTCGGCGTGGCCTGGGATGTGAACACCGTGAACGAGGACGGCACCGTGCCGGTAACGTTCGCAATCACCGGTGACGGCGTCTCGAACGGCAAGCTCACCATCCAGAAGGGCCAGCTCGCGAACCTCTCCGTGAAGGGCGTCACGGGTGATCCCGACATGTGGTGGAGCGACGGCGCGGCAGTGGCGGTTTCCGGAACCGGTGTCGTGTACGGCGTCGAGACGGGAACCGCAAAGGTGAATGTGAAGGCCGCGGGCAAGACCGCAACCATCACCATCACCGTCAAATAAGGAATCAAACGGATTTCATAAAGCCATACATCCACCGGTCTGACCGGTAGATCTCAGGGGCGTGCGATTTCAATATGTGATATTGGAGTCGTGCGCCCTGTTTTTCATAATCGTTTGCAATGATCTGCAAACGTTTTTTCTTGTAATCCCAACATGATGGCAGCGAAACGCCGAAGTAGTAATGAAACAGTTGTGACGAGATTTTCAATATTTATGAAAGAGGCGATCCTGAAATTGCCATATCGGGGGTGTTGGATGGCGTGTGTGGGGTGTGATTAAAGCTTTAAATCAGTTCGTTTTCACGTCGTGTATGCAAACGTCTGCAATCTCTTGCAAAACATGATAATTTGTAAAATAATCTTGAAAAAGCTTGAAAAATGGGGTTTGTAAAACGGGAGTGTCTGACGTTTGGTGAAATCTAGATGAACTGTTGAGATAAAATGAAAACGTATGCTGTACCCTCCAGACAAGGGGGAGGGTGAAGTATAAGGGCGTGCTTTGGCAGTAGTGCGCGTCCGGTATAGAAGGGATGACAGTGATGGCGGACTCCGACATCACGGTGGCCGTGGCCACGCATAAGGCGTACCGTATGCCGATCGACGGCGTATATATGCCGTTGCAGGTCGGTAGAGCGTTGCATCCGAACGTCGATTTGGGTATGACGTGCGACAACACCGGCGATAATATTTCGCAGTTGAACGCACAATATTCCGAACTGACCGGACTGTATTGGATGTGGAAAAACTGCGATGCCGACTATCAGGGATTGGTGCACTACCGCCGTCATTTTGCCAAAAATGACAGTGCGAAACGCCACGGAGACGAAAACGAACGCTTCAGCTGCATCGCAGGAAAACAAGACTATGCGCGTCTGCTCGATACGTGCGAAATCATTGTGCCGGAACGACGCAACTACTATATCGAAACCGTATATTCACATTACGAGCACACCATGCAGGAAGGCCAGCTCGATGCGACACGAAGCATTATCGCGCAAACCAATTCCGACTACCTCGACGCATTCGACGCGCAAATGAACAAAACCTCGGCGCACCTGTTCAACATGTTCGTGATGCGCAAAGACCTCATCAACGAATACTGCTCGTGGATGTTTCCCATCATCGGAGAACTGGCCAAGCATATCGATTCAAGCTCATACAGCGTCTTCGAAATGCGATTTCCCGGACGCATCAGCGAAATCCTCTTCGATGTATGGCTGGAAACCAACCATTACCCGTACGTCGAAATGCCTATCATCAGCCCCGAACCAGTGGACTGGATCAAAAAGGGGTCCGGTTTCCTTATGGCGAAATTCGTAGGCAAAAAGTACGTGAAAAGCTGCTGAAAACAGGTCTTATGGCAGTTTCGACCCAACCCCTCATCAGCGTGATAGTGCCGGTCTACAACGTGGAACGGTATCTCGACCAATGCGTGGAAAGTCTTATCGGGCAAACCTACGAACGATTGGAAATCATACTGGTCGACGACGGATCCACCGATTCCTCCGGCGAACAGTGCAATGCTTGGGCGAATCGTGACAACCGCATTCGTGCGGTGCGCCAATGCAATGCTGGCTTGGCGGCGGCCCGCAACACCGGGCTCGACCTTGCCAAAGGCGAATACATCGGATTCGTGGATTCCGACGATTACGTGCTTCCCGATATGTTCGGCACGTTGCTGCACAATCTGCAGGAATCCGACGCCGACCTGTCGATCATCTCGTACGAACGGGAAAACCCTGACGGCAGCACCTACTGCAACGCTTTTCCCGACAAGAAAATCGTCATGACCTCGCAGGAAGCATTCGCCTATGTGAATCAGCATGGCTACTTTTATGTGACCGCGTGGGACAAACTCGCCAAAAAAGAACTCTTCGATAACCTGCGCTACCCGCTCGACGCCGTCTATGCGGAAGATTCGCCGGTCACCTACCAGCTGCTCGACAAGGCGGATCGCATCGTATACGATTCCACGCCGCTGTACCGTTACAGAATGTCGGAAAATAGTCAGTCGCATGGCATCACCGACAAATTCGCACAATCCACCGGAGCCATGCTCGACTTGGTGCGAACCAAATATCCGCATGTTGAAGCATATGCCGCATATGGGCATCTCGAATCCATTGTCGGTACCTGCAATCGCATCATGCTCGCGCATCAACGCAAGCAATGGGCGCAATTCGAACGGTATGCGCGTACGGAATTGCGCGAATTGCTGCCAATGGTGGAACGCAAGGGAATCATTGGGAAAAGTCAACTGCTGCAATGGAAACTCCTGGCCACCTCTCCGACGCTGTACGGCATGATGTACGCGCTGTACAAGCGACGGCATCCGGAAATCGCATCACATTAGGCATGGTGATGAGATGACCTCGACCATACTGTTCTTGACATTGCTGGCATTGCTGGTGCTGCTGATAGTGGCATATCGCGGGGATTTCGCGGAACCATCCATACTATTCGTGGTCGGATTCACGCTCGCGGTATTCAATGGACTCACCAATTACCGGACCTGGGATTTCGACCTGTCGATGCAAACCTGCTTCGTGGTTGGATTCGGCACGTTCGCATTCGCATTGACGGCTTACGGTGTGAAGGTGTTTTTCCGCAGCTGCGTCGGACATCGGACAGCACATCGGGAATACGGTGAGCCGCAAGATATCGTTCTGCCGATGTGGGTGTACGTTGGCGGCCTGCTGTTCACCGGTTTGGCATTGCTGATCGTGTCACGGCAGATAATCTCATTGACACTGCCCTACGGGGGAGACGGCTCTCTGGACAAAGCCATCGGCTTGTATGACAAACTCAACAAATTCAGCACCAAAGGCGTGGCCCTCTCTGGAATTCCCTCGCTACTGCATCTGGCGACCAACGCCATGGCCTATGCGTGGCTGTTTCTCGCCATGCGCAGCGTGGTGGTCCGTTCGTTGCGCAACGATTATCTTGCGGTCATCAATGTGTTGGCGGCCGTTCCGATGACGTTGATTTCCGGCGGACGCAATAGCCTCATTCAGCTTGGCGTTGCCGCATGGACATACTGGGCGTTGTTCCGCAGGCAGAACAACCGTTGGAAAGGCATGCGGCTCGGCTTCCGCACTGTGTTGAAATTCGTGGCCATCGCGCTCGTGGGATTGGCTTCGTTCAAGCCACTGCTGTCGCTGATGGGACGCAAGGCGGGCGACTCGACCATGTACGAATACCTGTCCATCTACATTGGAGCGCCGATAAAAAACCTAGACGCGTATCTCACGAACTCCATGTCGCCTTCGTTGGCGGTCAAATCCACGCAATGGGGAGACATGACATTGGCTTCCACCCGGGCCTCGTTCCCCCAGATATTCGGCAAAACCGTGCTTGACTGGATGCAATGGCAACCCTTCCAACGGTATGGCGAGCGCAGTCTTGGCAACGTATTCACCACATATTACGCATTCATTTTCGACTGGGGCATCGCGGGTGCGATGCTTGCCATCGTGCTGATCGCCGCACTTTCTCAGCTTTGCTATGAAAGCGCGGTTTTCGCATTGCAATACGGCAAGGCGGGCATTCCCATATCGATGATGCTGTACGGTGCCATCGGCTATTGCTGTGCGTTCAGCTTTTTCTCCAACCGTTGGATGTCAACCATGTTCAACCAGATCATGCTCAGAAACATCATTATTTGGGTGGTGCTGATATTCTTCGTGAACTCCGTGCGCATACGCAAACGCGCCTTCGCCAAGCGGGTGGTGCTTTATGCCTGAACGTCAGCCGACCAAGCCGGTCGGGCAGCCGTCCAGCAAGCCGGCCAAGCATCCAACCGACGTGCGCATTCGATCCGTGAAATTCAACGTGCTGATGAACATGATCGTCACCACGTCGTCAGTGATCTTCCCGCTCATCACCGTGCCATACGTGTCGCGCGTGCTTTCCACCGGTGGCACCGGGCATGTGGCGTTCGCTCAATCCGTGGCCTCATACTTTTCGCTGGTGGCCCTCCTGGGCGTTACCTACTACGGAGTGCGCGTCTGTGCTCGCGTACGCGACGACCGCGCGGAACTATCGCGTACGGTGCTGGAATTGCTGGTTATTCTGGCATGCTCCACCACCATGGTGTTCGCGGTCTACCTGGCGTGTCTGTTCACCGTACCGAAAATGAACGCGCAATTCGGGCTGTTCGCGCTTTTCGGCCTGGCCATCTGGCTTTCCTCGTTCGGTGTGGAATGGTTCTATCAGGCGTTGGAACAATACGAATACATCACCGTGCGTAGCGTATGTTTCAAACTGCTGGCATTGGTGCTCATGTTCGCTTTTGTACGGCAGCGCGGCGACTACGCGATATACGGCCTGATCGTGGTGGTGTCCGGGTACGGATCCAACGTGCTCAATCTCCTGCGGCTACGCAGGTTCGTGGACTTCCGCAATTGTGGACATCTCAATATTTCCCGCCATTTCAAACCGATGCTATGGTTCACCATCGCATCCATTTCATCCGGCATGTATATTCAAGTAGACATTGTGATGCTCGGCTTCCTTGGCACCACCGATATGGTCGGCCTGTACCAGCTGGTATCCAAAATCAAATCCGTGCTCGTCACCGCCGTCAATTCCGTCGGCAACGTGATGCTGCCACGCCTTTCGTATTATCAGGCGCGGCGCAAAGAGCGGCAGGCAGGCGAACTGATCGCGAAAAACATGAATTTCGTTATGGTATTCGGCTCCGCGATCATTGCTCTGCTGATATTGCTTGCCGACCCGATCGTGGCATTGCTCGGTGGCGCTGACTTCGCGGAATCCGCGGTTCCGCTACGATTCGTCGGTATTGCGGTGATGTGTTCGGCCATGAATATCGTGCTTGCGAATGTCATGATTTCCAAAGGAATGGAACGTACATGGGCCATGGTGAACGCGATCGGACTTGCCTTGGCCGTACTCGCAAACGTGCTGCTGATTCCACAGCTCGGCGTGGTCGGTTCCGCCATCAGCATTTCATTGTGCGAAGCGTTGATGCTGGCGATGCGCTCATATGTGTGCCGCGGGTTTTTGGTTGGCATTCGCACGTCGATCGATCCGATGCGTATTCTGCTCAGTGCGATTGCGGCAGGCTGCCTTACGCGGGGCGCGATCGCGATATGCGGTGCCGAGACATGGAACGCCTTCCTGTGGCTGATGTTCGGCGGATTCCTGTTCGCGCTGATATATGGCATCGCGTTGCTGCTGTGCCGCGAACGATTCGTTATGGCCATGCTTCAGCCGGTATTCAACCGACTGCATGTACGGAAAACGAATGATGAGAATAACGCGCATGGCGCAAGCGATGCGAGTGACGGACGATATGCAAACAATGGAGGTTGGCAATGACGAACTACGTGATCTGCGAACGTTCGCTGCATCATGCGCACGCTGGATCCAAAGCGCGCGATGACATTCGGCAGGTGCTCGAAAGCCAATCCTGGCAGCCGTTCGAAGTGCGTCCCGGCGAGAACAAAGGGTATTTCGACAAGCTGGTGTGCGTTGGGCGTACGCTTGCCGATTGGCATCGGCTGGAACGAACCGTTCGCTGCGGGGATGTGGTGTTGGTGCAATTTCCGCTCATCATGTACAATAAGGTGTCGCTGTACGCCTTGCCTTCCGTGCGTAGGATGAAAGCGCGCGGAGCGTTATTTGTTTTCCTGATTCATGATTTGGAAACGCTACGCGGCTACTCCTACACCGATTTCGACAAACAATGGGTGACCGAAGCGGATCTGCTCATCAGCCACAATCCACGCATGAGCGAAGTGTTGCGCAAGTACGGCGCGACCGTGCCGATCGTGGAGATCGGCATTTTTGATTACCTGCTGCCGCAAGCGAATCCTGTGCCCGTGGAACAGCGTCACGGCATCGATATCGCGGGAAATCTCAGCCATGGCAAAGCCGAATACGTGTATCGGCTGGCCGAGCGATTCCCCAAAGCCGACATCAATCTGTACGGGCCGAAATATGACCGGCGGAACGGCAAAACGGCGTGGTACCGCGGAATCGTTGCACCCGATGAACTGCCAGACAAACTGGAAGGACGATTCGGTCTGATCTGGGACGGCGACAGTCTCGACACCTGCGGCGGCTATTACGGCAAATATCTGACCGTCAACAATCCGCATAAGCTGTCGCTGTATCTTGCAGCCGACAAGCCGGTGATCATATGGAACAAGGCGGCGCTCGCACCATTCGTAGTCGAACAGGGAGTGGGCGTTGCCGTCGAATCGTTGCAAGAGGCCATGGCCGTGGAATACGGCATGACGCAAAGCGAGTATGCGCGAATGGTACGACGGGCTTCGCAATTGGGGCAGAAGCTGCGTGAAGGCTGGTTTACAAGGGAAGTCATGGCCAAGGTGCAGGCGGTATTGCCGTCGTTGCGTCGAGAAAACAAGGAAAGGTGAGATCATGGGCGTGAAGCAGCGAATCAAAACCATCGTTCCGCATCGCGTCTGGCGCGTATTGCAAGGATGCAAAGCGAACATGACATTGGCTTCGTACTATGCGGGGCAGCGCAAACGGTTCCTGAGATTCTGCGCGGGGCAATGGAATGTGGGGCAATCCGAGCAATTGCGCGGCACTATGGTGTATTACATTCATCGTATTGAAAAAGGATTGTCGCATAGACGGTTCCGTGCGGGATTCGGCAGATCCGCGTTCGGGGAGTTGCGTTCCGTGATGGATGAATGGCGGGAACGCGACTATCCGGTTGACGATGTGACGTATATCGCGGCACGGCAGGTGGTTCGTGCATACGTGCGCAAGCATCGGGCGTTGGAGAAGCCGATTCCTGAGTTTGTGGGCGTATGGTTTGCCGACGAAGTGGCCTCGGTGGATATCGAAAGCGTCGAACAAGCCGAAAACGCCGACGTTGCGGGCAATGCGGGCGTGAAAACCGTGCGTGCCGCAGACAAACGCGACAACGCATCGCTCGACTATGCAGCATTGTTCGCAGGGCGTTCCAGCGTACGCGAGTATGCCGAAACCCCTGTTGATATGGGAACGGTGCGTAAGGCCGTAAGCATGTCGATGAAAACGCCATCGGTATGCAATAGGCAGGCATATCGCGTGCTGCTGATCAGCAATCCGAAATTCATCGAACAGGCATTGGCGTTGCAGGGCGGGTGGCGTGGGTACGATGCGCCTCCGGTGCTGGCGTTGATCAGCGTGGACGTGCGCAGTTTCGTAAGCGTTGAGGAACGCAACGAGCCGTATATCGACGGAGGCCTGTTCGCCATGGCGTTCCTGACCGCATTGGAATGCGAGTCGCTGGCCGCCTGCCCTCTCAACACCATGATGCGTGAGAAGCAGGAGCATGAGATCCGCAAGCTGTTGGGCGTGCCCGACTACGAAACGCTGATTGCGTTCGTGGCGATCGGCAACTTCCCGGAAAGCATCGAATCGCCGGTATCGTTCCGGTATGATGCTTCGGTGATCACACGGGAGCTGAACTGACGATGAGCCATACCATCAGTGTGATCATTCCCGTCTACCGTGCCACGTTGCAAACGTTGCATGATTGCGTGAACAGTCTGCAACGGCAGCAGGGCAGTGGCTTCCGTATCGAAGCGGTGATTGTATTCGATGGTAAGCCGGCATTCGAAACGGCACCGATCTCGAATTGGAATTCGCCATTGGTCAGCATTCGTACGGAAACGATCGCCCATGCCGGAGTCTCCGCGGCTCGCAACGCGGGATTGCGCGCGGCCACGGGGCAGTGGGCGATGTTCCTCGATGCGGATGATGTGCTCGCCAAGCATGCCGTCGACGGCATGCTTGCGTTTGCGGTGCGATACCGCTGCGATGTGGTGATGGGGGCGTACCGCAACGTGCTTGCAGGTGCCGATGCCGATGCGAACGGTGTTCCCGACGCCGCTGGTGCCGTCATTATGGGCGGCAAAGGCGAGGGATCTCCAAGTGTGGAAGAACACCATTATGCTGAAACTGACATGGTGTTCGAGGGACGCAGGCGTCTTGACCTATGCGAGGATATGCTCCGACCGCAGCGAGGTATCGCGCTTGTTTGGGGCAAGCTGTACAGCATGCCGCTGATCAAAGGGATCGACGGATTCAACGAAACCTTGAGTTTGGGAGAGGACGCCGAATATGCGTTCCGTGCGGTCGCGGCGGCGAATCGAATCGGCTATGTGGATGAAATGGTGTACGAATACCGCCGCAATGCGGATTCGGTGGTGCGGTCGTTCTCCAACGATTATGTGCGGCGAACAATATCTGCGATCGAAACAATGCGCGATACCATTCGTCAATTTCGGGAAATATCTGATGGAACGCTCGATGATTACACATTATTTCATCTGACGATCATTATGATCAATGATCTGTTCAATCCCGAAGCGCCATGGAACCGTCATGAACGAAAGAATCACTATGGAAAAGTAGTGAACATGCCGGTTTTTCGGCAGCCGCTTGATCGATATCGGGGAGGTCGTTTTCCTGTGACCCGACAAATCGCGTTGCTTTCGATGAAATATCGATGGTATTACGTGAGCGCTGCGATCGCATGGGTGCGTCATAAGCAATTCAGTGGAAAACAATGAGAAAGCGGAGTGCTTCTGCAATAGCGAGAAAACAAAGAAATAACTACTTGAACGACGAGGAAATATGGACGAGAAGCATAATATTATCGGTCTAATCACGTATCATGCTGCCTATAATTATGGTTCGGTATTGCAGGCGTATGCCACGCAATCAACCATCACGGACATGGGGCATGACGTTACCGTCATCGACTACCGGCCGCTTGAGGGCGAACGCTACTATGAACGCTTATATTGGCGTGGGCTGGGCCTCAAATCGTCCCTCGCGGATTTAACCATGCTGCCGGTTGCGGGACTGCGCAAGAAGCGCATGCGCAATTTCGAGCGGTTCATCAGCACGAACATACATGTGGGCCAACGACGCTATCAGGAGCCGGAAGAGCTGAATTCGCTGGCTGACGCATTCGACGTGGCCGTGAGCGGCAGCGACCAGATCATCAACAAGCATTCCAACGAGCTGGAACGCGTCGACTGGAAGTACATGGACCCGTACCTGCTGAAATGGGCGAACTGCAGGAAAATCTCGTATGCTTCGTCGCCGGCCACCATGACCGACGATGAGCTGCGGCGCATCGGACCGGCGTTGGTGGAATTCAGCGCGCTTTCGGCGAGGGAACGTTCCGCATGCGGCAAACTGCGGCAGGTAAGCGGCAAATATGTGGAACACGTATGCGATCCGACGCTGTTGCTCAACGCGGGCGAATGGGAGGAACGCATACCGTTGCGTAAGTCGCAACACGTGCCCGAACAGTATCTGCTGTTTTATTCGCTGCTGCGTCCCAAGCGTGCTGTCGGCGTATTCAGGCAACTGCGTGAACTGTCTCGTCGAGTCGGCCTGCCTGTCGCAGTGCTGACGCCGCAGGCGGGCAATGTGCCGAAATGCGATGAGCTTGTCAATGTGCTCGAGGCAGGGCCGGAAGAATTCCTCTCGCTGGTGAAATATGCGGAGGGTGTAGTTACGGACTCCTATCATGGCACGCTGTTCTCCATCAACTTCCATAAACCGTTCTGGGTGTATACGGAAGGTACCAAAGAGCATGAACTCGGCACCAGACGCGGTCAAATCCTGCAGGAAGTGCAATTCGCCGACAGAATCATCACTGATTTTTCCGAAGTTGATTGTACTGATACCTCACAAACCATCGATTTCTGCAATGCCGATATTGCACTGGATATCATGCGCAGCCGCTCAAAGCGATATCTGCACGACGCTTTGAGCTGATTATGCTAAATCCGCTGATTTTGATGTGTGTATTTTCATGCGTATAGAAGCGTTTGAATATGATTTGAGCCTTGGAGTGATATTGAATTCCAAGGCTCAAATGTTTTATGGATATCGGCGGTTGCCGTTTACTTGACGGTGATGGTGATGGTGGCGGTTTGGTTGCCGACCTTCACGTTCACCTT
>ERZ1032357.45-NODE-45-length-41875-cov-16.983190_pt1 | contig 41875 bp, 35 predicted proteins | sample MGYA00517100_ERZ1032357 | MGnify/ENA primary metagenome ERZ1032357 (study PRJEB33719, sample SAMN04262589) | wastewater metagenome | biome: periurban shantytown; feature: animal feces; material: feces | host: Canis lupus familiaris | place: Peru: Lima | collected...
CGCGGGCGGTGATGACCGACATGGAGTACTCGATGAAGGACTGCTTCATCTCGCGACCGAACTCGCTGATCTGCAGTGAGCCGCCGTTCACGTCCGTGCCGGCGTCCTCGCCGCGGTCGTTCGCACCAAAGCTCTCCTCGAGCTCCTCGTCGTCATCGTCTTCGTCGTCGGAGTCGGCGTCCGGGTCGTACACCGGCGCGCCGTCGTCCTCGTTGGCGCGGGCCAGCAGGCGCTTCAGGTCCTCGGGCATGCCCTCGGACGCGCCGGCCTCGCGCTCGTTGTTCATATCGTCAGCCACGTGTTCTCCTTACTCGTGGTCGTTAAGACAGGTGACCATCGCAGGTCTCAGCGGTTTTCAAGGTGCCGCAGATTGGGGTGAAAGAGGAGGGCGCACGCCTTATGCGCGGCGCCCGACGATTGAGCCCCAAGGTGCGGTGCCTGGGAAAGCGCGGCTAGGCGTCCAGGAATCGAGCATCATGCGCATGCTTCTCGATGTACTCGCGGCGATACCCGACCTCGGAGCCCATAAGCTCGCGGACCGCGCGATCGGCCGTGACGGCGTCCTCGATGGTCACGCGCTGCAGGATGCGGGTCTTGGGGTCCATGGTGGTGGAGGCCAGCTGTTTGGGGTCCATCTCGCCCAGGCCCTTGTAACGTTGGACGGTGTAGCCCTTGCGCTTCTTGCCGGCCTTCTTCACGCCCTCCTGGGAGTGCGCGCCGCCCTCGGCCTCATCGGCCTCGTCGGGGTTGAGGCCCAGCGAGCGGATGGAGTCCTTGAGGATCTCGTCCTCCGACTGGCGGCCGTTGGGGTACACGTAGTGGATCTTGTTGCGCACCTTGATGCCGAAGATAGGCGGGCAGGCAACGTACACGTAGCCGGCGTCGATGAGGGGGCGCATGTACTTGTAGAAGAACGTGAGCAGCAGGATGCGGATGTGCGCGCCGTCGACGTCGGCGTCCGTCATGATGATGATCTTGTGGTAGCGGGCCTTGGTGATGTCGAAGTCGCCGCCGTCACCGTTGCCGGTCGTCACGCCGCAGCCGATGGCGGTGATGAGCGACTGGATGGTCTCGGAGGAGAAGGCGCGGTGGTCACCCACGCGCTCGACGTTCAAGATCTTGCCACGCAGGGGCAGAATTGCCTGGATGTCTCGACGACGGCCGTCCTTGGCGGAGCCGCCTGCCGAGTCGCCCTCTACGATGAAAAGCTCGGTCAGCTCGGCATCGCGCACGGAGCAGTCCGCAAGCTTACCGGGAAGGCTCGCCGTCTCGAGCAGGCTCTTGCGGCGCGTGGCCTCACGGGCCTTGCGGGCGGCGTTACGGGCCTTGGACGCCTGCTGGGCCTTCTTGATGATCTCGCGGGCCTGCTTGGGGTGCTCCTCGAGAAAATCGGCGAGACCCTCGGAGACGACCTTGCGGGTGAGGGTGCGCATGAAGGAGCTGCCGAGCTTGGCCTTGGTCTGACCCTCGAACTGCGGGTCGGCCAGCTTGACGGACACGACGGCGGTGAGGCCCTCGCGGATGTCGTCACCCGTGAGCTTGCCTTCCTTCTCCTTGAGGATGCCGTTTTTGCGGGCGTACTCGTTGATCACGCTGGTGAGGGCCGTGCGGAAGCCCTCCATGTGCATACCGCCCTCGATGGTGTGGATGTCGTTGGCAAAGCTCATGACGGTCTCGGAGTACGAGGTGTTCCACTGGATGGCCACCTCGACCTCGCCCACCCGGTCCACCGGCTCGCCCTCCTCGGAGGCGCCGGCGATGTAGATGGGCTCCTTGAGGCCCTCGGGCACGGTCTTGCCCTCGTTCAGGAACTTTACGAAGTCGATGATGCCGCCGGCGTAGCAGAACTCGTCCACCTGCGGAGTCATCTCGCGCTCGTCGGTGAGGACGATCTTGAGGTTCTTGTTGAGGAATGCCGTCTCCTGCAGGCGGTTGTGGAGCGTCTCGTAGTTGTAGACGGTCGTCTCGAAGATCTCGTCATCCGGCCAGAAGGTAACGGTGGTGCCGGTGGTGGTTGAATCGCCCACGCGCTCCATCTTGCGCACGGTGTGGCCGCGCGAGAACTCCATCTCGAAGATGCCGCCATCGCGCTTGACCTGCACCAGGACCTTCTTGGACAGAGCGTTCACGACCGAGATGCCCACGCCGTGCAAACCGCCCGACACCTTGTAGGCGTTGTTGTCGAACTTGCCGCCGGCGTGCAGGATCGTCATGACGACCTCGAGCGTGGGGATCTTCTTGGTGGGATGCATGTCGACCGGGATGCCGCGGCCGTTGTCCACCACGGTAACGGAGTTATCGGGGTGCACCGTGACCTCGATCTGGGTGCAAAAACCGGCCATCGCCTCGTCCACCGAGTTATCCACGATCTCCCACACCAGGTGATGCAGGCCGGTCTCGGACGTGGAGCCGATATACATGCCGGGGCGGACGCGAACGGCCTCAAGGCCCTCGAGGACCTTGATCTCGTTTCCGCCGTATTCGTTTTCATTCGCCACGCGGTTCCCCTTTGCTGAGAATGTTTGGGCAATTTTCATAATTTTAGCCCAGATGCCCCAGAAAGGCCGAAACCCGACAAGAACAGCATCATGAAATGGATGCAAATAGCCCTAGAACGCAATCAGACGGCTTTCTAGCCCCCATCTAACAATTTTTCGACTTCCGCCACGCGGCCGAGGCTTCCATCGCGTTTTTGAGCGCTTGCCGAAGTTTCGGGTTGGCGATGGCGGAGGTCTGCGCGGCGATCGCGGCGCGGTCGGCGGCGGTCAGGGGCGGAAGGGGCTTTTTGGGAGCCGGTGCAGGCTTGTTCGGCCGGGGGCCGCGCTGCACGCCGCCGCGCGCGTAGCCGTCGCGGGAGGTCCTGAAGGTGAGCTTGCCCACGCGGCCGCCCTTGAACTCCATGCGAGCGCGGATGATCTCGCGCATCATGGTGAGCTCCTGCGTCCAGGTGGAGCCGTCGGTGTACACCACCAACTCGTCAGCCTCGGGCACGTAGTACAGGCCTGTCACGTGCTTGCCCTCGCGCGTATTGGCGCACACCTCGTTCCATGCGCGCATGATCTGCGCACGGCGCTCGGCAGCCTCGAACTGCTGGCGGCGCTCGGGCGAGACCCCGTCGTAGATACGGGCGCGCTGGCTGGCCGCAAACTGGGAGAGGCTGAACGTCTCACCCGTACGCTGCGAGCCTCTGCGGCGGCTGTGCCCGCCGTAGGGGCCGTAGGGGCCGTTATTCCTCGCCATCCACATGCACCACCTTCGCGCGATCCAAAATCTCGCTGGAAAAATACCCCAGATTGGTGGTCGTGATGACCGTCTGCACGTCATCTGCCACGAACTTTACCACGGCGTCGCGCCGGCGTTCATCGAGCTCGCTCATAACATCGTCGAGCAGTAGCAGCGGGTAGCGACCCAGGATGTCGCGAGTCACCTGGACCTCGGCGATCTTCCAGGCAAGCACCAGCGAGCGCTGCTGGCCCTGGGAGCCGAAGTCGCGCGCGGGGCGCCCGTCTATGGTGAACAGGATCTCGTCGCGATGGGGTCCCGCGAGCGTGATGCCGCGCCGGCGCTCGTCGTCGCGGACCTGCTCGAGTGCGGCGGCGAAGCGGGTTGCGATGTCCGCGCGGGCGACGGCAGCCACCGGCCCGATCGTGGCCTCATACGATATGTCGGCGCGCTCGCCCGGGGCGATGGCGCCGTACACCGCTACGAACCGCTCGCGGACCCGATCGAGCAGCGCCAGACGCCGATCCATGAGCGCCGCGCCGTTGGCAACCAGGGCATCGTCCCACACCGCCAGCATGGTCTGGTCGGCATAGGGGTCCTTGAGCAGGTTGTTGCGCTGCTCGACCGTGCGCTCGTAGGCCTGGACGAGCTTGGCGTAGTTGGCATTGAGCTGCACGCCGAAGTCGTCCAGGGCCGCACGGCGCACCGAGGCCGAGCGCTTGATCATGTCGAGATGGTCGGGGCAGAACAGCACGCTCGGCAGCTGCCCGCGGATACCCGCGGCGCGCGTCTTCTTGCCGTTTCGCCTGAACGAGCGCCTGCCATCGACAACCTCGCAGGCCATATCGAGCCTGCGTCCGTCGCCCTCCAGGGTGAGCTCCATGGACGTGGGGCCGCAGCCGTCCTTCATGAGGTCCGCGGCGGACGGGCGGCGGAACGACCGCGCGGCGGTGAGCAGCTGCAGGGCCTCGACAAGGTTGGTCTTGCCGGCGGCGTTGCGCCCCACCAGCACCGTCACGCGCGGATCGAGCTCGAGCCGGTACGACTCGAAGCTCCGGTACCGCCGGACCGTCAGTTGTGTTGCCGTAATGCCCACGAAGCAGCCCCTCGTCCTCTCCCCGACTCGCCTAGATGCGGACGGGCATGACCAGGTACAGGTAGTTGATCTTGTCGTAGGACTTGAACACGCCGGCCTGGGTGTAGGACTGCAGCTCGAGCGTCACGTCCCGCTCGCCGCGCAGGACGTTCAGACAGCCCAGGATGTAGTGGTAGTTGAACGCGATGGTGCCCGATGCGCCCTCGACCTCAACGGGGACGGGGATCGTGGCGGTCTCCTGATCGTTGGAGATGGCCGAAAGCGTCATGGTGTTGATATCGGCGTCGATCTCGAATTTGACTGCGGAGTTGTTCTGCGCGATGGCGGCCACCGACTTAAGGGCGGCGGTGAGCTCGTCGACGCTCAGCTGGACGGTTGTGGCGCAGCTGGCGGGCAGCAACGCCTTGTAGTTGGGGTAGACGCCCTCGATGCGGCGGGACACGTAGGTCGTGTTGCCCGAGACGAAGACCACCTGCGTGTCGGTCGAGCCCACCAGGATGGTGCCCTCGCCGCCGGTAATCGACAGGGCATCGTTGAAAGCCTCGGCCGGGACGTTCAGCTCGAAGCTCCCCTCCAGCGAGCTCGTCTCAACCTGGGTGTCGCACACCGCAAGGCGGTAGGAGTCGGTTGCCACGAGGCGGATCGTGTTGTTCTCCACCGTCATATACACGCCGTTGAGCACCGGGCGGTTCTTGTCCGTGGAGGTTACGCGCCACACGCGGTTGACCATATCGGTGAGGATGTTGGCGGGGAGCTCCACGGAGCGCTCCAGGGCGAACGCCGGGAACTCGGGGAAGTCGCCCGCGTCGAGGGTGTTCAGGCGGAACGAGCGCTTTTCGCACGTCATGGTCACCTGGCGCTCGGTCAACTCGAAGCTCACCGGGGCATCGGGCAGCGTCTTGCAGATGTTGGAGAGCATCTTGCAGGGAACGACCATCTGCCCGTCCTCATCGACGCGGCCGGCGATGCGGTGGCGGATCGAGATCGTGTAGTTGGACGTTTGGAACTCCAGGACGCCATCGGCTGCCTTGATCAGCACGCCCGACAGGATGGGAAGCGTGGATGCAGATGCGATGCCCTTCATGACTACTGCCAGGGCTTCGGAGAGAGCCGATTGGCTCACGGTGAACCTCATATTCTTTCCTTTCTATATATAAATACTTATAACAATAGTAATAAGCACGTGGATGATGTGGACTACTCACATTCTCGCAGATATACCCATTAAAAGTTGTCCTCATGGGATTGTTGATAACATTGGATTTATCCACATCGAGTTTTCCAACGTTTTCCCTTCCACCGCTCGCACGAGGTTTCACGCATCTTTCCCTGTCGTTTTCCTCAGGTTTTCCCAGAGGATTTCGGGTCTGTTTTCGATGGAGCGGTCATCTCGGGCGCGAGCGGTCCATGTTTCACGTGAAGCGCCTGTTCGCTCACGGCCGTCCCATGGGCGTCTCCGAGACCCGACCTTCCCGCGTGCGTCCCTACCGCCCCCATAGACCGGTCATCGTTTGCCCTGCTCGACCGCCGTGCCCGTCCCTACGATTTGAGGATGATCTTGTTCTTGAGTTGCTGGAGGTCCTCGCAGATGCGGCGGTCCTCCTTCATCTTGTTCTCAACCACCTTGAGGCTGTTCAGAACGGTCGAGTGGTCGCGCCCGCCGAACTCCGCACCGATGGCGGGGGTGGTCATTTCGCACAGGTTGTTTGCGAGGTAGACCGCCACGTGGCGCGCAAAGGCGACGTTGGCCGTCCTGCGCGGGCCGATGAGTTCCTCATGGGTGACGTGGTAGTATTCTTCCACCACCGACTGGACGGTGTCGATGTGGATGATCTTGTGCGCCGTATCGAAGTACTCGTCTGCGATACGGTCGATGTCCTCGCCCGTCAGCTCGCGCCCCTCCGCCTCGCGCTCGCTCGACACGCCCGCGCACCGCTCGCAAAAGCTCTCCAGCTCGCGGATGTTCGTGCCCGAGATCTCGGCCATGTGCCGCAGCTGCTCGTCGGTAAGGTGCCCCTCGTGTACCTGCAGCGCGGACAGCAGGGAGGTGTCGACGTTCATGTGCGCCAGGTCGCCCGAGCCCATGATGATGTTCTCGTAATAGCGCTTGAGGATCGTGTACTTCATCTCAAATCCGGGGTCCGAGACCAAGCAGAGCATGCCCGAGTTGAATCGGCTGGTGAGGCGCTCGTCCAGGCCGAGCTTCTTGGGTGCGCGGTCGGATGCGATGACGATCTTCTTGCCGTTGCGGATGAACTCGTCCACCAGCTGGAAGAAGAATTCGATGGAGGCCTGGCGGCCGATGATGTTCTGGATGTCGTCGATGATCAGGACATCGGCGTTGCGGTACTCGCCCATGATCGCCTCGCCCGGCCCCTTTTGCATGCCGAGCTCACGCATGTAGTCGTCGATGTAGATCTGCGAGCTGGCGTACTTCACCCGGATGTAGGGCTTTTCCTGGGCCAGGTGGTTTTTGATGGCGAACAGCAGGTGGGTCTTGCCCAGGCCGGAGTTGCCGTAGATGAACAGCGACGTGCACTGTCCGGGCTCATCCGCGAAGGCGGCGAAGCGCAGGGCGCTTTGGTATGCGTGCTTGTTCTCGTCGCCGAAGACGAAATTTTCGAACGTGAACTTTGAGTTGACGTCCGACGAGGGGAATTCCTCGTCTTGTTGTGGGGGCGCTTGGGTTGCCGCCGGCGCCATCGCGGTGCCGCCGTGCGTGACGGCGGCCGGTGCGGCAGCCTGCGGCGGATTGTCCCCGCGCATCTCGGCCATAAGGCGGCGGAAATCGTCTTTGGACACGGTGTTTTTGACATTGATTGCCCGGCCCTCGGGAGCTTCCTGGGGCTGCGCGTTCGTTGTGGGCATGACCGGAGCGGCAACGCCGGCCGTCTCCTCGCCCACCGCGGCCTGAGGTACCGCGGGCGAGGGCGTCGCCGTTGTGTCGGTCTGCACCTGCGCGGCGCACGGTGTGGCGGCTGCACTTTGCCCGGCCCCGCCATGCTGCGGGGCGGCGGCTGCCGGCCTGACGGGTCGGCCGGCCGGAACCGTCAACTTGAGCTGCAGGGGTGCGAACGTGATCTCCTCGATGTAGCTCTCCAGGGTGAGGCGCTGCTTTTCGAGATAGGAGATGGCGAAGCGGCTTGGAGCCTGCAGGGTGAACGACTCCTCGTCCAGGTCTTCCGGCTGGCATTGTCCGAGCATGCTGATGAGGCGCTCCTCCATGCCGTCGCGCTGGCAGAACGCGATCATGTCATCGAGTAGATAGCGTGCCTCTTCGTTCATTGCTCTTGCCCCTGCCTTGGTTCTGCGGTGTATTGTCTACCTGGTGTAACGGATGTTTGTCCGCATGGCGGGCTACATCTGTTGCTGCTGTTGTTGCTGGAGCCAGGCCATGCCCGCATCGGTGAGGACGCGTTTTTGGCCGTGCTTGCGGATGAGCCCCGAGGTGGTGAGTCCGGCGAGCTCGCGCGACCACGTGGGGACCGACTCGCCGAAGGCGCTTGCCAGGTCCGTGGGTCCGCAGGTGTTGTGCTCTGCTAGATATTGCAGAGCGAGCATGCCGCGCTCCGATACGTCGGGGCCAGCGGGGGATGTCATGGGCGGCATTCCGGGCTGTTGACCATAATAACCCGCCTGCTGTCCTGCGTATTGTGGAATTGTGGAAAACTGTCCACCATACTGTTGATAAGGGTTCTGAACGGGGTATCCCGCGGGCGCCCCCGGCATCATCCCCGGCCCCGGATAGCCCATGGGCGCCGCGTAGGGGTTTTGCTGGGGGAAGGGCATTCCTCCGGCCATTCCCTGCTGTGGATAGGCGTATTGTCCCGGGTTCTGCTGCGCCGGCCCTCCGTTTCCGGGCATGGCTCCTATGGCCCCCGGTTGTCCTGCACTGGGCTGCTGCTGATACCCCATCGCCGGCATTCCGTAGGGGCTTCTTTGGTGCGCCCATTCCTGTTCGGGCCGAACGGCTGCACCGCGTGCGGCCGTTCCGTTTATCTCGGCCACGCGATCGGGGTCCACGGAGACGGTTACCACGGTGCCCGCACCCAGGTTGTCCTCGATCGAAATGGCGCCGCCGGCGTTTTCCAGGTATTCCTGCACCATCGGAAGGCCCGAACCGGTGCCGCGTATGTATCGCTTTTGATCGCGGTCCGCGCTGGTCACGCCGAATTCGAACGCCCGCTCCTTGTCCACGATGCCGGGTCCCTGGTCGGCAAAGCGGATGGTGTCGCCCCCGTCGAGCACGGAGATGACCGGCTCCACGAACCGTGCGTGGATGAAATTCTCCACCAGCTCGCGGATAACCATGAGCGAGAGACGCCCGCCCTGTTCCTTCATGATGCGGTAGACCGTGTTGGTGACGTCCTCCAGGTACGCCCGCACCTCATGCTGCTCGACCACCACCACGCGCGGCGTCGAAAGCATGTCGTCGTAGACCGAGATGCGGGTGGTGTAGGTGGGGAGGGGCGAGGGTTCGGCCGGGCTGGCTTGCGTGCCTTTTCCCTCTTCTTCCCGCAACGGCTCCTTACCGCGGCCGTTGATGTGGCGGTTATCGGGCGTTGGGTCGCCGGAGTCAACGAAGGGATAGAAATCAACTGACATGTCGTTCTCCGGTCCTGAGCGCGGGGCTTCGTTTTAAATGCGTGCGGTATCGATAGTAGTCCCATTTTCATGTTTTCGAAACTTTCAACAAGTTTTCCTAAATTGTTGAAAAGTGAAGAAAAGTACTGAAAAGTTGTTAACACTTTCAACGCTGCCTGTGGAAAAGTGCGTGAAATATCGTGAAAAGTTGCGTTGATGGTTTTTCATGAATCTCAAAGGTGCGCATAACCTGTGGTGAGTTATGGCTTATCGCGCGCGTATGATTGACATTTGCGCACGATATTCCCTACAATCTCTAAGCTCACGCGTCTATTCATTCAGCAGACGAAATGCACCAGGAGGATGTTAATCATGAAGCGTACCTATCAGCCGAACAAGCGCAAGCGCGCCAAGACCCACGGCTTCCGTTCCCGCATGGCCACTAAGGCAGGTCGTGCCGTTCTCGCACGCCGTCGCGCCAAGGGCCGCAAGCGTCTGACCGTGAGCGACAAATAACGTTTGGCTCGCATGAAGACCATCAAGTCCCATAAGGACTTCGAGCGGGTGTTCACTCAGGGGAAGCGTTTGAACCATCCTCTGATACGAATGGTTATATGTGATTCCAGCAGCGAAGGCGATCCCGGTCGGGTCGCCTTCGCTGCTGCCAAACGGCTGGGAAATGCTGTCGTGCGCAACCGCTCCAAGCGTGTCTTGCGCGAGGCCGCCCGTGCCTGCCAGCTCCCCGTTCCCGGAAAGGAGATCATCTTGTTCGCAACGCCGCGAACTCGCGTCTCTTCGCCCGAGGACATGGCCGTTGCCCTCAAAACCTTGTGCAAGAGGGCCGGCATCAATGATTAAGAGGCTCGTGCTTGCTGCCATTCGCGGCTATCAACGCACCATTTCGCCCCTTTTGCCGGATGCATGTATATACATCCCCACCTGTTCACAGTATGCTGTTGAGGCAATTACAAAATACGGCGTTGTCAAGGGCTGCTGGCTGGGTGCCTGTCGCATCCTGCGCTGCAACCCTTTTCATGTCGGCGGCTATGATCCCGTGCCGTAAGGCACGACTTTTTCGGAGGAAACCATATGTGGGACTGGATTGTTCAGATTCTCTTCCAAGTACTTAAGCTCATCCAGAGTTTTGCGAGCGACTGGGGCCTGTCGATCATCGTGTTGGTGGTCATCATCCGTCTGCTCCTAACCCCGCTCATGCTCAAGTCGACCAAGTCGACGGCTCGCATGCAGGTTCTGCAGCCCAAGATGCTGCAGATCCAGGAGCGTTACGCCAACGATCCGCAGCGCCAGGCCGAGGAGATGCAGAAGTTCTATTCCGAGAACAAGTTCAACCCGCTCGCCGGTTGCCTGCCCCTGCTCATTCAGATGCCCATTCTGATCGCCCTGTTTACGCTCCTGCGCGACCTGGGTCATTACTTCCCCGAGGCTTCCAAGGTTGGCTTCTCGTTCTTCAACATCCTGCCCGACCTCGTTTTGTCCCCGGCTCAGGCCTTCAAGGGTGGCTTTGTGGAGGCTCTGCCGTACATCGTTGTCCTGCTGTTGTTTGCCGTGCTCACCTTTATCCCGCAGTGGTATATGTCCCGTAACCAGACGGGCGCCCAGGCGTCGAGCATGAAGATGATGTCCGGCATCATGACGCTCATGATGCTGTTTATGGGCTGGGGCCTTCCCGCCGGCGTTCTGCTGTACTACGACGTTTCCTCCGCTTGGCAGGTCATCCAGCAGATCTTTGTGACCCAGCGTGTTATCGACAAGGCTAAGGCCGAGGAAGAGGCCCGCCTTGCGAACGCGCCGCTCGAGGTTGATGTCGTGCGCCGCACCCATAAGCCGCGCCCGCACAAGAGCCGTTAATCGTTCGGTGCGCCTGGTGGCCACCAACACTGTGGAATCCTAGAATATTAGGTACCTAACTATGGAGAACATCATGGCTGATGAACTGGTAGAAGAGACTGAGGTCCAGGCTGAGGGTAATGCTGCTGCGGAGATCGCTGGTGACTACCCTGAGATTGCGTCCCGCTATAAGGCTGGTGAGGAGTTGACCGACGCCGATCTTGATACGATTGCTGACGTTGCTATTTCGGTTGTTCGCTCGATTCTGTCCCACTTCGACGCTGCCGACTCTCCTATCGATGAGTACGAGGGCGATGAGGGCGAACTCATTCTCGATGTGACCGCGCCTGACCTTGCTGTCCTGATCGGTCGTCACGGTCGTACGCTCGATGCTCTTCAGTCCATGGTTTCTCTGCTCGTGAGCCGCAAGCTTGGCTTCCGCTATCCTGTGGTCGTGGATGTTGAGGGCTATAAGAGCCGTCGACATGACAAGGTTGTTTCCATGGCTGAGTCTGCGGCTTCCCGAGCTGTTTCTCAAGGTCGTTCCATTTCCCTTCCTCCCATGTCCGCGTATGAGCGCCGTCTCGTTCATATTGCCCTTCGTGAGGATGACCGCGTGGAGACTCACTCTGAGGGTGTTGATCCTGAGCGTCGTGTTGTTGTCTCTGTACGCTAGAGCATCGACATGTAATTTGTATTTACTTTTTTTGGGGCATCGTTTGGTGCCCTTTTTTGTGACTCAAATCCACGAGGCGTGGATTTGAGTCAGGAAGGAATGGTTGTTTATGGTTGCCGAGTCCACTTCGCGTGTAATCACGCTTCATGATCTTGATATGTCTGATTCTGAGATTATTGCACTTGCTGAGGAAGTATGTTCGCTTTGCAATTCCATGGATATCGACATCGAGATCGATGAGGCGCGACTGTGCGTTGAGCATCTTCTGTATGTGCAGCAGGTTAATGAGTATATGAATCTCACGCGTATCAAGGATATCCATGAGGCTCTGATTCTTCATATTGTCGATTCCCTGACCCTTGCGCGAGATCTTCCTGTCGAACCGGAGCGATTCCTCGATATGGGAACCGGTGCCGGATTCCCTGGGATCCCCTTCCATATCCTTTCGGGTTGCGAGGGCGTGCTTCTCGATTCGGTCGGCAAGAAGGTTGATGCTGTCAATGCGTTCATTCATAAGCTTGGGCTGGAAGGCATCAAGGGCGTTCATGATCGTCTAGAGACATATGCGCTTAAAGAGCGGGGTGGATTTGATATTGTTTTCGCCCGTGCCGTTGGCCAGCTGAATACGATTATTGAGTACGGCACACCGTTCCTGGAGGATGAGGGCTATCTTGTTTTGGCAAAGGCCAATCCAACGGATGAAGAGCGCTGTGCCGGTAACAAGGTTGCCGAGCGCTGTGGTCTTGATCTTGTGGGTTGCGATGAGTTTGAACTGCCTGAGGGTCTTGGCCATCGCGCTGTTTTCCTGTATGAGAAAGTTGATGAGCCTAAGATTAAGCTTCCTCGGGCTGTAGGCCTTGCGAAGAAAAGCCCTCTGGCTTTGTAGTCGTTTCTAATTCTATTTTCTGAGCTTTGCTGCTTTTAACCCAGTGTTTCACGTGAAACACTGGGTTATTTATACTGGCCTCATTCTGTGCATCTGAATCTATTGAGTTGTAGATTTATACTGTTCGCTTGCTTTCTCCGCCGTTCGTTGATTTGATCAATTGGCATTCGATCATTGAAGTTAGACGTTGCATTGCTGATGAATCTATAGCCTCTGTGCTTCTGGATATTGACCAATCAATCCGGAACCTAATGGATTTAAATGACCTTTCAGTTTACATATTTGGAATACGTGCTTGAATGGCCATGTATTCACTACGGTTGCACGACCCTCGGGGTCAGCATGCTCTCATCACCTCTCATCGACAATCCTTAGACCATGATGTTGGTTGAGATCAATTGTTTCACGTGAAACATAATGCAATTCAAGTAAAAGAGCATCACATGGTGGTTAATCTTCTAATGCGAACATTTCTATTGATGCGAGTGTACTGTTCTTATGTTGCCAATGATTCAAATATGAATTCAGGGGTTAGTCGATACTTATGATCTTCAATTTGATGTATTTCAACCTTTAATCAGCTATCCACTGTATTCATGTTATTTGATAGTTAACGCACTCTGTAAAGCTCTATTTTCGATCGAGTTGTTAGTTATACGAAAGAATGCCGTTTGACCGTCAGTATTTTAAATATAAACATCTGGTATTTAAGTCGTTCTTGGGACGCCCGACACGATTATCCTTGCAGCTTCGTTTCACGTGAAACATAATGATAGAGGTAGTTTCACGTGAAACAATGGCTGCAATAATCGAACTAAGGAGAGTGCTGTGGGCTTCCGAGACGTCAAACGCTCTAAAAGTACAAAACCCTTGCATACCATCGCGGTTATCAATCAGAAGGGCGGCGTTGGAAAGTCCACAACCTGCGTCAACCTATCTGCCGCGTTGGGCAAAATGGGGCGTAAGGTGCTTATCGTTGACTTTGACCCGCAGGGCAACAGCACAAGTGGATTTGGTATCGATAAAGAGCAGCTTCATCAATGCGTATATGATGCCCTGTTGAATGATGTTCCTGCTGAAGAGCTCATTCTTGATACGGATTGCGAGAAAGTGTTTGTTCTTCCCGCAACGATTCAATTGGCAGGTGCGGAAATCGAACTTGTTTCTGCGATGGCTAGGGAGACTCGACTGAAGGATCTTCTTGAGCCGGTAAAAGATGAATTCGACTTTATATTTATCGACTGTCCGCCGTCTTTGGGTTTGCTCACGATCAACGCCCTTGCCGCGGCAGATAGCGTGCTAATTCCGATTCAGTGTGAATATTACGCTTTGGAAGGAGTCACCAAGCTCCTTGAATCCATGCGTATGGTGAAAAGCCGCATCAATAAAGAGCTTGATACCTACGGTGTCCTTATGACGATGTATGACTCTCGTACCTCGCTCTCTAATCAGGTCGTTGAGGAAGTGCAGAACTACTTTGGAGACATCGCATTCAAAACCTGCATCCCCCGTTCTGTAAAGGTTTCCGAGGCTCCGTCATATGGTATGCCCATCATTGATTACGCTCCGAACAACAAGGGTGCAAAGGCATATATGGACCTTGCGAAAGAGGTGATTCGTCGTGCCTAGTCCAAAGAAGAAGCCGGCACTTGGTCGTGGTCTTGGCTCTTTGATGGGGGAAGCCCAGAGCGAGACTGGATATGCCGCAGCAATGGCCGCAGACCGTGAGATGGATATCGAAAAGATCTTCCCGAATCCAAATCAGCCTCGTACGCACTTCAACGAATCTGAACTTGAAGAACTGAGCGAGTCGATTCGGGAGCACGGTGTATTACAGCCACTGCTTGTTCGTAAGAGCGGGCAGAAGTACGAGATTATTGCCGGTGAACGTCGTTATCAGGCATCAAAGATTGCTGGGCTGAAAAAGGTTCCGGTTATCGTGAAAGATGTTGACGATCAGACGGTTCTTGAAATAGCTTTGATCGAGAATCTCCAGCGTTCCGATCTTAATCCCATCGAAGAGGCCAAGGGTTATCGACAGCTCATCAAGACGAGCGGGATGACGCAGGGGGCGCTCTCGAAAGCGGTATCTAAATCGCGTTCTGCAATCACCAACTCCCTCCGCTTGCTTGATCTTCCCGAGCAGGTCCAGCAGTATCTATTTGATGGCAAATTGACCGCTGGCCATGCTCGTGCGATTTTAGCAGTGCCGTTCGAGGAGGCTCGTATTAAGCTTGCGGACAAAGTTGTTGCTGAGGGCCTATCGGTTCGTGCGACTGAAAATCTTGCTCCGTTGTTTTCGGTCGGAGATGTGCCTAAGGCTCCTCGTGCCGTGACGCCTCAATCATATAAGAAGGCGGCCCGCGCCCTGCGTCAGATGTTCAATACGAACGTTAAGGTCCGCTCTACGCGTGGAAAGAATAAGATTGAGATTGAATTCAAGGATGAAGACGACCTTGCTCGCATCCTGAATTCGATGGTTGAGGGCGATCGCGCGGAGGTTGATGAGTAACATGAAGAAGGCGGCTGGAGCTTTGTTGCTTCTCGGCTCGGTTGCGTTTGGCGCCGTAGCGGGTTATGTGGTGATTGCGAAAACCGGTCTTGGGGACGAGCTGAGAGACAGATTTGTTAAAGCGACGGAGGCATCTCGACAGAGAGTTGAGGAGATGACCGAAGAGGTTGCTATTAAAACCGCAAAGGTTACCAATAATCCGAAGATTACTCAAGATTGGGTTGCACGACAGTGGGATAACTTAGGATACTAAGGTACCTAAAAGATATATTCAAAGTATAGAGAGCCTGGGATTCAGTAGAATTCCGGGCTCGCTTATTTGGTGGACGTGACATGAATCGAAATGCGATCATTACGTTTTGATGTAAGAGATCAAACTCGACTCGATTAAGGAACGGGTGCCGTTCCCTATTGGCGTGTGTTCCCTATTGATGTGAATAGAGACTCCAGGCGATGCGTGCCAGTCGTCTGAAGGCTCAGCGTGTCAGCTCGCCTTATGGCCGAAAGACTCTCGCTTAACAACTGGAAAGCCCATAAACCGTGACAATACAAAGGCCCCGCCGAAGCGAGGCCCATAATAAGAGAACGTTCAATCAATGTTTCACATGAAACATTGTCCATCCAGTGCCGCTCGAGGCGGCGGTAATTTTATCGAGCGGAATTGCGACGCTGTTTGAGCTGACCGCACGCTGCGTCGATGTCGCCGCCACGAGAGTTGCGAATCGTGGTCTCAACGCCGTGCATGGTGAGGCGACGCTGAAGAGTTTCGACCTTCTCGATGGGCGAAGGACGGAACGGACTGTCGGTGATGTCATTCAGCTGAATAAGGTTGACGTGGCACATGGTGCCGGCACAGAAGTCGATCAGTGCCTGCATCTCGGGATTGTTGTCGTTGATGCCGTCGATCATGGCGTATTCATAGGTGGGACGGCGACCGGTCTTCTCGACATAGGCTTGGATTGCCTCATGAAGACGCGGAAGCGTGTACTTTTTAACGCCGGGCATGAGCTGGTTGCGCGTGGACTGGATGGCGGAGTGCAGGGAAATAGCGAGCGTAAACTGTTCGGGAAGCTCGGCGAAACGCTTGATGCCAGGGATAACGCCGCAGGTAGAGACGGTGAGATGGCGGGCACCGATATTGAGTCCCTCGGGGTCGTTGAGCATGCGGAGAGCGGAGACGGTCTCGTCGAAATTCATGAACGGTTCACCCTGGCCCATGAACACCACGCTGGTAACACGCTCACCGAAATCGCGAGCAACATGGAGAACCTGATCTACCATTTCCTGCGCGGTGAGCGAGCGGGTGAGGCCGGCCAGGCCGGTTGCACAGAAAGCGCATCCCATGGCGCACCCGGCCTGGGTGGAGATGCAGACGGCGAGCTTGTTCCGATTGGGCATGCCGACGGTCTCGACCGAGACCCCATCGGAAAACTGGAGCAGATACTTGCGGGAGCCGTCCTTGGAGACCTGCTTGATAAGCTCGGTGGGGACGCTGAAGGAGAAGGTCTCGTTCAACTTCTCGCGCAGGGCTGCGGGAAGGTTCGTCATCTCATCGAACGAACAAACGTTCTTCTCATGAAGCCACTCATAGAGCTGTTTAGCGCGAAACGCCGGTTGGCCCAACTCGGCCACGAGCTCCTTGAGCTCATCGAGCGAGAGCTGGCGGATATCACTGTTACGGTGTGTGCGGTCCATATACTGCCTTTCACAAGGGAAGATACGCGTATACCTATACAATAGGGTATCGCCGGGCGAATTCGTGGTGAGCGCGCGGCTATTTCGAGAAATGGACACCAGAAATGGGCTGGTGTGCGTGTATAGAAGGGATATCGCCGTGGAAACGAAGCAACGGAGCGATATGAAGATCGCGGTTCTGGCCGGAGGTATTTCGGACGAGCGCGACATATCCCTCGAATCTGGTAAAAATGCCCGTGCCGCCTTGGAGGCTGCGGGGTATGGGACGGTCGATCTGATCGATACGGCCGCGCCGGGCTTTCTGACGGACCTGGCTAACGGTTCGTACGATGTGGCCTTCCTCGCGCTGCATGGAAAGGGCGGCGAGGACGGAACGATGCAGGGCGCCCTCGAGCTCCTGGGTATCCCCTATACCGGCTCCGACTCCATCGCATCCGCCTGCGCTGTGGATAAGGATCTTGCGAAGCTATTGTATGCCCGCGCCGGCATCCCGGTCGCGGCCGGAGTGGCGTTGCTGCGTTCCGACTCCCCCGACATCGACGCCATCGTGGAGACCGTTGGCCGGCAGTCGTTCGTAAAGCCGGCCGTCAACGGCTCGAGCTTTGGTGTCAAGCTCGTCAAGGACCCCTCCGAGCTGGCGGATGCCATCGCATTCTCCCATGAGTACGGCGATAAGATCCTGGTCGAAGAGCGCTTGGTGGGCACTGAGGTCACCGTGGGCGTGATCGGCGATGGCGAGACCCTGCGTGCCCTGCCCGTGGTCGAGATCCGTATGCCCAAGAGCGCTGATTTCTACGATCTTGACGTGAAGTACGTGGATCCCACGGACATCCATCGCATCCCCGCGGAGATTCCTCAGGACGTGTATGAGCAGGTTCAGGAGTACGCTTGCGCAGCCCACCGTGCCCTGGGCTGCTATGGCATCTCCCGCACTGACTTCATCGTCACCGACCGCGGTCCGGTTGCCTTGGAAACCAACACGATTCCGGGTATGACTTCAACGTCGCTGTTCCCCGATGAGATCCGTCATGCCGGCGCGACGTTTGAGGACGTCTGTGCCGAGTTGGTCGACCTTGCCCTGAAGCGAGCGGCTCGATGAGCAGCGTGGATGACACCGCGCTTCGCCGCATGGCGTCCGCGGTCATGCCGGGGACGCCCGATACGGTTGTCGAGCTCTACGCGTCGTTGATCGATATGGCAAAAACCCGATCCTTCGGTTTGATTGAAGACGACGTCGTGGTCCTCGATACCGAGACGACGGGATTGAACGTGCGCGAGAACGAGTTGATCGAGATCGCCGCCGCCCGCATGCGCAACCGTGAGATAGTCGAGCGGTTCGACATCTTCGTGCATCCGGGCCGACCGATTCCCCCCGAGATCACCGAGCTCACAAGTATCACGAATGCGGACGTTGCGAACGCGCCCACGTCGGTCGAGGCGGTGCGGATGCTTGCGGATTTTGCCCAGGGCGCGCCCATCGTTGCCCACAACGCGGCTTTTGATCGCTCCTTTATAGAAGCGGTGGAGGGCGGCCGCGAGGTCACCGACATCTGGATCGATTCCCTGGCGCTCTCCCGCATCGCCTTGCCGCGTCTCTCATCGCACAAGCTTTCCACCATGGCCGACCTCTTCGAATGCGCATCGGTATCCCACCGTGCAAATGCGGACGTGGACGCGTTGTGCGGCGTGTGGCGCATTCTCCTATGCGGGTTGGCAGAGCTGCCGGCCGGTCTTATGCGTCGGCTTGCCGATATGCACCCCGATGTTCTGTGGTCGTATCGCCCCATTTTCAGCTTTTTGGCGGGCTCGCAGGGTGAGTCCATTTTCTCGCTTGCTGCCGCCCGAACGGAGATCCTGCAGGCAGACCGTACTCCCGAGCGCGTGGATGCCGACGAGCTTCCCGGGCTCAAGCTTCCGTCGCGTGACGAGCTGCACGCCTGCTACGAGCCGGGCGGCCTTGTGGACCGTATGTACCAGGGCTATGAGCCCCGTGCCGAGCAGGTCCAGATGTCGCTGGAGGTGCGCGATGCCCTGGCGACCTCCACGCATCGCGTGATCGAGGCGGGCACCGGTGTTGGCAAGTCCATTGCCTACCTGGTTCCGTTTGCCGAGGCCGCGAAGCGGAACAACATCACCGTGGGCGTGGCCACCAAATCGAATAATCTTGCCGACCAGCTCATGTACCACGAGCTGCCTCGTCTTGCCCGAGAAATGCCGGGCGGCCTGTCGTTCTGCGCCCTGAAGGGGTATGACCATTATCCGTGTCTGCGCAAGCTTGAACGCCTCGCCCGCGGCGGTGAGATCAAGACGACGAAAGACCCGGCTGATACCTTGACGGCCATAGCGGTCATCTATGCATTCGCGTGCCAGTCGCCGTCCGGCGACCTCGATGCCCTGGGCATTCGCTGGAAAAGTGTCAACCGGCCTGACCTCACGACCTCGTCGCGTGAATGCGCTCGCCGGTTGTGCCCGTTCTTCCCCGACAAGTGCCTGGTGCACGGCGCCCGCCGCCGCGCGGCCCGTGCGGACGTGGTGGTCACGAATCACTCGCTGCTGTTCCGCAACGTCGCCGCCGGCGGAAAGATCTTGCCGCCGATCCGTCACTGGGTTGTCGATGAGGCCCATTCGATGGAGCGCGAGGCGCGCCGCCAATGGGCCGTGACGGTTTCGGCCGATGACGCCCACAGCCTGTTCGAGCGTCTTGGCGGTGCCCGTTCGGGTGTCCTGGGACAGCTGACGCATGACCTTGCCGCATCCGATGCCGCGACGCTGTTCATGGGGCTCACCGCAAAGGCGACCTCGAGCACGCAGCGCGCATCGCTTGCCCTGGCCGGGATATTCGATGCCGTGCGCGATGTTGCGAAGAGTCGCCGCGGCGGGTACGACAACGAGAGCGTATGGATCGGTGCCGAGCTGCGCGAGACCGAAGCATGGGCGCGTTGCGTGGAGGCGGCACAGACGGCCCTCGATGCCCTGGACGAGGCTCAAAAGAACATGGCATCGCTCGTGGAGACCGTCGGTGCCGAGAAGCTCGAGATGGTGGTCGATGCCGGGGACGGCGCGCGCCGCCTCAAGGAGATACACGACGCACTCTCGCTGATCATCGCCGGCACCGATGAGCGGTATGTCTACTCGCTTAAGGTGGACCGCCGCCAACGCGCCGGCGGGGAGTCCCTGTGCGCGGAGCGCCTGGATATCGGCGAGGCCCTGGCCGAGCAATGGCTGCCCGAGGTGCACACGGCCATCTTTGCGTCCGCAACCATGACGGTGTCGGACAGCTTCGATCATTTCGATCATGCCGTCGGGCTCGATCGGCTCCCCCGCGGCAGCTCGCGCGAGATCCATCTTGATTCGAGCTACGACTTCGATCGCAACATGTCGGTTATCGTGGCGGGGGACGTCCCCGACCCACGCAACCGCGATGCGTACCTGGATACGCTCGAGCGGCTCCTGGTCGACGTGCATCTGGCGATGGGAGGTTCCACGCTCACCCTCTTTACCAATCGACGCGATATGGAAGAGCTCTACGACCGGGTTCGTCCTGCGCTGGAACGCTCGGGTCTGAGGCTGGATTGCCAGTCGCGCGGCGCATCGGTCAAGACCCTGCGCGACCGGTTTATCTCGGACGAATCCTCGTCCCTGTTTGCACTCAAGGCGTTTTGGGAGGGATTCGATGCGGCAGGGGCCACGCTGCGTTGCGTGGTGATACCCAAGCTGCCGTTCTCGAGCCCCAACGAGCCGCTTTCGTGCGAGCGCGCGGCGCGCGAGGATCGCGCCTGGGCCCGCTACTCGCTGCCCGAGGCCGTTTTGGAAGTGAAGCAGGCCGCCGGCCGCCTTATCCGCACATCGACCGATGCTGGCGTGCTGGTCATGGCGGACTCGCGTTTGGTGAGCAAGGGATATGGGAAGAAGTTCCTCAACTCGCTGCCCACAACGTACCAGCGGCTTGAATGCTCACAGGTGGGCAAGTACCTATCAATTTGGCGCTCGTCGCACGAATAGGCGCCTACATGCGCAGGCCGGCTGCATATGAAAGCAGCTGCCTGCGCATTTCCTTTGGCTCGACGAGCCGTATGGTCCCGCCGCTGGCGAGGATGCGGTCGAAGAGCCATTCGGGTGACACGCATGCGGTGCATGCCAGCACGGAGCCGTCGTCCTGTACGCCGCACCGCTCGTCCCCAAATGGATTGCGTTCGGCTCTCATGGCCCAGTCGCACGATTCGAACGTTGCCGCGTCGGCGAAGCGCAGCAGGACGGCCTCGCCCGTTCGGCCGATGCTGCCGTGCGGCGTATCGCGCTCGAACCGATGCGCGCAGACGGAGTCATCAGTTGCCATGACGCGCGATATGCGGTCGAGACGATACCTGCGCTGCTCGTCGCGCTCCACATCCCAGGCGACGAGGAATGCCGCATCGTTATCGGCATCGAAGTATCCCGGATCGACCAGCCGCTCCCGCGCCATCCGGTCGTGTTGGGAGCGATAGGTGATCAGCAGGCGCACGCCATCGGCAAGGGCCTCGGCTATCTGCTGGTAGAATCCGCCGAATAGCGGATCTCCGCAGCCGGATTCGGGCGCTTCGATCTGCGTATCCCCCAGGGGTGCCATGGCCTTCTCGAACCGTTCGATAACTCCGCGGTCCAGCTGGTATCTGCGGATGACCTGCTCAGCCGCGAGGAACTCATCGCGCGTCAGACGTATACCGGCCACCTCGCCGGCGGCCCCCTGCAGGGTGATCATGCCGTCTTCGAGCGCAACGCATGCCCGGCTGCCCGATTGCGAGTCGGACAGCTGGGCAAGCGTGTCGACGACGCTTGCCACCTGGTTGGCGTCCAGCGCCAGGTCCGCTTGCGCCTGTGCGAGGGGAATGGCGTGCCCCTTTGCGCTCGTAAGGGCGGCAAGCAGGTCGAGACCTGCGTCTACCAGCACATTCTTGGTCAATGGACGGCTCATGTCTACAGCTCTCCTTCATCTGCGCAGGTCCGATCGATCAGCTCGTTCCAGGCATCGGTAAGCTCTTCGGGTCCAATGGGCCGCATCCCGCGACTCGCGTGCTGCAGGGCGTAAGCCGCCGCTCCGCGCACGTCGCGCGCTCCGACGGTCCATATGGAGGAGCCGTCCCCCAGTCCGCTTTCGCGTACCTCGCCCCGACCGCAGGTGATAAGGTCGCGCTCCTGCTGGGCCATCGCCTCGTCAAACCGGAATGAGACATCGATCGGCTCGGCCGGGGAAAAATCGAAGGGGAGGAACTGGTGGTTTCCCACATTAAAGGTGTCGGGGATGTCGTACGTCGCCTCGGACCGGGGGCTTTTCCGCGCCGCGAGGACTCGGTCGGTGCGGAACATGCGCAATCCTCCCGCGCCGCGGTCGTGTCCTACGAAGTACGAGTGCGTCGTTCTGGACAGCGTTCCGTAGACCTCGACATCGTGCCAGGATTCCTTACCCGCGGCGTCCCGGTAATTGAAGTGGGCGCATCGGCGATTGGAGAAGGAGTTGTTGATCGTCTGAAGATGCTTGTTCCATACGTTGCGATGCTGGTGGGCCGGTGCCTCTTGCGCCCGCCGCGCCCCCGTCCCGCCGCCGGCCACGTCCTGCAGCTTGAGATACGCGCGCTGAAGCGGCCAACGATCGAGGTTCGATGCGTGCAGCTCGAAGGTCTCGTCGATGGCGGACAGGATGACATCCGCGTCGTCGGGAGTGAGCGCATCTCCGTCCGCACAGGTTCTGACGCGGTCGAGCTCCCAGAGGCTCTCCTCGCGCTGCGAAGCGCCCTCGGGGCTGGCCTCCCGGATGATGATGCCATGCTGTGCCAGGGCTTCTCGATCGCGGTTGAACAGGCGAACGTCCGATTCGTATTTCGACGACCCGTATCCCAGGTCCGCATCGCGAACGATTCTGCCGGTGCTGATGGGGGATGTGGCGGAGTTGAAGAGGAAGAACAGGTTGAGCAGGCGCAGGGCGGTCGCGTCCGTGCGCTTGCCCGTGTCTGCTTCCTCGAACAGATCTTGGGCCTCGCCGTCTTGTGCCATGCTTCCTCCTTGTACATGTGTTGAGGATTTCATTGTAGGGCAACGTCCGAATCGGCGGGCGAACGCAGTGAACAGGTAGTTTCCTAAGGGTTTGTGACAGAGCTGCAGGTACGGTTCGTAAAGGGTATACTTTGCTCCATATACAGGTGCATTATGCCGATACTGCGCTTGCATGTAAGTCGATATTGGATGTGGAGCCCTCATGGCGAATACCAACAAATACTTGAGTCACCTCTTGCAGAACACGGGGATTACCCCTGCATGCAGCGAGGAGGAGCGAGCCGCGGCGAACGACATCGCCGATATCTTCACTGCTCACGGCTTTAAGCCCGAGATTCAGGAGTTTGCATCGAGCGGAAGCAAAAAGGTCGTATACGCCGGCCTCGGTCTAGCCTCTTTTGTCGGTGCCTTCCTTATGGGCATGGGCGGCGCGCCCGGTCTCATCGGCGTCGTGCTGGGCGTTGCCTCCGCCGTCCTGCTGCTGCTCGAGCGTAACGGGCACCGCGTGCTCTCCCAGCTCGGCCGCGGCGGCCTGAGCCAGAACGTCGTCGCGTACCATCAGGCTTCCGGTCCGCTTGCCTCTCCGCGCAACCGTCCCGTCGTCGTGGTCGCGCATTACGACTCACCGCGTTGCGACCTGCTGTCGCGCGAGCCCTTTGCGGCCTATCGCCCCATGGTCATCAAGTTCATGCCCCATGCCATGGTCGTGTCTGCCGTGTGCGGCATCGTCCACATGCTGCCGTTCCCCTCGGCCGTTCAGACAGTGCTATGGGTTGTCGCCCTGCTGGCCGGCCTGCTCCCGCTCGCCTATGCGGTGTCGGTTATCGCCAACCGCTTCTTCCTCCCCTACACCACGGGTTCCGTATGCAACAAATCCTCCGTTGCCGCCATGCTCGGTGTTATGGATTCCGTCGCGCCGTATCGGCATGGCGAGGAGTTCCCGCAAGATCAGCCTGCGGACGAATACTTTGCCGAGCAGCGGCGCATCGTCGAGGAGGCCATCGCCGCCGCCGAGGCGGATGCAGCCGCCGCCGAGGCCGCCGCTATGACCTATCCGCACGAGGCCGAGGCCGCAGCCGCCTCCGCGCTCGACGCATCCGAGGGCGACCAGGATGCCGCGGCATCGCCGGCTGAGCCTCCGGCGGATGCGCAGCCGCAAGCGGGCATCACCACTGCCTTCGAGGCGATCGACGGTACCGGCCAGATCGGCCAGTCCACCGTTGCGACTCTTTCCGATGACCCGGCCCTTGACGTGGTCGAGGGGCATTCCGTCGAAAGCGACCCTGCGGATGCCGCTGGGGACCTGCCCGCCATCGATGTTCCCTGCGAGCAGGCGGGTGTCGAGGACCGGGTTGCACCCACCGATTCTGCCGAGACGGCCGAACCCTCGATCGTGACGCTCGGCGAGGAGCCGAGCGGCTCCGATCCGCTGTTCGTAGAGGATATGCCGGAGGAGCCCATGGCGGTCGAGGCGGATTCCGCTGTCGAGGATGAACCCGCGACGGTCCCTTCCGAGCCTGTTGCGGAGCCCACCCCCGACAAGCCGTATGCAATCAATTGCGCAGGGAATATCCGTTTCGGCGAGAAGGCCATCCGTTCCCTGGGTATGCTGCCCGCCACCTGCGTTATCGAGTACGAAGCTCATGCCGATGACCAGCCGGGTAACGGCGTGCCAACCCAGGGTGGCAATGTGCAGCACCAGGCATATGTGAGGCCCGTCGCCGCCTCGGCTTCCGTTGTCTCCCCGGCCGTGGCGCCCATCGCATCGCCCAAGCCCCCCGTGGCTGTTTCCCAGCCCGCCCCCATCGCTGCAGATGATGCGGACGATCGCATCCATGACGCGGTCTCCGATGAGTCCTCCGCCTCCTCCGATGCAACGATGGTGTTTGAGGCGCAGGATCAGGTTCAGGTTCCGGACGCCATCGACCAGGCCGATCAGCCTGAGTCCCAGCCCGATCTCGCCCCCGCCCCACTGGACGGGTTCGAGCCCCAGCCCACGCCCGTTCAGCCTCAGTACGCCCCCGTTGCTCCCGCATTCAACGGCGACGACGGCTCCGTTCATGAGGTGGAGCCCGTCCGCCCCTCCCTTCGCGAGCTGCTGGGCGCGGAGCCTATCGATGAATTCGAAGTGATCGAACCACCGCTTGCGGAATCTTCCGTGGAAGATGACGCCACTGCGGCTTCTGCCGCACAGGCCGACCCCGAGTCTGAGGTGCACTCGCCTGCCGACCTCGATGCCCCCGTCGATGCCGACGAGGCCGTTTCGGATGCCGACCGAGAGGCCATGCCCTCCGATTCCGCCGACTCTACGGACGACTCCGAGGGTGAGACCCTCGATCCCTCTGCGACGGTCGCTGTCGAGGCACTGGGCAACGAGGGCTCTGCTGGCACCACGCAGCTTTTCTCGTCCGATGACCTGACGGGCGCAACGGTCGAGCGCACCGCGGTACGTATCGAGACCGAAAAGCGGTCCGACAAGACCCAGCAGCAGGCACCCTCTTCGATGGAGGGCGCACCTGCGGCTTCCGAGTCCCCTGCTGCTCGCCCGGTCGAGACGGTCGATTCCCTTATGGCCCAGATCTCCCGCCCCGCACCGGCTCCGGCCCCGGCGCCCGCGCCGAAGCGCCGTATCGATGTGCCCAGCACGGCCGATGCGCCTACCCCGCATACGCCGGTCACTGCCAACCGCGCATCGCTATTCGACCTTCCGGATCCCTCGGCCCAGCCGTTGGACCCGTTTGCATCCGATGACCAGCCTCTACCGGCATCGCCCCGCCCCGCCGCCAGCGGCTTTTCGGTAGTCGACGCACCCGCGCCGACCGCGCCGCCCGAGCGCTTTGAGACGATCACGGCCCCCGCCCCCGTCGAGGAGCGTCCCCGCAGGGGATTGGGCAAGCTGTTCGGCCGAAAGAAGAAGCGCGATGACAGCATGAGCGATTGGCTGGGAGTCGACGACGACTTCGATGCCAAGAGCATGGGCAGCGACATCGGTTCCTGGGATAACTTCGAGGATGATGGATGGAAGGGCGGAGCTGCCGGCGGCACGGAGCTTGCCGAGGCCGATCTTCGTGAGGCCGTCGCCTCGATGGGCGATGACGAGCTTCTCGGCCATGACATCTGGTTCGTGGCCACGGGCGCATCGGAGAACGGTAACGCCGGCATCCAGTCGTTCCTGGATGCCCACCGCGACAAGCTTCGCGGCGTGTTCCTGATCAACCTCGAGTCCGTGGGTGCCGGTTCCCTGGCGTATCTCACCACCGAGGGCGAGGAGCGCGTGCTGCGCGGCGATCGTCGCATCTCCGGCCTCGTCTCGCGGGTGTCCTCCGATTTCCATCATGAGTTCACGCCGATCGATATGCCGTACGTCACGACCGACGCCCATGCGGCCATGGGCATGAGCCTGAGGTCCCTGACGGTTGCCGGTATCGATGGAACGGGCTTCGCCTTGTCCCACACCGAGGAGGACCAGCCCTACAACGTCGAGCCCGAGAACGTGGCCCTCGTCTCCGATGTTGTGACCGAGGTCATCCGCCGTTCCTAGCGATATGGATAAACAGAAGGAGCGCCGACCGCATGGCCGGCGCTCCTTCTTTGCAACAGGGCTGCTGGACGGCTATCCGAAGGTCTTCGAGAGGTAATCGATGATGTCCCCGGATTCATACAGGGGCTCACCGTCGATAAACAGGCATGGAACCTGCGTCTTGCCGCCGACCGACAGAAGCTCATCGCGGGCGTCGGCGTCGGTCGATACATCGCGCAACGGAAGATCGATTCCTTGTTCGTCCATGTAATTCAGCACTTTTTTGCAGAACGGGCACGTCGGCTTGTAGAAAAGCGTGTAATTTCGCATGTCCTATCCTTCCTTGCGTTCTTTACGCTTGATTTGTCTGTACCCGTTCGGGCGAAAAAAAGACAAAACTGGTAGCATACAAGAAGTTGGCATGAACAGGAGGAATCGTGGGATCGTTCATCAGGGAGCACTGGCTAGTGTATCTTGTCGGCGCGGCGCTCGCCGTGGTGCTGGGTCTCGGGGCCTCGTATGTGCTTGGTGTCAAGTGGTCGACACCGGAGGACGTCCGCGCCCAGCGCATAGAGCAGGAGCAGGCCCGCGACCAGGAGATGGACGATCTGGCGCAGCTCGGTGAAGATCGATAGCCATCTTCTTATGGACTTTCCGATTCCGCCCAAATCACAATCGTTCTCATTCTGCCTCCTTCCTTTCCGCTGCAAGTGACGGTTGAGCAGACACCGTCCGCCTCGCGTATCAGCTCCCGCCAATCACGTGCCCTCGCGCTCGATTCATCGCACAAAGCGCCGAGCCACGCCTGCAGCCCCCTGTCATCCGTGAAATCAAAGCGCCTTATATCCCCGAACGACATATCGACTTGCATGGAGCAGAGTGCGGAAAACGAGCGGGTCCCCTGTGCATCGATGATTTCGAGCGAGCTCAGTCGGTCGAAGTGGTCCTGATGCCAGCAGCCCGATAATGGACTGAACATCAGGTTGCTCGATCCCAGTCGGTGTCCGTAGATGAGGAGATGTTTCCCATCGGGGGACGACTCGCGGTCTAGATACAGGCTGCCGAGGATACTTTTCTTTCGCGATGGGGTATGCGTGAGGTAAAACCCATCGGGATCGCTCGGCCGTTGGGTCATGACCGGGTAGTCGATGCGCGTTCCGTCCACCTTGAGCCTGAAAGCGATGCCATCTGAGTCTTTCGTTTTCAACCTCCTCACTTCAGCCGAACCATGCGGCTTGCGCGCTTTGGGCGTGCGTGCCCGCATCGATGAGAGGTCGTATGCCGCCGTGTCCGATGCGATGCATCCAATAAGAGCCATTGACAGCGCCATGGACGCCACGAGCATCAACAGCGCCCCGAAGCGGATGACATGCATGGTTCGTTTGAAAATGTATTTCGTCATGTCCCTCCGCATCGGGGCCGCAGATTATCGATGGCGTCTTTTCGGCTTGGAGATGGTGTAGATGATTCCCGCGGATAGGCAGCAGAGAATGGCGGCTCCAACAATTCCGCCCGTCCCAGTCTGGTCGAGCGGTGCGGGAGCGGGCGTGACGGGGTTTGCCTTGCAGCGCTGCTGGACCCAGTCGCTGTCATGGGCTTCCAATCCCTCTCCTCCACCATTGCGGTACGCATCTATGCGCGCCCCGTTCTTCAGGTCGTTGTCGGGGGTGTAAGCACCGGTTGTGCGCATGTGTAGCTTCGCCGGCTGCAGCCCCTTTCGGTCGGTCGAAGGTATGTTGTCGTGCAGGTCCTTGATTCCATCGCGGTCCCATGCTCCCTTCCGGGTCGTAAAGCCCCGCTCGACCCGACCGAACTCAAATCGAACGCCCGTAACGTACTCTCCTTCCGGCAGCTCGAGGTCCTTGACTGCGAATGTGCGGGCCGCATCAGAGGGAACGTCCTTTTTCAGCAACTTCCATCCGCAGTAGTCGACGGCCCTCCCATCCTTTCCAAGGACCTCTTGCGTCAAGGGGTCCGCGAGCCACGGGTTTACATGTCCATCGTCAAGGGTCGCGTTCGCCTGCTCCCCGCCATCCGTTTCCGGTGCGGTGCGATTGGTTCGATACCATACGTTCAGCAGGCCGTTATGATCTCCTCGTACGATAGGGGTCGTGATCGCGTCGAGCTGTGCTGTCCCGTCCGCAACACACTCAAGCTCATCGGTGACCGTGAACTCATCGCACCAGGTCGAGCTGGTCGATCTGAAGTCGACGGTGTACGCATATTCAGGTCCCTCATGCCCCGGTTTGTCACCATTGTCTTCATCGTCCGCACGGTAGTCGGCATTCAACGGGTTTGCGATCTCCTGGCGCTTGTCGATTTGTCCGGTGATGGAGATAGGCGCGTTGTACATGGCGACTGCCTGCACCTCGGCGGTCGGCTCAACGGTAAAATCGACATCCTGTATCTTCTCGTGCCCCTGAGGCGTCATTTCCTCGATGAGCGTGTACTTTCCCGGTTCGAGTTTCTCTATCCGATGCGGCGCGCCCTCGGATACCCATGCATCGATGAGGTTCCCCTTTGAGTCGCGGATGCTCAGCGAGGCTCCGGGAAGTTCTTCCTCCGTGGCAACCTCCCTCTTCGAGATATCAATCTTCGTAAAATCGTTCTCAACATCTATGCGTTTTTCGGCCTCGCCATCGATGAGCCCGTCTTTCCCCACGTGGTAAACGTGGACGGTCGAATCGGCTATATATCCATTCGGGGCATCGTTTTCCCTGAAGGCCACGTAACCTGGTTTGAGATGGTCGATTTCAATGAGTCCCTTCTCATCCGTCTTCGCGATTTCCTGAATCCAGTCATTATCGCGGTGCATGGACGGTTCCGGTTCGGATTCCTCAAATACCGCGAATCCAAACTCGGCTCCCTCGAGGGGTTTACCGCTTCCCGCCTCCATCTTGTGAACGATGAGCCTATTCGGACGGTTTTCGATTTCAATCGGCTGATCCACATGGGCGCGGGGCTTGTCGTAGGAAATCTCGAACTCATGCGGCGTCGTATCGAGAACGTGTCCCTCGGGCGCCCGGCACTCCACAAAGGCATACCGCGCCTTCCCCTTTCCGAGCGGCAGGCCGTCGATCTCGGCGTAACCGTGCTTATCCGTTGCCACGGTGTCTATGAAAGATCCCTCGACCGCCTGTACGGTTCCATCAGGGGCAATGATGTCCTCGAGCGCCTTTATCGCGAAGAACGCCTTTTCCATGTCTCCGTGTCCATCGGGACATGTTTTCTGAATGGCCGCCGAGCCGGTCTGTTTGTCGTTTGCAAAGCTCGCAACGCTCACGGGGCTTCCGTTCCCGGATAGCTTCACCCTGACGAGCTCGCCGTTAAGCAGGTACGGCGGTTTGGTGGCAACCTCCTTGATGAAATACGTTCCGGGGATAAGCGTTTGGGGAAGGGTGACCGCTCCCGTCTCATCCGTGGTGAAGCGGTCGAGTTCAACATGATTGGGATACCAGCAGTCTTGTTTGATGGGACGTTTATGCTCATCGAGGAGCTGGAAGGAGAAGCCCGCCAGGGGCACGCGCGCACCGCTCTCCGCGTCGGTTTTCACGATCTGCAGTCGGGCCGCGGGCGTGGCGTTTTCGATAATGTACTTAAGGCGCAGCCCATCGACCTGCTGATCGGGCGATATCACGAAGTCGTCCATGCGTTGGTAGCCTTCGGGGACCGTCTCGGCAACCTCGCGAACGGTGTATCCCTTGCGGTCATAGGGGATCGATCCGTGTACGCCCTCCGGACGACTGCCGGCACCGTGCCAGTCGCCCTCGTTGGTTTTTGCAAAACCGTACGCATCGGTCGTGAGCGTCGTGACCACCTTGCCCGTGGTGTTGCTCACGATTTCAAATCTGACGCCCGCCGCAGGAAGCTGGACCCCGCCGTCCTCGTCCGAAGGGTCGTTTTTGAACTTTGATAATTCGATATCGAAGGCCTTCACATGCTCTTTGAGGGGCTCGGATGGTTTCAATTCGATGGCGCCGTCGGCATGTCCGCTTCCATCGGCCTTATATGTATGCGTGGCCGTATCCGGGAGATAGCCTTCCGGGGCATGCGTTTCGGTGACTCGCACCTCGCCGAGCGCAAGATCGAAGAACTCGAGAACGCCGTGCGCGTTGCTGGTCGCCTCGTGCGGTATTCCGCTGGAGTCTACGGCCGTGTAGACCGCTCCCTGAAGGGAGGCGCCGGGCTGTGCCGCGCCGCCCGTCGCGCTGTCGGCCTTCTTGAGCGTCAGGTCGAACGTGGCCGGCTCGTCATCGAGTTGAATGGCGCCCATATGCTGCTGGGTTCTGAACGCAACGGGCTCTTTGCTGAGTTTGAATCCCTTCGGGGCCTTCGTCTCGATCGCGATATAGCTTTTATTGAGCTTTAGCCTGGTGTGGGCCTTGCCGCCGGCATCCGTTGCGATCGTTGCAACCTGTTTGCCGCCATCGGCCTCCTTTATCGAGTATTCCGCCCCCTCGAGCGAGTAGTTCGGGTTGACGGAGGTCGCGAAATCCTCCGTCGAGGCTTTCTGGAAATGGACATCGACGGTGGGCTCCCAGCGTTTGGCAAACACCCGCTGCCGCGGATAACCGGGGACCATCACGCCGTTGTAGGGTTTCGCCTGCTGCGTGTGGGCTAAAACGAAATAGCCCCCGTCGACGCGCTCCTTCGCTGTGAACTTATATCGCCCTGCGGCGGGCCATACGTAGTTGTTGTGATCGGCCAGGTGAAGATGGTCCGACTCGAAGCAAAATGCATCGAGTGTGGTTCCATCTATAGTCATCTTCTGGCCGCCGCGGTACAGCTCCCCTTTCTTCGGTGCGGTGATGGTGCATTCACCTGTGATCTCCTCTCCGTCCTTTTTCACGTAGGACGGCCAGTCGGAAAACGGCTGCGCATGTACCGCGAACGGCGCCATGACGGAGTCGAAAGCAAGGGCACATGTGAGCAGCAGGATCGTGCTGCGCTCGGCTGCCGTGCGCAAGCGGTGCGTCGCCCTGCAAGGGGTCAACACCCTCCGCGCTCTCCTGTGCAAGCGTCCCATTGCCTGTGCAAATATTGATGGATCCATGTCCCGCACTCCTTTCTGCCGTCCTCGCGGAACGTGCGATGAGAGCTCATCGCCGACTGACCGGAACCAGAGCATAAGAGGCTGTTCTTTACGGGGATCTGAAGAAGTCTGACGAGGCTCGTTCAGCGGGCGGACATAAATCTACGCAGGCCGCTCTACGGAACACATGGCAGGTCGGGAGCTCGTTGTCTTGGGGCCTCATCTGGGAAAGCGCGGCGCCGTTCTGAAGAACGGCGCAAATTCACAAGAATGACGCCGTATCGCCGTTCGATGGGCTATAATCAAGTCTGCGCGGGCATCGCCAAGTGGTAAGGCATCAGCTTCCCAAGCTGACACTCGCGGGTTCGAGTCCCGTTGCCCGCTCCAGCGCACAAGGGAGCCGCGGCCGTAATGGGCTGCGGCTTTTTTCTTGGAGCTTAAATCATGAAAAGGTATGGGCGGCGTTATGAGAACGCGCTTCAGCATATCCAAACGGTCACTTCTCGCCGTACAATAGAACAGGTTAAAACGTGCGCACGGTGCTCACCGCGCCCGCGCTCCTAGGCACGAACGGAAGGGAACGCCATGATCGACCGCTATACCCGCCCGGAGATGGGTCACATCTTCTCGCTGGAGAACAAGTACGCCATTTGGCAGGAGATCGAGGTTCTGGCATGCGAGGCTCAGGCTGAGCTGGGCAAGTGCGGCATCACCAAGGAAGAGGCCCAGTGGATTCGTGATCACGCTAAGTTCAACAAGGAAGAGGTCGACGCCATCGAGGCCGTGACCAATCACGACGTCATCGCCTTCCTCACTAATATGGGCGAGTACATCGACGCCGACGTTCCTGAGGGCGAGCCCAAGCCGTCCCGTTGGGTGCACTATGGCATGACCAGCTCCGACCTGGGCGATACCGCCCTGTGCTACCAGCTTGTCCAGGCCACCGACATCATCATCGAGGACGTCAAGAAGCTCGGCGAGATCTGCAAGCGCCGCGCCTTCGAGGAGCGCAACACTCTCTGCGTCGGCCGCACCCACGGCATCCATGCCGAGCCGATGACCTTTGGCATGAAGTTCGGCAGCTGGGCCTGGGAGCTCAAGCGCGACCTCGACCGTCTTGAGGACGCCCGCGAGAACGTGTCCTTCGGCGCGATCTCCGGCGCGGTGGGCACGTACTCCTCCATCGATCCGTTTGTCGAGGAGTATGTGTGCGAGCACCTGGGTCTGGTCCACGATCCGCTGTCTACGCAGGTTATCTCCCGCGATCACCATGCGTACCTGGCCGGCGTGCTGGCAACCACTGCTGCCACCTGCGACCGCATCGCCACCGAGATTCGCAACCTCCAGAAGACCGACACCCTTGAGGCCGAAGAGCCGTTCAAGAAGGGGCAGAAGGGCAGCTCCGCTATGCCCCACAAGCGCAACCCCATCACCCTGGAGAAGGTCTGCGGCCTGTCCCGTTGCGTGAAAGCCAACGCCCAGGTCGCCTTCGATAACGTTGCCCTGTGGCACGAGCGTGACATCTCGCACTCCTCTGCCGAGCGCGTTGCCCAGGCCGATAGCTTCATTGCACTCGACCATATGCTCAACTGCCTGATTCGCATTGTCGACGGCTTGATTCTGTATCCGGCCCGCATGAAGGCCAACCTGGACATGACGCGCGGCCTGATCTTCTCCTCCAAGGTCCTGCTTGCCCTGGTCGATACGGGCATCACCCGCGAGGAGGCATACAAGATCGTTCAGCGCAACTCCATGGCGGTTTGGGACGATGTTCATGCCGCCGTTGACGGGCCCACGTTGCGCGAGCGTCTCGAGGCCGATCCGGATTGCACCGTGTCCGAGGAGAAGCTCGATGAGATCTTCGATCCCTGGGACTTCCTGACCCGTATCGATACCGTGTTCGATCGCCTGGAAGAGCTGACGTTTTAGTCGCGCTGTCCTATCCGGTCGTATCACCTGATTGTTTTGCGGCCTCGCGTCCCTAGGGAAGCGAGGCCGTTTTACTTCCGCGCGCGGGCGGCGAAAAGAAGCGAAAGCGATTCGCGATTTCATCGGAATGCTTAGCTGGAGCCGCAGAGGCGATGTAATTGCGTGCGTATTTGAGACGCTCTGCAGCGTTTTTTGAGTTTCAGTGACAAAAGTGAACGGTTATGAGTGCTCTGCCCGAGGGAAGGAGCGGGTCCGGGGCCTTTGGGAGCAAGAAAAACGCGCCGTTTGGACGCAGGCTATCGATAAAGCGATCGGTTGTTATCGCGATTCGTTTAATGTGCCGCCTTTTGGGCTCGAGTTTCGACGCTAGATTACTCACAACCGTTATGTTTTGTCACGGGGACGCGAAAAACGCGAGCGAGTGGCGCTATCGAGAGGCGAATTGGGGATGCTGCGGCAATTCTGCCATGAAAAAAGCCCTCTGGGACGAAAGTCCCAGAGGGCTTTTTGTTTCAGATGGCGGAGGAGGAGGGATTCGAACCCTCGTACGCGAGAACGTCGCGTAAACGGTTTTCGAGACCGCCGCATTCAACCACTCTGCCACTCCTCCGTTAGGAATGAACAAGGCGCACTGCCTGAAAAGGAAGTACGCCCCGAGAGATTACTGGCGGAGAGTCGGGGATTTGAACCCCGGAGACGCTTTTGGCGCCTACACGATTTCCAATCGTGCTCCTTCGGCCGCTCGGACAACTCTCCGTGAAATGCATAGGTAACTATACCGTAATTCCGCCCCGGCGCAATCCTAAATATTAGATTCATTGGAAAATGTCGCTCTTTTTCCCTTGGTATGTTCGCTAAGATAGGCGCGAGTTGTTCCGGATTGGTCGATTGTTTTAACGGAGGGGGCCTGTGATGAACCCAGTTGTTCTGACGGCGGGGACCGCGGCCGTATCGACCGCGGTGGCGGCAAGCAGGCAGGTCACAGTGCCTCTGAGCTTTGAGTTGCTTGCTGTGGTCGTTTCCGCGGCAATGGGCGCCCTTACGGCTCGTGAGCATAAATTGGACCTTATAGGAGCCGTTGGACTTGCGGTCATCACTTCGCTCGGCGGCGGCCTCATCCGCGATGTGATCCTCCAAGTCGGAAATGTGTATATTTTGCAGCAGCCGCTGGCATTGCCGGTTGCGATCGCGTCCGCTGCCGCCGTGTTCGTCTGTCCAGCTGTGGTCGCCAAACCGGACCGGCTCGTTGCCATCCTGGATATATTCGCGGTTGGGCTATTTGCGGTCATGGGAGCCGACAAATCTATGGCATACGGATTCGATCCTATCGTCTGTGTCATGATGGGCTTTTTCACGGCGGTCGGCGGCGGCATGCTGCGCGACATCTGCCTGGCAAAGGTCCCTTACATTTTTCAGCGGAGCAACCTGTACGCCATGGCTGCCATCGCGGGCTCGGCAGCGTACGTGGCACTCGTGGAGTGGCTTGATGTGTGGAACATCGCGGCCCTGGTTGCGAGCGTGGCGCTGACCATGCTGCTGCGCTGGGCCTCCCTGCATTTTGGAATCATGAGCCCCACGGAAGTTGATTTGAGGCACGTTGTCCGCGTGGTGCGACCCATCAAGCGCGTGGGTATGAGGACCATGAAGACGGTGTCGCGAGTCCGCGGGCGGGTTCGCAGAAAATAAACGCTTTATTTGGGTAAACAAATACGAAAGCTCCGCTTAGGCTTCGATTAAAGCGCGCTTAAATTGCGCACGCGTGTGCTGTCGCAGCTGCCGGAGGCTATACACTTCTGTTTGTCGAATGAGGGGATTGCTGTGCGCGAGGGGCCACAGGTCGCAACGACTGAGCTGGAATTTACCGAGGATCTGCAACGGGCGATAGATTTTGCGTTCGATCAAGCACGCTCGGGGATGGAATCCGACGGCGGCATCTCGCCGTTTATGGTTGCCTGCTCCAACGGGGACTATGTGGTGAGCGAGCATGCCGCGACCTCGGCCGATGCGGTGTACGATTCGGTGACAAGAAAACTCGCCGAACTCGAGCCCGAATCGTACGCCCTCGCATACGATGGCTTTGTGGAAACGGATCAGCGCTCACGTGATGCGGTGTTGGTCGAGGCTGCGAATCGCGGGGATGACTCCGCGTATCTGTTCGCACTTCCCTACACCCGTTCGGGCGCTTCAATCCAATTCGATGATTCGTATGTGTTTGTTGGGCCGACAAGCCAGCTCTATCCTGCCGACCCCTTTGCACGGAAGGCTTTTCCGTTCTTCGGGGAGCATCGGGTGGATCGAGGGGACGAGTCGGCGTATATCGAAGTCGAAGACGCCGACGCGTAGCGCGGCGGTTGCAACGAGGAGGACCGATGCTGTCCCATGAACTAGGCTTTATGTCATCGTGGAAAATGCTTACGCGCGACAAAGGCTGGATCAAGCCGATCTTGATCTTGACCCTGGTTGGTTGGATTCCGATTGTCGGCCAGATCGCGCTGCTGGGCTATGCGTTCGAGTGGGCGCGCCTCACCGCCTGGGGCGTCGATGCGGCCCCCAAGCAGCATGGCGTCGATTACGGCAAGCTTTTCGCCACGGGCGGCCGTACGTTTTTGGTGAACCTGCTGATGGGCCTCGTGCTCGCCATGGTTTTGCAGCTGCTGCTCCCGGGATCGGCGATGCTGTTCATGACGCCGCTGTGGGGTACGGCTCTCGATGGCGCGCTGGCGATGACGGGTGTCTCGTTCACGGCGATTCTGGCAATCCTTGTGGCCGCCTTCGGGGCGACGTTCATCCACGCCGCATGCATGCGCTCGACTCTCTACGATACGTTTTCCGCTGGCTGGCGCATCGACCGCCTGTTCCAGATGGTTTCGCGCGACTTCGGCGGTTTCATGAGGGTCTTCCTCGTATCGCTGATAGGCTCGCTCATCACGTTCGCCTACACGCTCGTCGTGAGCTTCCTGGGCGCGCTCGTGTTCGCCGCCGGGCTGATGGGATTCATGGTTACCGCGGGTCCGGGCCAGGATATGGGGGCCAATGCCATGACGAATCTGCTGCAGCTGGGTGCGGGCCCGTTGCTGGTGATCGTGGTGCTTGGGGTTGCCCTGGTGTTCATCGGGGCGGTTATCGCAACCGCCATGCAGCTGGTGAGCATCAACGCGGTGGGCCAGTGGTTCTGCCGCTTCGATGTGAATCGCTGGGGCGTGTCGAGCGATGAGCTGCCCGCGGACGTCCCGCACAAGCAGGCGTGCTGGATCGGCGCCTCCCCCGCAGATCCGGGTTCCGCGGCTGGTGCACAAGTCGGCGACGCCGTGCCCCATGAGGGAGGTTCCGCGGAGCCGGCTGCGAATCGCCGAGCGGCCGACGACGGCTCGTGTGGTACTGGTGGACTCGCGGACGAGCCTTCGCGAGCGTCCGATGTGGGGTCGGAAGCCGCTGCCGCAGCGGTCCCGGTGTCCGCCCCGGAGCGTATCGACGGCGCGATCCCGCTTGGCCCGGTTGACGAAGGGGGATCCTCCGGGGACGAAGACGCCGGTTTGTCGCTACCGCCGGCGGATGATGAGGAACGGTAAATAGCGCGACGCCGCCCCGCAATATGATTGTTTGAGGACATTTTTATTGCGGGGCTTTCTCTACCTAGACCAAACGACGGTCCAATGGGTCTGTGAGCAGCTCGCACGCGGTAACAATAGATTCGCGAGACTTCGGCGACAGGTTTTTGAACGGTTGATTCGAAAACTTGTCGGGGTGACATGCGAGAGTACGGGTATGGCGAATCACGCATTCGGGTTGTGTGGAGCATATGGGCGTGCGCGGAAGGCTTTGAAACGCTATGCGACTCGGCTATAGTTAACAAGCTATTCCTGCTTCGGGCGCACCTTCACGACCCGGAGCCGCATGTCCAGAGGAGGTGACCACATGAAGGCTTATGAACTGCTGTATTTTGTTGACCCCAACCTCGATCCCGAGAATCGTCTCGCTGTAATGAAGCGTATCGATACCGCTATCGCCGAGGGCAATGGCAAGGTCGACAGCGTTGACGAGTGGGGCAAGCGCAAGCTCGCTTACGAGATCAACAAGCTCACCGAAGGTGACTACACCCTCATCAACTTCCACGCAGAGCCGGCCGCGATCGCAGAGCTCGACCGCGTCCTGCGCATCACCGATACCGTGATTCGCCACCGTATCGTCCGTCGCGACGACATGGAGTAATTGGTATCTGTTTTGGATGCAACGCCCGGCGTTGCATGTGAGAGGTAGTGAACACGTATGAGCATCAACCGAGTAAACATTTCCGGTAACCTCACCCGCGATCCTGAGCTGCGCGCAACTGCGGGCGGCACCCAGGTTCTCTCCTTCGGCGTGGCCGTTAACGACCGCCGCCGCAATCCCCAGACCGGGGAGTGGGAGGACTACCCGAACTTCGTGGACTGCACGATGTTCGGCACTAGGGCGGAAGCCGTGAGCCGCTACCTCTCCAAGGGGTCGAAGGTCGCGATCGAAGGTAAGCTGCGCTACAGCTCCTGGGAACGCGATGGCCAGCGCCGCAGCAAGCTCGAGGTCATCGTTGATGAGATCGAGTTTATGTCGCGCGGTCAGCAGGGAGGCCAGGGTGCTCCGGCGCCCTCTGCCGGGTACGGCCAGGATTCCTATGGTGCCCGCGGCGGTTACGCCCCGGCTCCGCAGGCCCCCGCACCCGTTCCCCCTGCGGTCGACGTCTACGATGAGGATATCCCGTTCTAGGGATCCAAGCTGGCGGTGAAGCATGCAGGCTGCGCCGCCGAACGAAAGGTATTTTGACATGGCTAATGATTATTCTGCACGTCAGCCGCGTCGTAAGTACTGCCAGTTCTGCAAGGAGAACACTGAGTTCATCGACTATAAGGACACTCAGCTTCTCCGTAAGTACATGACCGACCGTGGCAAGATCAAGCCCCGTCGCGTCACTGGCGCTTGCACGCAGCATCAGCACGACATCGCGAACGCCATCAAGCGCGCCCGCGAGATGGCTCTCCTGCCGTACGCCGTGCCCGTGGTGTCCACCCGCGGTCCTCGCGAGAAGAAGTAGGGAGGTCACCCATGAAAGTTGTTCTGCTTGACGAGATCAAGGGCAAGGGCGGCGAGGGTGACGTCATCGACGTCGCTCAGGGTTTCGCTGAGAACTACCTGATTCCGCAGAAGCTCGCTGTGGCTGCCACCAAGGGTAACCTCAAGCAGCTCGAGGAGCGTCGCAACAACATCGCTAAGCGCGAGGCTGTGCGTGTTGCCGACGCCGAGGCCCTCAAGGCCAAGCTTGACGGCCAGAACGTTACCGTCGACGTTAAGGTCGGCGAGGAGGGCGTTCTGTTCGGTTCCGTCACTTCCGCTATGATCGCTGACGCCGTCAAGGCTCAGCTCGGCGTCGAGGTCGACCGCAAGCGCGTTGAGCTCGGTAAGCCGATCAAGGTCGCCGGTGCCCACAGCGTCGAGATCTCCCTGTACCGTGAGATCCGCGCTACCGTGGTTGTGCTGGTCGGCGTTGAGGCCACTGAGGAGGAGCCCGAGGCCGAGGAGGCTGCTGAGGTTGAGGCTGCTGAGGCCGAGACCGAGGCTGCCGCCGAGTAGCATCTCGCTTTTTCTGCTTGATCTAAGCATGTGCCCCGTGAGAAATCACGGGGCATTTTTATGCGCGTACGCGGTGGAGAACCTAGTCGACCGGGGCGAGTCGCTCGGAGAAATCCACAAAGAAGCGTGTCGCGCGGAGCGATGGGTAAGCCGGGAGTATTGAATCCGTTTACATTCGCTGGCGGTATTCACATGGCCCGCAGTGCGAGCGTGCCTGCTCTGGATTCTATTATGCGGCATCTACCTGGGCAAACATGGTGCCAAGAGAATGTTCGCGTATCGAGTTGCAGGTAGATGCCGGGTAAGTGCCGACGTCAATTCGAGTTACCCGTACGGTGTGGATAACGACGTCAGCAATGAACATTGATTGTGGAAAACGTTGATAACTCGGAAACACCCAGATAGATAGTGGTGAAGTTTTCCTCAGCTGTTGTGGATTCTTGAAATACGGATGAAACAATATGCTAACGGGGAAGCGCGTTGGGTTGCATAGGTGGTGGCGAGCGGGCTCTATGTATTCGCTGTGAGCAGCCTTTCGCGGTGTGTAAAGCTTTGGCAGCCGAGGATGCTAGGCGGTCCCGCGCGGTAATTGCCGTATAGTTGAATATCTACGTGCCGCAACGTTATGTGTTGGCATGAAGTGGTTGAACGTGCTTGGTGCGTCGCCTCGACGCTGCATGGGGAGGGTTTTGCATGGACGGAGCGAACAATCTCGCTTGGTCGCCCACGGGCACTTCGGAGCGCGCCGCCCAGGCCGGACTTCCAAATAACATCGAGGCCGAGGCCAACGTCCTTGCGGCCATGATGCTCTCGCCTGAGGTCGTCGAGGATGCCCTCGTAGAGCTCGTGCCCGATGATTTCTATCGCCCATCTCACAAAACGATTTTCACGGCCATGCACGAGATGTACGATCGGAATATCCCGATCGATTCGATTTCCTTGATCGACCATCTCAACTCCATGGGCAAGCTTGAGGCGGTAGGCGGCGAGGCATACGTCATCGACCTCATGGGCAACACCATGGCTTTGGCGAGCTGGCAGCATCATGCCGAGATCGTCCGCCGCGACTCCATGCTGCGCGAGATCATCGGCGCCACCAATCAGATCAACGCGCTTGCCTACGACGCCCCCACCGATACCAAAGAGGTCATCGAGCGCGCCGAGAGCATGTTGCTTTCGGTTACCGAGCGCGAGGTACGCAGCTCGTACAAGACGCTCTCGGACTTTATGGTTGAGGCGTACAACGAGGCTCAGGAGGTCTCGCAAAACCAAGGCGATGTGCACGGTGCGCCTACGGGCTACCCCAGCCTCGACCGTATGCTTATGGGCTTGCGCGAGGGCCAGCTGATCGTACTGGGCGCCCGCCCCGCCGTGGGTAAGACGTCGTTCGCTTTGAACCTTGCCCTCAACGCCGCCAACGCGGGCTATACCGTGGGTTTCTTCTCTCTGGAGATGAGCGGTAAGGAAATCGCGCAGCGCTTCATTTGCGCCCAGGCCATGGTGAGCATGACCAACTTCCGCACGGGCAGGATCTCCCCGCAGGACTGGGCCAACATCAACGAGGCCACCGCCGAGCTGTCGAAACTCGACATCTTGATCGACGATACGCCCGGCACGACGGTGACCGAGATACGAGCCAAGGCCCGCCGCATGCTCCATAACAAGGAGAAGGCCGTTATCGTCCTCGACTACCTGCAGCTGGTCAACCCGCCTGCTGGCAAGAACTACAACGGCAACCGCGCCGTCGAGGTTTCGGAGATGTCGCGCGGTCTTAAGATCATGGCCAAGGAGCTCGAGGTCCCCGTCATCATGCTGTCGCAGCTCAACCGTTCGCTGGAGGGGCGTACGGGCAAGCGCCCGCAGATGTCCGACCTGCGCGAATCGGGCTCCATCGAGCAGGACGCCGACATCGTTTTGCTGCTCGACCGCTCCACGAACGAGGCAGAGGCCGAGCGCGAGGACCGTCCCGATTTCGGCGTGACGCGCGTCATCGTGGCCAAGAACCGTTCGGGCCCCATCGGCGACGTCGACCTGATGTTCCTGCCGGCGTCCACCAAGTTCTATGAGCTTGACGAACATGCGACCGAGTAGGTGCGTCAGGGGCTTGACGCGCCTATAATAAGAAGGCTGGATGCTGGGTCAATCCCTGGTATCCGGATCGACAGGCGATTCGCGAGCGGTGCCGCCGTGGCGCCGAGCGAGAGATGAGGAGAGGCCATGCCGGCAACAGTGTTGGTGGGTACCCAGTGGGGCGACGAGGGCAAGGGCAAGATCTGCGACCTCATTGCGCAGGACTTCGATTGCGTCGTCCGCTACCAGGGCGGCAACAACGCGGGCCACACCATTGTGGTTGGCGACAAGAAGTACGGCCTGCACCAGGTTCCGTCGGGCATCATGTACCCCGACTGCATCTCGGTCATCGGCAACGGCTGCGTGGTCAACCCGCAGGTGCTGCTCGAGGAGATCGACATGTTCGAGAACGACGGCATCTCCACCAAGAACCTCAAGGTGTCCGGTAACGCGCACATCATCATGCCCTACCACAGGGACCTGGATGGCGCCTTCGAGGAGCTGTTGGGTTCCAAGAGCATCGGCACCACCAAGCGCGGCATCGGCCCGTGCTACCAGGACAAGATGGCCCGCATCGGTCTGCGCATGCAGGATATGCTGGACGAGAACACCTTCCGCGAGAAGCTCGCCGACGCCCTGGAGCGCGTGAACCCGCAGCTCGAGCTGCTGTACCACCTGCCCACCTACACCGTGGACCAGATCTGCGAGATCTATCTGCCCATGGCCGAGCGCCTGCGTCCGTATATCTGCGAGACGGGTATTCTGCTCAACGACCTGGTTGAGCAGGGCAAGAACATCCTGTTCGAGGGCGCCCAGGCAACGCTGCTCGATATCGACCACGGCACCTACCCGTTCGTTACCTCGTCCAACTGCACCGCCGGCGGTGCCGTGACGGGTTCCGGCGTTGGTATGAAGAACATCGATCGCGTGCTGGGTATCATGAAGGCCTACATCACGCGTGTCGGTTGCGGCCCCATGCCCACCGAGCTGGTCTATGAGGATGCCGACGGCCACACCCTTACCGAGGTGGGTCATGAGTACGGTGTCACCACCGGTCGCCGCCGTCGCTGCGGTTGGTTCGACGGCGTGATCGCCAACTACGCCGCCCGCGTGAACGGCCTGACCGATATCGCCCTCACCAAGCTCGACGTCCTGTCCGAGTTCGACACCATCAAGG